>Ga0335072_10003978_pt1 | contig 22118 bp, 15 predicted proteins | sample Lox_Sample_21_FD_206725 | JGI IMG/M metagenome (GOLD analysis project Ga0335072, IMG submission 206725) | Soil microbial communities from Loxahatchee National Wildlife Refuge, Florida, United States - Lox_Sample_2.1 | ecosystem: Environmental > Terrestrial > Soil > Wetlands | place: USA...
CGCGGCTGACGCGCATCTGGGGCGCGCACAACTTGTCATGATGGGCCCGTATGGCGTGCCGGAGCAGCCAGATACTGATGGCTGGCTGGTCAAACCGATCAAGCCGACGCGCCTGTTCGAGTGCCTGAGCGGGCTCGCTTCAGTGATCCCACCGGAGGTTCGGTTTGGAGCAGAAAGCCCGGCCGATCAAAGCCCGCAGACACCAGTCGCAATAATCGACAAGTCAGGCCTCAATGGGCATAGACCGGCCGACGGTTATCCGAGTCTCGACCGATCGGTGCTCGAGGGCCTGCGGGCGCTCTCGGGATCGAATGGAAATGAGGTCGTCGGCGTCATGGCTACCGCTTTCATCTGCGATTTGCCAATGCGGATCGCCCAACTTGAAATGGCGGTGACGGCAGGTGATATGGCGGCGATCAAGACGCGCGCTACGGGACTGCGAGGACTAGCGGCCGGCCTCGGCCTCGCCCAGATGGCTGCGCTATGCGCAAATCTGGCGGCTCAAGCTGAGCATGGAGAGCGGCGGCCAGCGGCTGTCACGTTCGCGGCGTTACGTGACGAAGCGGCTGCGGTCTTTCCGTTGCTGGAGCGCGAGGCTGGCCTGCACGCAGTCGAGGGTGAGGCGGCGGCTTGAAACTGATCACCGCCCGCTTGGTGATTGGTTGGGTTCCACCCTTTATGCGCGATCCGCGACCGCCATCTACTAGAGGGCGATGTGGCTAACGAATCGCGATTCCCGCCGGGTTGAATGGCGCCGGACCTTGAAGCAGTTGGACGGGTGTGGCGGGACCGTTGGTATTCGGTGAAAAAAAAGCTATTCCGCCTTGGATTGCAGCCGCTATTCGGCCACTCGCGTCCACGGCCATGCCTTGTGGATTCTGTAGCTCAGACGCCGTTATCGTCGCCGCGGACGACCACTGAGCCGTTCCCTCAGGGATAAACGTGGTGATCGAACCGCTCGGTCCGCTGTCGACGTAAAGATTCAAATCTTCATCTACCAATAACCGATTCGGCGATGCGACATTGATCGTTGCGATCGGAGGTGTATCGCCGCGGGTGTTGGCCTCAAAAATAAGGATCTTGCCCGAAGAATGATCGGCGACGAAGATTCGGCCCGCGGCATCGATTGAAATACCGGTGGGGGTGACTAACCCCGTATGCGGACCACCGATCCAATGATCAGGAGGGATATTGCCGGTCATGTTTGCGGCGAATATGAGGATCTTGGCGTCACCGGAACCGGCGCCAGCATCGGCGACATACAGGCCGCCCTTCTGACCAACTGCGAATGCTTCGACACGCCGCATCTGGGTATGGTCACCACTGAAGCTGCGTATCATTTGGTAACTGTCGTTATGCCCGGCGTAAACCTTAATATTGGCGTTCTGATTGGCGATGAAGATGTCGCCTGGAAGGTCGATGCCGACGTCGATCGGGATGTCTGCCTGCGCTTCCGTAATGGTCGCAAGGGGGGTGGCCCCGGTACCCGCAGTTACAGGGAAAATCGCGACCATATGCTGATCCGGCAGACTGGCGAATAGGAGCTGAGCCGGTGCGGGCGGGCGGTGCGTGCAGGCCATCACGCAAAGCGCGACGACCGCTGGCAAAAGCTGATGCAACCGGAGACGAATTTTCTTCGAATCCATCCGATCTCCACGGGCAGGAGTTCCTGCCTCTCCATCCTCGATGGTTGCGCGTGTAGCATAATCAGCCGAGGGTGCTCCAGCACCACTTTTAATTAGAGGCGCTTCGGGGCGTCTCGCGAAAAAGTAGACGACTCATCTTTTTTGCTATGTTAGGCTTTGTTTGTCTGAATAAACGGTGGACAGTCGCATTTCCGAATGTTCGATTGAAGAGCTTTGATCCCTAATTTGATCCCTAAACTGATATTCTGCTTGCACCGGCTGCCTTTGCGCGCCACTAGCGATCGTGGCGGTTTGGATTGATAGGGGCGTCGCGTATAGGTGCAGGCAGGCTGAGGAGAACAACGCTGAGATTTGGCGGATACGGATGGCGGTAGAAAAGCGCATTCTGGTGGCCGAGGACGATTTCGCGACCGGCCAGGCGTGGTCAGAGTTGATAGCATCGTGGGGCTTCGCGGTAGCGATCGCCACGGACGGGGCTCGCGCCTTGCAGATGGTCGATAGCTTCGACCCTCATATGTTGCTGCTCGACCTGCGGCTGCCGGAGAAGAATGGCCTCGAAGTGCTCAGCGACTTGAGCGCCCGTGGCCTGCAACTGCCGGTAATCATGATTTCCGGCGAGGGCGATGTCGCGGACGCGGTTCAGGCGATTAAGCTCGGGGCCTACGACTATCTGCGCAAGCCCGTCGATCCGCCGCGCTTGCGGGTGCTGCTCGGTAACCTCAGCACCCATCTAACCGTTAATGAAGAGAACGAACGGCTGCGCCGGCGATTGATGCATGCCGGTGAGCTTGGTCCTTTGATTGGCCAAGCCTCGCCGATGACGCGTGTACTTAACCTGATTCAGCAGGTTGCGCCGAGTTCCGCCTCGGTCGTGATCGTCGGCGACAGTGGTACGGGCAAGGAACTGGCCGCGCGGACGATCCATGAGCTGTCGCCGAGGCGCGATGCTCCATATATTGCGATTAACTGCGCGGCACTGCCTGAGACCCTGATGGAGAGTGAGCTGTTCGGTCATGAGCGCGGCGCATTCACGGGTGCCGACCGGCGGCGCGAGGGCTGCTTCGAATTAGCGAATGGCGGCACGCTGCTCCTAGACGAAATCGGCGAGATGAAGGCCGAACTGCAAGCCAAGCTGCTGCGCGTGCTGGAGGAGCAAAAGATTCGCCGGCTGGGCGGCGGCGCTGAAATCGCGGTTGATGTGCGCGTGCTGGCGGCGACCAATCGCAATCTCGAGGCTGCTATCCGCGAGGGCCGCTTCCGCGAAGACCTCTACTACCGGTTGAATGTCTTCACGCTCGAACTGCCGACACTGTGCGATCGGGCGGACGATATCCCGCTACTGATCGAACATTTCTTGCAGGAGATGCGCGCGCCGGAGGGCAAGACCGTAACCGGCGTCGAGGATGATTGCCTGGAGGTCTTAAAAGCTTACCGATGGCCCGGCAATGTGCGCCAGCTGCGTAACGTAATCGAGCGCGCCCTAATTGTTACACGCGGCCCACTGATTGGGGTATCCGATCTGCCACCTGAGTTGAAACGTGCAGGCGGCACCAACGCCACCCTCGAAATCAAGCTCGGTACTTCGCTTGACGATATCGAGCGCGAAGTGATCATGCGCACGATCGACTATGCCGGCGGCAACAAATCGCGCGCGGCAGAAATTCTCGGGGTGAGTCTCAAGACCCTCTACAACCGCTTGGAGCGCTACCAAAGCCCGTCGGTCAATCCCTGATTGCGAGCCACTTACTATCATGGCCGCGCCAGGATTGCGGCGATGAATTGGCAGCCAAGGCGCCATCCGGTTGGCGAACGGGTCGTCAACAAATGGTGCAAGGACCGATTTTAGCTCTCAGTGAGTATCTCGCATTGCGCGGCTTTGGTTAGTCAATTCTGTCCACGCCGTATCTCAGTCAAGTATCTATAATTCTTACGGCAAACATTTTTGAGGTCTTTTGCTTCGATGATTTGAGGCATAGGGTTTGCGTCGCTCGTTGCCGAACAAACCCGGGCAGTTGGGTTGTAGGCCGAGTTTGTCACGGATACAGATGGCGATCATCGAAAATGTCCTACCCGCGGCTCTCAGCAGCGGCATCCCATCCAGCGCCGATCGTGCGCAGCCGCAGCCCGAGCCACGCAAATATGCGGTGCGGATCGCCAGCAGCCTGGTGCTGGCTGCAATTGCGCTGTTGATTATGGGCGTTTCGAGCTACACGAGTATCCAGCGGCTCATCGACCGTCAGCAATGGGTCCAGCACACTCATACGATAATCGACGGATTGTGGGGCCTCGTTTCTGATGCCAAAGGCGTGGTGCTAGCCGAGCGTTTCTACGTCCTGACGGCGGATGATCAATATGACGGTCTTATGCGGTCAGGGGCCGCCGAACTCGATGCACGCGCGGCGAAGCTCCGGCAGCTGATCGGGGGCAATTCGCTGGAGAGCGAACGCCTCGAGCAACTCAACAATGATATCGAGAGCCTTGACGCCTTCACGGCCAAAGTTGTCGCTACCCGACAGACAGTCGGCCTGTCCGCGGCGACTGCCCTGATTGAGACTGGTCACGGGATCAAGCTGATGCAGCAAATCGAGCATCTGGCGGGCATGATGGACGCGACCGAACAGGATTTGTTCATTCAGCATTCGCGCGAAGCGCAGAACGCGGGGGCGAATACTCTGCGGATCATCGCGATGGGCAGCCTCATAGTGATCTTTTGCACGGCGACGGCTGGCTGGTACGCGCGCCATTCGTTGATGGCCCTGTATGCGAGCTCCGACGAATTAAAACGCAGCCATGCTCAACTGAACCGGCTGAACGAAGAGTTAGGCCGCTCGAACGCGGAACTTGAGCAATTTGCCTATTCGGCTTCACACGATTTGCAGGAACCGTTGCGCATGATCGCGAGCTATGTGCAGCTTCTGCACGATCGCTATCGTGGGCGGCTCGACGCTGACGCCGACGATTTTATCGATTTTGCGGTGGACGGAGCGACGCGGATGAAGCGCCTGATCAACGACTTGCTGGTCTATTCGCGTGCGGGCCGCGGCCACGAACCTCAGCCGGTCGAAGCCGGTCAGGCGCTTGAATGGGCTTTGTCGAATCTCTCTTTGCGTATCGACGAAGCCAAAGCCAGCGTGACGCATGGTGAATTGCCGACGGTAAAGGCCGATCCCACTCAGCTCGGTGAAGTTTTTCAAAACCTGATCGATAATGCGATTAAGTTTCATGGGAGCGAGCCGCCGCAGATTGAAATAAACGCCAGCCGCAACAACGGCAACTGGCTATTCTCGGTCAAGGATAATGGTATCGGAATTGACCCGCAGTATCAGAGCCGCATCTTCCAGATGTTTCAGCGGCTGCACGGACGCAATGAATATTCCGGTACCGGTATTGGTCTCGCGGTCTGCCGCAAAATAGTCGAACGGCACGGCGGCCGTATCTGGGTCGAATCGGCTAGCGGTAGTGGTGCCGACTTTCGCTTTACACTCCCGGTTTTGAGCACGACTCCCGCTACCGCAGCAGCGGAGGGGTATGCCCATAATGGAACAGCTTTGGCATAACGGCACGATTGATATTCTGTTGGTCGAAGATAATCCGGGTGACGTCCGACTGACCCGCGAAGTCTTCAAGGAAGGCAAAGTGCGCAACAAACTTCACGTCTGCTCTGACGGTGAAGAGGCGATGGACTATCTTAAGTTGCGCGGTAAATACACTGGCGCAGTTCGGCCTGATCTGGTGCTGCTCGACTTGAATTTGCCACGGAAGGACGGCCGCCAGGTCCTCGAAGAAGTCAAAGAAGATCCGGTTCTCAAGACTATCCCAATAGTTATTTTGACGACCTCAGCCGCCGAACAGGATATTCTCCGAAGCTATAATCTGCATGCGAATTGCTATATCACCAAGCCGGTTGATCTGAATCAATTCGTACGTGTAGTGAACTATATTCAGGACTATTGGCTCGAAATCGTAAAGCTGCCCACTCGCGTCTGAGCGTATGCCCGCAGAGACGATAACGGCGCTGTTGGTCGAAGATAATCCTGGCGACGCACGGCTGGTGCGGGAAGCGTTGAAGGCCGCGCGCGGCGCGCAGTTCGTGCTGGAAAATGCCGATCGCCTCGCCGGTGCTCTCGAACGGCTTACCCGTCCGGGTATCGACGTGGTATTGCTCGATCTCTCGCTGCCCGATTCCGATGGCGTGGAGACTATCATGCGGCTTCACAACGCCGCGCCTCATATTCCGATAATCGCGTTAAGCGGCAACGAGAACGACCGCGTGATTCAAAGCGCGGTGCGTAACGGCGCCGATGACTTCCTGGTCAAAGGATCTTTCAGGGAAGATTCCCTGATCCGTTCGATCGGCTATGCGATCGACCGCAAGCTTGCACGGGAAGAACTGGCGCAAGCGCGCGACTCGGCTCTCGAATCGGCCCGCCTACGCGCCGAATTCCTCGCGAATATGAGCCATGAGATTCGCACGCCACTGAACGGCATTATCGGGATCACCCGGCTGCTGGCTGATACTCAACTTACTGCTGAGCAGCGCGAGATGACGGAGATCGCCAGTGCGAGCGCGGATACATTGCTGAAAATCGTCAACGACATACTCGATTTCTCTAAAATCTCAGCGGGCAAGGTTACGTTTGAGGAAGCCGATTTCGATCTTGGCGCCACGGTCGAAAATGTAGTTCAGATGTTTGCCGAACAGGCGCAGAGCAAGAATGTTGCGCTCAATTCGTTTATCGAAGGTGATGTGCCGTCGCTGCTGCGCGGTGACGCTGGCCGCCTGTCGCAGGTATTAACCAATCTGGTCGGTAACGCGATCAAGTTCACGCCGCGTGGCGAGACCACGATCCGCGTCGGGCGCGTCAGCGAAACCGCGGAAGAAGCCGTTTTGCGCTTCCACGTGCGCGATACCGGTATCGGGATTCCGCTCGAGGGGCAGCGCCACGTCTTTCAGGCGTTCGCACAAGCTGACGGCTCGACGACGCGCAAATATGGCGGCACCGGGCTTGGGCTCGCTATCTCGGCGCAATTGGTCGAGTTGATGGGTGGCACGATCGGCCTTCAAAGCGAAACTGGAAGCGGTTCAACGTTCTGGTTCACGGCGACGTTTCGCAAGCAGCCGGCGGCTCATCAGGCGCTTACGATCCAGGCCCGGCTCAAAGGTGTCCACGTTTTGATCGCCGACCACAGCATCGCGAGCGGTCATCTGATCGCGGAGCATCTCGCGGCGTGGGGGATGCGCTGCGAATTGGTCGCGAGCGCCACCGAAACGATGACTGCCTTGCGCCGTGCAGGGGCCTCGGGCGAGCGCTTCGCCGTTGCGCTGATCGATATGCAACTGCCTGAGATGGACGGTCTGGCGGTCGCACGCGCGATCAAGTCCGAACCAGCGCTTGCCGCAACCCGCCTGCTAGGTATCTATTCGCTCGGCGGCCGGCCCGAAGAAAGCCAGATGAAGGACAGCGGACTGGCGGCGTTGCTGGCCAAGCCGATCAAACAATCGCAATTGTTCAATACGTTGACGGCTATGATGGCGGCGCCAAGCGGCGAGACGGCGTTACCGCCGCTGGTTTCGGGCCGCCGGCGGCGTCCGGTCCGGGAGATTCAAAGCCGCGTTGCGGAGGCGCTACGCGCGCGCACTCGTATCCTGTTGGTGGAAGACAATCTCGTCAATCAACAGGTCGCGTTACGGATGCTCGAGCGGATGGGCTACAAGGCTGACGCGGTTGAAAATGGGCGCAAGGCGCTCGATACCCTGGCGCAAAATGACTACGACATCGTCCTGATGGATTGCCAGATGCCTGAGATGGACGGGTATAGCGCGACGCGTGAGTTCCGGCGGCGCGAAAGCTTGGCGCGCCACACCACGATTATCGGCGTCACGGCTCATGCACTGACTGGTGATCGCGAGGAGTGTCTCAAGGCTGGGATGGACGACTACCTCGCCAAGCCGGTCACGCCGCAGGATATGGTCGAGACGATCGACCGCTGGGTTAGCGTAATCAATAATCTCGACGGGAGCGGCACTGCCAACGGTAACTATCGTGCCGAAGGAGCATGCGCGGCCTCAAATGGGTCTGATTCAATCGACTCTGATAAGCCCACAATCGATGAAAACGTCCTGGCGCAACTCCGCGAATTCGAGCGTCCTGGCGAAGCCGGCTTTGTGGCTAATCTGGTCAGGATGTTTCTCTCGGACCTCGCCGCGCGGCTTGCGGAAATTCACGGAGCGCTCGGCGAAGGCGATGCAAACCGGATCAATCGAGCGGCGCACGCGCTCAAAGGCGCCAGCGGCGAACTCGGTGCGGCGCGGCTGCGTGCCTTATCGAGCCGGCTCGAAATGGAGACTGCTAATCAATCGATGGAAGGTATCGAGGGTCTGATAGGTGTAATCGAGGAGGAGGCCAAGCGGGTGCATCTTGCGCTCGAAGCACGACAGGCTCACGGCATCGGCGGGCACGGTCAGGCTACTGCAGCAGGCTAGACTGTTGGAGCGAGCTGACTATTAGAATTCAGGATGGAAGCGAGGATGGATTACGCGGCGCTCGCCAGCGTTTCTGCCGTGTTCGGTCGCCCGTAATCGCTATATCGATAACTGATTAGTGCGGCAGCGAGGAGTAGGATGTCGCGGCCGAAGTCGAGCCACATCTTTACGCGTGACGGTGTGCCCGTGCCGAAACATCCGCAATCAATCGTAAGACCGCGCGCCAGGGCTGCGGCAATCGCTATCAGGAAAATTACGAGGAATAGCGTAATTCCCAGTGCGGCTGGACGGCGCCAGATGCCGATTATCAATAGGACGCCGCAGATTATCTCGAATGGGGGCAGGGCCAAGGCCAGCGGGCTTATGAGGAGGTTCGGCAGGATTTTAAACGAGGCGACCGTAATCGCGAACTCCGACGGGTCTTGAATTTTGATCGCTCCTGCGTAAACGAAGGCGGCGCCGAGCGCTACGCGAATTGCCAGAATAAGCCATTTGAGCATCGCTGTCCCCCTCACATCCCGACGCAGCCCATTTCCATCTCAGCTATGCACGACCGGCAGGCCGGCCGCAGTCCAGCCATCCCATCCACCGGAATAAATCTGCACTTGGCTAAAACCGAGCGCGGTCAATGCTTGCGCGACCATCTTGCTGTCGTGGCACGCGCCGCCGGCGCAATAGACGACGATGGGCTTGTCCTTGAGAGGATCGAGAATCGGCTGCAGGCGAACGTAGTCAGAGCCGAAATCCTGACGCGAAAGATTGATCGCTCGCGGCACATGGCCCTGGTCGAAATAGGTCGAAGCGCGCGCGTCGAGAATCGTTACGGTCTTATCGTCAACGTCAGCACGAAACTGATCGAGGCTGATAGTATCGACGGGAAATGAATCGAGCGGAGGACCGTTGACGAGGTGGTTGAGCTCATCCTGGAGCTTCTGCTCGGGCGATACGTAGACGAGCGATAGCGGATGCGATCCGAAACGGTTAACCGCAAGCCCACACATAATCGCGAGTACTGCGAGTCCGATAACTCCAAGGAAATCCTTGCCTAATCGTGCGCTCATCTTCAGTGGCCGCTAGAACTTATCTTCACCATGACGGTTTGCTCGATCGGCAGCGTCATCGCTGGGTTCATCCGCTGCGGCCGCGGATTGAGCAGTCTCAGCGTTGATGACGCCTTCGCCGTTAGCAGCCGCGCCATTAGCAGCCTCGACTGGTGATATCTCTTGAACCCCGCTGGCATCAATCGGTGCGCCCTCGCCGTTGCTTAGCGCGGCGTCATCACCCATCGGAGCAATTTCGGTTGACGGCTCGAAGAGTTCTCGCTGCTCGTCGATCGCCCGGAACTCTTCGAGGTCAGGCAGACTGCCGATATCCTTAAGGCTGAAGACTTCGAGGAATTCAGGGGTGGTGACATAAACGAGCGGCCGGCCCGGCGCCTCTTTGCGCCCGCCGATTTTGATCAGCCGGCGTTCGAGCAACGTGTCGATTACGCCGCCGCAATCGACGCCGCGCAACTGCTCGATTTCGGGCCGCGTGACGGGTTGCCGGTAGGCGATAATCGCGAGCGTCTCCAGCAGCGGGCGGCTCAGCCGCGGCGGCTTGGCAGCGAGCAATTTGCGGACATAGAAGGCGTGCTCCTTCGCAGTGCGCAGCTGATAGCCGTTGGCGACCTCTTCGAGGACAAGGCCACGGCTGCTGGCGGTATAGGCCGAGGCCAAGTCGGCCAAGGCGAGGCGAATCGTGTCGCGCGGAACCGTTTCCAGCACGGTGACGAGTTGCGCCAGCGTGACGGGTCCGCCCGCCGCGAATAGCAGGCTTTCCAGAATCGCTTTGAGCCTCTCCTCTTCCACCAATTCCATCCGCGCCTAAACTTCCTCGGACCCGCCGCCGGCCTGGCCGGACTGTGTGGGCTCGATGCCACGGTCCGCCTCATCCGAGAGACTCTGGAGTGCAGCGGCAGCTTCTGGATGGGGAACATCCCAGCGATCACCGCGACCCAACAGAATCGGCCCGGGCCGCTCTTCCTGCCATGCGCGGACTGCACCACGCCTGATCAACTCCAGCAAGGCCATAAACGTCGCGATAATCAATGGGCGGTCGGTGAGATCATCGAAAAGCGCAGTGAATTCGACGCGCATGCCTTCGCCGAGGGCCGCCAATACTCGCGGGATACATTGGGCAACAGGGATATCGCGTAACTCAATTTTGCGTGGCGTGCGATCGCTCAGCCGTTTTAACACCACGGCTATCGCTTGCACGAGGTCAAAGATCGATACGGATAGCTGTTCGGCCGGTCGATCTTCTTGTGGAATTCGTTCGCCTGGTGAAGCGAAAACGTCGCGCCCGAGCACGGGTCGTTCCCCCAGCTTGACCGCTGCCTCGCGATAGCGCTGGTATTCGAGCAGCCGCGCGACCAGATCGTGCTTGAGTTCTTCGGCTTCCTCAGTATCGTCCGGTGCCGGATGGGGCAACAGGGTGAACGATTTGATTAGCAGGAGCGTCGCCGCCATCACCAGGTATTCGCCGGCGACGTCGAGGTTCAACTCCTCCATCAGGTTCAGATGTTCAAGGTACTGCTCGGTGATGATACTCGCGGTCACGTCGTGCGGGTCGAGTTCCGCCCGCTTGATTAGATGGAGCAGAAGGTCGAGCGGACCTTCATAAACGGGCAGCCGAAACCGCATCATCCCCGAGTTGAGGTCCGCTGATGACAGGGCACCCTCGAGATTCTCGGGTTCGGCGCCCACAGACATCATCTTTGGACGCACCTCGCGGACTCGTTTGCTCGCTGCGCCTTCGGCTCCGCTAGTGTCGCTCACAGGAGCGCCCCCGCGATCGCGCTGATAACGGGATTGATCAATCGATCTACCGTGTCCGTGTACAACAGCAGCAATAGTATCAGAAATCCGTAGCGTTCAATCCGTGCAAAACGGCGCGCCGCGGCGAGGGGCAACAATCCAGTTACGACCCGTCCGCCGTCCAGGGGTGGCAAGGGCAGGAGATTGAAGACCGCAAGGGCGACGTTAATTTTCACGGAGGCGACCATCATCAATAGGAGCGGATAGATGATCGTATGACCGCCGGGTCCGTTCAGGTAGCCCGCCAGTAGGCGCAGCGCTACGGAGCTCAGGAAGGCGAGCGTCAGGTTGGTTACGGGACCGGCGGCAGCGACAAAGATCATTCCGGTGCGAGGGTTGCGCAGGCGGCCAAAATTGACTGGCACCGGCTTCGCGTAACCGAACATCGGGAGATGCATGAAGAGCAGCAGCCCGGGCAGAATGATTGTGCCAAAGGGATCGATGTGGGCTAGCGGGTTTAACGTCAAGCGTCCGGCGCGCAGAGCTGTATCGTCGCCGAGCATCCGCGCTACGACGCCGTGCATCACCTCGTGGATTATGATGGCGAGCAGGATCGGTACCGCCCAGATCGAAATCTGGGCTATGAAGTCAGGTATGCGATCCAATTCAGCTGGCCGCCTTTGAGCCCGCTTTGGCGTCTGCCTGGCCGGCTGCAACCTTGGCCAGCGTAGCGCGCGGATGGTAGGTGCGATGAACCTTGCGCAGATGGCTCCGCGATAAATGGGTGTAGATCTGCGTCGTGGAGATATCGCTGTGGCCGAGCATCTCCTGCACCGCGCGCAGGTCGGCACCGCCCTCCAGCAGATGAGTCGCGAAGCAATGGCGCAGCGTATGCGGGCTGACCCAGGCCAGCCGCGGGTCATTACGAGCCCATCCTTTGAGCGCCTTGAAGAAGCCCTGACGTGTCATCGGGCGGCCGAGACGGCTGACAAACGCGGCGGAATTGGGCCGCACCGGTACGGCTCGGTTACGTTTGGCCGGTGCGCCGTTGGGCGCCTTCACGAGTTCCTGTTGCCGCTCCGCCAGATAGTGGGCGAGAGCATCGAGCGCGTCGCCACCGATCGGCACGAGCCGTTCCTTGTTACCCTTGCCCATCACTACGACGAGGCGCGCATCGAGATCTATTTGGTAAAGCTTTAGTCCGACGAGTTCTGAAACGCGCAGCCCGCAACCATAGGCGACTTCGAGCATCGCACGGTCGCGCTTGCCGCGCAGCGTTGAGGTATCGATTGCGGCGGTGAGCGCTTCGAGGTGGCGACGGCCGAGCGTTCGCGGCAAAGGGCGTGGATTCGGTCTTAACCTGACCGCCAGAACTGGATCTTTTGCAAGCTGCCCCTTGTCGACCAGATTCCGCAGGAAGCCCCGCACGGCAGCGAGCCGCCGGCGCTGGCTGCTGACGCTAAATTCGCGCGTCGCCAGGTCTTCGAGATAGGCGGTCAGGCAGGCACCGTCTATCGCATTCGGCTCGACCCGCATCCGCGAGCAGAATTCGCGAAAATCGATCAGATCGCTGCTATAGGCTTCAAACGAATTGGCGCTCAATCCGCCCTCGACCTTGCGCCGCTTGAGATAGCGGTCGATGGCGGCCTCCCACTGCCCCGACTCGTCGCCACCGGCGGCGGTGCGATCCGGGTGCGCCGCTGCGGGATTCAAGCGCGCGCCGCCTGCCATTCGCTACCGAGTTCGGCTTCCAGCGCCTCGCGTAGATGCCGCATCGAGGCAAGCTCGGTTATTTTGGCGCCAGTGCTGTCGGTGACGTAGAAAACGTCAAGCGCCTGATCGGCATTGGTCGAGATCCGCGCGACGTGGATCGTCAGGCCGAGGTCGAAGAGGGTATGCGTAATCGCATAGAGCAGGCCGACGCGATCCTGGGTGAAGACGTCGATTACGGTGAATTCTTCGGAACTGCGATTGTCGATAGTAATCTCGGTCGCGACGCGGCGCACAAACCGGCGCGATCCGGCCTGATTCTTGCGCGCATTGGCCACCAGCTCGGCGATGTCTTCGTCGTCGGCCAGCACGCGTTCAAGGTCGCGTTCAACGCGTGTCCAGCGGTCGTCATCCATCGCAGCTTCGCCGATTTGATGCGATACGCGGAAAACGTCGAGCGCGAGACCGTCGCCGCAGGTGATGATCCGCGCGGAAAGAATCTTCAAGTTGTTAGCGGTCAGTACGCCGGCGACTTTCGCAAATAATCCAGGCTGATCGCGTGTGGTGACGATAAATTCGCTGAATTCCAGTTCGGGAAAGTGACGCCGCCGACAGACCAGGGGTTCCGATTCCAACGCCCGGATCATCTCGAAATGGAGCGGCACGTCGGCTTCAGGCACGGTCAGGAAATAACGGTCGGGCATCTGGTTCAGGAATTCGTTTGCTGACGCTTCCGGGACATGGGCCGCGGCTAGCTGTTCGCGCACCGACGCCTTGACGGCGGCCAGCCGCCGCGCCGGATCAATCGCATCGCAATGGTCATGCTCGAGAGTCTTGAGCGCGCGCATGTAAAGCTCGCTCAACAGCATGTCGCGCCAGTTGTTGTAGACCTTGGGCGCGACCGCACGCATATCGGCAAAGGTCAGCAGATAAAGCGCCTTCAGGCGGTCCGCCGAACCAATGTCACCGACGAAATCCGCGACGGTGTTGACGTCGTCGACGTCACCTTTTTGTGCCACCTGCGACATCATCAGATGATTGCGTACCAGGAAGACGACGAGGTCGGTCTCTTCGCTGTCGAGACCGAGCCGGTCACATACTTGAACGGTCAGTTGAGCGCCGCGCTCGTGATGGTCATGACCGTGGCCTTTGCCGATGTCGTGCAGCAGCAGCGCGAGGAATACCAGGGGTAACGAGTCGTAATCGCGGGCTACTTCGGTCAATAAGGCGTTAGTGGGCTTGAATTCTCCGGCGCGCAGCCGTTCAAGCTCGCGCACAGCCGCCAGCGAATGACGATCGACGGTGTAGATGTGGTAGAGGTCGTGCAGGACGCGCGCATAGAGGTTGCCGAATTCCGGGATCAACGCGCCGAGCACGCCTGCGCGATGCATCGCTTCGAGCGTTTCCGCGACAAGTTGACGTCCGCTCAGGATTCCCATCAGGGCCATGCCGGTGCGGCTGTCATGACGCATCGCATCGTCGATCAACCCGAGATTGTTGCGCACCAGCTGATAGGCGCTGCCGGATAGTTCGACGCCGTGAGCCTGGCAATCGGCGAAGACCGTGATGAGATTGAGCGGAGCGCGTTTGAACAGATCGGGATCGGCGATGCCCAGCACGCGATGCTGAATGATTACGCCGGGGCGCACCTGGCGCGCCGGTACGCGCCGAAGAAAGCGGCTGGTCGCCGCCTCTTCTGTAACCCGCGCGATCAGCCCCTCCGAGAAGCGCAGGATAACGCTGGCCTGTTGATAGTACGCGCGCATCAGGTTAGCGCTGGCAGTTACCCCGTCGGCGTCGGCAAAACCGAGCATCGGTGCGAGCCGTTCCTGATACTCAAACGTGAGCTGATCCGTATGGCGTTTGCTGAGAAAATGGAGCGAGTTGCGCACGCGGAAGAGAAAGTCCTTAGCGGCGTTGACCTCGTTCAGTTCCGCCTCGCCAATAATGGCCTTATGCACGAGATCGTCGAGCCCTTTAATCTTGTATTTGACCTTCGCCAGCCATAGCGCGGTATGGAGATCACGTAGGCCGCCTTCGCCCTCTTTGATTTGCGGCTCTAACAGGTAGACCGATTCGCCGTATTGCCGATGGCGGCTGCGGGTTTCGTTGAGCTTGGCCTTGAAGAATTCGGCCTGCCCGCGATTCAGCACGTCAGTCTCTATCGCCTTGGCGAAGGTGGCATAAAGCTTTTCGTCGCCGGCGAGGAAACGCGCGTCGAGAATCGCAGTCTTTTCTTTCAGGTCGCTGGACGCCATCCGGACGCATTCGGCGACGTTGCGCACCGAATGGCCGACGACCATCCGCGCGTCCCACAGCGCATGCAAGATCACCTCGGTGACTACTTCGGTATAAGGTCCGGGCTTGTAGTCGTGAAGAAAGACCAGATCGATATCCGAGTAAGGGTTCAGCTCGCCGCGCCCATAGCCGCCGCGCGCGATAATCGCGACGCGCTGATTCAGCCGCGGGAAGCGGCGGCCCTGGCCCGTATCGGCATAGCGGTAAAGCGCACGGATCAGCTCATCGACGGCCTCGGTATAGTCCTTGACGATTTCGAGTCCGCCAGCCCCAGTTTGATGACGCGCCCATAATTCAGCGCGGATCTCGTCGAGGCAATCGCGGCCGACCACGCCCGGCTTCTCGGTTTGCTGCATCTCTGCGAGCAGCGAGTCTTCGCGGCGGCGCACTAGCAGCGCAGGCGCGCCATTACCAGAATCGATCAGATTCACAGGTTGCCTACTGAAGTACCGGCGTTGAAATAGCGATCGACAGCGCGCGCGACCCCATCAGCGAGCGCCTGCTGATAGCGCGACGTTTCGAGCAGTCGCGCCTCATCTGGGTTGGATAAGAAACCGCACTCGACCAGCACCGCTGGCATCATCGCGCCAACCAGCACGTAAAACGGCCCCTGCTTTGCGCCCAGGGCATCCAATTGGATTCCGGTGGATTCGCTGACGCTGGCTGCCGCGTCGGCTTCGATTGTCGCGGCAAGCGAGGCCGATTCGTTAGCCTTATATTGCTGGCGCATATCGGTAAGGATGTAGTTTAAGTTGGGTTCGCCGGATAGGCTATACCCACCGGCGACACCGTTTTCCATCCGGGCGAGCCTGATCGTCGCGTGATCGGTCGTATTGTTAAGATAATAAGTCTCGATTCCACTGGTTGCCGTGTCCGGGCTTGAATTCAAGTGGATCGAGACGAACAGGTCAGCTCCAGCCTGATTCGCCAAGGCCGTCCGCTCGGCGAGGCTCAGAAACTTATCGTCGGTGCGGGTCATCTCGGCACGAATGCCTTCGGCCTTCAGGGACGCACGTAGCCGCGACGCGATCGCCAGCGCAATATCCTTTTCTCGCGTACCATCGGCGGCCGCGGTTCCGGGGTCATGGCCGCCATGGCCGGGGTCGATCACAACGAGCGGTGCGAAACTATCGTTCGTGACAGGCGGGCGAACGGAGCCGGGCGAGTTGAGTGATGGAGCTGAATGGCGCACGGCATTATAAGACGCCAGCTCGGGATTTTTGGATTCGGCTGGCAGCATCGCCGCCGCCGCGCCTGCAATGATTGGCGCTGTGGCCGGCGGATGGTCAGGCGCGAACTCAGCAGGCTGCGGAGAATAGGCTGGGGCAGTGAAGCTCGCTGTAGGCGGTTGAATCGCGAGGCTCTGCGCCGCCGCTCGCGACGTTTCACTGCTCGCTGAATAAGCCCGGCGCGGATAGCGTTCCTCCCGAGCCACGAATGGCGCTGCGAGATCTCCGGAGGTGCCGGAGGGCGCGACGCGCAAGACCAACTGATGCGGAATTCGAGCGATCGCATAATCGGCGCGCCCGCTGACTTGAACGACGATGCGCGCCGTCCCGCTGCCACCGTCAATCGTGCGGACGCTCGCGATGGGAGGCTGTTCGTAGCCAGGCAGCGAATTCGGTGGAATCTCGATCCGTGCGTGGGCCAGATCGATCCATAACTCCTGTCCATGAGTTGTCAGATGCCATGCGAGACCGCGTCCCGTAACAATGAAATGCAGCTCAGCAACGGCATTTTCACGTTCGAGCATCGCACCGGTAATCACGGCCGCATAAAGCTGTAGAGGAACAGCAGCCAACATCATGACCGCAAGCATCAAGTGTCGGGCTACTACGATTAGCGCAGATGGCGAACAGCAGGGGATGAGCGGGTTTTCCCCGGCAATCTGCGTTGAATTTCGCGACTCGGCGCAGCGTTGCGAGTTCGCGACGCAGCTTCGCGACCTATAATTTCCACCACTCAAGCCCATCCACCCCAATTTCTAACTTAGCGGGCGAGCGAGTCAGGCGTAAGAGTCTTGTTGAGCCTGTATCGTTGAGGTGAGCGGGTGGCTGATTCGTTTCCGAAGAAGTGGCTCCGGGCCTTCTTGGCCTCGTTAGCCCCGGGAGCGCAGACGGGAGGCGAGGTGGGCGAGGGTGCTCAGGGCCTCGATCGGCGTCATCCGGTCGGTGTCGAGACTGCGCAGCTCCTCAAGGACCCGGTTGTCGGCGGTACTGAACAATGCGATCTGTTCGGCGGCAGGCTGATCGCCGGAGTGGTGCGGATTGTGCGCGATCCGCATAATGCCCGCTTCCGTCACTTCGCCTTGCTCGAGATTGCGCAGAATCTCTCTTGCCCGGCTGACGATTGATGGCGGCAGCCCGGCGAGTTTGGCGACCTCGATACCATAACTGCGATTTACGGCCCCTTCGATTACTCGCCGCAGAAAGAGCACCTCGCCATTCCATTCGCGCACGGCGACGCCAAGGTTGCGCACCCGAGGATGCTCCCGAGCGAGTTCCGTCAGCTCATGGAAATGGGTCGCGAACAGAACCTTGGCGCGCGTGGTGTCGTGCAGATGCTCGGCGATCGCCCAGGCGATCGCGAGGCCATCAAAGGTGCTGGTACCGCGTCCGACCTCGTCGAGCAGCAGTAGACTGCGATCAGTGAGACCGTCGAGCAGCCGCGCGGTCTCGCGCATCTCGACCATGAAGGTCGAATCGCCGCGCCGTAAATCGTCACGCGCGCCAATCCGAGTGAATACGCGATCCACCAGCCCCAACTCGGCTGAGGTCGCAGGGACAAAGCTGCCCATTTGGGCCATGATCACGATCAGGGCGATCTGCCGCAGATAGGTCGATTTGCCCGCCATGTTCGGTCCGGTGATCAACAAAAGCTGCCGCTCGGCGGGATCGACTTCGAGGTCGTTGGGGACGAACTCGCCCGCCTTCATGCCAGTCTCGAGCACCGGATGGCGTCCGTCGCGCAGCTTGAGGGACGTTCCCGAATTCATTAGTGGGCGCACGTAGCCGCGCCGGCGCGCTGTCGCCGCTAGCGAGCGCAGCGCGTCGAACTCGCCCACCGCGCGCGCCGTTTCCAATATCGCTGGTACTTCAACCATCAGGTCACGCAACAGTTTGGTGAACAATTGCAATTCGAGGTCGCGCAGCCCCGCCTCAGCGCTCAAAATCTTGCGCTCAAGCTCCTTCAATCCAGGCGTGGTGAAGCGTTCCGCGCCGACCAGAGTCTGCTTGCGCTCGTAATCATCGGGGACGCGCTCCAGATGGGCCTTGGTAATCTCGATGTAGTAGCCGAAGACCTGGTTGTAGCGGACCTTGAGCGATGGAATCCGCGACCGTTCGCGCTCTGATGCTTCCAACCGGGCGATAACGCCACGAGCGTCGAGCGCGAGGGTGCGCAATTCGTCGACTGACGCATCGAAGCCCGAGCGTATCGTATTGCCGTCGCGCGGATTGACCGGCGGTTCGTCGCTGATGGCGGCGTCGATTCGAGCGGCAATTTCGGGAAGCGGATGGAGCCGCTCAGTCAGACCTTTGGTTAGTGGCGCACGCGAGCCGTTGATCAATTCGCGCAATGAAGCGACGGCATCGAGGGCCTGTGCGAGCCGCAACAGATCTCGCGGACTGGCGCGCAGGCTGCCGATGCGCCCGGCCATCCGCTCAAGGTCGCCGATGCGCCGCAAGCTGTCGGCCATCACCCCACCCAGGTCCGACTCGAAAAGCTCCTCGATAGCGTCGTGCCGTTCGCCGATCGCGATCAAGTCGAGCAGCGGGTAGACGATCCAGTTGCAGAGGGTACGCGCGCCGATCGGCGTCAGCGTCTCGTCGAGGACAGCGAGCAGCGATCCTGTCCGCGTACCGTCACTCGACGCGATCAATTCCAGATGGCGACGGCTGACCTCATCGACGAGCATATAGGCGGCTGCTTGATAGACTCGCGGAGCTTGCAGGTGCGCGATGTCGCGCCCGAAATTCTCCTCGACATAGCGGATCGCGGCGCCCGCTGCTGCGCCGAGGCCCTCGTCGAGACTCGCGCACGCGTCGCTGAAATGGCGCTCAAGGATTCCCCGCGAGCTGATGGGCTCGAAGAATCTCTCGGTGGTGATACTCAAGGTGCAGCCCAATTCAGTAGCGACTGTCTCGACTGACGCTATTTTGCCTGGCGTGATTAGCTCACGCGGGGCAATTCGCGCGGCTTCTTCGCGCAGGCTCGCAAGGCCATTGAGGCGTGCCGCGATGAATTCGCCGGTCGAAAGTTCAAGCGCTGCGATCGCGTAGCTGGCGGCTTCTGCCAAGTCATGGCTGTCCGCAGGCGCGCCATGGGCCGACTCTGGATCTCGTCCGGACGGGGGCGTTGGCAGATACTCCGGCATCACCGCCAGGAGAAAGTTCTTTTCGCCAGCCACCAGCACGGTCTCCTCACCGACCGTGCCAGGCGTGATCACGCGCACGATATGACGCGGCATCAGGCCGCGTCCCTGAGCGGTTAGCTGAAAGCCACCGGCTTTGTTGTTCATTTCCGGTGCAGCTTGTTCGCAGATAGCCACCTTGAGTCCAGCTTTGAGGAGTTTGGCGATATACGGCTCAACGGCATGATAAGGCACGCCGCATAACGGTACGCCGTCTTTTGAGCGTGAGGTGAGCTGGATATCGAGCAGGCGCGAGCCGGTCTCCGCGTCCTCGAAGAACATCTCGTAGAAATCGCCGAGCCGGAAGAACAGGATCGCATCAGGCACCCGCCGCTTCACTTCGAGATATTGCATCATCATCGGAGTGACTTTGGCTGGCGCTTTGGATGAGGTTTTCGATGCCATCATTGATAGCATCCCGCTATTGGTTGTCGGCGAAGGAAGCTGGTTGGGCATGAGCGGCGGCGGACGGCTCGGAGCGAGGTGTCCGCCGCTAGGATAGCGGCCACTTTGTACGCGCAAAAGGTCCGAATTCACGACTATCCACTTGAAAACCACGTGCAGCGGTTTTGCGATTCTCAGAACGTCGGGCTAGTATCGGGCTGAAATCGCGCCGACTCGTTATCGGCCGTAAGCTCCCAAACCCTTAGGAGGGTCCAACCCATGGCTGCCACCCCATCGTCAATTGAGCGCGCCACAGTTGGCGTCAAAGTCAACTCTGTCCTCGATTTTCTGAAATCCTCGCCGAAGAAATTGCTGATCAACGGCAAATGGGTGCCGTCGAAATCCGGCAAAACCTTCGAGACGCTGAATCCCGCGAACGAAGAGGTCCTCGCGCTGGTCGCGGAAGGCGATAAGGCCGACGTTGACGAGGCGGTCAAGGCTGCACGCAAGGCTTATGAAGAAGGCAAATGGAGCAAAATCGGACCGCATCAGCGTGCCCGCTTCCTGCTGAAGATCGCCGAACTGATTGACCAGCACGCCGACGAACTTGCCGAACTCGAGACGCTCGATAACGGCAAACCGCTTTGGGAAGCGCGCAATATCGATATTCCCGGCGCGGCGGAGACCTTCCGTTATTACGCCGGATGGTCGACCAAAATCTATGGTGAGACCAACCCGTCTGACCCGTCTTTCTTCAACTATACGCTGCGGGAGCCGGTTGGCGTATGCGGCCAGATCATCCCGTGGAACTTCCCGCTCCTGATGGCCGCGTGGAAACTGGGACCGGCGCTCGCGTGCGGCAACACGGTGATTCTCAAACCCGCCGAGCAGACACCGCTGACGGCGCTCCGGCTGGGTGAATTGATCCTTGAATCCGGCCTGCCTGAAGGCGTCGTGAATATCATTACGGGGTTTGGCCCGGGCGCCGGCAGTTCAATCGCCGAGCATCCCGATATCGACAAGGTCGCGTTCACCGGTTCGGGCGAGGTCGGCAAGATTATCCTGAAGGCCTCAGCAGGCAATCTGAAGCGCGTCTCACTCGAACTCGGCGGCAAGTCGCCGAATATCATCTTCCCGGATGCCGATATGAAGCAGGCGGCATTCGGATCGATGATGGGCATCTTCCTTAATCAGGGACAAGTCTGCTGCGCTGGCTCGCGCGTGTTCGTGCAGCAGGGCATCTACGATCAGTTTACCGAACAGCTTTCCGAGATGGCCAATGGGATCAAACTCGGCAATCCGCTCGATCCGGGCACCAGGATGGGTCCGCTGGTCTCCAAGGAACAGCACGAGCGCGTCCTCGGCTATCTCGAATCCGGCAAAGGCGAAGGCGCGCGGGTCAAAGCTGGAGGCGAAGCGGGCAATCAGGAACGCGGCTATTTCGTCAAACCGACGGTCTTTACCGACGTCAACAACACGATGAAGATTGCGCGCGAGGAGATCTTTGGACCTGTCGCGGCAGCGATCCCGTTCAAGGACGAGAACGACGCAGTCTTCCAAGGCAACGACACCACTTATGGTCTCGCTGCGGCGGTGTGGACCAGCGACGTGAGCCGGGCGCATAAGGTAGCGCGGGCGCTCAAGGCCGGCACCGTATGGGTCAACTGCTATAGCGTGCTCGATCCGATTTCGCCGTTCGGCGGCTACAAGGAGTCAGGTTTCGGCCGCGAACTCGGAAAGTATGCGATTGATCTCTACACGCAGATCAAGTCGGTCTATATCAAACTGTAGACGCATCTGGCGGGTGGCCGCCTAATCGCTACGAATCGAGTGGGGCGTCCGAACTGGGCGCCTCACTCATTTTCGAGGTGTGCTAACTTTAGATCGGGCAACGACAAGGATTATAGACTGGCCTGATGGAATAACCTGGAGCGGCAAGGATTAAAATCGGCAGCGACAGTTCAGGTTCGGCGAGTGCAATAATTCTGGCAGGCGGCCGTAGCTCGCGGATGGGCCGCAGCAAGGCGTCATTACCGTTCGGTGGTGTGACGATTCTCGAACGAATTGTCGGCCAACTGGCGGATTATTTTGACGACCTGATCGTGGTGGCTGGTGCTCTGGTAGAAGAGTCGCCCGCGCCGCTCATGACCAATTCGTCCGCACGCGTAACCATCCTCAACGACGAGCAGCCATATCAAGGGCCGGTGAGTGCGCTCGCTCGCGGGATGACGTATGCGCAGTGTCCTGCCGTATTCGCTTGCTCCTGCGATTTGCCACTGCTGAATGGCGCGCTCGCACATGCGCTGTGCGCGATGCTCGGCGGTTACGATGCTGTGATTCCCGAGGTTGGCGCGCGGCTCCAGCCGCTGCACGCCGTTTATAGGCGT
>Ga0335072_10003979_pt1 | contig 22116 bp, 26 predicted proteins | sample Lox_Sample_21_FD_206725 | JGI IMG/M metagenome (GOLD analysis project Ga0335072, IMG submission 206725) | Soil microbial communities from Loxahatchee National Wildlife Refuge, Florida, United States - Lox_Sample_2.1 | ecosystem: Environmental > Terrestrial > Soil > Wetlands | place: USA...
GGCAGGAGTGCCTGTGCCACGTGCCCTGGAGTTGTCACAGACTCTACAGGCTGCCTTTCAAATGATAGTGAGCGATTTCCTCGGCGAAGAGCAGGACCAGTGTCAGAACGGAAAGCACGAGCTGTAGAGTTTCGGAGCGGCGCTTGGAGAGAGTGAGGGGCTGCTGGCGCCAAGCGGAAGCGGAACGGCGGCGCAGCCTGCGCACCTGCCATAAGGCGAGCAGGTTCAAGCCCGCACCTACCAAAGCAATGAGCATCATGGGAACGCGAATGGCGTCCGCGTGGAGACGCTCGGCGAGGCGCCAGGCGGAAGAGGCCAAGATGATGGCGCCGACACCCACCAGAAGGCGAATGCCATGAAGAGCGATGAAGGTGCTGCAGACGCTTTGCAGAAAAGCCAGGAAGAAGCTGGACCAATTGAGCCAGGCAAAACGGGCGCGCGGAGGAGTCTGCCCCTGATCGTTGGAGATGATGGGAGATTCGGCGGCCTCAGACATTGAAGTAGTGTGCATGGCTAGAGTACGCGGTGGCAAGGGGCTTTGGATTTGGTAGCTCTAAAAGCGGCGGCAAGCCGCCGCACTCTACGGTGACTAGGGTGGCAGAGAAGAAGAGAAGAAACACAGGCTAAAGCCTGTGCTACCAGCGGCCGGGGATGACGGCGGAGCAGTTGGGGCAGTTCCCTGCCCTGAGGCGATTCTCGAGGACATTGTGCCAGGAACGGCGGACGAGGAGCTTGCGACAGTTGGGGCAATAAGTATTGGCAGCTTCGGAATAAATGTTGCCTTCGTAAACGTAGTGAAGACCGACTTGGAGAGCGATTTCGCGAGCGCGATGCAGAGTTTGCGGCGGAGTAGGGGGCTTATCCTGCAACTTGAAATCGGGATGAAAAGCGGTGAAGTGCAAGGGGACGTCTGGACCAAGATTGGTGAGGACCCACTGGGCGAGTTTGCGGGTTTCCGCAGGATCGTCGTTGAGGGTAGGGATCATCAAGTTGGTGAGCTCGAACCAGACGTTGGTTTCGTTTTTGAGCCAGAGAAGGGTGTCCAAAACAGGCTGGAGGTGGGTGAGCGTGATTTTGCCGTAGAAATTTTCGGTGAAGGCTTTCAGGTCAATGTTGGCGGCGTCGATGTGGTCGTAAATGTCGTGAAACGCTTCGCGAGTGATGTAGCCGTTAGAGACCATGACGGTCTTTAGACCGAGGGGCTTGGCGGCTTTGCAAATATCGATGACATATTCGCCCCAGATCGTGGGCTCGTTGTAAGTGAAAGCAATGGAGCCACAACCGTGTTTTTTTGCGAGCAGAGGCACGTCTTCGGGAGCCAGGTGGCGAGAATTAACCTGATCCTGATGGGACTTGGAAATATCCCAATTCTGGCAGAAGAAACAGCCCATGTTGCAGCCAGCAGTGCCCATGCTGAAGATGCGCGAGCCAGGCAGGAAATGGTTCAGGGGCTTCTTTTCTATGGGGTCGACCTGGAGGGCGGCTGGTGCAGCATAGCCAAGGGAGTAGAGTTTACCGTTGTGATTGGCGCGAATGTAGCAGAAGCCGGATTGGCCGTGGCCGATGTGGCAGTGACGGGGACAGAGAAAACAGTGGACGCGGTTGTTGGCTTCGGGCTCCCACCAGAGCGCTTCGTGGAGCACGGGCGCCGATTGCAGAATCTGGAGGGTGGACATACAACAACAGCCTCTGCTGTAAGTATACGACGATTGGATGAGAGGCGAGGAGGGTCAGGAGGGGCGGTCTTGGGCGCGGCGGCGAACAGCAGCCCAGTCGGCGAAGGACTTCAGGTTGTGGCGATATTTCCAGGAGAGGCGAAGGAATTTGGTGGCATCGAGATGCGCGGCTTCCTTGCCAAGGAAGGTCTCAAAGCGCCATTGAATGTACGGGCTTTTCCAGGGTTGCAGGCGATAGCCGGGAGAAGCGAGCCAGTAAAATTGAAGGAGATGCCACACGAGAAGTTGTAGGTTACCAGCGCCTTCAAGAGACTGCTAGCTGCCGGCCATGGGCACGGAAAGATGCTCGTGGACAATCAGCCAGGATTTGCCATGCTTTTCCCAGATACCGGTGTAGCGGACCGGGGAGTCGAGAGTCTTTCCATCTTTCATTTTAACGACGAGGCGCATGGGCACAACGGTCCAGGCGATGTTGCCATGGCGGGTGACACGAAGGTCCTGGCCAGCGGTAAGGGAAAGCGACGCGGTATTGTCCAGGAACTCCTTGCGAACGCCGGCATCGTATTGCTTCCAGCCGCTGTAGGAAAAGGGGGCGAGGTCGTAGAAGATGAGGCCATCCTCCTTGGCGTAGAACTTCGCGGCGTTGTCGGGATTGCCGGAACTCCACGCCGCGCAGTAACTGTCGATGAGCTTGCGGAAGGTCGTGTCGTCGGCAGCTTTCTGTTCCGCGCGAGCCCCAACGAAGGTAAGGAGCGCACCAAAGAAAGCCAAAAGCACATAAAGAGACCAATGATGAAGGGGGACGGTCGAACGTTGGGCGGAAAACGAACGTGGAGACATTTGCACCTCTTCGAAAAGGTCCGCCGGAGATCCAGGTCACTCGACAGGGCGGTATGAGCTCGCGTGTGTAATCTACGATAGTCGCAATCGGGAGGGTTTTCAAGCTGGGCGCCAACCGGTGGGTAAGCGGCATTCACCGATTCGGGGGAGCAGTTCGCCGATTAGCGAGTGCAGCAGGGATGGGGGTGCCCTAAGCTGGCCTTGGTCACGGAACGAAGCGAGGTTGGAGGGGACCATGGCAGCAGTAGCAACAGCGACGAGGCGGCAGGAAAGCGACAAGAACTGGATGGTGTGGACACTCTGGGCAGCGGGGATCGGATTGCTGCTTGTGGAAGTGAACGCTGGGATGGAATATTTGGAGGCGGGTCTGCGGCAGAATGTGGGGAACCTGCTGGGATGGCTGCCGGCGATGGGCGTGATCACTTTGAAGGCAGCGGAGCAAGCGGTGTGGCATTGGGGAACGCTGGCGCTAGTGTTGCGGGCAGTGCCGCTGGCGGCCATGGGTCTGATCCTGGTGGCGATTAGTGTGAGCATGCAGAAGTAGTAGCGCGGGCGGCAAGCGGACCACGAGATGCGGTTGATCGAGATGGAAATGGGCAAAGCGAAGGATTACGGGAGAGCGCAGTGAGCAGCAACGACAGGTTCGATCCAGACAAGTTCAGCCAGGATCTGCGCGACCGCATTCACGCCGACATTCATGAGCGCATCCGCGAGCGGCGCGGGTGCGGGATGGATGGCAGAACGCGGTTGCTGCCGGGCTTAATTTTAGTCGCGATTGGCACGGTCGTTCTGCTGGACCACCTGGGGATTCTGTCGATAGATCATGTATGGAAATTCTGGCCAGTGCTGTTGATCGTGGTGGGGGTGACGCGATTCTTTGAGTCGCACAACCGCGTGGCCGGTGTGCTGCTGATGGTCGTCGGCACTCTGTTTTTGCTAGGTACGTTGGGCTACCTGCGATTGTCGGCAGCGGACTTTTGGCCAATTGTATTGATCGCGATTGGAATAGGGCTGATCTGGAGCCGGTTCGAGTTGCCGAGGTTGGGGACGCAGCCAGCGCCGGGAGGACCGGATAGAGTGAACGCGCTGGCGATGTTTGGAGGAGTGGAACGGCGGATTACGACGACGAACTTCACAGGCGGAACGGTGCAGGCGATCTTCGGCGGAGTGGAACTGGATTTTCGAAGCGCGGATATCGCGGGTGAGGAAACGGTATTGGTCGTGGAAGCGGTATTCGGCGGGATTGAGCTGGTGGTTCCGGAACGGTGGACCGTGATCTACGAAGGACAAAGCATTTTCGGGGGTTATAACGACGAAACACGGCCCCCATTGCCGGATGTGCCCGGTGCGGCGGCCCGGAAACGGTTGGTGCTGAGGGGCCAGGCGTTGTTCGGCGGAATTACCGTAAAGAACTGAATCATCCATGAAAAGCTCGAGTATCAGCAGATCCGTGTGGGCGGCGCTGGCGATAGCGGGCGTGCTGTTCGCGATGATCATGGGGACTCTGCTGGTGACCAGTTGGAAGATGAACTGGTTGGCGGCGGTGCTGTTGGCAGTGCCGATGGCGGTGCTGGCGCAGGCGGTGGCGTGGGCGGCACAGTTTACATGCCGAAGTCATCCGCTGGAAAAAAGCGATGTGTGGAGAACGGTGCTGACGCATATAACGGCAGCACTGGTGCTGAGTTATTTGTGGGTAAGTGCGGGATGGCTAGTAGCCGGGTGGGTGGACGGGATGTTGGGAACTCGCGCGAACTACAAGTTGTATGCGGAATTGCAAAACCGTTTGTATGGTGTGGGATTTTCCTATTACCTGCTGGGCGTGGCCTTCCACTACATGCTGTTCGCACAGAAAGCGAGCCAGGAGGCGCAGGAACGCGCGTTGGAATCGAGCGTGCGAGCGCGAGAAGCGGAACTAAGCGCGTTGAAGGCGCAAATCAACCCACATTTTTTGTATAACAGCCTGAACTCGATCAGCGCGCTGACTAGCATCGATCCGGCGCGGGCGCGGGAGATGTGTGTTTCGCTGGCGGATTTTCTGAGGCTGACGCTGGGCATGGGCGAAAAGACGGTAATTCCACTGAGGGAAGAAGTGAGCTTGCTGGACAAGTACTGCGCGATTGAGAAAGTGCGATTCGGCAACCGGTTGAACATCCAAGAGGAGGTGCAGGAAGACGCGAAGGATTGCCTGTTGCCGCCGTTGCTGCTGCAGCCGTTATTTGAAAATGCGGTGGTACACGGGATCGCCCAAATGGCGGAAGGGGGATGGATCCGGTTGCGGGCCGCGAGGAATGGCGGGCGTCTATCGGTAAGCGTGGAAAATTCTTGGGACCCGGAGGCGGGAAGTTCGCGAAAGAACGGGGTCGGGCTGCGAAACGTGCAGAGGCGGCTGGAAGCGCGCTACGGAACGGAAGCACAACTGGAGGCCAAGGCCGAGGAGGATGTGTTTCGAGTGAATCTGTCGTTTCCAGCAGAGACGGAGAAGAGCAAGTGAACGGGGCGAAGCGCAAGTGGAAGGCTGCGATTGTAGATGATGAGGAATTGGCGCGGAAGTTGTTACGCGAGATGTTGAATGCGCACCCGGAAGTGGAGATTGTGGCGGAATGCGGGAACGGCATGGAAGCGGTGAAAGCGGCGGCAGAGCATCAGCCGGACCTGCTGTTTTTGGACGTACAGATGCCGAAGTTGACGGGATTCGATGTGTTGGAATTGATCGACCGCAATGGCGTGGCGATTGTGTTTGTAACCGCGTTTGACCAATACGCGATGAAGGCGTTTGACGTGCATGCGGTGGATTATCTGCTGAAGCCGTTCAGCCGCGAGCGATTCGAAGCGGCGCTGGAACGGGCAAAAAGCCAAGAGGGCAAGAAAGCGGTGGATCCCGCAGAGCTGGCGGCGGCTTCGCGACCCGCGGGCCAGTATGCCGAGAGAATCGTGGTGAAGGACGGCAGCAAAGTCAGTCTGATCGCGGTGAGCAAACTGGACTATGCGGAGGCGCTGGACGATTACGTATCGTTGGTGAGCGAGGGGAAAAAGCACTTGAAGCAGCAAACCATTTCTGGCTTGGAGCTGGCTTTGGACCCGGCGCTGTTTGTGCGCATTCACCGGTCGTACATAGTGAATCTGGAGCGGGTGGCGCGCATCGAGCCTTACGGAAAAGACAGCAAGGTGGCCATCCTGACGAATGGAGCGAAGTTGCCGGTTAGCCGCGCCGGCTATGGAAGGCTGAAGGCGCTGTTGGACGACAAGAAATAATGATGGCGGGTTTTAAGACCGCGGAGGCGTCGGCCGCTCGTGGATGATCATCCAGGAGGTGCCAAATTTGTCGCGGAGCATGCTGAAACGAAAGGCGAAGAAAGTTTCCTGCAGGGGCATAAAGATTTGGCCGCCGTCGGCCAGGAGGTTATGGATGCGCTCGGCTTCAGCAATGCTGTCGACGGTGAGGGAAAGATAGACACTCCGCATGGGCTGGAACCGATCCGCGGGAACGTCGTTGCCCATGATGTCGGTCTGGCCCAGGGTCATGCGGGAAAACAAGACTTTCTTCTGCCAGCTCTCCGGAACATTACTGGAGGCAGGAGACTCTTCATGGCGCATAAGGAAGGTAACTTTCCCGCCGAGGTGCTGCTCGTAAAAACGGAATGCTTCTTCGCAGTTACCGCCATAGTTGAGGTAAGTGTGCAGTTTCATGGTATGGTTGCTGACCTCGAAGGAGTATAGCAGCTTACTTGCATATTGCAAGTGACATATAGTAAAAAAATAGAGATTTCCGTCGGCCTATGAGCCGCCCCTGTGCAGCGAAATCCTAGGAAAGAAACGAGGTGCAAACCATGGGTGGCTTCGAAAAGAATCCGCGGATCACACCATTCTTGTGGTTCGATACGAATGCGGAAGAAGCAGTGAACTTCTACCTGAGCGTGTTCAAGAACGCGCGGCGCCTGGACGCAGAACCGAACGTGAACAATCCCATGGCGCCGCACAAAATCCTGACGATTACCTTTGAATTGGACGGACAAGCTTTCATTGCGCTGAATGGCGGGCCACAATTCAAATTCAATGAGTCGATTTCGTTTATGGTGCGGTGCGATTCGCAGCAAGAAGTGGACGAATATTGGGAGAAGTTCATCGGCGGCGGTGGAGTCGAGAGTCAATGCGGATGGCTAAAGGACAAGTTTGGCGTGTGGTGGCAGATCACCCCGGCACGCCTGCCGGAGTTGATCAAGCATCCCAAGGCGCTGCAAGCGATGTTGAAGATGAAAAAGATTGACTTGGCGGAGTTGGAGCGAACGGCAAAGTTGTAGGCGTGAAGGAAGGACGCAAGCGCAAAAAAAAAGAGGGAGCGCTATCGCGTTCCCTCTTGTGACCTGATGGTGCGTGCAAGCAAATTTTATTAGTGGGTAAGGTTGGCGGCGACGACCACACTCTCGGCCTGGATGTGATTCTTAGCGAGGCGCGTTTCGGTTTTGCTCTTGGGCAGTTCGCGGCCACTGGTGTGCCCGGCGACCCACATTTGCTGCAGGAAGTAGTAGCCGCCCATGCTCTGGAATACGAGCTTGGTGTCCCTAGACGGCAGGACCTCGGTGCAGGAGTTGGACAGAATGGTACCGACTAGCATCTTGTCTCCGTCCAAGACTCGCAGCACTGGTCCATTACTTTGGAAGGAATAGTCGCCGGCAGGATACGTACGATCGCCGACGACGAAGTTGAAGGGGATGGTGGCATTCAGCGCAGTGTGTTGCGCGTGCGCGGCGGTGGCCACAAACAAAAGAGCGAAGACGACGAGAGCAGAACGTAAGGTTTTCATGGCGAACTCCTTGATGCGGAAGCAAGAGCAACGATTCGCGGTGGTTATTTCCGAGTTGCTCGACCTTCTCACGATTGGGAAGGGAGCATGACGCGTGCCAAATCGCGAGTAGAGCTGCGAGGAATCGAGGTGTTGCTGGAGGAAATTACAATGGAAGCATTTATGCGAAGGTGCGGGACTCGCGAGCGCAAAATGAGAGGGGCGCGAGGAGCCCAAAGGCAGGGACTAGTCCAACCGATCGGGGTGACGGCTGAGTTTTCGAGGTTCCGTTGTAAGGCGAAAATGCGCACACGCACTCAGGTAGAGGGGCAAACAGTTTGTTTTTAGTGAGGTGACCGAGCGAATTGGGGCGATTTGCAGTTTGACGGGAACTATAGCGAAACGGATAGTGGCGCTATCCGGTCGGATAGCTTCGGGGCCGCTCTGAAGAGAGCTTACTTGTTCGCGGAAGGACGAACCCAGATACGAGAGGTGGCGGTCTTGCCGAGATGGATGGTTTCACCAGCGACACGCAGGGTGAGAGTTTCGTCGTAGCCACGTTCGAGGACTTCGAGTTTGACGGAGGGGAGCAAGTGCAGGTTCTCCAGGAAGTCGAGGAAGCCTTCGTCTTTTTCGTAGACGCAAAGAAGCGTGGCGGAATCGCCAGCGCGCAATTCAGAGAGAAGAACGCCGCCTTGCTTGCGGAGTTGCGAGACGCCGCCACTGAGAGGAACGCCGTGGGGACAGGTTTTGTGAGCGGCGAACCGCTTGAGGAGCAGGGCTTCGACTTCGGGAGAAATGGCGTGCTCCATCCGCTCAGCTTCGGCGTGAGATTTGGACCAGGGCAAGCCGATCACCTCGGTAAGAAGCATCTCGGCAAGTTGGTGACGGAGCATGAGGCGCTGCGCGAGTTTACGCCCCTGAGCGGTGAGCAAAATTTCGCCGCCCCGTTGCATTTTGACGTGACCGTCGCGAGCCATGCGCTTAATGGCGGCGGTAACCGCGGGGGGAGTGACGTCGAGTTCCTCGGCAAGGCGGGCACTGATGGGAACTTGATCTTCCTCGTGCATCTCCCAAATGGCTTTGAGGTAATCTTCCTGAGAAACGCTAGTCTTATCGCGACGCAAAGAAACTCCGAACAATTCAAGAATTGAGGGCAGGTTCTCCGGCTCGTAAGCGGCCGGCAAGCAGGAGGACCCTGGATTCGAGCTCCTCTAGAATTCTCTGATAAGTGGCGGGGTGGGCGCCATAGGGATCTTCGACGTTCCAGGTTTCCAATTTTGGCTGAAGCACAGAATCATCGAGACCGCAGAAGTCGAGCAAGAGTGCGTCCAAGGATTGGCCAGAGATGTTGACAACCACGTCGGCATTCTCGATGGCGGTGCGGGAAAGCGGCTTGGAAGCGAGGCCGTCGACGGAATAACCATTAGCCAAGAGAGTTTCTTCGGTAGCGGGCGCTAGGCGACCGAGGGGATACAGTCCGGCGCTGGAGGGCGCGATGATGTCGGAAGCCAGCTGGCGAGCTACCGCTTCGGCCATGGGACTGCGACAGGCGTTGCCGACGCAGACGAACAACACGCGAATCTTGTCAGCGGATGCCATGTGAAGATTGTATCGCGGTAGGTCTGTGACTATCGATACAAGACAGCCAGGCAGCGGTCGGGGCGTATTGAGGAATGTGGCATCCGGCACTGGTCACCTGCATGCGCACTCTGAGAGTTGAATCAGCGGCGCGCTTTTGCCTTCTTCGGAGCCGAACCATTCGACACCAACTTGAGAAAATGCTGGTGGACGGTAGTGTCGTTGGTGAGTTCGGGATGGAAGGTAGCGGCAAGGAGGCGGTTTTTCTCGACGAGCGCAGGCTTGCCTTCGAATTTGGCGAGAACGCGAACGCCGGGAGCAACCTCCTCGATGATCGGGCCACGAATGAAGACCATCTCGAGCGGCTCTTTTTTGAGGGATGAAGGACTGAAGAAGACATCGCTCGCGAGCTGGCGGCCGTAGCCATTGCGGAGAACGGTCATGTCGAGAAGCTTGAGCGAATCCTGGGCGGGATTTTCTACTTTGGTGGCAAGAAGAATCGCTCCGGCACAGGTGCCAAAAATCGCACCGCCTTTGTCGGAAAATTGGCGGATGGCGTCGTAGAGGCCCTCTTCCTGGAGGAACTGGAGTTGCGTGGTGCTTTCGCCGCCGGGAAGGACCAGGCCGTGGCAGCCCGTTAGATCGTCGACGGTGCGGACTTCTACGGTTTCGACGCCGAGTTTGTGAAACATTTCGGCGTGGGCTTGGAAGTCACCTTGGATGGCCAGGATGCCGATTTTCATGCCTGCTCGATTCTTATGCCGCTCGCGCAGATAGCGCGCTTGCTGTGCTGCCGGTCTAAAGACCGGCCACTACACATGCGTTGCCCGGCGTACCGACCCACAGGCTCAACAGCCTGCGGAAAAACTCCCGTGGCACAGACACTCTTGTCTGTGCACTCGAGCCAAATGCAGCAAAATCAGCACTGGCGAGAGTGCCTGTGCCACGAAAACGCTCAGTTCTGGACTTTTTCCGTAACCTGTCAAGCCTGTGCTACATGCGCTACCAGCCGCGAGTCGCCAGTAGATCCTTTTCTTCCAGCTGGCGCACATCGATGCCGGGCATGGCTTCGCCGAGCTGTTCGTGCGCTTCCAGAATGATTTTGGGATCTTCGAAGTGCGTGGTGGCCTTGACGATGGCTTTGGCGCGGGCTTCGGGATCGCTGCTCTTGAAAATGCCCGAGCCGACAAAGACGGCTTCCGCGCCAAGCTTGCGGACGAGCGCGGCGTCGGCCGGAGTGGCAATGCCGCCGGCAGAAAAATTAGGAACGGGAAGCTTGCCAAGGCGAGCCACTTCGCGAATCAGGTCGAGAGGCGCGCCATATTCCTTGGCCTTGCGCATGAGTTCGTCATCGCGAAGAGTGGTGAGCCCGCGCATCTCGCTCACGATCGTGCGCATGTGGCGAACGGCTTCGACGACGTTGCCGGAACCGGCTTCGCCCTTGGTACGAATCATGGCCGCACCTTCCGCGATGCGGCGAAGGGCTTCGCCGAGATTGCGGGCGCCGCACACAAAGGGAACGCGGAAATCGTGCTTCCAGACGTGATTTTCCTCGTCGGCGGGAGTGAGCACTTCGCTCTCGTCGATGAAGTCGACTTCGAGGGACTGGAGCACTTCCGCTTCGACGAAATGGCCGATGCGAACTTTGGCCATTACCGGGATGGTGACGGTGTTCATAATTTCGCGAATCACCTTAATGGAGGCCATGCGCGCGACCCCGCCTTCCTTGCGGATGTCGGAAGGAACGCGCTCAAGCGCCATAACGGCGCAGGCGCCGGCATTCTCGGCGATGCGCGCCTGGTCGGCGGTGGTGACGTCCATGATGACGCCGCCCTTGAGCATTTCGGCCAAACCGACCTTGACGCGCCATTCGTTGGAACCTTTCGCCCCGTTATTGTGAGCGCTGCCATTGGGTTTCTTCGTTGCCATTTCCCTTCTCCTCTCAAAATCGAAATTCAGGAATTCGTTTGTGCGGACTGAGCGTCAGTGAAATGTGACTGCTCGACGATGACGAAGCGCCCTCTGCCGCGAGCCAGCAAATTGCCTTGCGGATCGTGAATTTCCGCGACCCGAAAGCGATTTCTACCCTTGGATTCTTCCTGCCAAGCCTCCACCACGATGGGCTTATCAACGGGTACGGGCTTCCTGTACTCGATGTTCATCTCCGCGGTAACCGCACTTTCGCCGGCCAGGCGAGAGAGTTTGCCCATCGCTTCGTCGAGGACCACGGCGATGATGCCGCCGTGAGCGAAGCCACCGCCACCAGCGTAATTCAGGCCGAGGACGAAAGAACCATGGGAGCGGCGCGCATCCAGATCGAGTTCGAAGGCCAGCTTCATGCCCGCGGTATTGGCAGCGCCGCAACCAAAGCAGCGGTTGGTCGGCTTGGGATCGAGTTTGAGTACGTTGGTCATTCGGGTTTACACCAGAGCGACGTGGGCCCTCTCCGCGCGACGCGAACCCCGCTGGCGCTTTCGCATTTCGATACGCAAGAGTTCGGAGAGCAGCGAAACACCGCGCGCAATCTGTTTCTCATTCAAGCTGGCGAAACCGAGGCGCAAAGTGTTGGGCATCGGCGACTGCACGTAAAAATAGCGTCCAGGCGCGAAGAGCACGCCGCGCTCGCGCGCGTGCATCATCAATTCGCTGGCATCGAAGCCCGGCGGCAGTTCTAACCAGAAGCACATGCCCCCTTCCGGACGCGCCCAGCGGACACCCTCAGGCATGAATTTGCGCAGGGATTCATCGAGGGCGTTGAGACGGTCGGTGTAAATCTTGCGCATGCGCGCGAGGTGCTTGTGAAATAACCCGCGCTTGAGGAATTCGGCGAGGGTCGCTTGGGCGAGCTGGTCGGTGTGCAGATCGGTCATTTGCTTGACGAGGCGCAGACGCTCGATAGCGGCAGGCGGAGCAACGATCCAACCCACACGGAGGCCAGGGAAAGCCACTTTAGCAAAGCTGTCGATGTGAATGACGACGTTGGCGCGATCCAACTGCTTGAGCGAAGGCACACGTTCTTCGCGGGAATGCAGGCGGGCGTAAATGTGATCTTCGACCACGGGAACCTGATAACGTCCGGCGAGTTCCAAAACGCGACGACGAGAGGCAACGGGCATGGACGTCCCGGTAGGATTGTGAAAGTCCGGAGTAAGAATAAGGAGCTTGACGCGATTGGCGGCAAGTGTGGACTCCAAAGCTTCGAGATCAATGCCGAGCGGGCTGCCGGGCTCCGCATGAGTACGAACAGGGACGCCGAGGCAGCGTGCGTGGACTCCGTTGAAGACGGCGGACGCGCCTGGGTAGGTGGGATTTTCAAGAACGACGGTATCGCCGGAACGGACGAAAGCCTTAGCAATCAGATCGAGGGCCTGTTGGCAGCCATCGGTGATGAGGAGCGAATCGTCCTTGACGGAAAAGCCTTCGCGATGGAGCAGATCGAGGAGCGCTTCTTTCAGTGGCGCATAACCATCGGAGGCGCCGAGATTAAGGATTTCCTGGCCTTCGCGACGAAGAACCACTTGCGTACAAGCCTGCAATTCTTCCACAGGGAAGAATTCCTCGGCGGGACGGGCCATGACGAAGGAGAGTGCATTGGCGGGAGCCGAAGCCGTCAAGCGCGTGAGAATTTCCTCGCTGCGTTCATCGGCAAACAGAAGCTCCCAGCGGAGGCCTTCGGAATTGCCATTTAGCGCGGGAGGAGCGGGTGGCGTGATTTTCAGGCCGTTGCCATTGTTGCGGATAAAGGTGCCGCGGCCGACATGGCCTTGAATGAGACCTTCGGATTCTAGTTCAGCGTAAGCGTTGGCGACGGTGGTGCGATGAACTCCGAGGATTTGCGCGAGTTCGCGGCTGGCGGGGATGCGGTCACCGGGGCGAAGATCGCCGGCGTGAACGAGGGAACGAAGCTGGTCGCGCAACTGGATGTACAGCGGGATGTGGCTTTCGGGCTGAAGGTGTAATGGCAGCATTGTCTCTCACCCTGAGGCTATTTTAGCAGAAATTGGCCTGCCACAAGAGCCATTTTGTCTCTGGGCGCAGGCTGCGCATAGCGGTTCGTTCCAATGTTCTTTTGCAGCGACTCACGGGCTAGCGCTTAACGAGAAGGTAATCAGTAATCAGTAATCAGTAATCGGTAATCGGTAATCAGCGACCCCGCGGCGGCGGAAACCGATTAGGGGTTTTGGGAGAAGAATGGATTGCTGATGGGATGGTAGCCGAGGCGACCATTTTTTTCATCGGAGTTGAGGTCTCGAATGCAGATCTTCGTTAGGTCAGAGGCTTCGCACTGGTAGATCTGCTTCAGGGGAAGGTCTTCGTCTTCCACGTCGAAGGTGCCGGACTGCATGTCTTCACTGTCGTCTTGAGAAGCGGTGACTACAGGACTTCCCTGCCGAACGCGGACACGGAACTGGAGGGCCGAAGGCTCGTAGTTGGAAACCAGGAAGCAATGACCGATGCAGGCGCGATCGGGGATGTGCAGATAAATGGTGCGGTAGTCATTGGGAGCAAAGATCGTGGAAAGAGTGCGGGTGCCGAAGGGCAATTGTTCGGTGACGAGACGGGTGTTGGCTTCCATGCGGTTGAGGTATGCGGTGTCTTGATAAAGGAAAACAAAGAAAACGGGGGCGCAAAGGAGGCCGAAGACAAGGTGCCAAGAATGAGGAGGGAGAGTAGCCAACCAGCAGAACGCAAAAATGGCGGTGACCAGGGTGAGGCGAGTGACGAGCGCACCGATCCAGCCACCGGTAGGATTGGTGTGAAGATTCTCTGGCAGCAGCGCCGTGGCACAGAAGGAAATGGCGTAGAACTGCAGGAAGATGGCGCGATCGCTCCAAAATTTCGCGCGACGGGATTCGGCCCAACAAGCCAAGGCGGTGGCAGCCAGGAAGAACAGGCCGATGGCGTAAGTGAACCAGAGATAGCGCGAGCCAAAAACGTGGAACTGATCCGCGCCATTGAGTTGCCAGAACGGGGTTTCTCGCCACTCGACTTCGTAACCGGGATGATGAGCGACAAACCAGCGGGCGCCGAACAGGATCAGCAGCGCAGTGAATGGAAGCAGGATTTTCCACCAACCGGGTAAACGCAGCCAGAGAAGACGGTATGCAGCTACTCCGAGAAACAAGAGAAATCCGAGCGGATGCGCGAGATACATCAGGGGTAGAAGCAGCATGGCGACAATCAGTCCATTTCTCCGCACGGGCCAGAGAAAGGACAGGCCAAGGGAGGCCAGACCAAGCGACAAATAATAGTTCATGAATCCCATGTGGAAGATGTAGCTGTAGGTCAACATAGCGATGCATGGGGTAAGGAGCCAGGGCGCACGGCCGGAAACTGACTTCATAAAAAGGAAAAGTCCCCAGAAGAAAACGAGGACGCAAAGGGAGACGGAGAATTTTTCAGCGAGGGTGAAACCGAACGCTTTGGCAAAGAAGGAAAGGAGCAAATCGAAGAGGATGTTGTCCCACTGCCAAATGAGGTAGACGCCGGGGGCTTTTCCCTGGTGGACGAGTTGCGCAAGCCAGGCGTTGTAGACATGGCTGCCGAGGTCGCCGGCTTCGATATGAGCGTGCCAGAAACACGGAACCAGTAGCAGAACCGATAGGGCGAGAGTGACCAGGAGATGCAATGAAAGATGTGAAGAAGAAGCAGTTGACTGGGTTTGCGGACCTGTGGTGTCGCTTTGCTCGTCAGCCATCGCGGATATTCTAGCGCGCCAAGGGCCACGAAGGCGTCAGGAAATTACTTTGAAGGGATAACCCAAGAGCACAGGCAGGAGTGCCCGTGCCACGGAAAACATGAGTTGTCGCACAGACTCCGACTCTAGCGGCCCGCTTGGGCTTCGCCGAGTTTTTTGAGGCGATCGCGGAGTTTGCGCTGAAGAGGCGAGGGGGTATTGGGATTGAAGGCCACGAGATACCAAAGAGGCTGAGTTTTGTCGCGGCTGAGTAAAGTGAGGGTGCTGGCATCGGCGTTAGGATGACGAGCGACGTTTTCGCGAATGGCGCCGTAAGGATGACGAGCCAGGCGGCTGAGGGTTTTGGCGTTGGCGCGAGGATGCTCGCTGATGAGGCGCAAGAGGTAAAAATCTTCCTTGGGCGCTTGTTTGGAGAGCTTTTCGAGCATTTCGGGTTTGGCTTCGGCGCTAAGAACCAGGCCAATCTTTTCGTCCCAAGCGGTATTGATGTGATTCAGTTCGCGGGTGCGCGCATGAATTAGTTCTTCGAGCATGCGGCGCTCTTGCTGCATGCGAGCGATGGGCAGGCTGGTGCCCTCCAGGGAATCCAAGACGCGAAGCAGGTGCTGGCGTTCACCAAAGACAATTTGCGAGGTACGGCCAATCCTGCCATTTTCTTTTTCTTTGTACTGCACAAGATCTGAGCGTCGCATGGTTCGGTGCTCCCAATTTCCTTCGGGCCTGGTCCCAAACGGGACATACTGACTCGCCGCCTGCTCTGGAAGACTCATGGTCGAAAACCGCTTTCTGGAGAAGCTCAAGTGGATTATGGAGTGGGGATGGGTTAGCGTAAAGTTTGGCGCCGGAACCCTGTGCCCGAAGTGCAACCGGCAAGAACCTGTACGCGGACAGGAGTCCGGAGGAAGGCCATGTCGGCATTCGAAGAACATCAGGAAGAGCTGGAGCGGTACGAGCAGATGTTCGGGAAGGAGCGGGGAAGGCTGGCGGTGTCCCTGGACCGGATTACAAATGCGTTGGTGCTTACAGGCCAGCACGGGGTGTATTGCACCAGCCAGCGAAATCCGACGTTGCCCGCGATGGACCTGCGGATGATCTCGCAGGAACTGACCCACGCGAAGGAATTGATTCAGTCGGTGATGGAAGAACTGCGCAAGAGCCGGCAGAGCGCGCAAAACGCCGGTTAATGCTTAGAGAGTGTATTCCTCTCGGAGAATATAAAGCGGAGTGCAGTTACTTTAGAAAGGGATTGCTGTCGCGCTCCTGGCCGATGGTCGTGCTGGTACCGTGTCCGGGGTGCACGATGGTGGAATCGGGCAACTGCAGCAGTTTATCTTTCAGAGAAGCGATGATGTCGTCGAAGGAGCCACCCCACAGGTCGGTGCGGCCGATGCTGCCGGCGAAAAGGGTGTCGCCGGAAAAGAGCTGAGGATGACGGAGCGTCGTATTCGCGCCGTCGGTGGGCAGATACAGCGAGACGCTGCCAGGCGTATGACCGGGAGTGTGAATGACATTGGCGAGGAAATCGCCCCACTGCAGCGCATCGCCCTCTTTCAGTAACTGGTGGACTTCGACCAATTCGGGCGCAGGCAAACCCAGAAACGCCGCCTGCGCTTCCATGCCGCGGTAAAGCGGAAGATCATCGGAATGCATCATCACAGGTGCGCCCGTGTATTGGTAAAGCTTAGCGAGGCCGCCAACGTGATCGATGTGGGCGTGAGTGCTAACGATGGCTTTCACTTTGAGCTTGTAGCGGCCCAGAAGGCCGAGGATGCGCTCGACCTCGTCGCCCGGATCAATCACCACGCATTCCTGCGTGCGCGGGTCGCCGATGATGGAACAGTTGCACTGCAACATACCCACAGGAATTTTCAAGTAGATCATTTCCTGGTCGGCAGCGTGCGGCATGCGGTGCGTGTGGCTCATCGGATTCACGACAGAAAGTATATCATTGGGCGTTTGGCGCATCATTCGAAGAGAGGGGCCCGGGAGCAGCGCATGGAATTGAGCACGAATTTGGCCACGCCGTTGGGCGAGTGGCACCGTAAACATGGAGCTCAAATGGGCGTGTGGTTTGGTTGCGACCTGCCGGATCATTTCGGCGATTGGCAGGGGGAATACCGCGCCTTGCGGGAGAGCGTGGGCTTAGTCGACAAGAATTACCGCGCTTACTTGGAATTTACGGGGCCCGACCGCGGGCGATATCTAAATGCGATCTTGACGAACGACGTGAAGGGCCTGAAAGAAAATCATGGAACGGCGTCCCTGTTCCTGAATCCGCAGGGACACATCCAAGCAGAGATGGAGACGTATGCGTTGGGCGAGTCGCTGTTCTGCGTGTCCTACGCGATGATTCGCGAGCGCCTGATTCCGGCGATGGAAAAGTACATCATCATGGATGACGTGACCTTGACGGATCGCACGGATGCCTACGCAACGTTGGCGCTCGAGGGACCGAGGGCGGCGGCGCTGGTGCAGAGGCTGACGGGTGCGGACCTTGCGGGAATGCAGGATTTGGAAGTGCGCGAGGTGACCGCGGCGGGAATCGCGGCAAGGATGGGCAAGAGATCGCCGGGAGGGACTGCGGCGGCGGAATTCTTGGTGGAGCGCGAAAAGTGCGCCGAACTGTGGGGCGTTTTGGAGGGTGCAGTTCGCGCCGAAGGCGGGTGTCCCGCAGGGTATGAGGCACTGAATACAGTGCGGCTCGAAATAGGGATTCCCTGGTTTGGATATGATTTCGGGGAGAAGCAGATTCCGCATGAGGCTGGGCTGCAAGACTCGCACATTTCGTACACAAAGGGCTGTTATACGGGGCAGGAGATTGTGGAGCGGGTACGCTCGCGGGGCCAAGTAAATCGCGTGCGTGTCAGCCTGCAATTCGATGGACAAGCCGAGCCGGAGGCGGATATGCCGCTGCTGGCAGACGGAAAAGAAATCGGGCATGTCACCCGAGTGGGATTTTCGCCGGCAGCCAATGCATGGATTGGGATGGGTTACGTGCGGCGAGAAAAATCCACGGAAGGCAGTGCGCTGACGACGCCCAAGGGCACGGCCAGAGTGATCCGGACGCCGATGGGGTGAACCACAGGTTCAGTGAGCTAGGCGGTCAGGAGCACATTCATCTGCTGGAAGAGGCGCGCGCGATCGGTTTGGCCCATGGCGATGAACTGAACGGCCATGCCATGACCATTGCGGACGCGGCGAACGATAGCGCGAGCCCGCACTTGGCCCACAGGAAGATCCAAGAGAATCTGCACGAGGCAGCGAAGAGGGACCCGTTCCTTGGTACGCACAAAAAGGCCGCCGATGGCCATGCTGTCGACAAAGGACACGCCGCGCTGGGTGCCCGCCTGCCAAGCGGCTACGATACTTTTCGGCGGCTTCACGCGAGGGTAACGCCGTTGCTCCTCGGAAACGTTCATCCAAGCCTCTTTCGTGGGAATAGAGTCTAACCGCGCAAGCGGGAACGGTCCAGTGAATCCTCAGTCAAATTCGAACTTGGGTGGGTGTTGATCCTGACCGACGCGGCCGGCGGAAATATCGGCCTTGTAGTAGTTTTCTCCGCGAATAGGGGATCCCGACATGCGGCGCAGGATCGCCAATTGACCAACATGATTGAGAACGTCGGCGATTGGACCTTGCATCAGTTTTTCCGGGGAAGCGTGGAGCGGTTCGGAGCCGGCCAGGTAGTCGTCGAGGCGTTTGAGAGAATCGAAAAAGCGCTGGACTTCGTCGGGCCACGGAAGGGGTTTGGAGTTATTCCAAGCAGGCTGGCCCTTGGCCATGGAGAAGCCCCACTCGAGCAGGTCGCTGATATGCGCCAGGATTTGGGCGGGCGTACGGCAATTCTGGCCAGCCTGAAAATCAACATAGGCGGGTGGCGCGTCGCGAACGATTTTGCCGGTGCGGTAGGCAATGGTGGCGAGAGAATGACGCAAGAGGTCGCGGGCGCTGATGGTTTCGGGAGGGTACATAGGGTCCTAAGCTAACAGCTTAGGGCTGGCGAGCAAAGTGATTTTGCGCGCGCTACGATGAGCCGAAACTAGTCGAGATTCAAAGCGCGCTTGAACGAGCCCTTCTCGGACTCAATCTTCTTTTGTAGCTGGAGAATGGCGTAGAGCACGGCTTCGGGACGCGGCGGGCAGCCGGGCACGTAAACGTCCACGGGGATGACCTGATTGCAGCCTTGAACGATGGCGTAATTATTGAAAACACCGCCGGATGTGGCACAGGCACCCATGGAAATGACCCATTTAGGCTCCGGCATTTGGTCGTACAACTGGCGAATCACCGGGGCCATTTTTTGGGAGAGACGACCGGCGACAATCATGAGGTCCGCTTGACGGGGAGACGGACGAAAGACTTCCGCGCCGAAGCGGGCGACGTCAAAGCGAGAAGCGGCCATGGACATCATTTCGATAGCACAGCAGGCCAGGCCAAAGCCGAGGGGCCAGATGGAGCTTTTGCGGGCCCAATTGACGGCCTTGTCGAGTTGCGTGAAGACAATGCCTTCCTCTTGGAGAAGCTTGCCAAAATCGTCGGGTTTGGTGAGCGTGATGCTTTTGCCCAGAGTGGTTTCCATGTGGCCCTCGCCTTTATTTTGGCATAGGGGGCCAGCGGAGACAAATAGAGGCTGAAGTTGCCCTCAATGGCTGAAGCCACCGCGTTAACCAGACACAGGACTGCAGTATCTTGTTCAAATAGTCGAGAATCTATAACTACAATAAGAAGCCACCCGATACGTCGATGTCTTGAGCGGTGACCCAGCCGAATTCCTCCGACAGTAGGTTGACAATGACGTTCGCCACATCTTGCGGTGCGCCAATTCGTCCGAGGGCAGTTTGATCCGCCAGGGGTTTGATGTATTCAGGGTGTTTGTCGAAGACTCCGTCTCCAATATTGCTGTGAACGGGACCGGGAGATACAGCATTCACGCGGATTTTTCGCGGCGCGAGCTCCTTGGCCAGATAGCGCGTCCAACATGACAGGGCCGCTTTCGACGGGCCATACACGGAATATCCCGGGGGAGCAATCTGGCTCGATGTGCTCGAAGTGTTCACGATTGCGCCACCGTCTTCCATTAGAGCGACCAGCTGTTGGGTTATGAAAAATGGCCCCTTGAAGTTCGTATCGAATATCTGATTGAAGTAATCCTCGGTCACATCCGTGAACATCATCCCACCACCAATGCCGCCGTTATTCACCAGATAATCGAAAGTCTTTCTCTGCCAGATTTCTTCGAGGCTCTTCTTTGTAAGCTGCATGAACTCCTTGAAGCTCGACTTCTGGCTCAGATCCAGTTTCAGTGCTGCGGCTCGGACCGCAGAGTTTTGGTCAATTTCTCGGATGACATTCTCAGCACCCTTTTTGTCGGAGTGATACGTCAGAATGACCGCGATTCCACGTTTGGCAAGTTCCATCGCCGTGCTTTTCCCGATTCCGTTACTTCCCCCAGTGACGATTGCTACCTTCATTTGCTCCTCCTTGAGTCAGCTGTGTCTAGCCGCAAGTCTGAGGGTTTTCCAAAATCAGGTGAAGACCGGATAATGCCGTTCTATTGCCTAAAAATACCGTTTTACCCAGAGGTCAAATAGAGATTCAGTTTTTTCGCGCTTGAGAAATGCCCAAAGGCTCTTACGTGCTATAAGAGGACAATGCAAGATGCCCTAAACGAGATCGCCCAACTGACTAGCAAGGCCACGACTGCGCCCACACAAACGGAATTGCCCGGAGTGCTCATCATCAAGGGCGAGGTGCCTGAACATCAACTTGCGGCAATCTACGAGCCCATGATTGGGTTCATTGTTCAGGGAAGGAAAATTATTTCGATTGGTGACGAAGTTATCGATCTAAAGGCTCCAGCCTATTTCGTAATTCCCTCAGAACTTCCCGCGACAGGACGCGTGCACCAAGGTTCAAACGGGCTTCCATATTTATCAGTGGGTCTTCGGCTGAATCAAAACGTTCTACTGGATTTATTGAAGGACTTTCCCAAGAATCTTTGGAACGAAGAAGAATTCAGAAAGTTTTCCGCCTGTGCTGCTACAGCGGATTTCGTCGATCCCTGGTTACGGATGTTGCGCCTCCTGAAGACCCCAGAACACATTCCCGCACTCGCCCCGGTCTACGAACGCGAAATTCTCTATCGGGTGCTTCTTGGTCCGCAAGGATGGCGCTTGAGGCAACTATACTTTGCAGGCGGAAAGGCTCCAGGCATACGTCAAGCCATTCAATGGATTCGGGAAAATTATGGCAAATCCATCGATATAAAACGAATGGCAGCAAAGTCTGCGATGGGCGTCACCACATTTCACCGTCAATTCAAACAAATCACCGGCCTCAGTCCAATCCAATTCCAAAAACAACTCAGGCTGCTTCAGGCGAGAAAGCTTTTGGCTTTCAGCGGTCATTCCGTATCGGACGCAGCCTTTAAAGTTGGCTACGAAAGCGCATCGCAGTTTAATCGCGAATATGCGAGGCTGTTTGGCGCCCCTCCTGCGCAAGATGCTTCGAGGATTAGACAGCTGAATGGCACGGGGTAGGTCGATTGAATATCGACGTGGAAATCCTTTCACTTGCCTGGTCAACCGGAAGGGTTCCGAAAACCCCTTCGTAGCTCTGCCCGCAAATCACTGATTCCTGGCACATCGTCAACGTCATGCGAGGGGTTCAGAAAGCAGAGATTAATGGCACGACTGAGGCCGTGTCCGAGCGGACGACTTAAGGAACGGTCAGAACGACCTTGCCGAATTGCTTGCCCTTTTCCAGATACGTGTGTGCGGCGATGGCGTCGTTGAGGGACCAGACTTTGTCGACCACGGGCTTGAGCCGGCCGAGCGCGACTAGCCTGAGCACGGTGCGGAGTTCATCCTTCGAACCCATGTAGGATCCGAGAATGGAAAGTTGGCGCGTGAACAGGAAGCGCAGATCGATCTTAGCGTCGAAGCCGCTGGTACAGCCGCAGGTGACCAGGCGTCCTCCGAGCGCCAGGCTCTTGACGCTTTCATTCCAGGTGGCCGTGCCAATATGTTCGAAGACGACGTCGACGCCGTGATTATTAGTGAGACGCCGTACTTCCTTGGAAATGGACATGATGCCGTGGTGAATTACTTCGTCGGCGCCAATCTGCTTGGCCTTGGCGAGTTTCTCGTCGGAACCCGAAGTGGAAATCACGTAAGCGCCGAAATATTTGGCGATCTGGATAGCAGCACTGCCGACACCGCTTCCTGCGCCGAGAATGAGTGCCGTGTCACCGGGGCGAAGTTGTGCGCGGTTGACAAGCATGTGCCAGGCCGTGAGGAAAGCGAGGGGCACAGCCGCCGCCTGGATCCAGTCGAGATTCTCCGGGTAAGGCATGCAATTCACATCGGGACACTTGACGTATTCCGCGCAGCCTCCGTCGAGCATGTATCCGAGATTGGTAAAGTCACGGCACAGGTTATCGTGGCCCGCAAGACAGGCGGGACATTTGCCACAGGTAACACCCGGAGCCAAAACCACCTTTTGGCCGATATGGACGGTGTGGACTTCCGAGCCAATCTTGG
>Ga0335072_10003983_pt1 | contig 22106 bp, 19 predicted proteins | sample Lox_Sample_21_FD_206725 | JGI IMG/M metagenome (GOLD analysis project Ga0335072, IMG submission 206725) | Soil microbial communities from Loxahatchee National Wildlife Refuge, Florida, United States - Lox_Sample_2.1 | ecosystem: Environmental > Terrestrial > Soil > Wetlands | place: USA...
TACCTTGAGCATATCCTCACTTCAGAATCGCTTCAATCCCAAAACCGTACCAAGAGTTCTGAAAAAGACCCTTAATACGTACCGTTGAACCGCTGGTACCCGGACCGCGATTTAACCCAATCAGGGAGCGCTTCGGCGAGTGATGACAAAATAAAACGGCCCCGGGGAGCGAAGCCGGGGCCGCAGGACGCGAACTCAATCGAAATCTACTTCGAGCATATCCTCGGACCGGTTTCGATTCAATCCCAGAAACGTACCAGCGGTTCTGAAAAAGCGCCCTAATACGTACCGCTGAACCGCTGGTACTGCGACCGCGATTTACCCCGGCAGGCAAGCTCGCGTGTTATAGTGAGGCCATGCCGAGCGGGTACATTCCCATCTTCATTTTTCTGGTTCTGGCCCTTTCGTTTCCGGTGATTGCGATAGTAGCAGCCAAGCTGATCCGCCCCTCGGCGCCCTCCACCACCAAGCTGGAAGCTTACGAATGCGGTATCAAAGCGGCATCCGATTCGCGCGGCCGTTATACCGTCCGCTTCTATATCATCGCCATCCTTTTCGTGATCTTCGACGTGGAAACCGTGTTCCTCTTTCCGTGGGCCGTCCGCTACCAGCAACTCGGCTGGTTCGGAGTGGGGGAAATCGCCGTATTCCTCGCCATCCTGGTGGTGGGATACATTTGGGCCTATAAAAAGGGCGCATTCGAATGGGTGTAATACCGGCGGCCCGCCGGAGCTGATCGCCTCGTGAAACCATCCTCCACACAATGGCCTCAGATCTACCTTTGCGTAGGTCTGACCACCATGGCAACGCTTCTTCTGGAGCTCTCTCTCACCCGCATTTTCTCGGTGGTGTTCTACTACCACATGGCGTTCCTGGCCATCTCGATCGCCTTGTTCGGACTGGGCGTGGGCGGGGTGTTCTCGTATGTGGTGGCCGGTTGGAAAGGCCCGCTCTATACCAAACTCGGGCGGCTGAGCGGCATCAATGCCCTGCTGGTGCTCGTGTCGCTCGGCGTGATCCTTTTGCAGGGCGATTCGCCCGGCAACTGGAGCCTGGCGCTGGTCTATTTCACGACGTCGCTGCCGTTCTTCGCCTCCGGCGCCATCGTGTCGCTGGCCGTTTCGGAGAACATGGAACGCGTCGACCGGGTCTACTTCTTCGATCTTCTGGGCGCCGCCGGCGGGTGCCTGCTGCTGGTACCGCTGCTCAATCAGTTCGGCGGGCCGTGCACGGTCATTTCGGCGGCCATCTGCTTCGCCGTCGCCGGCGCCATCTGGCACAGCATGGGCGGATCGGTGCGCGGGCGCGCCGGGAGCGTGGCGCTGGCGCTGATTCTCGTAGCCTTCCTCACGTACAACCAGCGGCACCCCATCGTCGACATTCGCTATGCCAAGGGCCACCGCATCCAATGGGAGAGCTGGTCCAAGTGGAATTCCATTTCGCGCATCGGAGTGCAAGCCTATAAGGGCGGCGGGGGCATGATTTACATCGATGCCGACGCGTCCACCGGCATCGCCAATTTCGATTTCGACCATCTCACCCCGCAGCAGCATCACGACCTCCTCGAAGACGGCATCGCGCTGCCGTACGCGGTCCGCCCCGGCGCCAAAACGCTGGTCATCGGACCGGGCGGCGGATGGGACGTTTCGCGCGCGCTGGCCTCGGGCAGTCACGACATCACCGCGGTAGAAATTAATCCCATCATCGCTACCACGGTAATGCGCGAGAAGTACCCGTACCTGAGTCGCGGGCTGTACCTGCGTCCCGATGTGCACGTCCACGTGGAGGACGGCCGCAGTTTCGTGCGGCGTTCCACCGAAAAGTTTCAGGTGATTCAGGCGACGCTGGTGGACACCTGGGCCTCCACCGCCGCCGGCGCGTTCGCGCTATCGGAAAACAACCTTTACACCACCGACGCCTTCCACGATTATTTTTCGCACCTCACCGATGACGGCGTGGTCTGTTTCACGCGCTGGGGCTTCGATCCGCCGCGCGAATCGCTGCGCCTGATCTCGCTCGGCATGGCGGCCTTGAGTCAAATGGGCGAGCAGCAGGTGTGGCGCCACGTGATCGTCGGACGAAAGGGCACGACGCAGGGATGGGGCGCGCAGGATACCGTGCTGATCGCCCGCAAGCCACTGAGCGATGCCGATATCGCGCACGCCAAAGAGCTTTTTGCCGCCGCCAAAATGGAGGCTGTCTATCTCCCCGGGCTCGACGTTCACAATCAGTTTCGGGAGCTTCTGACCAGTCCCAATCCCAGCGAATACGAGCGCAATTACACTTTCGACATCACTCCGGTAAGCGACAACCGGCCGTTCTTTTTTTACACCGTGCAGCCGCGCGACCTGTGGAACTTCGTCAGGCACGCCTCCCGCGACAGCGCCGATTATCGCGCCGCTAACAGCGCGCTGCCGCTGCTGTTCGGACTGATGGCCATCAGCCTCGCGGCCACGGCACTGATTCTGCTGACGCCGCCGATGCTGTTAGGCACGCGGCTTCCACGCCATCCCGGCGTGATCCGCTTCCTCTTCTTCTTCCTGTTCATCGGCGCCGGCTATATCCTCATCGAAGTCGGATTGATCCAGAAATTCGTGCTCTTCCTGGGCCACCCGACTTACGCGCTGACGGTGGTGATCTTCTCCATGCTGACCTCGAGCGGCGCCGGCAGCTATGCCAGCCGCCGGATGATCGGCGGGGATGAAGGGCGCTTGATCAAGGTTCTCGGGTGCGTGGCGCTGCTGGCGGCGCTGCTGGCATTCCTGGTCTCGACGGCGCTTTCGGAGCTGGTCTGGCTGCCGCTGGCCGCCAAGGTCGTCATCACGGTGGCGATGCTGCTGCCGCTCGGGTTCGTGATGGGGATGCCGTTCCCGACGGCGCTGCGGCGCCTGGAAGAAATGCACGCGCCCGCGGTGCGGTGGGCGTGGTCGCTGAATGCCGCGGCGAGCGTTCTGGGCTCGGTGGGCGCGTTGGTGTGCGCGATTTACCTGGGGCTGATTCAGACGCTCATCATCGGGGGGTTGTTCTATCTGGCCGCTCTCGCGGTAGTGGCGCAATCCGCCACGGCGGAGATGGCCGCGCCGGAAGCGGCGCCGGGGCGAGTGGTGTTGGGGCGGTAAGACCGCACCTCTCGTCTATCCGCCTGGCACGATCGGAGCGGCGCATTCGCGGCAAGCAGCGGTTCGCCTTTCCCGCCAACGGCCTTTGTGGAGCAGGAGACGACGCTGTTGAACCATCAGCGCACTGTTCTGTTGGAATCGCGCCCCAACCTGGCAGAAGCGGCAACTGTAAGATAGTGAGACGGACACTGCGCGACTTGCCCTCGAGCACGTTGACCGATAGATGCCGGACGCTCTTCCGTCACCACAGTTTACGCACTCCTCACCCCCTCCTTCGATATAATCATTCCAAAATGGGCGCTTCCGCATTCCCGGACACCCGGTGGACTATGATCGTGCAGGCCGGGCGCGAGGACGATCCGGCGGCCGACGAGGCCCTCGCCCAATTGTGCCGCGCCTACTGGTATCCGCTCTACGCTTTCATTCGCAAGCGTGGATATTCCACCGAAGAGGCCCGCGATCTGACGCAGGATTTCTTCGCCCACCTGCTCGAAAACCGCCGCTTCGCCGCGGCCGATCAGGAGCGCGGGCGTTTCCGGTCCTTCCTGCTCAAGTCCCTTCAGCGCTTCCTGGCGGATTCCGCCGACCGCAGCCACGCGGCCAAACGCGGCGGCGGCGCAGCCACCCTTCCGCTGGAACTCGACGGCGCGGAAAACCGGCTGGCACACGATCTCGGCCACGACGAGACGCCCGAGCGCCTGTTCGAACGGCAGTGGGCCGAAGCCCTGATTTCGCGCGTGGCCACAGACTTGCGTGGAGCTTTCGACCGCGAAGGGCGCGCCGAGCAGTTCGACCGGTTGAAGCAGTTCCTTCCCGGCTTCGGCAGCGACACCTCGTATGCGCAGGCAGCCGGCGAAATGGGCGCCACCGAAGGCGCGCTAAAAATCGCTGTACACCGTTTGCGCCGCCGCTATCGCGATTTCTTCCATGCCGAAATCTCCCGCCTGGTGGCCGACCCGCAGGATTGCGACGCCGAAATCCAGTACATTCTGAACGTGCTGCGGAGCTGAGATGCGGACCTGCGCCCGCTGCTCGTCGCCGAACGAACACCTTTCGGAAAGTCACACGGTTTGCGACGCGTGCCTGCTGGAAGAAGCTCTGGGCGAAGGCGCCACGGGAAAGGAGCAGTTTGGCCGTTATGAGGTGCTCTGCGAAATCGGCGAAGGCGGGCTCGGCGTGGTGTACCTGGCGCAGCAGTCGCAGCCCATTCGCCGCGAGGTAGCGCTCAAAGCCTTGAAGACCGAGGCAGCCGGGCGGGAAAGCCTGGCGCGCTTCGAAAGTGAGCGGCAGTCGCTCGCGCTGCTCGACCACCCCGGCATCGCGCGCGTCTACGATGCCGGCACGTCTTCCGCCGGAAGGCCGTTCCTGGTGATGGAATATGTCGAGGGCCTTCCCATCACGCGCTATTGCGAGGAGCACAAGCTCGCCCTACGCGAACGCGTGGCGCTCGCCGCGCAGGTGTGCGACGCCGTCGATTATGCGCATCGCCACGGGGTAGTGCATCGCGACCTCAAACCTTCCAACATCCTGGTAACGGACACCGGCAAAGGACCGGCGCCCAAAGTCATCGATTTCGGCATCGCCAAGGTGCTTGACGGACCGGTGCCCGGAAACGCCGCCCATACGGCAGCCGGCGTTTTGCTGGGCACGCTGGAATACATGAGCCCGGAGCAGGCGCAGGCCCTCGGCCACGCACCAGCGCCCGCCTCCGATGTTTACTCGCTGGGCGTAGTGCTGTACGAGCTGCTCTCGGGCGCGCTGCCGTTCGACTCCCGCCGTCTGCGGGAATCCGGGCTCGTCGCGGCTGTCCGCACCCTGGCGGAAGAAGAGCCACCGCTCCTGTCGGCACGCGTCCACGACTCCGCACTCGCGCGGCAGGTATCCGGCGATCTCGACGCCATCGCCGCCAAGGCGCTTCAAAAGGAGCCGCGCCGCCGCTATGAATCGGCCGCGGCGCTCGCCGCCGATCTCGGCCGGTACCTCAATCAGGAGCCGGTCCTGGCGCACGCCCCCAGCATCTGGTATCGCTGGGGCAAAGCCGCCGGCAAACGCCGCGGCACCCTGGCGATCGGCGCCGCGATCGCCGCAGCCGCCGCCGTACCCTGGTTGTTTTGGTCGCCGCACAGGGTGCATCCCAATCCGCAATGGACGCAGCTTACCAGCTATCCCGGATTCGAGTTGCAACCCGCGCTGTCGCCCGATGGCCGCCGTCTGGCATTTTCGTGGAACGGAGAAAAGGACAATTACGACATCTACGTGCAGGCAGTCGGCTCGTCCAATCCCATCCGGCTCACGACCGATCCGGGCTTCGACCAGCATCCGTCGTGGTCTCCCGACGGCCGGAACATCGCCTTCCTGCGGGCCACGGAAGCCGGCGGCGAAATCCGCATCATCCCCGCCGCGGGAGGAGCGGAGCGGCACGTCGCCGATATCGCCCTCAAGGAAGGCGTGGGGGGAACGCGCGAACGCACTCCCGGTCCGGCCTGGTCTCCCGACGGCCGCAGCCTGGCGATCGCCAGCCGCGATGGCGCGCGCGGCCCAATGTGCATCGAGCTGCTTTCGCTGGCCAGCGGCGGCCGGCGCCGCCTCACCTCGCCGGGAAAAGACACTTTTGGGGATTCGCTGCCTGCTTTTTCGCCCGATGGCCGCATGCTGGCATTCGTGCGATCGGCCAGCCGTCCCTCGGTTGACGACGTCTATGTGGTTCCCACGGCGGGCGGCGAGGCAAAGCAAGTGACGTTCGATCACAAGGAAGTGGTGGGTATCACCTGGATCTCGGACCGCGAACTGATCATGGCTTCGAACCGCACCGGTCCGGCCATGCTCTGGAGAGTTCCCTTGCGCGGGAAAACGTTCGAGCCCATTCCGATTGCCGCGCACGCGGTGCGCGACGTGAGCTTCAGCGGCAATCCCCCGCGCCTGGTGCTGGTGGAGTTCTTCACGGAAACCAATCTCTGGCGCCTCAATCTCCGGCAAGCGGGCGCGCGGCCGGAGCGCCTGGCCGCCACCACACGGCGCAATAACAGCCCGAAGTTTTCACCCGACGGTCAGCGCATCGTGTTCGTCTCGGACCGCTCCGGCTATGACGACTTGTGGGTAGCCGATGCCGACGGGACGCATGCGCGGCAACTCACATCCTTCGGCCCCGCGGCGGTGGGAACGCCGCGCTGGTCGCCGGACGGAAGGCAAATCGTGTTCGACGGCGTGAAGGACGGCCGCTCCACCATCTTCACCGTAGAAGCAGCCGGCGGCACGCCGCGCCATTTTACGCAAGATCCCTGGCAGAACATGATGCCGAGCTGGTCGCGCGATGGGCGTTTCATTTACTTTGTCTCAACGCGCGGCAGCGGACAACTGCACGTCTGGAAGCAGGCCGTGGATGGCGGACCGCCGATCCAAATCACGCGGACCGCGGGCGGCGAGGCGGTGGAATCGGCGGATGGCCGCGCGGTTTACGTTTCCGACAGCGCGCGCGGAATCTGGCAGGTCTCGCCGGATGGCCAGGACGAGCACCCCGTGCCGGGGCTGGAAAATGTTCACGACAGCCGCTATTTCGACGTCACCGCCCGCGGCGGCTACTTCCTGCGCGACGCCACCTCGCCGGGCGAAATCGTCTTTTACAATTTCGCCACCCATCGCTCGACCCCGCTGGTCAACCTGGAAGACCGGTTCCTGCTCGGCATGCCCAGCCTTTCGGTAACGAGGGACGATGGCTGGATGCTCTATGCCGAAGTAGACGATAGCGGCAGCGATATTCTGCTGCTGGAGAATTTCCGCTGACGCCGGCGCAGCTTTCACCGCGGCCTATCGCAGCGACCCTGGCTTCACGCTTCTGCTTGGGGGCACGCTGACTTTGCTCCAGCCGTGGCGCGGGTCCCAGCGGTCCACGATGGTCGGCTCATTCAGGTGCGGGCAGTGGGCGAGGTCGTGACGGATCAGCCCCTGCTTCTCCAAGCGGCGGTGCCAGAGTCCGAAACCATCCGTCAGTATGACTTCTTCGGGCTCGAGATCGGGGGAGAAGGTGTAAATCGCGCCCGCTTCACCGGATCCGTCCTCATACGAATGCACGCTCACCCGATTCCCCAATATGTGCAGTACCCTGATCCGGTTGTAAGGCAGAGCCGAAGCGACATTGACGTCGGTGGGAGGAAACAGAAAATAGCGGTACGGCTGACCCATGGGACCGCCGACACAATGAAATCGCGTACCCGCGGTTTGCGGGGAACAGGACGGCGGCCCATCCGGGCGCAGAATTGCGAGGGCTGCCTTGTTGTATTCGTTGTTCAAACCTCCCGCCAATACGTATCGCCCCGAGGCGTTTGACAGGTACGCCAGCGTGTGGATGTGGCCGGTATTCACAAACTCAACCCGGCGAACGCCCTTCAAGGTGAACGATACCAGGGCGCAGGGGCGGTAATCGAGGTGAGTATAGGAAATCCAAACCGAGCTGCGGCCGGCGGCACTGGCCACCGCCGCCAGATCCTGTGCCAGCCACGGTCCGGAAAAGACCGTATCTCCAAAAGTGAATTTCAGGTCCGGTATATAGCTCCAGACCAATCGGCCTTCCGGCGAAAAGCAATACGCTTTCGCCCGGTCGACCTGGCCGAGGACCAGAAACGCCGGTGTCGCGACGGCGTATTCGGAGCCGTTCGCTCCTAAATCGGCGGTGACCATCTGGTGATTGCCGGGTGGAAGACCGCCGGCGGGATCGGGATCCATTGGTTGCGGGAACGGGAAGCTCCATAACAACCGGCCGACCTCGTCCCATGCGCAAATCGAATTACCTTGAAATCCAAACCGCGCAGGCTTACGGGTTTCGAGCCGGCGAATCACGACGGCCCCCGCGGAAAGAGCCAGCGCCCCACCAAGACCCGCGAGAATCCATCGGCGGTTTACGCCGCTGCCGGCGCCGGAAGTTTCCATGGCGGGATTCGGCGGGGTATTTACCGCAACCATCTTCTCTTTCCATGCGTCCAGTTCCGAGCGCCGCGCCCACACCCGCGATTTCTTGCCTTTCAGACGGTACACGGGCAGCCCTTCGTTGGTTTCGCGGTATTGCGCCTCACGAGGACTGATTCCTAAGTACCCCGCTATCTCTGCCCAGGTATGAAGTTCCTGGTCAGGCGCTTTCGGGTCGGCCATGGCAATGATCGGAATAGAAAGAGTAGCAGATTACTTTGCGCGTTTGTGCGCATCTTTGCGCTTGGTTGGAACCAGCATAGATTGTAAGATCGACTTGCCTTGGGCCATCTGCCACTAATGGCAAGCGAACCCCACTGTCTTCCGGATGACGAACTCGCCCGACGAGTATGGGCCGACGGAGATGGCGGCTGTTTTGAACGGCTTTTCACGCGTCACCGCAAAAGAGTCTTCCTCGCCTGCCGGAGTTTCTTCGGAGATAGTTCGGCCGCCGAAGACGCCACCCAGGAGACCTTTTTGCGGGCTTATCGGAGTATCGCGGTCTTTAAGGGTGGAGATTTTGCCGGCTGGGTCCTGCACATCGCGCGGAATGTCTGCATCGACGAGTGGCGGAAAAGCCGGCGGCAAACCAGTCTCGACGATGGGAATTTGGCGGAAAAACCGCCAGCAGGGTATTCCACGGCATCCTTGGAATTGCGCCTGGTGGCGGATTGCGTTCGCGAGGAACTCCGCCTGCTCCCCAATGAGCAGCGCGTGTGCCTGGAACTGAGAATTGAAGGCTATTCCTACGAGGAGACGTCGGCGCGAACCGGGTTACCGGTCAACGCCGTCAAATCCCACATCCAAAACGGCCGACGCATGCTGTGGAGAAAACTGGAACCCGCGTTACCACGGTCGCTAAAAGGCTGATGAAGCGTTTTTCGCGCGAACCGTGTGGAATTCCCCGGGCGAGCTTCGTTATGCAGGTGGAATTGGCGGCGGCAATCGAATGGACGCGTGGAACGAAGACAACTTTTGGGAGGCTATTGTGCCTTTGGTCGGCAGCCGCAATCCATGCCCCCGCCCGGAGGATGGGGACCTTCAACAGCGCCTCCAAAGTTTCGACTCCCCGGCCCCAATGGCCGATGAATTCGAGTGGGAGCAGACCGCGAAGCGCCTGGATCTCTGGCTGGAAACGGCGCTGGCGCCCGGTGGTTCTTTCGGCTTGCAAGGCGATTTGCGCCGGCGGCCCCGCGTGCGCTGGTGGTGGTGGGCGAGCGCGGCCGCGGCGGCGGCCATGCTGGTTGCTACCTTCCTGGCCGGCCGGCTATCGGTGCGGCCCTCCGCGCCGACGCTCGCGGCGGCACACCTGGCCGCGCCAGCGAAACTGCCCGATACCGCGGCCGTAGCGCCGCGGCGGGCGCCGGTGGCCGCCCCGCACCCCGCCAAAACGGCGCCTCGCCCGATTGCAAAGCCCCCCGCAAAACCGCCAGAGGAACCCGCCCCCGCGGAAACTCCCGCGCCCGAAGTCCCGGAGTCTCCCGCGATCGTGGCGCGGGCGGCGCCGCCGACCGCCGGCATCACGCGGTCGCCTCGCGCCGTAAGTCGCGGGCTCCTGTTCATGCGCTCGACAACCCCAGCGCCAGTTCCGGCGCGCATCATTCTCGACGCCGGCACCAGGATCTGGATCGCGTTGACGGACGCGATCCCTGAAGCCGACGGCAATTACCCGTTCCGGGGATCGCTGCTTCTGCCGGTGGCGCGGTCGGGCGCGACCGTGCTGGCGCGCGATACCGGGGTATCGGGCACGGTGAGCAGACAGCAAGGAAAGACGTCGGTCCGGATATTGGAACTTCGCATCGGGAACACAACATACCGGCCATCTGGACTTACCGCGGAGGCGGGTGAAGCGGTGAATTACGACGCGGGAAAGGTTTTGGAAACCTGGACGGGATCAGTATCGATTTATGAATTCCAGAAGTAAGGATTTTTTGCGACCGATGTATGGAATCTTACCCGGACATGCGTTCTTAGAGCAGGAAACAGATTCATCAGTTAGGAGGCAGCCGTGAAATCCAGCATGAAAGTTATCGGAAGTTTACTGACGATGGTCATGATCGTAGCCCTTACGGGTGGGCTGAGTGTGGCCTTCGCTTCTCAGAAGAAGTCGAACACCAGCGGCGGACAGAGCGCGCCCGCTAAAGCGGCGCCCGCACCAGCCAAGGCGGCGACGGCGGCACCGGCAACCAAGAGCGGCACGGCCCCGCAGGGAAGGGGCGGCATCGCACCGCAAGCAAGAGGCGCCGGAGCGGTTGGGACCGTGGCGAAACCCGGCGGAACTCCACCCCCACGAGTGCCCCCGCCACCCTCCAAGCCTCCAGCCGGCGAGGCTGCGAAACCTGCGGGCGGGGGCAATTACCGGCCGCATACCGGGGAGGTCCAGAAAACCGATGCGGCGGGCCGGGTGTCCTACCGCGATCCCACGAACGGGCGGACTGTCATGACTAACCGGCACGGCCAGATCACTCGAATCGAGGGTCCGCGCTCGTTCGACGGCCGGCAAATGGTGATCTCTCGCAATCCTCATGGCGCGAGAGAGGTAATCATGGGCCGTCCCGGCAACCGGATCGTTACCTACGGACGCGGCCGGGGCTTTGTAGAACGGCCGCTTCGCCAGGGATACATATCGCGAACTTATGTAGTTCACGGAAGAGCTTATGCCCGCGTTTATCACGAATCCGTCTATGGCCGATTTCATTACTACCGCTATGTTCCGTCCTATTACTACGCACCGGCGTTTTATGGCTGGGCAGTAACTCCGTGGGGCGCGCCGCTGGTTTACGGATGGGCCGGTCCGATGGGCGCGCCCTGGTTCACTTTCTACGGCGGCTATTTCGCTCCTTACCCAACTTATGTCTCGGCGAACTTGTGGCTTACCGACTACCTGCTGGCGAAAAACCTCGAAATGGCGTACGAGTCCCAGCAGCAGGGCAATCCGGACGCGGCGCCGGAAATCCCGGCGGCGCAGACCCCGCTCAGCCCCGACACCAAGGCGATGATTGCGGAAGAAGTACGCCAGCAACTCGCGGCCGAACAGGCGGCGGCGCTGGTGCCGGCCACAGCGGCCCCCCAGCAGCCCACCGCCGGAGCCGAGCCTTTGCCGCCGTCTTTGACGCAGAAGTTCTTCGTGGTATCCGCCAGCCTGGACGTCACCGCCAACGGGCAGGCATGCTCTTTAACTCCCGGCGACATTATCCAGCGGAGAACCAGCACCGTCGCGGCGGACGGCACGGTGGCGGTTGAAGTGGTGAGCAGCAAACCCTGGGATTGTGGCGCGGACTCCCAGACCGCGGTGGACTTCGCCGCCCTCGAGGAAATGCACAATCAATTCCAGGAACGGCTCGACGAAGGTCTCAAAACGCTGGCCGACGGCGGGGTCAGGGGTGTTGCCGCTCCGCCTTCGGGCATGCGCGCAGCCGCCGACGGAACGGCCACGCCGGCTGGCGATGCGGCAACGCAGCTCTCGGCGCAGGAAACCAGCGCCAGCAACCTCGAAGCGCAAGTGAGGCAAAACCAGTGAATAAAAGAATGAAATGCATGGCAGCCTCTTCCATCCTCCCGATCGCGCTCGCCATGGCTTTGGCGTCCTGCGGTCCCGCCTTCCATCCCACCGTCCAGGATGTGGAGCGCGACATCGTCGGCAAAATCGTGGGCGATCCAATGACGGGATATGCCTGGACGTTCCAGCCGAACGAGAAGCGCACGATCAAAATCGTGGACATCGAAAAAGACGGCAAAAAGGCTGATGTCGTGCTTGAAATGATCACCCAATCGCCACCGCAATGGTTCATCGGCGCGCAGAAGGCGGCAGGCCGGTTGCGGCTCCAATATGAGTACATCGCGGACCAGTGGACGCTGGTGCGCGTGGAGAATTTATCCTTTAAGCCTGTCTAGCCGGAGGTAAATGCCAATGGAAAGATCGAAGCAGGAGCTCATCCAGGAGCAGGTGGGCGAGAAAGCCAAACACGCGGCTACAGTGGTTGCGGCAACCGGGACGGCCGCGAAAGACGCATTCCTGGCCACCGTGCTGGGTGCGAAAACCGCCGGCGAAAAGGCGGTGGTGTTCGGATCCATTACCGGTTTCGTGGCTTTCTTTCTACCGTGGATAACGGTTCTAGGCGCGCTCGCGGGAAGCGGATTGCGGATGGCCAACGATGTATCAGGGCTGTTCTGGCTGCACCCGCTTTCAATGGCCGTATGCTTCCTGATGTCGTCGTTTCTGAAGAATGCGAACGCCAGGAAGCGCATTCTTGCCGCACGCTGGTACATCGTGATCGGAACTGTATGGTTCGGTCCGGGGCTGGCAGCTGTGGGCAACGTGCTTTCCGGCGCGGTCGGCCTCGGCGGTTACCTCGCCACCGCCGGTGCGGGAGCCATCATGGCCGGGGGCATCATGCAAATCGGCGAGCGGCTTCAGGAGATCGCCACGGCGACGCCTTGAGCCAACCTCGAGACACAGGGGAAAGAGAACCACATGAACAAAAGTCATCTAGTTACAGCAGTTGTAAGCGTGGCGCTGTCCACGGGTTTGGTGCTGGCGCAGGCTCCGGGCACGGATGGGCTTCGGTCGGTGTATCGTGTCGCCAGCGTGGGCGGGAACGGCGCGGTAGTGCGCGAAGGGACAGTCGTCCTGATCCTCATGGATGGAATCAAAGCAACCACGCCTTATGGCAATTTTTACTGGCCCAATAAATATAAGGCCGGCCGGGTCGGGCAACGTCTTTTCGTCCCGCCGCCCAATTTTTCGGGGGTGATGAGCCAAGCCCGTTTCCTCCAGGTGAAAGAGAGAGCCTATGTCACCGGCATCGAGCTCAAGTCATCCGACGTGGCTTTTCGGATCCAAACCATTCCCGCGGACGCCAATGAGAGTCCGTATCGCGCCGAGGTGAGCTTCCAGTTCGAGAAGAACTCCGTGCCGTCCATGAGCGCCAAGCAACTACAGGACGCCGTCGGAGAATTATTCGGGGTAGAGGAGGCATCAACGGCGCAGGAACCGCCCGCGGCGGCCACGCGCATGAAGACGCCACCCCCGCCCGAACCGACAGTGGCTTTGAAATTGCCGGCGGTTTATACCAATGCCGAGACGCCTTCAAACCAGATCCAGTTGAATGCCGATAAGACACTTTCGGTGCAGTCGGACGGGCAGGTCTACACCGGCACTTTCGAGATCAATGGCAACACCTTGGCGCTCACCGTGAACGATGCCGCCACCACCGCCACCATCGAGGGCAACAAGCTTACCGACGCCCGCAATCAGATCTGGATTTTGAAGGAATCGGCGCCGGGCACGGGCAACGCCGCCTCGGCGCTCCGGAACGATGACATTCTCAAGCTGGTAAAAGCCCACCTGGCCGATTCGTTGATTCTGGCCAAAATTGCATCGTCGCCCTGCCGCTTCGATACGTCCACTGACGCGCTCATCGTGCTGCAGAATAGCGGCGCCAGCACGGCGGTAATTAACGCGATGCTCACGAAGTGACCAATCGCCGGCAGACGACGTCTACGCTTTGACAAACGCATGCGTGCCGTGCGTGATCGCCGCGCCGGCACGCAAGGCAGCGGCAATCGTCACCACTTCCGATATCTCAGCATCGCTCGCTCCAGCTTGCCTCGCCTTACCCGAATGAATCTCGATGCAGTAGGGGCATTGCGTGGTGAACGCCACCGCCAAAGCCATCAGCTCTTTGTATTTCGCCGGAATCGCCCCGTCGGCCATGGCGGCCTTATCGAAGGCCCAGAATGCTTCCATCGCCGCCGGCGCATTGGCCTCGATGGTCTTCAGCTTAGCCAGATTACTCATGCTGTACATCGCGCACGCTCCTCGTGGGAAATCAACCTATTGTACAGCAGACCAATATTTCCGACCGCGAGGTACCTGACGACAGCGCGACATCGAAGGCGAAGCCGCTCCAGATCGGGCGGAGATGCCACGAAATCCGGGCGTATATGTCACGCAAGACGGCTCTGCCTGTGGTTTTTCCGCACCGTCGCGCCGCCGCAACACGTCCGCGTGGGGCGGGTCGCGAGATTTCCACTTCAACGTCGCTACTGGGAGTCGGGGGTGCCGTCCGACCATTTGGCGACCGGAACCATGAAGATGGTCAACCGGTCCAAGGTGTCCCGGTCGGCGAGAACGGGCGAACCCGGCACGTCCGCACCCCACGCCTTTGCGTCGGCCAGCGGGACGAAAAACATCAGGTGCGGATGCCAGTGCCCCGCCCCGTCGTTCAGGTGCCCGTCTTTCGACATCATGTAGCACATGGCGCCGACCTCCTGGGTTGGCAACTGCTTCTTGTCGAGCGCTGCCGAGATCGCCGCCGCCATCTCCTCTTTTGACTTTCCCGCGAACAACAACCTGGCCCTGGCCGTCATCAGGGGAAGGTAAGTCCGCACAGCCACCGCATTGAAGCAGATGGGTGCGTGAATTTTCGGATTCCAGAATTCCGGAAAGTCAACGCCGGCAGTCCATGATCGCAGCACCATGCACACAAAACCGTTCGACCCCTGGACCGCCATCTCATAACCCTGGCGTCCGAGGACCATGACCCCGGCATCGTCCGAAACCGCTTTTGGAGCGGCGGTTCTGGCCAGAGCGATTTCGGCGCTCCGGTCCGCCATCAGGAACTGATCCATTCGAGACCCTGCCTGCGCCATTGGGACCAGCAAGCAAGCCCCCGCGATAACTGCCATTCGTTTCATAACCCCTCCTCCTACTCCGCTCGCAAAGCTTGAATCACGTCCACACGCGCGGCGCGTGCCGCGGGCAGCATGGATGCCACCAGCGCCGCCGCCAGCAGCACTGCCGCCGAGCCGATGAGCGTCACCACACCCGGCATCCGGATCACCTGGAAATAACTGCCCGCAAGCAGCGCCAGCAGGTACCCAGCCGCCCCTCCCGCTACCACGCCCGCGCCCGCGATCCACGCGCCCTGCCGCATCACGCTTCCCACTAACTGGCGCGGCTCGCCGCCGACCGCCAGGCGGATGCCGAATTCCCGCGTCCGCCCGCTCACCGAGAACGCCAGCACACCAGCCACTCCCACAATCGCGATCAACAGCGCCACCGCCGCGAATCCGCCGAACACGATGGTGTTCAAGCGGTCCGGCGTGAGCACCTCGGCACGGATATCTTCGAGGGTCGCCGCTTTCTCCACCGGCTGGTCTGCCGACAGCCCACGGATGATGCGCTCGATCGGCGTCACGAGCGAGTAGGGATTACCGTGCGCATGCACGAACAACCGGCCGCTCCAGAGCCCCTCTTGCGCGAACGGCTCGTAAATCGTGAATGCCGGGCCAGGCACCACGTTCTCATCGTCCACGTCGGCCACCACCCCTACAATCCGCCGGGGCTCCGGACTGATATCGACGAATTTCATCACTGGATCGGTCCACATCACGTGCCGGTTCACGGCATCCTGATTGGGGAACATCCGCTGCGCCAGGCTCTGGCTCACCACCACCACTTTCTCGGCTCCGCGGCGGTCGAGATCGTTGAAATCCCTCCCGGCGATCAGGGGAACTCCCAGAGCTGCGAAAAATCCTGGCGAGATGTATCGCATTCGCCCGCGCGGATCTTCCTCGCCCGGTGCCTTTACATGGCCATCCGCCGAGAAGGAGAATCCCGGTCCGAAACTGCCGGCGTCGCGCCAAGGGACCTGAGTACCAAACGCCACGCGCTCCACGTTGGGCAACTCTTCGATCCGCCGGATGGCCTCCCGGTAGAATTCGACGATCTGGTCCGGTGTCTTGCCGTAGGACATCACCGGAACGTTGATGGCCAAGACCTGACGCGTATCGTATCCAGTATCGGTAGTCTGAAGCGAGAGGAGCGTTTTGAGCAGCATCGCCGCCCCTGCCAGCAGGACGAACGACGCGGCGATCTGCACGATCGCAAACACCCGCAGGCGGCGCGTGGTGCTGCCGGTGATGCGCGGGCTGCCGCTCCCCCGGCCGAACCCATGCGACGTTCCCGAAAGAGGCAAGCGGGGAACGTATGCCAGCAGCACCGACGCCACCACCGCCAGCCCCGCTCCCACCCACACGAGGCTGGAATCCACGGTCAGATCGAGCGCGCGCACCGAAAACCGCGAGGCGTAACGCGCCAGCGTCGCCACCATGGGACGCGCGATCGCCACCCCCAGAGCCGCACCCACGCCGCATAGCAGCAGGCTCTCCGCCAGCAGAGTCCGGCGCAGATCAAGCGCACTCGCGCCCAGCGCCTCGCGAATCGCGAGCTCGCCTTCCCGCCGCACGGTCCGCGCGAGCACCAGGTTGGCGACGTTGGAGCAGGCAATAATAAAGACCAGCCCGGAAGCTGCCAGCAGCACCCACAGTACGGTCTTCGCCTGCGAGGTAATCTGATCGCGCAGGCGAACCGCGGTGATCCGGTTCTGGCCTCTCGGCGAGTATGCTTCCGGGTGCTGCTGGACCATCGACTGGTACGCCGAAGTCAAATCGGCCCGCGCCTGATCGAGCGTCACCCCGGGCTTCAGACGGCCGAACAACTCCGTCATGCGGTGGACGCGGCCCTGCACCATCGTCGCCGAGAGGTGATGGGGACTGGTCACCACGTTGGCGATGATCTCGGTTTCGGCCGGATAGGGGACGGACGGTTCGAGCACTCCCACAATGGTCGCAGTCCGCGTTCCCAGGCGGACGGTTTTGCCAACTACGGACGGGTCGCGTTTCAGCGTGCCGGCCCAGAATCGGTACGTGAGCACGCAGGCGCCGGCCGCTGCCGGGCCATCGTCACCCGGTCCGAGGAGGCGTCCGAGCACCGGATGGAGTCCCATCACGTCGAAATACGACCCTCCGACCACTCCCGAGCGCACCTCCTGCGGCTTTCCCAGCCCGACCATGGTGAACCCGATGGTCGAGAAGTCGCCGAACTCGCTGAAACTGGTGACCCGCGACTTCAGGTCGTGGATCTCGGGGACTGAGAATGTGGCATTGTCGATGTGCAGGCCGGGAGCGCTTTGGCGGATGTAGATGAGGCGGTCCTCATCGCGGTTGACCAGCGGCCGAAGCAGCACACCGCGCACCAGGCTGAAAATCGCCGCGTTGGCGCCGATGCCGAGCGCCAGCGTCAGCACTACGGTGGTCGTCAGACCTCTGGCGCGAGCCAGGGAGCGGTAGGCAAATTTCAAATCTTTCAGGAAAGTCACGACAGGTCTCCTTCGATTCCCTCTTGGTGCATTTCCGCCTGCATCCTATAGTCGAACGGCGGAACGCCGGATCGACACGGCGCAGTCAGTTTTTTTCATCCTCGCCCAAAAACTGGCCCAAGGCGTCCAATTTGCGTTCCCACATCGATCGCCGGTCGGCGAACCATTGTTCCGCGGCGGACAGCGCGGTGGGTTCGATGCGGCAAGTTCTCACCCTTCCCGCCTTCTCCGTGCGGACCAAGCCGCTCTGCTCCAGGATTTGCAGGTGCTGCACCACGGCGGCGAGGGTGATGGCAAGCGGCGCAGCCAGGCGCGAGACCGACATCGGCCCCTGGCTGAGCCTCTCCACCATCGCCCTCCGGGTGGGATCGCCCAAGGCGTGGAAGATACGGTCGATATTGATTCCGCGGGACATCGCCCTACTCGATTTCCCGGGTCAGTGCGTCCAGGATGCTGTTCCACCCCTCCTGGCGCATCCCGGGGCCGTCGGACCCCTCGAAAAACGCACCCTGCTCGGTGAAAAGCAGAAGCGTACCGGTATCGGACGGGAGCAATTCCACGGTCGCCAGAGAGGCGGAGATGCGTTTCCCGCCGATGGTCATGGTGTAGGCGAAGACGATCCGGCGGTTGGGGGCGATGTCCTGATAAACGGTGTCATTTGTGATTGCCGCGCCTGGAAACGGGGTGTCCGGGCCCATGACGGCTTTGGTCTGTTCGCGGCCGCCCACCTGAAAGTCCATGGCAAATTCGGCGTTACGGAGTTCGCGTTCGGCAAACCAGCGGCGTTTTTTGGCCGGATCGGCAAAAGCAGTGAAGACACGTTCGGGCGCGGCGGAATAGCGGCGTTCGATGGTGAAAGTGGCATGGGTTACGGTTGAATTCATGATGGTCCCTCAAGATACTTTAAGATTTACTTAACTATCGCACGGGCCAGGGCTCATTGTCAAGCATTTACTTAAGTATTCGAGAGGCGTTGGTTTCGAGGTTGGCGCAGGTATCCTCCAAACCAACCACGCTCTGGCAGGAGCGCGTGTGTTTGCTTTCCGCGCGCCGCCGGGAAGTTTTGGGTGCCGGCACTAAAGACTTGTCCAGTGCGGCCGATACAGCTAGTGGAGAGTGCAATGTCATTCAAGCCGCTAGGGATGTTCCTGTTGACTGCCGCAGTCCTGCCGATGAGCTTCGCCAGTGAGGGTGGGGGAACCGTTTACCCGGTCGGGGCGGAGACGGTGATGCCGGGTATAATGCCACCTCCCGGCAAGACGATTCTTTTGGAGTTCGACAATTTTTATCAGGCCAATGGGGTCATGGATGGAAACGGACGCAGCGCCGTTCCGGGGTTTCACCTGCGGGTTGCGGCGTTTGCAGTAAAAGTAGTCCACAACTGGGGCGTCAAGGCTCTGGGTGGCACATTGGTCAGTTCCGCGGCGGTGCCGCTGGTGTATATGCACCTGGATGGGCCCTTCGGTTCGGTCCACAAGACCGGATTGGGGAATCCGGACATCGGATTGTTGGGAGTGGCGTATGGTAAGGGGTCATGGCACTGGTGGTACGGCGTGGACAGTTTTGCGCCGGGCGCTTCCTACAGCAAGACAGACATTCTCAATGTCGGCCAGCACAACATGGCGTTAGCGCCAGTCGGCGCGATTACCTGGATGCCGCATCAGGCGAAGAGCGAGCTGAGTTCCCGCTGGCAGTACGTCGTCAACTTCACCAACCCGGCCACGGAATATCGCTCGGGCCGCGAGTTCATGTGGGAATATGCCGGCATGCAGAACCTCACGAAGGCGCTCTCGGTGGGCGGAAGCGGATACTATTACCAGCAAACCAGTGACGACCTCCTGAACGGACTCGCGGTTCCAGGCGGAGACCGAGGGCGAGCGGTCGCCGCCGGCCCGCAGATCAAATACCGGGTCGGCCCGGCCGAACTGATCGTCAAGTATCAGAAGGAAGCGCTGGTCGAAAATCGCACGCGCGGCAATTCTTTCTGGGCGCAGGTCGGGCTGCCGCTGTGGCATCACGAGCACTAAGGGGGGAAGTTGATGCTCCAAGCATTCAGTTTGCGGGCCCGCCTGCTGGGCGGATTCGGCGTTCTCCTGCTGGCAGGGGTTGTGGCATCGGTTTACTCGCTGTACACCGTCGACAGTCTTGGGCGGCAGTTGCGCGATGAGATCGAACTCGGCTCAGTGCGAGTAGACCAGGCGAGGCAGATCACGATTGGGCTGGCCAATATGCGAAGTGCGCTTCGCGGGATTTCGCTATTCACTTTGACGAAGAATACGGATGCGGCGGAAAAGGCCAAATCGGCTTTCGAAGCGGCGGCGGTCGAGATGGATGAAAGCCTGCATGGGTTCACGAAAGGCAATCTCGCCGCGGGGGACCGCATCCAGATAGAGGCGATTCAAGCGGGGCTGAAAGAGTGGATGGCGTGGTTTCCGCAGTTCGTCAACCTCAGCTTTTCCGGACAGCCGGATCAAGCCAGTGCCATCACCCTCGTGAAGCTGACGCCACTGATGAACCAGATCCAGAAGGCCGCCGAAGAGATCGGCAAGGCGAATCGGGCCCGGCACGATGCGGCGCTCTCCGCCGTCGATAAGAACATGGAAGAAAGCCGGCTGATCACCGTACTGCTGGGGTTTCTCGTGCTAGTAGCCAGCGCCGCCGGCTTCGTCGTGGTGTCGGACCTCGTGACTTCCCTGCGGCACACCGCGGAATCCGTCAAGGCGGGCGCGGCGCAAGTGCTCAGCGCGTCGAATCAACTGTCGTCCGCCAGCCAATCGCTGGCGCAAGGCACTTCCGAGGAAGCTGCCGCTCTGCAAGAGGCGGCGGCGTCGACGGAGGAAATCAGTTCCATGGCGCGGCGGAACACCGAAAGCTCGCAGACAGCCGCCGACATCACCACGCGCTCCGGCGAAAAGTTTCAGAACGCCAATCAATGCCTGGACATGATGCTGGCGTCGATGCGGGATATTGATAGTTCCAGCAGCAAGATTTCGAAAATCATCAAGGTGATCGACGAGATTTCGTTTCAAACCAATATCCTGGCACTGAACGCCGCGGTCGAGGCGGCTCGCGCCGGGGAAGCCGGGTTGGGGTTCGCGGTAGTGGCCGACGAGGTCCGTAACCTGGCACAACGGTGCGCTACCGCGGCCCGCGACACATCAGGTTTGATTGAAGAATCGATCGCCCGTTCGGCGGACGGCATGTCCAAGGCGAACCTCGTCGCGGAAGCCACACGCGCGGTAAGCATCGACGCCGGCGAAGTGCAGCGATTGGTGGAACAGGTACACGGTTGCAGCCAGGAGCAGGCTTTGGAGCTGGAACGGATCGGCAGGAGCATCACCGCCCTCGAGCAGGGAACGCAGCGGACCGCGGCGGCGTCGGAAGAGAACGCGTCCGCGGCCACCGAACTGCATGCGCAGTCGGGGGCGTTGGCGGAAATCGCGCACCGGCTTTCCGTCCTCGTCGACGGCGCATGGCGCGCACGCTAGACTGATGGGGATGGCCATCTGGCTGAGTGAAGCTGATGTACGTTCCGTCCTGCCGATGGACGACCTCATCTCCTCGATGGAGACTGCGCTCACGGCATTCTCCTCCGGGCAAGTGCGGCAGCCCGTGCGGCAGGTAATCGAGGCCGGAGCGAGCGGGAATTTCTTCGCCGCCATGCCGGCGTGGCTCGAAGCCGGGCCGGCGATGGGCGCCAAGCTCGTCACGGTTTATCACGCCAACGGAGCGCTCGGCCTGCCGACTCATCAGGCCGTCATCGTTCTGCTGGATGCCGAAACCGGCGCGCTGCTGGCGGCGATGGACGGCCGCTATATCACCGAGGCGCGTACCGCAGCGGTCTCGGCCGCGGCTCTCCGGCGCCTGGCGCGGCCAGGAGCACGAACCCTGGGTATTGTCGGCAGCGGAGTTCAGGCGGGGAGCCATTTGCGGGCTTTCTCGCTGGTATGGAATTTCGACGAGATCCGCTGCTGGAGTCCCACGCGGGCCAATCTCGACCGATTTATTGCGGCACACCCTGAAGTACGGGCGGCCGCAAGCGCCGAGCAAGCCGTGCGCGGCGCGGATGTGGTTCTCGCGGTAACCGCGTCATCCACCCCGGTGGTATGGAACGGATGGGTCGCGGATGGCGCCTGTGTGATTGCGGTGGGCGCGTGCCGGCCATATCAGCGCGAAATGGATCCGCGGCTGGTGGGCCGCGGCAGGGTGATTGTCGATAGCCGCGCCGCCGCGCTGAAGGAAGCGGGCGATCTGGTGATGGCCATCACGGAGGGCCATTTTTCGGCAGATGGCATCGCGGGCGAACTGGGTGAGGTGCTGGGGGGACGAGTGCCGGGCCGCACTTCCGATCGCGAGGTCACCATTCTCAAGCCCCTCGGCCAGGCGGTGGAAGACGTGGCGGCCGCCCGGCTCGCGTACACACGGGCGCTCGCCATGGGCAGGGGATTGCGGCTTGTTTGATTGCGTGGTAACGGGCGCGGGCGCGTTCGGAGCATGGTCTGCGCTGCGCCTGCGGGGATCGGGCCGCTCGGTGGCCCTCGTCGAGGCGATCGGGCCAGGCAATCCAAAAGCGAGTTCCGGCGGATCGTCGCGGGTCATTCGCATGGGCTACGGCGCGGATGAGATCTACACGCGCTGGTCGATGCGGTCGCTGAGCGCGTGGAAGGAGCTTTTCGATCGCGCCGGGCGAAGCGATCTGTTCCAAAATACCGGAGTTCTGTGGACCGCGCGCCGCGGACATCCGTATGGTGAGGCCACAGTCGCAGTGCTGCGCGAACTGGAAGTGCCGCATCAGTTACTCTCCGGCTCGGATCTCGCCCGCCGGTATCCCGCCATGCGCTTCGAGAGCGAGACTTTCGGCATT
>Ga0335072_10003984_pt1 | contig 22105 bp, 23 predicted proteins | sample Lox_Sample_21_FD_206725 | JGI IMG/M metagenome (GOLD analysis project Ga0335072, IMG submission 206725) | Soil microbial communities from Loxahatchee National Wildlife Refuge, Florida, United States - Lox_Sample_2.1 | ecosystem: Environmental > Terrestrial > Soil > Wetlands | place: USA...
GTTGCCTGCTGGAAGGATCATCCCGGTTGGCAAGTCGTGCTGCTGGATAACACCTGGGGTCTGCCCGTGGTGCCGCCCGGCCCCGGTCTCAAGGTAGCACCCGGTGCCTACAAGCGGGCGTGCGGCGGATGACCATCGCCCCACCAATCGTGACCAAGGTCACCATCACCATCGCCTCGGCCGATGCCATCGAGCGCGGCCGGGGTGCCCGAGTGCTTTCCTTCGAAACCGCGATGACCGCGAAGGAAACACACAATGCCCTCAGTGTCGTCGCGACCCTCCTCCGCAATTTCGTTCCCTATGAAAAGGACGTAAAACATGGCTGAAGACTCAACCTTCAACGCCGAACAGTTCGTCGGCATTGCGACGGACCAGGCCGGCGAGACCAAATTCTACCCCGTCCCCGTCGGGGAGTACCTCGCCCAAATCGACAAGGTCGAAGCCCGCGGCGGCATCGACAAGAACGGTAACCCCTGGCGCGCCCTCGACATTTCGTGGGCCATCCTCGACGACGGCGTGAAGGCCGAATTGCAAATGGAGAAGCCCACTGCCCGCCAGAACATCTTCGTCAACGTCACGCCGCAAGGCGGCCTCGATTGGGGTCGGAACAAGAACATCGCCCTGGGCCGCCTCCGCGAAGCCGTCGGCCAGAACCGGCCCGGCCGGGCATGGTCTCCCACTCACCTCATGGGGCAGATGGCCAAGGTCAACGTGATCCACGTGCCGGATCAAAATGGCGATCCCCGGGCGGAGGTCAACAAGGTCGCCTCAGCCTAACCCCCACCCCTTCAATCCCCCGGCGGCATTGTCCGCCGGGTCGAGGGAAAGCCCCATGCCAATCCGCCGTATTGACGAAGTGTTTGTGCCCGAAGGCCGGGTCCGCAAAATCATCGACCCGCAAGGGCTCGAAGACCTTATCAAGTCCATCCAGGAGGTGGGGCTGCTGCACCCCCCCGTGGTGGAGGAAAATGGTGCGTTGCTTGCCGGAGAGCGGCGGTTCCGCGCCCTCCAGTGCATTGCCGAGCGCGGTCTGACCCACCACTGCAACAAAAAGTGGTTGGCCCCCGGCCTCATCATGACGACCGACATCCGGGACCTCACCCCGATCCAAAGGCTCCAAGCCGAGATCGAGGAAAACACCATCCGGATCGACATTTCGTGGCAGGAGAAGTCGGAGGCCACCGCGGCGTTGCACGAGCTTCGGACGATGCAAAAGGCCGAATCGACCCTCCCAGGATTGCCGCCGGTGCCCCAAACCCACGAGCAAACCGCCGCTGAAATTCGGGGCAAGCCGGCGGAGGAGGTCACCCGGGCCGAAGTCCGGGACGTGAAGGCCGACCTCTACGTCCAGGCGTGGCTCGCGCACCACCCCGGCGACAAGAGCGTTGCCGATGCGAAGTCCCGGGCCGAAGCCCTCAAGATGATCGAACTCCACCTCGAGGACGAGCATCGTGCCGCCCTGGGCCGCCGGTTCGTCACCCAGCGCCCCGGCAAGGGCCACATCATCCAGCGGGCCGACATGTGTCAGGTCCTCCCCGACACCCCCGACAACATTTACGACGTCATCTGCACGGACCCCCCGTGGGGCCGAGGCGCCGACGATTGGACCAACGGGACGTCCCTCCGCCGCCACACCTATCAGGACGATTTTCACACCTTCGAGCGAATCCACCTGTGCCTCGCCACCCACGGCTTTCGCGTTTGCAAACCCAAAGCGCATCTGTATTTGTTCTGCGCCTTCCAAGCGTTTGACGAACTGAGCAAGATGTTCCGCGCCTCGGGCTGGGACGTGTGGCCCCGTCCCCTCATCTGGTTCCGTCCATCGGGTGGTATTGCCCCCCGGCCCGAGCATGGTCCCCGCAACACCTATGAGTGCATCCTGTTCGCGAACAAGGGAGACAAGCGTGTCCTCACCCTCAAGTCCGATGTCCTCATTTACTCTAAACCTGCGGTGGACCTGCGAGCCGCCGGAAAGCCTGTCGGAGTCGTATATGACTTGCTTTCTCGAAGTGTATTGCCCGGTGACGAGGTGTTGGACCCGTGTTGCGGCAGTGGACCTATCCTGCCGGCCGCAAATGCGCTTAAGTGCCGCGCCACGTGTTACGACGTCGCGGACGACGCCATTGGCCTCGCCTCCGGCCGGATCGACGAGACCTACGCTCACACTGAAGCCACGGTCTCGTTCCCAACGACCCGGGAACGGGCCGGGATGAAGGTGGCAAAGGTGGCGGAGGGTTGAACAATGCCCAATGACACCGTGGATACATTGCTCACTCTCCCGCCCTCCGCCTCCTTCCGCCCCATCGAGAGCGGGAGTCCATCGTCCCCCATCTGGATCATCGGCGAGGCGCCCGGCGGCGAGGAAATAGCACAACGCCGGCCCTTCGTCGGGGCCAGCGGCCAACTGCTCACCCAACTATTGCTCGAAACGGGCTTCGCCCGCCATCAATGCTTCATCACAAATGTCTGCCACGAACGCCCGCCCGAGCAGGTCAAGAATGGAAAGGTCATCCGGGATGACATCAGTACCTTCTTCCTCACCAAAACCGAGGCCCGACGACGATTGGTATCGGAGGTATTGGGACGTTACCCCTTGCCTCCCGTGGTGTCCGGCCGTAATCACCTCATCAACCTCCTCGCTCTACATCGTCCCCAACTCATTCTCGCCTTCGGCAACACCGCCCTCTGGGCGCTCACCGGCCACACCGGCATCCTCAAGTGGCGAGGCTCCGTCCTCACCGCCACCGAAACCCCCCAGCCATTCACCAAGCTGATCCCCACCGCCCACCCGGCGGCCGTTCTCCGCGAGTACCCCCTCCGCAACATTGTGTTGCAAGACCTCCGCCGGGCCAAGCGCGAGAGCGCCTTCCCCGAGGTCCGCAAGCCGGCGTGGCAATTCATCGTCCGCCCCACCGCTGACACCGCCATCGACTACCTCAACGGCCTATTCCGCAGGCTGACGTGGGGGCGCCAGACCTTTGCCTGCGACATCGAAACCCGCCGGGGCCAGATCGCCTGCGTCGGCATCGCCCAATCGGAAACCGAAGCGATTTGCATTCCCCTCATGTGTGTCGAGCGGTCGGAGGGCTACTTCTCTCCCGACGAAGAGCGATCCATCATCCTCCTCCTCCGCGCCGTCCTCTCTCACCCCAACGCCCGCATCGTGTTCCAAAATGGCGCCTACGACCTGCAATACTTTGCCAAGCAATACGGCTTCCTCCCCCGCATCCAGGACGACACGATGCTGATGCAGCATGTGTGCTTTCCCGGCCTGCGAAAGGGCCTCGACTTCCTCTCCAGCCTCTATTGCCGATACCACCGCTACTGGAAGGATGATGGGAAAACGTGGGACGACTCAATCAACGAGGAACAGCTTTGGACCTACAACTGCGAGGATTGCGTCCGCACATTTGAATGCTGGCAGGTGTTGACCGAGGTGGTGCGTGCCCGTGGCCTGACCGATCAATACCACTTCCAGATGCAGGAACTGTTCCCCATCGTCCTCCGAATGATGCTCCGCGGTATCGCCTTCGACAGCGACCGCCGGGCGTCCGTCCAACGTGACCTCGAAGCCTTCCGCCTCAATGCCCAGGACTGGCTCGATCGCGCCCTCGGCCACACGATCAACGTCGAGTCCTCGGCCCAAATGCAGCGCCTTTTCTACGAGGACCTGCGGGTGCCGACAATATTGCACCGCAAGACCAAGCGCCCCACGTTGGACGACGAGGCCCTCGACCGGATTGCCCGCCAACAGCCCCTTTTGGCCCTCCTGATCCAGCACATCCGCGACATTCGCAGCGCCAACACCGCCCTCGAGAACGTGTTGACCGCCCGCGTATCGCCGGATGGTCGATCCCGCTCCACCATCAACATGGCCGGGGCGGAGACCTTCCGCTTTTCCTCCTCCGAGGATGCTTTCGGCTTCGGCTTCAACATGCAAAACATCACGAAGGGAGATGAAGCATGACCCCCCAACAGTGCCTCGCTGCCCTCCTCTCCGTCATCCTCGCCCTCCTCGGCACCTACGTCCTCGTCGTCACCCTAACCTTCGGAGGCTAATATGCCCGCCACCTGGTTCACTTTCGGCTTCATCATGGGCGTCATCGCCACCACCACCGCCGCTGCCTGGTTCCTCTTGCTCCAAGGTTAACCCCCATGCCCAAGTTGAAAATGCCCAACCTCCGCCGGATGTTCACCCCAGACCCCGATCACACGATCTTTGAGGTCGATCTCTCCGGCGCCGACGCCCGGGTTGTCGCGTGGGAAGCCAATGACGCCCCCCTCAAAGCCGCATTCCGCCAAAAGGTCGATATCCACGCCTTCAACGCCGAGGCAATTTGGCGGAAGGACGCTCCCCTTTCCCACTACAAGGATGATCGTTACCCCGAGCTTAAGAAGCTACGGCAGCGCGCAAAAACGGCCATCCACGCCGTCGATTACGGCTGCAAAGAACGGACCCTCGCCGACCATATCCAGGTCTCCGTGACCGAAGCCGGCCGGTTCATCGACCGATGGTTCACCCTCCACCCCGGCATCCGCCAGTGGCAAAGCAACATCCAGCGCCAACTCTACGCCACATCCTCCGTCACCAATGTTTGGGGCTATTCCCGGCCCTATTTCGATCGGCCCAGCAGCCTCCTCCCCGACGCCCTCGCGTGGATCGGCCAATCCACCACTGCCATCGCGATCAACAAGCTCATCGTCGCCCTCGACAAATCGGGTATCCCCCTCGACATTCTGCTGCAGACCCACGACAGCGTCACCTTCCAGGTATTCACCCCGTTGGTCCCGATCCATCTCCCGCGGCTGCGCGAACTGTGTCAGGTCACCGTCCCCTACGCCGACCCCCTCATCATGCCCTGCGACATCCAAACATCCGTCTCCTCGTGGGGCGAACTGGAGGCCGCCTAACAACGAGGCCCGCCGCAAATGGCCCGCCACTTTCCGAATTGGATCACCGCCTATGAGGAATACACGCAGCATTCCGAAGCCCCCCTCGCTTTCCACCGTTGGACTGCCATCGCCACCATTGCTGGCGCCCTCCGGCGTCGGGTTCGCCTCGAGATGGGCTATTTCCGCTGGTTTCCCAACTTCTTCCTCTGTTTCGTCGCCCCACCCGGCATCGTCAGCAAGTCCACCACGGCCGACATCGGGATGGCCCTCCTCCGCCGGGTCCCCGGCATCAAGTTCGGACCCGGCGCCATAACGTGGCAAGCCCTCATCACGAGCCTCGTCGAAAGCCGCGAGGACTTCGCCATGCCCGATGGCACCTTCATGCCGATGTGCGCCATCACGGTCGTCGCGAGTGAACTCGGCACCTTCATCCAGCCGGGCGACCAATCAATGCTGAATGCCCTAACCCACCTCTGGGACGGGCAGGACGACCCATTCCGCAAGAGGACCAAACATGATGGCGAAGAGATCGTTGCAAATCCCTGGATCAACCTCGTCGGTTGCACCACCCCGGCGTGGATCGCGGAGAACTTCAACAACTACTTCATCGGGGGAGGCTTCGCGAGTCGGACGTTGTTCATCTTCGCCGAGCACAAAAGGCAGCTGGTTGCCTACCCGGCCGCCAAGATTTCTTCAAAACAGGCGCAGCTTGGAGATCGCCTTGTTGCAGATCTTGAACAAATTGCTGGCCTCTGTGGAAACTACGTCCTCTCCCCTGACGCTATCCGGTGGGGGGAAGACTGGTATGCACGTCACCATTCATCAGATAATCCCCTCCGACTTGATCCTCGGTCCGGAGGCTACTTTGCTCGAAAGCAAACCCACGTTCATAAAACCGCAATGGTTCTGGCTGCTTGCCAAGGCAACAGTCTCACTATCGAGCGACACCACCTCGAGCAAGCCGTCGAATGGGTGACGGAACTCGAACCCAACATGCTGGCCGTTTTCGGCGAAATGGGGAAGGAGAAAATCACCGATCAAATGGCCCAGATCCTCAAACACATCCGCGAGGTCGGCCGGGTCCGTCGTCCCGACCTTTACTCGAAGTTCATAACCCAAATGGGCTACCCAACCTTCAACGATTGCGTTACCGGCCTCCAACAGGCCGGGCTGATCGAATTGGTGCAGGATGCCCAGGGGTTTGTCGTCAAATACCTCGGCCAGCAAATCGAAATGAAGCTCGAGGCGAAGAAGTGACCTACGGCGCGTTGGCACGGTCCGCCGCAGCCTGCCCCGCCGCCGGCCCAAACCGCCGAGTAGCCGCCTCCATCAATTGACTCATCCGTGCCGTTCCGGGTTTGGCCCGACTTGCCGCCATCAACAAGTCCTGACCAAAGTGGTCATTGAGCATCCGGTTGACGAAGTTGAACGTCGGCCGGACCGCCACCGCCGCCGTTCCCGCAACAGCAGCCCCCTTGACATCCCCATGAAGCAACCTCTCAATCCCCACCCAAAGCCCGAACTGGCCCGTCGGATGGCCCAGCGACGGGGCTTCGCTCCCGCCTCGCGCCAATTTATCCTCGTCGAGAAAGCCTCTCACACCCTTTATCAACATCTGCTCGCGGGTGCTCATAAAGGGAGCCAGCCCGGCTTTATTGTCGAAGAACTTGACGAACTTCCCGGCGTCTACGACGCCTTTGCTGGTGGCGGAGTCGAGAGCCTTCTTTATTGCCCCCTGGAAGACGGCCTGTTGGCCCTTCTCCCCGACAAGGCCGGCGACGAGTTCCGCCTTATTGGGGTCATCGCCCAGCGCGATGCTGAGGGCGGTGTTCGCCCGCCTCAGTGGGTCAGGCTCTTCGAGCAACCCCTTGACGGCTGGGTCCTGGTAGGGAGCCACATTTTTCGCATAAAAACGCGAGGCTTTTTTCTCCGCGGCTTTTGTTGTTGGGCTTGAAAACGAGTCCAACTTCTTTTGGAGCAGATCACGGGCCTCCCTCACCGCGGCCGTCGCCGGGTTCTTCGGATCACGGGCATTCTCAAGGTAGGTATTCATCTCCTCGACGCTCTGCTTCATCTGACTCCACCGGATGTCCGGCGCCGGAGCGATGTTGCGGCCCTTCAACGCGGCAGCGGTGATGGCAGGCGGTAGGGTGTGCACCCCATCTTTCGTCACATATTGGCCAGTGGGGTCGAGGAAGAACGTCTGTTTGTTGATCGTCATGGACTTGGGCATCTTGCGATCCGGCGCGAGCACGTCCACGGCATTGTCGAGGATCGACACGGCCTTCTTGTCCGGCGCCAGCATTTTCCCCGTGCTATCAGCCATCGCTCGAAGTTTTGGTTCGACGTCCGCCATGTTAATCGGACCTTGAGCATCCCCCATCGCACTCGCCCGCTTGCTCAGTGTCACGAACCCCCCATGCAGCTTATCAACCATCTGGTTGAGGGTCCCCCGCTGCGCTGCTATCGCCGGGTCGAAGTCGGAGAACTCCCGCTGAATGGCGCCGATGGCCCGCCGGGCTGCCTTCGTGTTGGCCATCTCGCCAATCAGGTTCCCGGCCTTGCTCAGCACCCCGCCGGTAACGGCACCGGCCGTTGCTCCCACCGCCTTCCCCGTCAGCCGATCCGACTGACTCGGATCAAATTGGGTGCCACCGGCCGCCCCACCCATGAGGGCCGCCCCCATCGCTGACTCTGGCGCGGCGAGCATGTAGGGTGCAGCCTGTCCCACGACGTCCCCCGCCTTCGTCATCATGCTGGGAGTCGGCAGAGCCTTGAGGGCTTCATTGGTAGCTTGGGTGAAGTCATTGGCCCAGGCCTTCGCCCGGTCGCTGAACATCCCGGCGACATCGAGGCCGGTTTGCACGACGCCCGCCCCAGCCTGCAACAGGCCCCGTCCCACACCATACTTCGCCTGTTCGCCGATCGGCATGTTGTGCATGAGCCGCTGTGCCGTCGCCTTGTCCGTGTCAGCCGTCGGCATCTTGAGGCCAAAGTGCCCCCAGATATCGCTGTCACTATAGCCCTGTTGCTTCGCCGCGGCGAACTGGGGAGATTTTTCAAGATATTCCCCAATCTGTTGATCCGAGTAGCCGGCCTTCCGAGCCGCCGCTACCTTCGCCATCATATCATTGGGGTCGGGCACCACCACCTCCAAAGATCTCATCGAGGGTCGGCCGGGGCGTCATGCCCACGGGCGGATCAGCGTCCGTCGTCCCGTTGGTCGATGGCCCCACGAGCTGGTATTGCGACAGGAAATTCTGCCGCAGCTTATCTTCGCTAACGCCTGAAAGCCCCATCGTCGTGTAAAGCTGGCGCAGGTCCGGCGGCACCCGCTGGCCGGCGTGGGCCAGCGTATCCACCTGATCCTTCACCATGATCTTCGCAATCTCATCACTCATCGCAAGCTTCGCATTCCGCACGTCCTTACTGTCCCGAGGATTGCCCATCGCATCGCGATACATCTCGATGAGGCGTTGGGTCTGCCGGGTCCCAGCACCCAATTGCGAGATGCCAATCACGTTGTGTTGGTACGCGGTGTAGGCTTGCGTTCGGATGTCCCGCACATTGGCGTTGTCCCCAATGGGTGGAAGGTGGTTATCCACCAACCAGGCATTGATGTTGCGGACGCCAACGTTCCCCATTACGTCCCGGCCGCTGCTGTCGGGGTCTGCATTCATTAGCTTCTTGAGAATTTCGTTAGTATTGTACCACTGTTGGATGCCTTCGGAAAAGCGGGTGGCCATTTCCGGCGTGGGCTTCGGATTATACTCCATCGTCCCCGGGATCGCGTGAGCCGTCCCATCGGGATAGAGGCCAAATTCGGCGGAAAAGCCCGGCATCGTTTCCTTCTTGAAGACCTTCGTCGGTTGCTGGGCCTTCGACGCGGCCTCGGCCGCCTTCGCCAGTTCCTCCGGCGTCCCCCCGGACACATGGGCCAGAATCTCCATGCGTTGTTGGGGCGTCATCGTCACCTTATACGGGGGCATGTTGGCCGTGGGGTCCGCCCCCTTGTCCAGTTGATCGGCTAAACCGAGTAGGGCTTCGGTCGAGGGACCTTGGCTACTCGCCGGTGGTTGTGCTGCGCCGCCTTGGCCGGGTGACGCGGTCGGCCCTTGGGTCCCTCCCCCGGTATCCGAAATGCGTTCGACCGCGGGGGACGGAGCGACTTGGCCGGGGGCAGATTCATAGCTTTGCGGACGTGGCGAAGGCGCTGAGGGCGATGGACCATTGGGAGCGGCTCCGGGGGCAGATGGCCCCATACTGAGGGATTGTAAAAGGGCTCCCGACATTTGTCGGGTTTGATCCATTTGTTGCTGCAACAGCTTCATCCGCTGTTCGTTGAGTTGGGCGGCCGACGTCTCCTGTGCCGCCCGTGCCCCCTCGCCCGCCGCCGCAGCTTCCCTCGCTTTGATGTTGGACAGTTCGGCTTGCTGCTGCAGCGCCAACGTTTCACCCTGGTGGGCATTCTGAAAGGCCAGGGCCTGCGACAGTAACCCCGACCGCTCCGTATCCGCCCGCGCCCGCATGATCTCGGCTTGACTCGCGGCAATACGAGCCTGCCCCTCTTGCTGCTGCAGAGCAAACGCCTGTCCCTGATGGGCATTCTGGAACTCAAGCGCCTGCGACAACAAATTCGTCCGGGTGGTTTCCGCCTGCGCCCGGCCGGTTTCGGCCTGACTCTCTGCCATCCTGGCCTGACTCATGCGGAGGTCAGTCAGATTTTTGACAAACTCAATCCCCTCCGGTCCCAGCTTCTGCATGAGATACTGGGCCTGCTCTTCCGGCGGCAGATTTTGCGACTCTTCGAGAGCCTTCCGCGCCCGCATTTGCTGCAGGATCGGCCCAATGTTCTGGGCCAGACTCTGCAGCCCTTGCCCCAGCCCGGCCCACTTGTTCGGAACCGCATCAAGGTAGATGGGGGCCGGGACGTTCCCCGCGAGAGATGCCATTTATCCCTCCTTACAGTGGTTGGTTGCCACCAATCGCCCCGCTGGCCGCCAATGCCGCCGGGAGCGCCAACGACGCCCCACCCGTGAAGGGGGCAGCCACGACGCCAATAAGGCTGCCGAGGCCGGATAGAATGCCGCCGAGGCTGCTTGGCTGGCCCTGCTGTGCCACGGCCTGGTTCGCCGGGGTTTGCGTCGGGATGCCGAGGTAGGCCAGCAAATCCCCAAGCCCCTGTTGTGTGTATTGGTTTTGCTGCTGGAAGGCCTGATAGAGATTGGTAAGGTATTGCTGTTGCTGAGCCGTTTGAATACCACCCCCCGTCGTCGCTGCGCCGATGGTCGAGAGGGGGGCTTGCGACTGGCCCGGAACTTGGCTCGCTGCCTGCAACTGGTTTTGGATGTTCTGCTGGCCAGTTTGATAGGCAAGTTGGCCCTGCGTCGCCGCGAGGGTGTTGGTAAAGTTGTTAATGGCCGTGTCGATAGCGTTGCTCTGCGACGTGCTTTGATACCCACCCACGCTGCCACCGCTCGCCGACATAATATCCGGCAGGATGGTTTGTTGCATTGTCTGTTGCAGGGGCTGCAGCACATTCGTCTGGTAGTAGCCCGTGAGGGATTGCGGCCCACCCGTCAAAATGTTGTTGAGGGTGTTGTAGGCCGTCCCCTGCAGGGCATTCCCCTGCTGGAGGTTCGTCGTCGCCCCCGGCAGGGCCGAGGCAACCGACGAAATTCCCGACGACTCGAGGGCGGAGAGCGGTGCGGTGAGGCTTCCCGAGTAGCTAGGAAAGATACTTTGAGGTGTTCCGCTCGTCCCACCCAACGCCGACACGAGTTCGCTTTGTGCACTCGTCTGCGGGGCGTTGAGGCTGCTCTGGAGGGAGATAGGTACGCTCGAAACGGACGAGCTTGAACCGCCTGCACCAGGCATCGTGTGTCACTCCATAGAGAATGCGGCCAAAGGGCCGCCCATTGCGACTGCCAACCTCGGGGATGTAACCTTCCCGATCAAAACCCATTTCCCGGGCGGCCCGCCGGGCCAGCAGGTTGTCCTCGGGGATGAACGCACTCAGTTTGTGCATCCCAATCTGGTCGAAGCAGACCGCCATCGCCCAGGCCCCCACATACTTCTTTGTGATGGCAGGAAAGCCCTTGCGAAACCCGGTGTGGATCTGAGCCCACCGCATCCCAATTTGCTCGACGAGGATGAAACCGTGTGCCCTCGATCCCGTCATGACGAGCCACAACCAGTTCGTCGGGGAAATGGAGGTCGCCATCGGCCAGTCCTTCCCCGCCGGCGGCATCCCATCCTCCCATTGGGGGTCGTAGATCTCAGGAAGCCGCATGAGGGTGTGGAACTTCGTCCAGGGGAAATTGTCCTGGTGTGCTTCCACCATTTCGAGGTCAATGGTCATTGTTCGCTCGCATACATTGTCTTGAACGCAAACCACGAGAGTTTGAAGCTCGGGTCCACGCCACTGAACCTAATCCGAACGAAATTGCATGTCAATGAACAATCCAACGAAAAGCGAGACCAGAATGTGCCGAGGTTGATTTGGCCGATCTCCGCGTTCAGCTGGTGGTAGGTCTGTCCCCCATCCGTGCTGATCTCGACGATGTCCACGATCCCCTTGCCGTAGAACACGATGCCATCGAGGGTCTTCCACTGGTCCGGCAACGGGTAGTCCTTGCTGGTGAAGTACCACGAGATGGGGGTGCCGTTGTCGCTGACCGTGGTGTTCCAGTCGTAGAGGTAGAGGAAGCCGGTGGGGAAAGCGTAGGTCGCTGTGTCGGGATTGCACAACAACAATTGGTGGTAGAGGGGTTGATTGGCGCGGGCATTCCAGGGCCGATGGCGGTCGATCCACCGGGTCGAGCCCAGGTCAACCCACCGCAGTGCCGTGTTCCACAGGCTGAAGAGGCCGGCGCCCGAAAAGTTGAGAGGGCTGGTCCACACCCGCTTGAACCACGCATTGTTCTTGTGGCGGTAGCGCATAACCTTGCCCGGCCACGTCATCGTTTGATCGGCGTAGAAGATCCACGTTTCATCCAAGATCGGGACATAGAGGTGGAACATATTGTAGGTAATTTTGCAGTTCAGCTCACCACTGTAACTCAGAAACGAGTTGAAGATTTTGTCCCCAATATCCGTGAGTCCATAATCCCCGTTATAGATAAAGACTCCTGGCTCGCACACGAGGAGAGCAGCCGTTCTCGTAGCGCTGACGGCCGCATTTGAGAGGGTGCCCGTGTTTGAGAGTCCGTAATCATACCACAATACCTGGAGGCCAAGTCCATAATAACTTGCCCTGACGATACTATCTTCGCGGCAGATGGCGAGGTATGGGTTGACGTTGATGATGCCTGTGATTGCATCGCCCGAGTCAACAAGGTCATCGTTTCCCGCGTCAAGCGTCGTCCAGTTGGTTGGGTCATTCGTCGCGCTCCGGCGGATGCGATACGGATACACCACCCCGCTTTCAGTGGTATAACCGAGGATAGTGATACCGTGATACCGCGCACAGTAGCGGGCGGTTGATACCACCCCGCTGACGTTGGTAACAGGCTTGCACACGTCCCCGTCGAACGCCTGGGGCAGATCGAAGCCATTGCAGAAGATGACCCAGCCCTGCGGCGGGGAAAAGCACCACGAAATGGGCAACGACCCATCGCTCGTGAAGGTGGGCAATGGGTAGATGCTCGCCCCATTGGCGATCGTCGTGCCGCCGGGCCAGATGGCACTCGTGATGCTGACCGGGCTGGTTGTCCCGCCGGTCACGCCCACGAGATACAGTCCGTTGTTCATCTGAATGCCGACGAGCTGGCCCGTGGTCCACGTCGCACTTCCAGTAAAGGGGATGCTGACGGTCGTCCCACTCGTCGGGAGGGTTTGGTTTCCGTTGACCGTCGCCGGGCTCGTCGCATTGCTCGGGATTGGCACCCAATCGCCGTTCGTGCCGACGGCACTGTCGTACGAGTAGAGCGTCCGGGTTGTCACCACCAACTCAAACTTCGCGCCGGTGGCGGGCTGGATGAACTCGATCGGCTGCTGCGGGATGCCGTAAACCCGGCTGCCGAGGAGCTTCACCCCAAAATCGACGCAAAGCACCTTGTTGACGTAAACAAGGTTTTGCATGTCCTGCGACTCGCTGTCATCGAGCTGATCGGGGGGCCGGTTCGTATTGAGCCCTCCGTCGATGTCGAGGACGATTTTGTAGTCGGGCCGGATAACGCTCTGCGGCGGGACGATCCCGGCGCCCACCCCGGCGAGGGTCGGAACGGAGGCTTTCCGCTGCCCGGGGAGAGCCATCAGACAGTACTACCACTGGCATTAACCCAGTGCGCCCCATTCCACCACGCCGGGATGCCGAGGGTCGTGTCGAAGATCATGTATCCCACGCCACTGTTGGGGAACTTGGCGAGGTTGGCGGCGGTGGGCCGGCCGGAGGTCGGGCAACTATTCGCCTGGTTCGTGTTGATGCAGGCAGCGACCTGCCGCTGAAATTGCGTCAGCGTTATCAGGATGCCCTGAAGACGGTTGAAGAGCGCCGTCGGATTGGTCACATCATCCGGCGAAAGCTGGAGGGGCAGGGTCCCCCCGGTGAGCATGAGGGGGGTCAATAGATTGCGAACCAGTTAAAGGCGAGGGGGCCGGTCAACAATACCTCCCCCGTCGCAATACCATACGTGTAGACGACAGCACTGGATGAACTGATTGTTCCCCCGACGGCGGCGTTGGCCGTGCTGCTGCCGGTTTGGCCGATGATCTGGGCGAAGAAAGCCGGCGTTCCGGCGAACGAGGGTGAAAAGTTGATGGTGGCCGTACCACTACCGTCGCTCGCCGTGATCCCCGACTGAAAGGTGTGGCCGTTGGGCCACGTGTAGGTCGGGAAGTTGATGGTAAGCGTGCCTCCGCTCACCGACCCACCATTGATGTTGCTGACGGGGCCGGCGGTCCACTCATTCGGCGGGTTGTCATAGAGGATGCCGCCCGGGCCAATCGCCAACGTGCCCGCCAGCCCACTGACCGCCCCGGCGGTCCACTGCTGCGCCGGAACTTTCACCTGTCCCGTTTGCGTTAGCTGGATGACGTTGCCGCCGGAGTCCTGGTAGAAAAGCTCGGTGTTGCCGCTGACCTGCGCCGCCCACACCCGCCCATCGCCGGCGTCGAGGGCATACGCCGTCGTTTGGCCACTGGCGCGGAGGGTAGCCCACTGGTGCTTCCCATCATTGCCGTCGCCGTTCCATGAGTGGTCGATGGTCAGCCGTTCCTCAACACCTCCTTTGAGGTTGCGAAGTTGGCTGGCCCCCTGCGCCTCCTCATCCGTGTCGGCCGGCGACGCGATGTAAGCCGCATTCCAGTTGGGGACGTAGGTGAAAGTGGCGGTCATGGCGATACCTTAATGAAGGGATCTTGCCAATAGTTGCCGACGTAGCCCGCGTCGGTCAGGTCGAGGCTGATCTCGAGGTCGGGCTCATCCGTGTCCTGCTTTACCGCGGTCACGAAGTGCTCTTGCGCTTCACGGAGGTAGTCGTTGGCTTTGTCCATCCGGCCATACGACTTCCAAAGGTAGGCACAAGCCAGCGCGATGAGGATATCGTCTTTCCAATCGTAATCACTGTAGGCGAGGGGTTGCTGATTGAAGTCGAATGGGCGGGGGAACGTCGTGATCCGGCTCCACACGGGATACACAGCATCAGGGACGGGATACACAATCGCAGCAGCAGAGCCCCATTTGCTGTAATAGTACGGCTTTGAGCGTGCGAGAACCTCGGGCGCAGGCCACTGCTTGTCGAATAGACGCCAGGGTTTGTGCACGAGCTTTCGCGCTGTTGGATCGCCCGGGTTGAGGATGATGGTGTGGATGTGCTTCAGATACGGCGGCAACGAAATGAACTTGTCGTTGAAGGCGTTATTGGTAAAAAAGGTTTGAGTCTGGAAAAATCCTTTCAGCTCCTGAAAGTCGTGGGATCGGCTGACGCGCCACTGCGCGAAGTTGAGCGCAGTGGTGCACCGATCATTGGTGAGGTCCGTTCGGTTGAGGAGGCCCGACTGGACCTCCCCCACCAAATCCGTCAGCGTGGTTTGGCCCACGACCTTTCCTCCGTCAGAATGGAAAGTCGCAGAGCACCACGCCATTGCCCGCGGAGCCGTAGTACAGCCCAACGATCTGCTGGGTCAACGCCGTCCGAAGGGCCAGCTGGCCATTCGTCGAGGTGCTGACCATCAGTGTCTGGCCAATCGTGGGGCTGCCGCTTGGCGCTTGGCTTGTCGAGGCAATCCCCTTGATCTGAATCCACCCGAACTGCACTCCACCCGCAGTAGCAACGGCTGACATTGCAATCCCGGCGCCCAAGGCTGTGTGGGCGTCATCGACGACGACCTCGCCCCCATCGGATGCGAAGGCGACGTAGCACACTGCATCGCCCAGGGCCACCGCCGTCGTGCCGGAGAACTGCACGTACTTGTAGACCGCATTGTTCTCCATCCGGATGGTGCCCAACGGTTCCTTCGCTCCGTTGAGCGGCAACGACGAGTTGTAGGCATACACCGCGTTGAGCGGAGTAACGAAGGTTTGCTTCTGTCCCATATTACCCTCCCTTCACGGCGTGTTGAGGTTGTACATGACGCCCTGCACCCGGCGCCGGTTGGTCGTGAGGCAGCAGGACGACACGATCTGGGCCGCCCGGTCATTGACCTGATCCGGGATAGCCTTCCACTCCGTCATGTCGAACCACGAGGCCGGGTCATACACCAACGAAAGGAAGTTGGTGTTGAGGAAGTACATCGTGCCGCCGGTCGGCGACGCGCTGTCCTCGCCCGCGATGCTCGGTGTCCAGACCATCGGAATGCCCTTGAACACCTGGTTCTCGAACGAGGCGTCCGCCAGTTTCCGATTGGTCGTGCGGTAGTACGTCAGCACCGCACCTTCATACTGTTCGTATGTCCATTGGTCATTGAGCAGGATGTCGGGCCGATCCTCCCGCCGGTTGTTCATGCAGTTGTTGAGCATCTTCCGCATGTTCTGGATGCCGGTGGTGGCGAAGGATGAGCCGCTCATGTTGGTGTATTGGTTTTGCCACCACGAGTACTGGGATTGGGAACTGTCGATCCCACCGACCGCAATCCCGTTGCCGCCGCTGTTCGTCGTGGGGTTATTCGCCACGAGGCACTGGAGGCCGTCGATCGCCTGAGCGAGGCCGGTGGTCGTCCCGGCGGCGATCGACCCAACGCTTCCGACGAGCCGCGTTTCGAACTCGGTGATGAGGCTCTGCTCGCTGTTATCCAACTTCGAGTTCATCAGCGATAGAATGCGGGCCTTTCCCACATTCTTCTGCTCGTCCGTGCCGAAGCGGACGATGCTCGCCGCCACATACCTCCAGTTGAAGTAGGCGGTGGTGAGGAACTCGAAGTCGTTCAACGGGACGGCGGTTCCTTTGTCCACCCAGTTGATATTGCCGTTCGAGGCGTACTCGAGGTTTTCTTCGATAAACCGACCGCCCCGCTGGGGCCGCAGCTTACCCTTATCCTTCAACCAAAACCAAAACGGCGTTGCGTTGAAGACGTTGTCCGCGACTCCCTCCATCCGGTTTTGCCAGGTGGTCGTGTAGAGGTTGTCGAGGAACTGCGTCAGGGTGTTAATCATCCGCTATTCCTCATCAAACACTGGCTCTCCGCCAAGTGCTTTCACTTGTTCGGCCCACGCAGCGTTCGCCGCCTCCTGGCCATTCATTTTCCGGCCCCGGTTCCCGGTGCCACTCTGGCCGGGCGTCAGCCCGCCAAAGGACAGCTTGATTGGCTTATTCCCACTGTTCGCAGTGGGGGGGTTGTACTTGGCCTCAAGCTCCTTCACCTTGTCCGGGTTTTGCCCTCGAACGATGTGGTACAGCGCTTCAGCTGGTACTCCCACGAATGCTGGGTTCTTCGCAACCGTCAGCATCTCTTGCTGCCAATCCCAAAAGTCCTTGTGGGCAGAGGCAGCTTCCTTCACCGCGGCCTGAACGTCATTCCGGGTGGCTCGCGTGCTGAGTTCGTTCAGCCGCTCGTTCATGGGGCCAACAACCTGCTTGTTGACCTCCTTGAGGATCTTGGAGACGAGATGGTCGCCCCACGCACTGCGGGGCATCGTCTCGATCGTCGTCGCATCCAGCTCGGGCTCTTCCTCCTCGGGCTCGACCCGGGCCGCCGGCTGTTGGGCTGCTGGGCCGCGTTGGGCTACCGCAATAAGCTCACGGATGCCACCGTCAAGCGTCTTCATCGAGGTCGCAAGGCTGGTGACCCATGCGGGCTCCTTGGAAGAGCCATCGCCAGCACCGCTTCCGCCACCGTCGGTTGGTGAACCGCCGTCGCCACCGCCAGAGCCGCCGCCTTCGGCGTCTCGCAGCAATGTCGTCCGCCACCGAAAAATGTTATGCGTCATCGTTTTGCTCCATCAGTTGGGGTTGCCGTCGCTGCTCTCGCATGATGCGATTGCCCTCCCTCATCCGGGTCTCCATGACCCGGCGGAAGATCAACATAAGCTGCTGCTCGATTCGGCCCTCGGTCAAGATGCCGAGCCGCAGCACATGCGGGTGGATGTTGCCGGACGAGTCGCAACGGATGAGCAAAACACCGTCTCCAGGGTCACAATCAACGCCCATATCACGGCACAGGGTCGTGACGGGGTCAACCGACGCATTATTACTCATTTTTGCGGTCATATCCAGCGTCCTTCCTTCGCGCGGAACAGACCTCCCAGGTCCTCCGCGTAGTTGCTGTAATTGCCATTTTCCTTCGCGATCCGGCGGAGATCGCTCATGTTGCTGACATGGGCGCCATCGGGGGACACGTGCTCGTAGAAGCCTTCGTGGAACACCACCGGGCGCTGCACGCTGGCCCCGTAATCACGCCGCCAAGCGTGGCCGCACTGATAGCAGAAAGGCAATCGGTGCTCCCAATCCTCCATCTCGGCAATGGTGCAAATCCGCTCAAGCCGGTGGCCATCCTGGCAGGCGTAGATGTATGTTGGCATGAGGTTCTCCGATTGCGCATTGTCCGCATGGTGACATTGCCCATTTCACGCTGCTCGCGGCGGCCCTCCTACCTGCGACACCCGACCCGGCCCCCGGGCCGACGTCCCCGTCCCCTTCATCAGTTCCTTGTATTGCATCATCGTCAAAGCCGTTTTCATCTGCTCTTGCTGCTGCTGTTGCTGCTCCTGCGGATTGAGCATCATATCGTCGTACTCGGCCCCATGCAATTCCCGCAGCAGGTACTGGGTCAGCTTTTGCTTGTTAATGAGGGGATTCTGCGACAGCATCTGGTAGACCTGCACCGCCTTTGCCTCCCGCACCTGCTTCGTCTCGGGCAGCGTACTGTCGGGGTCAATGCTGACGTTATAGCCGCCCTTTTGCAGTTCCTGCGGCCGAAACTTCACCCACACCGGCACCCCACCCGGGCCGATCAGATCGACGACCTGCTCGTCCGACCCATCCCACCGGCTGAAGATCACGTCGTGCGTCTGCTTCATCACATCCACAATCAGATCAGCCACTGTATCTCGCCGCTCGTCCATCCGGATCTGCGTCGCCTGATTAACGATGTTGGCCTCCGTCGCGCTCCGATCAGCAGACCCCGGCGCATACTCTCCGAATTGGTTCGCACCCAGCCCGAGGATCTCTTGCACATCCCTCTCGACCAGCGCATCCATCGTGATGAGGCCCTGGGGCAAATTCGCCGACTCCATTACTTTGACGTCGGCCACATTCCCTTCCTCCTCCAGCATGATGACCGGCCCGACCTCCTCGCCCGACAGCTTCTGCACCTCATCCGGCGACAGATGCTCGCGCTTCGCCAGGATCTTGATGAGGCTGATCCGCCGGTGCTTCATCATGACCGTGCGGATTTCGTTCAACTCGCGTTGCTGTGGCTCGAGGATCTGCGCATCCGGGATGCCCCAGAACCACAAATCGTCCTGGTTGAAGACCAGGGGAAAATAGGGAAAGTGACCGCGATCCATCATCTCATCGTGGCCCTGGTACAGAATTTTGCTGTGGTGATACGGCGCGATGATGAAGACAATCCCGGTCTTTTTGTCCCGAATTTCCACCAGATCAACGAGCCCTTCCTCTCGCGGCCGTTCCGCCCGGATCATCTCGGACCCATACATCTTGCTCACGTTGATGTCCGACGTGTGCTCAAGCCGGGGATCATCCTTCACATCGTCGATATGGCGCCGGACCCAGTGTCCCACCCATCGGGCCGAGTGCAGGTCAGTTGTCCCCACGGGGACAATGAACTGACCCGGATGTACTGATAGGAACCACGGCATGTTCGGTAGTACCAGATCGTTGTATTCGACTCGGAAGTCGTGTTTCCCGCCGGACGTGGGGGCAGCTGCATCGAGGTAGTCCGGTGTTGGGGTGAACTCTGCTCCATATCCCAGTTTCCCTATTCCTGTGCCAAACATGAAGGCGTTTTGGGTCATCTGCTTGATGGCCTCTTTGACCTTCATCTGACGGATGAGCTTATTGTCGATCCTCTCGAGGATCTGCGCAAACACCGCGTTGTCGTCGCCCGGCTGTGAGGGCATCACGCTCACACTCGGATTGCGGAAATACACCCGGGGAACCAGCGTCCGCACCATCTTGAACATGATGTTGTAGGGGAGGGTGCCCGTCGGATACATGCCCCGGTAATACCGGCGAAAGAGGTCCCACTTGTCTTCGAAGGCTACCTTTTTCCGATACTCAACCCCCTTCCGGATTTGACTCATCCAGTAGGTGCCATCGGGCCGATCCCCTTTAACATACCCACTGTAGGTAATCTGGCCCGGCTTCGGGGGTGCCTCATCCGGCCGCATGAACTCACTATAACTCACAGCCATCCCCATTCTTCGAGTTGCTTGATGTCGGCCTCGGCCCTCAGCCCGATGTCCCGCCGATACATTTTGTCGGTCACCCGCAGGTTGTCAATCGTGCGATACGCCCGCCGCCGCGCCACTCCCACATCCTCACCCCGCGCCGTCGCCTTCAGCGTCAACCCATCCCCGCCCGCCGTTTTGAACAGCATATCCTTAGGGTCCACGAAAACGTTGCAGAGCCACAGGTGGTTAATGTTGTTCTCGTTGATCCCGAGGATGGGTTCACCCCATTCCACCTTAATCCCCTCATCCTCCGACGGATACGGCGGCACTCCCATCCGCACCGCAATCGTCGGCCCCGGCCACATTTCGACGGCCGTCAGCCGCCCCTCCGCTACTTCCCGAAAAAACTCGCCAGCACCCAGGCGCATGCCCTCAAGCAAAGCCTCGATCGCATCGTAACCGAAGCGAGCCGTGGCTTCCAGAGCAAAAGCCCCATCAGCATTGACAATGCAATTGACATCAACAGGGCCGCGCCACCCCAAGCGCGTAAGGAGGGGCTTAAGCCGGCCGACAGTAGCATCGACAAGGCGGTTCGCAGGGCGAGTAATGACGATATTACCCATGCACCCAGTATTGGGACCAAGGTTCCCCTCCATGAATTTCTTTTCCTCGAAAGTGTGGTTGAATGGTCTGATCCATTCTCGCCCATTGAACCACCCCTCCGTGGATACCTCAATACCCTTCACCACCCGCTGCACGATGATGTGGCAGGAAGTGGGGTATTGGTTGAGCGCCCATTCGAGCTGCTCTGGTTCTTTTAGCACCCGGCTGCTGGCACACCCGATGTTACCGTCGGCCTTGATCGCGAAGCCATCGCCCCATTCTTCCCCAACGAAGAACTGGCGGACTTCATCCGGCGAGTTGAAAGACCAAGTCTCAGGGATCGTAATGCCGTATTTCTGAAACACCTCCATGCCATACGCCCGGTCGAGTTCAATCCGATCCATTTCCTTGGATGCGCCGATCGCCGGCACACCCACCGCCTTGATCACAGGCTCCAATTGTTGCCCCATCCCCACCATATCCACGAGGATGAGGTCCGTATTCCGTAGGCCCTCGCGCCACGAGTCAATCCGTTGGACGATATTCTGCCCACTCCGCTTGTAGTGTGGCGACTTAATCCACATCCGGACGCTGTGGCCCTCCAGGCGCAGCCTACTAGCTACGCCGAGCGAATCCCCCGTTTGGCTAAGAACCGTGATCCTCACAGCCAGTCCATCCCACTGGAAATCGGCAGGGGATCATGTGTCTGTTGGTATCGAGCCACAACCTCCTCGAAAAGGCGGCCTGCCTCGAAGATCTGAGCCGTCGTAGGCGCCTTGCCCTGGGCCTCTCGTCGAACCGTACCCGCGTGGCGGAGTGCAGCTTGCGGTCTCGCATACGCTGCCATTGCCGACGCTAGCACACAGTCATCATGACACCCAACCTCCGCCCCAAGCCGGCCCGTTTCATGCTGCACGAACGACGCACACTCATCCCGGAGGGTCGTGCTGTAAATCTGTAGCTCCCGCCGGATTTGCGTTTGCAGCGCCCCCACGATGAGCGCCTTCACGACGTCAGACGTGAAGGTGCCAAAGGACGCCAGTTCCGCCACCTCATTGTTGGGCACCCGGCCGGTGCGGCGCTTCGGCTGGTGGATACGGCCATGCTTGTAGTTCTTGATGAGGGCCTTAACATACAAAATGCCGTGGTTATTCCGTTCAGGATTAACGTAGGCATCCCCAAATTCCCGGAGCAATTTCGAGTGCAGGATAGCCGCCCGATCCGGCTCCATCATGTTGTTGCGCCACTCGAGGACCTGTTCGCCCGTTTCCACGTCGAAGATTTCGAGGACGGTAAAGTCCTGCCCAATTCCCGCCCCCACATCCACCCCAGCAACATACGTATGGCCCAGCTGCGGATGGCCTTGCAGCCGATGTGTCCAGGGGTCAACCGCCCGCCATTGCGGCGACTCAGCGAAATTCACCTCCTTGAAGAGGCCGAACCCGGTCGATTGGAAACACTCTTGCAGTGTTACCGGATAGTTCTCGCTGAAGGACCGGAGGTCATAATCCACCTCCTCCAGCTTCATCCTCCGCCACGCGAGTTGCCCCGCGGTCAGTCCCAGCTTGGCGTATTTCGGCTCCTCAAGGGTCTCGTCGAGGTTTGCCATGAACGCGGCGGGATCGTCGACCTTGAGGGTGTACTCGGGAGTGTTGATCCACGAGAAGAAATGGAGCTTGTATCCGAGTCCCGTGCCTCCGGCAGCCCGCATAACTGCCCGATGGAACCAGTTTCCGACTCCTCGACCAGTGCTCTCAATGAGCACGTTTCCGTCCGGCGGCACCGCCTGGAAGAGGCCTGACAGGAGGGCCTGTGGGT
>Ga0335072_10003985_pt1 | contig 22102 bp, 15 predicted proteins | sample Lox_Sample_21_FD_206725 | JGI IMG/M metagenome (GOLD analysis project Ga0335072, IMG submission 206725) | Soil microbial communities from Loxahatchee National Wildlife Refuge, Florida, United States - Lox_Sample_2.1 | ecosystem: Environmental > Terrestrial > Soil > Wetlands | place: USA...
GCGAAAGCAAGGGACAGGCGGCAAAAGATGCAGCCACAGTGCTTACCGTTGAGACAACGATGGCAGGCTTTTCTCTCAGCGCCGTGGAGCGGCGAGATCCGGCGCGCCTTTACCACAAGATGGAGCTGGCAAAGTTCGACAGCAGCACGCCGGCTTTCAACTTTGCGCAGTTCTTGCGCGCGGATCACGTGCCCACCGTGGAATCGCTCAATGTGACGGAACCGGAGTATTTTGCCGGCCTGAACCACCTGCTTATGACGACCTCCCTCGATGACTGGAAAACGTATCTGCGATGGGCTGTCATCCGCCACCTGCCCGGGACCGCGCTGCCGCAGGCACTGGATAAGGAGGCGTTCGCTTTCTACGGCAAAATTCTGGATGGACAACCGGAGCAGAAGCCCAGGTGGAAACGGTGCGTGTCCGCTACTGACGACGGGCTAGGAGAAGCGCTGGGCCAGGTCTACGTCCAGCAGCGATTCAGTCTCAACGACAAGCAGCGAACCCTGGAGTTGGTCCACACTGTGGAAGCCGCCATGGGGCGCGACATCGAGCAACTGGACTGGATGACGCCGGCGACCAAGGCGCGCGCAGAGGAGAAGCTGCACGAGGTCGCCAATAAGGTCGGATATCCAGATAAATGGCGCGATTACTCTTCGTTGAAGATTATCCGGGGCGACGCGCTGGGTAATGCTTTGCGGGCAGATGCCTTCGAGCAGGCACGAGAGATCGCCAAGATCGGCAAACCCGTGGACCGCGATGAATGGGGCATGAGCCCACCGACGGTGAATGCATATTACAGCCCGCAGATGAACGACATCAATTTTCCTGCGGGCATTTTGCAGCCGCCCTTCTACGATCCCAGCCAGGATGATGCGGCCAACTATGGCGCGGTGGGTGCAATCATCGGCCATGAATTGACGCACGGTTTCGACGACGAGGGCCGCCAGTTTGATGGGAAGGGAAATTTCGAAGCCTGGTGGTCGGCCGCGGACGCAAAGCAATTCAAGGAGCGTACCGAATGCCTGGTGCAGGAATATAACGGGTTTGTCGGGGTAGGCAATCTGCACGTCAATGGCGAACTAACACTGGGCGAAAACATCGCCGACCTCGGGGGACTCAAACTGGCCTTCCTTGCGTGGATGAACCAGGCGCAAAAGAGCGGGTTGAACGTGGAGAAGAAGGGAAGCGCCGAGTATGGGGGCCTGACTCCCGAGCAGCAGTTCTTTGTTTCCTATGGCCAGAACTGGTGCGAGAACGATCGTCCTGAGGATTTGCGGCTGCGGATGCAAACCGACCCGCACGCACCGGCAGAGTTTCGCGCGAACGGCGTGGTGCGCAATATGCCGGAATTTCAGCGTGCCTTCTCGTGCAAGGCCGGTCAGCCGATGGCCCCGGTCCGTCGTTGCACGATCTGGTAAGTCGTTATTTTGTTTCCGGGATGGCAGCGCCATCGGCCCGCGGTTCCGAGGCTCCAAAGTTTACGTTGCGGGTGCTGTCATGAAGCACCGCCTGGCCGCGGCCCATGGTGGTGGAATATTCCTTGCGTACCTCCAGCACGTGCCCCATCTCGCGAAGCCTGGCGAGAGAGTCTGGCGGGACGCGGGATTCAATCAGGATGTTGCAGCCCAGCTTTCGGCTCACGGTGAAGCGCGCCTCTTCCATCGCTGCCTGGATATTCATGTGGTAGTCCACCACGTTGGAAACAAACTGAGCATGGGCCAGGGGCTGATTCATGCCGCCCATGATGCCGAAACCGATGTGCTGGTCGCCGCGCTCCATGAACGCGGGAATGATGGTGTGAAAGGGCCGCTTGTGTCCGGCAAGCGCGTCCGGTGATTTGCGGTCCATAGAGAAGAGACCGCCACGGTCCTGAAGTGCGAAACCCATTCCCTTGACGGTGACATCGGACCCGAAGGCTTCGTAGTTGCTCTGGATGAGCGAGAGGATATTGCCTTCGCGGTCGACGACCGAGAGGTAAGTCGTGTCGCTGCGGGGCAATGCCCCGGGAGCGACGGTGCAGTTGGCCTTGTTGGGATCGATCAGGGCGGCGCGCTTGGCGGCGTATTCTTTGGACAACAGTTTTGCCACCGGGATGGTAGCGAATCGCGGATCGCCATCATAGGCTTTTACGTCAGCGTAGGACAACTTCATTGCCTCGATCCTGGTGTGGAGCTCTGATGCGCTCAGCGGTCCTTCCGGCGAGGGCGCCGACTGCCCCATGATGTTGAGCATCTCGAGCGCGGCCATGCCATCGCCGTTGGGTGGCAGCTCATAGACGGTCCAGTCACGATACTTAGTAGAGATTGGCTCTACCCATTCTGCGGCGTATTGGCTCAGGTCAGCCGCGGTCATCGTGCCGCCCAACTCGGAGGAGGTTTTGAGAATGGCCTGCGCGATCTCGCCCTTGTAGAAGACGCCTTCGCCTTTCTGGGCAATGAGGGTTAGCGCAGCGGCTAAATCGGGATTGCGAAAGATCTGGCCGAGAGCCGGCGCCTTGCCCCCGGGCAGGTAGACGCGAACGCTTTCGGGATAGGCCGCCAGATCGGGCGCGGCTCCTTCCCAGTATTCCTGGATGGCTTCGGGCACAGCGTAGCCATGTGAGGCATAAAAGATTGCGGGTTGGAACAGATCGCCCCAGGGTAGCTTGCCGAAACGGTCATGAAGCTTGGTCCAGCCGTCCACTGCACCAGGCACGGTTACCGAATCGATACCCGACTGCGGCATTTCATGGATGCCCTTTGCTTCCAGGTGCTCGATGGTGAGTGCTTGCGGAGCCCAACCGCTGGCATTCAGGCCGTAGAGCTTGCCGGTTTTGGCTTCCCAATAAATGGCGAAGAGATCGCCCCCGATGCCATTCATCATGGGCTCGGCTACGCCGAGAACGGCGTTCGCAGCAATCCCGGCATCAATGGCGGAGCCGCCCTGCTCCAGAATGCGCGCGCCGGCCTGCGAAGCCTGGACGTAGCTGGTGGCGACAATGCCGTAGGGTGTGACCACCATGGAACGGCCGTAGGAGCGGTCTTCCGCTGAGGCAATGGCCATGATCGCAAGAAACGAGAAGACGGTCAGAGTTCGGCGCATGGATCCCTCCTTATGAAGGCACTGGTCTGTTTCATGGAAACAAGCGGCCGGGAAAGAAACTGCAGAGCCCTCCACGGCACGCCGGGACAGGTCGGCTTCGCTGGGATGACAAAATCGTTGCCAGATGAGCAAACTGCATGTCTGCTTCGACCTTGCTCAGGACAGGCTCTCCACATCGCTTCGCTCCGGTCGGGATGACAATTCTGTTGCTCATGTTCATTGCTGCCTAAACTTGCCGCAAGGCAAGTCAGACTGGTTGGGGATGACAAAAGCGGAAGCTTGCGTCTTTGGTTGAGCGCGGCGGCTGTGCAGGCTGTCATTCCGCCGTTAGAACGGTTGGCTGTGATATTGGCTTCCAGCGCAGCATCATCGCGTAATAAATTCCGGCGGAGACAAAGAAGCCGACGAACCATGCGTAGTCGTAAAGAAAGCGAACAGCGGGAGCCACGAGCCCGATCAGGGCGAGGAATACGCCTACCACCAGCGCCACTACTGCCCGAGGATTGAATCCGTGCGAGTATTCGTATGGGCCGCCGCGATGATAGAGCGAAGCAACGTCAAGATGCGTCCCGCGAATCAGGAAGTAGTCTGCCACCATGATGCCGGCAACGGGGCCGAGCAGGGCGGAATAACCGACGAGCCAGCCGAATATGTAGCTGCCGAAGGTGCTCATCAGCTTCCAGGGCATCATTGCCAGGCCGAGGAAACCGGTGATGAGCCCCCCGGTGCGGAAGCTGATCAGGCGGGGCGCGAGATTGGCGAAGTCATTCGAAGGAGAGACCACGTTGGCCCCGATGTTCACGTTCAGCGTGGCCACCAGTACCGCGACCAGCGCGAGGAGCGCGGCCACAGGCTGGTGGAACTTTCCCAGCAGAGTGATGGGCGACCACACTGGCTCACCGAAGATCACTTCCGAAGCTGAGGTGCAGGCAATCCCGATGAAGGAATAGAGCACCATCGCGACCGGCAAGCCAAACGCCTGGCCGACAATCTGCGAGTCCTGCGACTTGGCGTAGCGGGTGAAGTCGGGGATATTGAGCGACAGCGTTGCCCAGTAACCGACCATCGCCGTCAGCGAGGGAAAAAAGAACTTGAAAAAGCTGCCTGTGGAATGAAACTGGCTGGGCGCGGAGAGCATGGGCCCGACGCCGCCGGCCTTGTGCAGCATCCAGAACAGGAGCGTCAGCGACATCACCAGCATGAAAGGCGCGGAATAACTCTGCAGGAAGCGGATCGACTCGACGCCACGCCAGACCACATACATGTTGAGCAGCCAAAAGCCAAGAAAGCTGGCCCACAAGACCACGGGCATACTCGCCGTAGCCGGCCACACGACGTGAATCATGGCGGCGATCGCCTGGCCGCCCAGCCAGGACTGAATCCCGAACCAGCCGCAGGCCACCAGCGCACGCAGCATGGCGGGAATATTTGCACCCAGGGCGCCAAAGCTGGCGCGCACAAAAACCGGGAAGGGAATTCCGTATTTGGCGCCGGCATGCGCATTGAGGAGCATGGGTGCGAGCACGATCAGATTGCCCATGAGGATGGTGAAAAGAGCCTGCTTCCAATTCATGCCGCCGGCAATGAGCGAAGAGGCCAGCATGTAGGTGGTGACCTCCATCGACATGGAGAACCACAGTGCGATGTAATTGTAAGTGTTCCAGGTACGTTTTTCCGGCGGAGTGGGGGCAAGATCGGCGTTATAGAGGTGGGTGTCGACGGCAGCAACCGGAGTGGCCATCAGGCGAAGCCCCCGGCATTTGCCACCCGTTTGAGGAAACGGCCACGCCCGGTCTTACCAATCCACTGGCCGTCTTTGACCACCAGCTCCCCGCGGGAGTAAACATGCCTTGCATTGCCTGACACTTTCCACCCTTCGAACATGTTGTAATCGGTCGCCATGCTTTGGGTAGCGGCCGTGATGGTGTAGGTCACATTCGGGTCCCAGAGCAGGATGTCGGCATCCTTGCCCGGCGCGATCACGCCCTTTTGCGGCATGCCGAAAATGCGCGCCGGCGCCGTGCAGCAGAGGTCGACGAACTTTTCCGGCGTGAGCTCGCCTAAAACCACGCCAAACTGCCAGACGACCTGCAGGCGATTCTCGATACCCGGCCCCCCGTTGGGGATTTTGGAAAAGTCGTGTTTGCCCAGCGACTTCTGATCGGCAAAGCGGAAAGGGCAGTGGTCGGTGGAAACGACGGAGAGTGTGCCATCCTCGAGCGCCTTCCACAGCGGCGCCTGGTTGTGCTTCTTACGCAGCGGCGGCGTAAAGACGTACTTGGCTTCTTCCCAGCTCTTGCCCGGCATCTGTTCTTCGAGCGAGAGTACCAGGTACTGGGGACAGGTCTCGGCCAGCGCGTGCAGGCCGCGTACCTGGGCATGCTTGAGCTCACGCAGCGCGTCCTCGTTGGAGAGGTGCACGATATACACTGCCGCATCTGCCATATGGGCTATGGCGATGGCACGATGGGTCGCCTCTGCCTCAGCATGGGCGGAGCGGCTGTGGGCGTGGTAGTGAGGCGCGGTTTTGCCTTCGGCAAGCATGCGCGCGACGACGATATCGATGACGTTGCCATTTTCCGCATGCACGCAGCAGAGCGCGTTGAGCTGGCCGGCCTTGTGCATGACCTTGAACATGAGGCCGTCGTCGATCATCAGCACATTGGGGTAAGCCATGAAGAGCTTGAAGGAGGAGATGCCTTTCTCCACCATAGTTTCCATTTCAGCCAGGCCGCGCGCTCCGTCGGCCGGCCCGAGATCGGTGACAGCTATGTGCAGTCCGAAATCGATGCAGGCCTTGCCATCGCTCTTGGCCAGCCAGGTTTCCAGGGCCTCGCCCATGGTGTGACCCATCGACTGCAGAACGAAATCGATCACGGTGGTGGTGCCGCCGACAGCGGCGGCGATCGTGCCGGTGCGGTAGTCGTCTGCCGAGACGGTGCCGCCGAACGGCATGTCGAGGTGTGTGTGCACGTCGACGCCGCCGGGCATGACCAGCAGGTTGGTAGCGTCCACGAGGGTATGACCGGCGGCGGGAAGATTGGGACCGACCTGCAATATGGTCTCGCCGGCAAAGAGCACGTCGGCGCGGCACTGACCGTCAGCGTTGACGACGGTGCCGTTCTGAATGAGAGTGGCCATCGTGGCTCCGGTTATGACCTTGCGGCGGGGGCGGCCACTGCCGCCATCGTCCGTTCAGCCCAGTTCTGCGACGGCAGGCCGTTATCCACCCGCTCCATGGTGATGCAGCCTTCGACCGGGCAGACCAGGGAACACAAATTGCAACCGACACAGTGGTGTTCATCTACGCGCGGGATGCGCTCCAACGGAGTCACTCCATGGGTTGGACTAAGGCCGTTGGCATCGAGCTTGGGAATGGGCGTGGTGGAGATACGCCGCGCTGCTTCCGCTTCCACCATGCCCGGAGTCCGCGTCGTGTCGGGCGCAGGTGAAGTGCGGTCGAGGTGAATGCATTGGTGGGCGCCGTCCCAGCAGGCGGTGTAACAAAGCTGGCAGCCGATGCAGAGTTCTTCATGGATGCGGGCGACGATCTGATAATTCAGATTGAGCTGATTCCAGTCGACGACGGTGGGGAGCGAGCGCCCGCGGAAATCTTCAAGCGTGGCGAAGCCCTTCTCCGCCATCCAGGCGAGGAGGCCGTCTTTCATGTCTTCGACGATGCGATAGCCGTAGTGCATGGCGGCAGTGCACACTTGCACGGTCACGCAGCCGAGCAGGATGAATTCCACCGCATCGCGCCAGTTGGCAATGCCGCCAATGCCGGAAAGCGGCAACGCCGCCTGCGGATCCGACATCACTTCGTGGACCATATTGAGCGCGATAGGCTTGACCGCGGGTCCGCAGTAGCCTCCGTGCGAACTTTTGCCGTCCACGTTGGGATTGGGCTGGAGGGTATTCAGGTCGATGCCAGTGATGGAGTTAATGGTGTTGATGGCGGAGAGAGCGTCGGCGCCCGCCCGCTTGGCGGCACGGGCCGGCATGCGGATATCGGAGATGTTGGGGGTGAGCTTGACGATGACCGGCGTGCGCGCCTTTTCCTTCACCCAGCCGGTGATCTGCTGGCAGTATTCCGGCACCTGGCCGACGGCCGAGCCCATGCCGCGTTCGCTCATGCCATGGGGGCAGCCGAAGTTGAGCTCCAGGCCGTCGGCACCGGCATCTTCCGAGCGCTGCACAATGTCGTGCCAGACTTCGCGCTTGCTTTCGACCATGAGGGAGGCAATCACGACGTTCTGCGGATAGCGCCGCTTCACCTCGGCCATTTCGCGCAGGTTGACCTCGATGGGCCGGTCAGAGATCAGTTCGATGTTATTGAAGCCCATCATGCGCCGGCCATCCCAATCGATGGAGGAATAGCGCGAGCTCACATTGGTGATGGGCTCGCCGATGGTCTTCCACACCGCGCCACCCCAACCGGCGTCGAAGGCGCGCATGATCTGCTCACCGCAGTTGGTAGGGGGCGCCGAGGCCAGCCAGAAAGGGTTGGGGCAGGGAATGCCGCAGAAGGTGGTGGCAAGAGTAGGCTTAAGCTCCGGCAAGTTTGGCCTCCAGCCACGCGGCAATGCCGATGCCCGCGCGTTTTCCGTCTGCCACTGCGTCCACAACTTCGCGGCCACCATTGGTGCAGTCGCCGCCCGAGAAGAATTTGGGATTCGAGGTTTGCCCGGTGGCGCGGTCGATCAGGATGCGGCCGCGTTCGCGTTGCAATTCATCCGAGAGCCCCGCCTGGTTGCCCTGGCCGATGGCGAGCACCACCATATCAACGGTGAGGCGAGTCTCCTGTCCGGGCTGCTCGAGACTGGTGAGCTCGAGTGCCTCGACTGAGTCGCCGCCGAGGATGCGCGTAGGCTGCACCCACCAGAGGAACTTCACCCCTTCCAGCCGGGCATGCTCGTATTCGAAGTTGAAGGCGGACATATGCTCCTCGCCCCGGCGGTAGACGATATGGACATCCTGGGCCCCGAGGCGTGCGGCGGCGACGGCGGCATCGATCGCAGTGTTGCCTGCGCCGACTACGGCGACGCGCGGCGGCACAGTGGTCAGTTCTCCGGATTTGTAGCCGGCGATCAGGTCGAGGGCGTTGGTTACGCCGGGCAGTTCCTCGCCGGGCACGCCGAGCCGGTGAATGTCGCCAAGGCCGATGCCGAGGAAAATTGCGTCGTTGTCCTGATCGAGTTGGGCCAGCATCGCCTGATCGACAAAAGTCTTGAAATGAAACTCGACCCCGATCTGGGTAAGCATTTCGATTTCGCGCAGGCTCTCGACCAGCGGAAGCTTATATTCGGCGACGCCGTAGGTATTCAAGCCCCCCGGCAGAGGATGTGCTTCGTAGATGGTCGCCCGGATGCCGCGACGGCGGAGTTCCGCAGCGCAGGCGAGCGACGCCGGTCCGGCGCCGATCAGGGCGACGGAAAGACCCGTATCAGGCGCGGGCGTAAAGGGAAGTGGGGCGCCACTGGCGTGGAAGGTTTCCATGGCGAAGCGCTGCAAGCGGGCGATCTGGATCGGCTGCTTGTTGTAGCGATTCATCACGCAGGCGCCCTCGCACAGTACTTCGACCGGACAAACACGGGAGCAGCTCGCGCCGAGGATGTTGGCATCCAGGATGGTGCGGGCTGAGCCGGGAAGATTATCGCTGGCGATCTTCTTGATGAACCGGGGAACATCGATGTGGGTGGGGCAGGCCGAGGTGCAGGGAGCGTCGAAGCAGTAGAGACATCGATTGGCTTCGGGAAGGGCAGCCTGCCGGTCAAACGGCGGATGCAGGTCCTCAAACCGCGCGGAAATTTCCGGATGGACCGGGGCCAGCTGCACAAATGAAATTTGGCCGCTCATTGGGGCGATAGTCTCTCCCTGCCTCGTTAGTGGGGAACCATCATTATGCACCATCCGGATGGGAAACCTGGAGTTTCAGTCGTCCCTAACGGGACTGGTCCGATTTCCCTTACGGGGACTCAGGACTTGCGTCCTGGGCTATTGTCAGCCGTCCCCTGCGGGGACTGAATAACGGCCGCACCTTCCGCGGCAATTGCGTCGTAATTTGCCTTCACTGTAACCAGTCCATGGTTTTTCGGGCCAGACGGTCAAAGGCCTGGACTGCCAACGCAAGATGTTCTTTACGTGTGTCTTCCGCCGGGTTGTGGCTCAGACCATTCAAGGATTGCGTGAACATCATCACCGTAGGTATACCCACACGCGCGACTTCCGCGGCATCATGAAGCGGGCCGGAGGGCAGCTGGTGCGACTCGCCTGCAGTCTCTCGAACCGCCTGGCCGCAAAGGTCAATGAGCCGGGGATCGAAGGGGATGGGCTCGATGTTCCAGATTGTTGACCACTCGACGGTACAACGCTCCTCGGCTGCGAAACGGCGGCTGGCTTCCTGGGCTTCGGCCAGCATGGATGCGAGCACGCTTGCGTCGAGATCGCGCATATCGAGCGTAGCTTCGCAGCGTCCGACCACCGCGGTCACGATGCCGGGAAACGTTTTGACGCTGCCCATGGTCGCCACAGCGTCAGGATGCTTACGGGCGATGGGCCGAATTTCGAGCGCCAGCTTGGCAGCGGCGGCCAGGGCATCGCGCCGCACAGCCATGGGGGTGGAACCGGAATGGGCTTCCTGCCCATGAAAGGTGATGGCGTGCCGTTCGACGCCTTTTGTGCCCAGGACGACCCCGAGTGGAAGCTGCTTTGCTTCCAGTACCGGTCCCTGTTCGATGTGCAGCTCGAGATAGGCGCCGGCATTGGCGCGCTCGGCCGCGGCGTCTCCGATTTTGTCGATCTCTATGTGGCATTGGCGCAGCGCGTCCTCGAGTCGGATGCCATCGCGGTCGGCGCGTCCCCGATCCGCCTGGATGGTTTGCTTGCCGGCGAAGGCCGAAGATCCAAAAAGGCTGCGCCCGAAGCGCGCGCCTTCCTCATCGGCCCAATCGACCAGGCGGATGGTGACTGGAGGCTTGCCGTGGAAGTCTTCGGCGAGGCCCCGGAGAACCTCGAAGCTTGTCAGCACGCCCAGCGCTCCGTCGAGCCAGCCGCCATTGGGGACGGAGTCCAGGTGGCTGCCGAGGAGGAGCGCCCGGTCGGATGCTCCACGGAGTGTGGTCCACGAATTGCCCGCGGCATCGAGATGATGCTCTACCGGAAGCTGGCTGAGTTTGCTCTGGAACCAGTCGCGTGCCTTGAGCCAGGTGGGTGTCCAGGCGATGCGCTGCGCGCCGTGGTTATCGGCGGTGAGCGCGCGAAGGTGCTCGAGATCAGAGATGGTTCGTTGCGGATCTACTGGCATGCGGCCTCCGATTTAATCTAATCGATCCCAATCCCCGGCGGTTCCAGAGGTTCGCTTTTCCCGGATATACCATGGGGCCATGCAGCTTCCTGTGAATCCGACGGTCCTCCCCATGCTTGCCAAACGGGTGGACGCAATGCCGGCAGGGGACTCCTGGATTTATGAGCCCAAGTGGGATGGATTCCGCGCGCTGGTCTTCCGTGATGGCGAGGAGATCCTGCTCCAGAGCCGGGACCAGAAGTCGCTGAACCGCTACTTTCCCGAGGTGACCGCGACGCTGCTGGCCCAACTTCCGTCGCGATGCGTGCTCGATGGCGAGATTGTCATTGCGGGCAAAGACGGCCTGGATTTCGAGCTGCTGCAGCTGCGCATCCATCCCGCGGCCTCGCGGGTGAAGCTGTTGGCGCAGCAAACGCCTGCATCCATCGTCTTCTTCGATCTGCTGTGCCTGGGGGACCGCGATCTCTGCGGCACCCCATTTGCCGACCGCCGGAAGGAGATGGAGCAGGTCCTGGCCTCCGCAGCGCCGCCGGTTCACATCACGCCGGCGACACGCGACCGCAATGTCGCAGGGGACTGGTTTCGCCGCTTCGAAGGCGCCGGGCTCGATGGCGTCATTGCCAAGCAGGCCGGCGGAACGTACGAGCCGGACAAGCGGGTGATGTTGAAGATCAAGCACGAACGCGATTGCGACTGCGTGGTGGCCGGATTTCGCTGGCACAAGGCTGGTGGCGGTCTGGTGGGGTCGCTGCTCCTGGGCCTGTTCGATGATTCCGGCGCGCTGCAGCACGTGGGCGTATGTGCCAGCTTTACCCAGGAGAAACGCCGTGAACTGGCTGCTTTTCTGGAGCCTTATCGAGCCAATGCGCTGGCAAACCATCCCTGGCGCGCCTGGGCGGACTTCGAGGGGAACGGGCAACGCATGCCGGGCGGCCAAAGCCGCTGGAGCCAGGGCAAAGACCTCTCCTGGGAGCCGTTGCGCCCGGAACTCGTGGTCGAGATCGCGTACGAGCACATGCAAGGCAGCCGCTTCCGCCACATGGCGCAGTTCCGCCGCTGGCGCAAGGACAAGGATCCTCAGGATTGCACTTACGCACAGCTGGAGGTTATTCCTCCGCAGGAGCTCACGGAGATTTTCGCGGGCGGCCTCTGAACTTCTCCCGCCATTCGCGGGTGGGATCGTCATCGGGATCGGGCATTTCCTGGGGCGGCCGCAACTCTTCGGGCACATGACGCAGATTCACGCGGATGCGGGTCCACGTAGAGGAGGTACCGCGCATGGAATCGACCAGCACATCATCCACGGCAAGGAGAGCCGCCGCGTCTGGGTGCTTTGCTTTCCATCGTTCCAAGCCGGCCAGCGCCGCGTCTTTTTTGGGCGAGTTCGCAATGGTCAAGAGGGGCATTTTGACTCGCGGCGTGCGCGCCGGCTTTTTGGTTGCAGACTTAGCGCGCGAAGGAGCGACCCGCGACGCCTCGCCTTCCATCTTGCGGAAGTGCGGCGGCCATGGCGCATCGCCGAGTCCAGCGGCTTCATCTTTGGCGGCCAACTCCAGCAAAGGTTCGAGCGATCCGGCCGCGGCATCCATTCCGGTGTGAGGATCTCCGATTTCCGCAAAGCGCGCCGGCATGGTGAGCACCGTGAAGTCTGCCGGATCACACGCGGCGACCTCATCCCAATGCAGGGGAGCGGACACTCGCGCATCCGGCAGCGGGCGCACGGAGTAGGCCGAACAGGTAGTGCGATCTTTGGCGTTCTGGTTGTAGTCGAGGAACACGCCGTGACGTTCCTCTTTCCACCATTTGGAGCTGGCCAGTGTGGGGACGCGGCGTTCGACCGCACGGGAGAGGGCGAGGGCTGCGCGGCGCACTTGGGTGAAGCTCCAGCGCGGCTCAATGCGTACGTTGATATGCATGCCCCGCGAGCCGCTGGTTTTCGGCCATCCGCGCAGACCGAGTTCTTCCAGCAGCGACTTCACTTCGAGAGCGACCTGGCGGACGTTGGTCCACTCGACACCCGGACCCGGATCGAGATCGACGCGCAGTTCGTTGGGGTGATCGAGGTCGCCGGAGCGGACAGGGTGCGGGTGCAATTCGATGCAACCGAGATTCACGATCCAGGCGAGACCGGCTGCATTGTCCACAACGATTTCTTCCGCAGTACGGCCGGAAGGAAAAGACAGAGTGACACTGCGCAACCAGGAAGGGCGATCGGAAGGCGCGCGCTTTTGATAAAACGCATCCGCTTCGGCGCCATTTACAAAGCGCTTCAACACAACGGGACGGTCCCGGATTCCGTTGAGGGCGCCCGGCGCAACCGCCAGGTAGTAGCGCACCAGATCGAGTTTGGTGAGTTTCGTCTCCCTGGAGAAATAGAGTTTACCGGGATGAGTAACGCGGACCTCGCGCCCTTCGATCTGCAATACCTCGGGAGCTTCGTCTTTGCTCACGCAAACAGCCTACCAAACGGGTGTGGACGAAAACCGGAAGCCTTTTACAGCAGGGGAACCACGTCGACAGCAACATCTTTCTCGTGGACAACCTTCACCGTATTCCGTAGCGGGCGTCCTAAGCCATTAAAGCAGATTTCCATTACGTCGCCGTCTTTGAGTTCGATGCCCTGGCCAAAGCTAAGGGAATGAGCGCCCAGGAAATGGATGTGAACATCGCCGGGCCGGCGATGCAGTTCGAACTTGAAATGATGGTGTTCGAGGTTGCGCAGGCTGTGGGACATTTCCTCTTCACCGCTCAAGATCGCCTGCGACCAGAATTCCTTTCCATCGCGCGTAATGGTAACCGTGCCGGGGACATTTCGGAAATCAACATTCACGGCCAGCTCCGGCCCGATCGAACAGGTGCGCAATTTCGATCCTGCCAGATTCAGGTAGTTCTTTTTCTCGAATCGGTGGTCGGAGAACTCGTTGCCCTGGGTCATGCCTACGCGATACGGCCGTCCGTCGGGTCCAATCACATAGATGACGGCAATCTCAGCTTCTTCGCCGCCGTCTTCCGCATAGGGCGGAATGAGCAGTGGGCCGCCATGTGCCTGCACGATGGAGCCATAGCCCTTGTAAAACCACTCCGGAGCGATGCCGATTTCGCCCTCCGCAGGCTTGCCGCGTTCCACTCCCCAGCGAAACATCTTCATGCTGTCGGTCAGCTCTTCTTCCTTGACCTTATGCATGGACGCACGATCGCGTGCGCTGCCCAGGTGGGTCAAGCCGGTACCGGAGACCAGGCAACGGGAAACCTCCTGCGGATGGTCGATCGGCGGAAGGAGCTTCCACTCGCTACTGCCTGCGTAGACCGGGTCGTAGTCAAGAAACTCATCCGTAACATGACGGGCAGCAAGCGTGCTGAGCTTGCCTTCATTGGCAATCGCTGCCCGAGCCAGGGCATGCATGGAATCAAAACTATGCAGGAAGCGGAGCTTCGGTTCCTCCACCACGGCAACGCGGCGGACCTTGCCGTTCTTCAATTGCACGAAACGCATAGGTCCTCGGTGATCGTTCTTAGCTGATAAATTTCTTTTGGTTCGCTTTCGCAGGTACCGGGCAAACGTTGTATCGGGCCGCCAGCCGATAGCGGTTGCGGGCAAATATTCGATAGGCCGCATTGCGGAGAAAACTCGGCACCACGCGGAGCAGATATCCGAGAAAACGCCACCGCCCGCCCAGTTGCGTGAGGATATTCACGGTCACATCGGATTGCGTCAGCAGCCTCTCGCGGACAGTACCTGCATCGAGCACCATGTAGACGCTGTTGCTCTTGAGCATAGCGTCACGATCAATCCCATGGCGCTGGAGGATCTCAGCAGCTACGGTTGAATCCTGCGGGGCAAAGCGAAAGAGATCGTCAGCGTCACGCCGGATGACCCATTGCACGGCGTTGTGGCATAGCCCGCATTGGCCGTCGAAGAGCATCAGCGGGCGGGCGCCCAGTTGCTCCCTCAATTCGTGTTGGCTTGCCGTCGCGGGGCTCATATTCGTTTCTTCTTCCATTTTACTCGTTGAGATTACGCGACGCCGGGCTCCGGTAGCCTTAGTTCTAGTACCCTTTGACAGATCGGAGATTTGCTCATGAAACTGGCTGTCATTACCGGAGCGGCGCAGGGTATTGGCCGCCGCACGGCTGAGGTGTTAGCCGCCGCCGGATATTCATTGGCCCTGCTGGACCTGCAACCCTGCACTGCCACTCTGGCGGCGGTGCGTGCGGGCGGCTGCGAGGCGGCGGAGTTTACCGGAGACATTTCGGACGAGGCCGTGGTCCAAGGCACTGCGCAAGCAATCGATAAGCGCTGGGGCCGGGTCGATGTGCTGGTCAACAATGCCGGCATTAGCTCGATTGCGCCCGCCGAGAGCATCGAAGCGCGAACGTTTCGCCGCGTGCTCGAGGTGAATCTGGTCGCTCCCTTCCTGCTGGCGCGCGCCTTCGGGAAAAAGATGCTCGAGCAGCGAGCCGGTGCGGTCGTGAATGTCGCCTCGATCGCTGGCCTTGCGGGAGTTGCGGACCGCGCTGCCTACAACGCATCCAAACACGGTCTCATTGGGTTGACGCGCACCTTGGCGGCGGAGTGGGGCGGACGCGGCGTACGCTGCAATGCCGTTTGCCCCGGGTGGGTCAAGACAGAGATGGATGCGGCCGATCAGGCTAGCGGAACCTACACCGACGAAGACATCATTGGTGTGAACCCAATGGGACGCTTTGCCTCGCCGGACGACATCGCCAAGGCGATCCTGTTCCTGGCTGATCCGGAGCAGAGCGGCTTTGTCAACGGACATGCGCTGGTGGTCGACGGCGGATGGATCACGGACGCGAGCTGGCAGAGCTTGCGTCTGAGCCATCGATAGGAGACCAGACCCTCGGGCCTGATTCAAGGGGGGGAACTGCTCCTTTACTCAACCAGCCGCAGCACTCTCTCCACCTGCTCACGCAATTGCGCGACTTCTTCGCGGAGGGCCGCAAGCTCCGCCTCCAGTTGGGCCGTACTGCTCCCTGCGTGCTCCGAAGCCCTGGCAATCGGAGCCGTCTCGGTTACTTCACCCGAGAGCAGATGAGCGTAACGAGCTTCTTTGGTTCCAGGCTGGCGGGGCAACATCACCACCAATGGCGGGTCGCGCTGCATCAGCCGTTGCAGGGTCGACTGCACATCGCTCAGCTCCTCGAAGTGGTGGATCCGTTCGGTTCTTCCGCGCAGCTCTCCGGGTGTTTGCGGGCCGCGCAAGAGCAGTACGCAGATCACCGCGATTTCACCGCGGGTGAAGTTAAAAACCTCCTGTACCCGATGCTCATACTTGGCGACGCGGCTCTCGCTGCCACGTGCCGGAGCAGCCAGGCCGTTGTCCTCAAGTTCATGCAAGGCCTGCCGGATTTCGTCTTCGTCGAGGTTCGTCACCGGCTCGCGATTGTTCTTCTGATTGCAGGCGTTGGCCAGCGCGTTCAGAGAAAGAGGGTAGTACTCGGGCGTGGTGATTTCTTTTTCTACGAGCGATCCGAGGACGCGAGCAGCTGCCGGGGAGAGCTTTATCGTCACGGCATCCATACTACCTTGACGTAGTAAAGATCCGTCGCCACGGCGAACTGATCTTTCGTCAGCGCTGTGGGGACGGTTTTCCAGGCTGCGGCGGGACGAATCATCTGCCAGTGCTGGCTGTCGCCTACCTTGATCGGCATAGCGAACCCGGGTTCGTCGGCCTTCCAGCGATAACGGACACTGCCCGGGCTCCATTGCAGTTGCAAAATCGGCAACGCCGCATGGCGCAGATACTCATTGAAAATCGGGGTCAAATTCATTCCGGTCTGCTGGTTGAAGTATCGAATGACGTCCTCGGTCATGATGTTCTGATACTTGAAATGCTGGTAAAAGCTGTGCAGGAGCGCCCACCAGCGCGGGTCATCGTCGATCACGCTGCGAAGCGTATTCAGAAACAGTGCGCCCTTGAAATATTGATCTTCGGGTGGGGTGCTGTTGACGCCGCGCAGGGAAATGATCGGCTGCTGATTCTTCACCTTCGGCTTCATGCCATCGAGATATTTCAGGGCATCCGCATGGCCCCAGCGCGACTCGACATAGAGGGCTTCCATGTAGGTCGCCCAGCCTTCGTGAATCCACATATCGGAGCGGTCGGCGGCGGTGATGCTGTTGCCAAACCACTCATGCGCGCTTTCGTGGATGATGATGAAATCAAACCGCAGGCTGATGCCGGAGCCGTTCCAATCGCGTCCGAGGTACCCATTGGTGAAGTGGTTGCCGTAGGTCACGGCGGTCTGGTGTTCCATCCCGGAGTAGGGAGCCTCAATGAGTTTGTAACCATCCTGCGGAAAGGGGTAGTCACCGAAATAGTGGCCGAAGATCTGCAGCATCTGCCTGGCCTGCGGGAACTGCTTCTCCGCCTTTGCCTTGTCTTCCGGCAGCACGTAAAAGTCCAGGGGTAAGCTGCCCAGATGGTCGGAGAAGTGCACGTAGTTGCCGATGTTCAGCGATACGTCATAGTTGTTGATTGGATAGTGGACCATCCAGTCCCAACGCGTGTAGCCGTCGCCGAGGTCGGTCGTGCCCATGAATTTTCCGTTCGAGACATCGACCAGGCCATTGGGGATCGATACGCTGATCTCCATGCTCTGGACTTCATCGCGCCACTGGTCTTTATTGGGCCACCAAACGCTGGCGCCGGTTTCCTCGCAGGCCGTGTTGATCCACGGATGGCCTGCGGCGTCTTTGCGAAAGGTGATGGAGCCGAAACGGCCGGTCTCGACCGGGTGGCCCGAATAATAGAAATCGATGCTGTAGACGCGGCCTGCCTGGAGTGTTTTCGGGAAGTCAACAAACACTGCTCCTGAATCGCGCACATAGCGCAACGGCGCCTGACCGAAAAGTATTTTGTCGACGTGAAGTGCGGGATGGAGATCGAGCTGGATGCGCTTGCCGTCCCGGAGCATGCGGAAGCGGATGGTGTTCTTGCCCTCAATGAATTTGTTGTCGGGGTCAACACGCACATCCAGGTGATAAAAGAGCAGGTCGTTGTTGGCGCGATACGGACCATAGCCTCCGCGCAGCAGATCGGCTCGAGAGGCTCCATGAGCAACGGCGGAAAGAAGCAGGAAGAGAGCGAGGAATATTAACCGTGGGCCGGCCCCACGGGTTTGTTGCATTTGATGGAATCGCAGGCTCAAGAACAAAGACTAAACGATCGCGGCGGTCTGGCCCGCAACGCCCAAAAACCGAAGTTCCTCGCGAGTCTTGGGCCCGGCTGAGAAGTCGGGCCCAAGTACACAATCCTGCAGCAAATCAGCAATCCTCGTTAGAGGCGCTGGGCGGCAGGGGCGATACCGGCCTGGCTTGCGGCCATGGGTCCGATCACCGGTAACTGGAACGTCTTGCCCTGGTAGGCGGAGTACATCAGGTAAATCCAGATGCAGAAACCGCCAACGGTGATCAGCAGGTTGATCGGTAGCTGGATGATGAAAAACAAGCCATGGGAGATGGCGCCCAGCATCAGGCCCACGATGGTCCATAGGATCCAGAAGCCAATCCACACAAGATTAAAGAATATGGATTGGAAGGCGTGGAAACGGACAAAGCGGTCAGACTTGAAAGGATCGATGACCAGGAAAAGGATTCCCGTAATGGCCCCTACGAGGTAGGCCAACGCTCCTGCAACATTGGGAGTGAGGCCGGTTCCAGTTGCAGGCGCTGGTGCGTACATCGGTGGTGGCGGTGGCTGAGGAGTGGGGGTATAACCGGGCGCGGCGCCCGGCGCAGCGCCTGATGCCGGCACCCCCTGGGTCGCTCCGCAAGCGGGGCAGGTTTGGCTACCGTCGGGTAAGCTGGTTCCACAGGTTTGGCAAAAACTCATGGTCGTTCTCCTTGATCGTTCTACGGCAGGGGCAGGCGGCAGGTCCGGCTGCCATGGGCAAGCAGTGTACACAATGGCGGTGCCACTGTCTCGCTTTTTGTGCAACTTCCGGGTTTCCCAGTGGAACGGTAACTGCCAAGTTAACCTGAAACCTGCTAAGCGCTCTGACGGAAGCACCCGGAACCCACTTCCCGTGAAAGCAAGATAGTATGCGTTTTGGATGAGCCGTTCAGACCGGACCAGTTTCTCCCAATTTCTCTCCGCCGTCCAAGGATTTTTGCGGGTTCTTAGCCGAATGCTCCTGGCCTTGCTGGTCTTAACGAGTCTCGCGATGCGGCTGCACGCCCAACAGCCATCAAGCGTGAACAAATCATGGAGCGGCCTGCTGAAGGACGGCACAGGGCATCCGCTGGGCGACGCGGCCATCGAGTTGAGTGCACACGGGCATAATTTGACCGCAATGACCGCGGCGGATGGAAGCTTCTCCTTTCATGACCTTCCACAGTTGCGTTTTGCCCTGTTTCTTACAGTGAAAGGCCGGCGCATCGACACCGGTCATGCGCTCGATATGAGCCAGCCGCAGGACAACGACATACTCACGCTAACCGATCAGGGGACGGTCTCGATTGAGGCAATGTCTGACGCTCAGGAAAACTCCGGTGGGGTGGAACTCTCCAGCAAGTCGGTGAGCCAACTCCCGTTGAACAAGCGGGATTTCAGCCAACTGCTGCTGCTGGCTGCGGGAACCATGACGGATGCAAATGGTGCCACAAACTTTACGCAACAGTTTGCGATCAATGGCCAACGGGGCGTGGAAGCTACGTTTGCCATGGATGGGGCCGACATCAGCGACCCGGAGATGGGCGGCTCTACGTTCAGCAACTTCAACGTGGATGCGGTACAGGAGATTCAATCGCAATCGGGTTGGATGCCGGCGGAAATCGGCCGCGGCGCCTCCGGGTTTACCAATATCGTCACCCGGTCAGGAAGCAGCGGTTTTCACGGCTCATTCTTCGAGTTCCTGCGCAACTCGGCCCTGGATGCGCGAAACTACTTCGACTATTCATCCGCTGTGAATCCAGGCCGGTTGCCGCCGTTTCGCCGCAACGAGTTCGGTTTTACCAACGGGGGCCCGGTGGTTCTGCCTGGCATTTACAACGGCGCCGGCAAGACGTTCTATTTCGGGCAGTACCAGGGCTTTCGGCAGATGCTGGGCACAACGCAGGTGTTTCCGGTGCCCACCGAACAGGAACGCGAAGGGATCGATACTACTGCTTTTCCTGGCGACGTCTTGACGGTGCCGGTGGATCCGGGCATCGCCCGGGTGCTGGCGCGCTATCCGTTACCCAACTTACCGCAGGGCGCTTACGGGGTGCACACCTACGCCAGTTCGTCACCGGTGATCACCAATGCGGACCAGTTCTCGATTCGGCTGGACCATAAGATCTCGGATAAGTCGCAACTGTTCGGGCGCTTCACTTTCGACAATCTGAACGGTCCTACGACCAACCCGGACCAGACGGTGATTGATCCTGCGTTTGGGATCCGCTATCTCGACCGGCAACGGAATCTGGTCATCACTTACACACGCACAGTCTCGCCGCGATTGGTTTGGGAGTCCTCGTTCAGCGCAACGCGCGCCACCCCATCGTTTCCTACCAGCGACTTCACGGATCCGGCAGTCAAGTTCAATGACGGCAGCTATGAGCCATTCAATCAGCCGGCGGGGACCGTCATCAGCGTTTACGGCAACCTCTTTCAGACGCGGCAGAATGTTACCTTCACCACGGGGCATCATGCGGTCAAGTTCGGAGGAGATATCCGGTTGAACCGGGATACAACTTATTTCGGTATCAGTCCTAATGGCGAATACGACTTCGGTGGCGGAACGGCCTACTCCCCGGTGGCTATTCCTTCGCAAAGCGGGATGCATAACATTCGGGTCGGCGACCCGCTCCCCGACACGCTTTCCAGCCTGCTGAGCGGGAGCCCATTCAACTACACCATCGTGGTCGCGCCGCCTTACTTTTCCGGAGGCGCGCACATCGGCGCCGCTGCGATCAACCGCAACGCGTTCGGATTCTATGCGCAGGATACCTGGAAAATTTCACCGCGCCTGGTGCTGGATTACGGCTTGCGCTACGAGTTGTACACGCCGATCACGGAGCGGGCGAGGCGAACGTCGGGACTCGAGTTTACGAACTCGCCGGCGGGGGTGGAGCAGCAATTCGTCATCAATCCCCAGCCAGGCTACCGCTTCAACCTCAATGGCTTGGGGCCGCGCGTGCAACTCGATTGGCTGGCGTGGAGAGACACGCATTTGCGAGTGGGGGGCGCGATTACTACCGTCCCGCCGAACCTCTTTCAGGACAATTCGCTTACCGGATCAAACCCGTTTGCTGTCGATCCGCGATTGACCTCCGCGTCATCAGCGCCTATCGCTTACGGATTCAAGATAACTCCAGATGAATTGCCGCGGGTCTACACACCAGAGGGGCAGGACATTTTCGCCAACGGTACGAAAGCCGTTCCCGCGAACACCGTCATGGATCTCAACCGTTACCAGCAGGATTTGGCTGCCTTGTCTCCGAGCCATCGCATCACGCCGCTGACCATCAACTCGATCGATCCGGAGTTTGGCAATGCCTATCTTCAGACCTGGACCCTGGGCCTGGAGCGCCACTTTGGCGGACTGGTTGGGGACGCGACCTACATTGGAACCGCAGCGGTGAAGCTGCCCCGCGTCAGTTTCTTCAACGGCTATCCTGGCGCGGGCCCAAGCTATGCTCCGTATAGCCAGTTTGACTCGGCCGGCAATGTCATCGGCGGCTTTGGTACGGAGAACGTGATCACCAGCACCGCCCACTCCTCCTATCATGCACTGCAGACTTCACTGACCGGCACTTTTCCTCGCGGCGGCCCCGGCGTGCAGGCCAGCTACACGTGGGCAAAATCGCTGGACGAAACCAGTGCAGTGATTGGCGGATTCATCACCGGAAATGCGGGCGCTGTCGTGCAGACCGTTCCGCAGAATCCTTTGGATACGCATGCGGAGAAAGGGCCCTCGACTTTTGACATCGCGCATGCCTTCACGCTGAGTGTGGCGCAGGATCTGCACGGAGAAGAAATTGGCTTTCTGCGGCCGCTGGGAAAGGTGGTCACCGGCGGGTGGGAACTTCTCAGCATTTCGACGATCACGAGTGGCTCGCCGTTTACGGTGTATTCCGGAGTGCAGCAGACCGATGCCGGGACGATGGGAGCGGACCGGCCGGACCAGGTGGGCATTCCTCACCTTTCGACAGCGCGCAAGGTTCGCGAGGACTATTTCGGTCTGGGCGCAAACAATGGCTCGTACTTTTCGGTTCCTATCAACGTGCCCGGAGGAACCGGTCCGAATCATGGTCGTTTTGGCACGCTGGGACGAAACACCTTCCGGGGGCCGGCGTATTACGATTTCGACTACGCGCTGATCAAGAGCACGCCATTCGGACGGAGATCGAGTGGGATTGAGCTGATGGATCTACAGTTTCGGGCGGAGTTTTTCAACTTGTTCAACGTGGTCAATATGGGGCTGCCGGCGAATACGCTGGCCGGCGCCGGGTTTGGGGTGATCAGCCATACTGCTGGAACCTCGCGCCAGATTCAGTTCTCGTTGAAGTTAATTTATTGAAGGGAAGTCCATCGCAGCTTCGCGACCCCTCAGGGAACAATCACAGCAGACCCGCGCTCGGTTTCCTCCTTGACCGCCAGGAGCGCCTTGTTGGCCTCGTCGAGCGGGAACGCCGTTGCCTGCGGTCGAATCCCCAACTCGTGCGCGATCGCCAGAAAATCGCGGGCATCCTGGCGGGTCATGTTAGCGACA
>Ga0335072_10003986_pt1 | contig 22101 bp, 30 predicted proteins | sample Lox_Sample_21_FD_206725 | JGI IMG/M metagenome (GOLD analysis project Ga0335072, IMG submission 206725) | Soil microbial communities from Loxahatchee National Wildlife Refuge, Florida, United States - Lox_Sample_2.1 | ecosystem: Environmental > Terrestrial > Soil > Wetlands | place: USA...
AATCCGCGATCCAGCGGCTCGATCGTGAACGTGCCGCGGTTCTGCTCTACGGACTCGCTTGTGATCCGGGGAATTTGGAAGTCGAGCATGGGGTCCTAACCTCGTTGTGATCTCGCGCCGGCCTCCAGCGGATGCCGGCTCCAGGGCGCCGCCGCCACCGCGGCCGCGGCGCCGGGCAAAGCGCCTACTTCGAGTACAGCTCGACGATGAGCTGCTCCTGCACCGGCGCCGCGACCTCGCGCCGCTCCGGCTTGCGCAGCACCTTGGCCGTCAGCGACTCGTGATCGGCCTGCAGCCACGCCGGTATCTGTCCGGTGAGCTCGGTGGCGTCTCTCACCACCTGGGTCGCCGGGGTGCCCGCCTTGATGGCGATCACGTCGCCTTCGCGCACCTGGTAGCTGGGAATGTCGACCCGCCGGCCGTTGACCGTCCAGTGGCCGTGGCGGATCAGCTGGCGCGCCTGCCGCCGGGACGCGGCGAAGCCCAGGCGCACCAGGACGTTGTCGAAGCGGCACTCCAGCAACGCCAGCAGGTTCTCGCCCGTGATCCCCGGCTGTTTGGAGGCCTTCTCGTAGTAGCCGTGGAACTGGCGCTCGAGCACCCCGTAGTAGCGGCGCGCCTTCTGCTTCTCACGCAGCTGCAGCCGGTACTCGCTCTGTTTCTGGCGTCCCCGGCCGTGCTCCCCGGGCGGGTACGAGCGGCGCTCCACGCCGCATTTGTCGGTCAGGCAGCGCTCGCCCTTGAGGAACAGCTTCTGCCCCTCCCGGCGGCACTGCTTGCACTGCGGGCTCGAGTCTCTCGCCATCCGTCCTCCTACACCCGCCGCCGCTTGCGGGGGCGACAGCCGTTGTGAGCCTGCGGGGTCACGTCCTTGACGCCCGTCACCTCCAACCCGGCGGCGGACAGCGAGCGGATCGCCGTCTCCCGGCCCGAGCCCGGACCCTTGACATAGACCTCGACCTTCTGCAGCCCCTGCTCCAGCCCCTTCCGGGCGGCCGCGTCGGCCGTCACCTGGGCCGCGAACGGCGTCGACTTCCGGGAGCCCTTGAAGCCGGCTCCGCCGGCGGACTCCCAGGCGATGACGTTGCCCTGAACGTCCGTCAACGAGACGATCGTGTTGTTGAACGACGTCTTGATGTGGGCCTGGCCGACCGGGATGTTCTTCTTGGGCTTCCGCCGCCCACGGGCACGCTTGGGAGCAGCCATTACTTCTTGCCGGCCTTCTTCTTGCCGGCTACCTGCATCCGCTTGGGACCCTTGCGCGTGCGGGCGTTGGTCTTCGTCTTCTGACCCCTGACGGGCAGCCCCCGGCGGTGGCGCAGGCCGCGGTAGCAGGCGATCTCCTGCAGGCGCTTGATGTCCTGGGAGCGCTCCCGGCGCAGGTCGCCCTCGACGGTCAGCTCCCGGTCGATCGCGTCGCGCAGACGCGACACCTCGTCCTCGGTGAGGTCCCGGACGTAGGTGTCCGGGCTCACATCGACCTCGGCCAGCAGCTTGTTGGCCGTCGAGCGGCCGATGCCGAAGATGTAGGTCAGGCCGATCTCCGAGCGCTTGTTCAGGGGCAGGTTGACGCCTGCGATGCGGGCCATTACGCGATCACCCCTGACGCTGCTTGTGGCGCTTGTTCTGGCAAATGACAAGCACCGCCCCGTGGCGGCGGATGATCTTGCATTTTTCGCACATCGGCTTGACCGACGGTCGTACCTTCATGATCCCTTTCGGCTGGTTCCGGCGACCCGGCTCTGGCTGCCGGGACGGCCGCCGCTACCTGGTCGAGGATACGCTCGCACGGCGAATCGACTTCGCCTGCGGGCAGGACTTGGCATGGTAGCACCTGGCGCCTCGCGGCGGTGCTCAGCCAGGGCCACAGCTCCCCCGAGGGCTCCCCGCCGGCTCCACACGGTCGCCGTGGCGGTGCTCAGCCGGCGCCGACCGCGGCCTGCACGCCGGGCGACACGTCCGAGCCCTGCCCGCGCTCCTCGCCCGAGCCCCGCTCTCGCTCGCGCTCCTCGCGGCTGAGATGCCAGGGCGTCAGGATCCGCGGCCCCTCCGCCGTGACGGCGACCGTGAACTCGAAGTGCGCCGCCAGCGAGTCGTCCTGGGAGAAGATCCCCCAGCCGTCGGACCCGACCTTGACGGCGGGCCGTCCGGCGGTGGTCATGGGCTCCACCGCGAGCACCATTCCCTCCTCCAGCAGCGGCCCCTTGCCGGGCCGGCCGTAGTTGGGCACCTGGGGGTCCTCGTGCATCGAGCGCCCCACGCCGTGGCCGACGAGCGAGCGGATCACCGACAGCCCGGCGCCCTCGATGACCCGTTCGACGGCGTGCGAGACGTCGCCGACGCGATTCCCCGGCCGGCACTGGGCGACGCCGGCGAAGAGCGACTCGCGGGTCGCCCGCAGCAGGTTCTCGGTCTCCGCGTCGATCTCGCCGACGGGGAACGTCCGGGCGGCGTCGGCGACCCACCCGTCGAGGGTGACGCCGACGTCGACCGAGATCACGTCGCCGCCCCGCAGCCGGTAGCGGCCGGGGATGCCGTGCACGACCATCGCGTTCGGCGAGGCGCAGATCGAGCCGGGGAAGCCGCGGAAGCCCTTGAACGTCGGCACCGCCCCGCGGGAGCGGATGAAGCGCTCGGCGACGGCGTCGAGCTCGGAGGTGCGCACCCCGGGCTTGATCCTGGCCTGCACCAGTTCCAGGGTCTGCACGAGGATCTCGCCGGCGGCGGCCATCTTCTCGATCTCGGCCGGGCTCTTCTTGATGATCATGTGTATCCGAGCTTAGCCGGCGCTCAGAGCGTGTCCTCGAGCCGCAGCGTGGCCAGCGTGGCGCGGATGTGGTCGTGGACCTCGTTGGCGCTGCGCAGCCCGTCGAAGCGTCGCAGCAGTCCGGCGCGGTCGTAGTAGTCGATCAGGGGCGCCGTCTGGGCGTGGTAGACCTCCAGGCGCCGGCGGATGGTGTCCTCCTGGTCGTCGTCGCGCTGGATCAGGCGGGAGCCGTCCTGGTCGCAGATGCCCTCGTGCTTGGGGGGGTCGAGCTCGACGTGGTAGATGTGGCTCGGGTTCTTCACGCAGACGCGCCGCCCGGATAGCCGGCGCACGACCTCCTCGTCGGGCACCTCGATCGACAGCGCCGCGCTCAGCGCCCGCTCCAGTCCCGCGAGGGCCTCCGCGAGGGCGTCGGCCTGGGGCTCGGTGCGTGGGAAGCCGTCGAGCAGGAAGCCGTCGCGGGCGTCGTCGACACCGAGCCGCTGAACGATCATCCCGACGATGACGTCGTCGGGGACGAGCTCGCCGGCGTTCATGTAGCGCTGGGCCTCCTGGCCCAGCGCCGTGCCCTCGGCGACCTGGGCGCGCAGGATGTCGCCGGTCGAGATGTGGGCGAGGGCGAAGTCGGCCTGCAGCCGCTCGGCCTGGGTCCCCTTTCCGGCGCCGGGGGGACCGAGCAGGATGAGGTTCAGCTCTGCCATCCGAGCAGGGTACCTGCTCGTGTTATTTGAGGAAGCCCTCGTAAGATCGCATCATCAGCTGCGCCTCGAGCTGCTTCATGGTTTCCAGGGCGACGCCGATGACGATCAGGATCGAGGTCCCGCCGAGCTGGAGATTCTCGTGGGTACGGTCCAGGAGGATCGTCGGCAGGGCGGCGACGGCGGCGAGGAAGAGGGCGCCGGGAAACGTCAGGCGGGCGAGGATGCGGTCCAGGAATTCCGCCGTCGGGCGCCCGGGTCGGACGCCGGGGATGAAGCCGCCGTACTTCTTCAGGTTCTCGGCCTGGTCGACGGGGTTGAAGGTGACGGCGGTGTAGAAATAGGTGAAGACGAGGATGAAGAGCGACTCGCCGACGATGTAGTGCCAGCTGCTGGGCGAGAAGAAGTCGGAGATCTCCTGGCCCCAGTGGGTTTTGACGAGCTGGCCGATCGTCGGCGGGAAGGCCATGATGCTGGCGGCGAAGATCACCGGGATGACACCCGCCATGTTGACGCGCAGCGGCAGGTACGTCTGGCCGCCTTCGCTCATCCGTCGCCCGATGACGCGCTTGGCGTACTGCACCGGGATGCGTCGCTGGCCTTCCTGGACGAAGACGATGGCCGCGACCACGACGAGGACGAGGAAGGGCATCATGACCTTGAAGACCTGGTCGTTGCTCGTCCACCACGTCTGGATGCCCGTCGGCAGGCGGGAGACGATCGAGGCGAAGATCAGCAGCGAGATGCCGTTGCTGATGCCTTTCTGGGTGATCAGCTCGCCGATCCACATCAGCAGGACGCACCCCGCCGTGAGGCAGACGACGATCAGGAAGATGTGGGGGAAGTCGAACTTCGTGACGACCGATTCGCCGGCGTTGGCCTGCAGGGAGTGGAAGAGGAAGACGTAGCCGATCGACTGGGCGAAGGCCAGCCCCACCGTCAAATAGCGGGTGTACTGGGTGATGCGGGCCTGCCCGACCTCTCCTTCCTTGGAGAGCTTCTCCAGCGAGGGCACCACGACCTGCAGGAGCTGGAGGATGATCGACGACGTGATGTAGGGCATGATGCCCAGCGCGAAGATCGCGATCCGCGAGAGGCTGCCGCCTGAGAAGAGGTTGAGCAGCCCCAGGATGTTGTTGCCGCCGAGCTGCTTCTGGATGTTGTTGACGGCCGTCAGGTTGACCCCGGGCACGGGGATGTGGGAGCCCAGGCGGTAGATCAGCAGCATCGCCGCCGTGAACGCGATCTTCTTCCGGATGTCCGGAACCTGAAAGGCGCTGAGGATCGTGGCCAGCACTGGCGCGATTCTAGCCCGCGGCTACACCCGATGCGCGGGTCTTCTCAGAAAGTTTCCAGCGGCCGGCTCCGGCGCGAGCCAACGGCCCGGCCTGGGCGCAAGCCAACCGCCCGGCCTGGATGCAAGCCAAGCGCCCGACCCGGGCGCTAGTCGGCCTGGGCGCCATCGACGACCACGCAGGTGCCGCCGGCCCCCTCGATGCGCTCCCGCGCGCTCGCGCTGAAGGCATGGGCGTGGACCGTCAGGGCGACCCCGAGCTCGCCCTTGGCGAGGACCTTGACGGGCACATCCCTGCGCGTCCCCAGGCCCTTGGCGCGGAGCAGCTCGAGCGTGACCTCGGCGCCGGCATCGAAGCGGTCGGCGAGGTCGCCGATGTTGACGGGCTGGGTGTGGGTGCGGAAGGGCTCGAAGGGCATCGACTTCTTCATGTGCGGGCCGCGGAGCTTTCGCATCCGCATGTGGATCGGCATCTGACCGCCCTCGAAGCGTGCCCGGCGCTTGGAGCCCGAGCGGGAGCCGGCGCCCTTCTGGCCGCGGCCGGAGGTCTTGCCCGTGCCCGAGCCTTCGCCGCGGCCGACCCGCTTGCGCGGCCGGCGGCTGCCGGGCGCGGGGGCGAGGCTGTGCAGCCCGACGCGGGTACCCGTGCCGGGCGCGTCGCCAGGCGCGGCATCTTTGGAGGCGGCGGCGGGGCTCATGCGCGCCCACCCTCCTCGCTGACCTCGACCAGGTGGCGGACGGCGTGGATCATGCCGCGCGCCTGGGGGCTGTCCTCGACCTCCACGCTGTGTCCGATGCGCCGCAGCCCCAGCGAGCGCAGGGTGTCGAGCTGGAGCCGTTGCGCGAGCGGCGCTGGGTGACGGTCAACGCGGCCATCACGCCTCTCCCCCGGTGGTCTCGGGCGCGGTGGTGGCGGCGGCGGGCGCGGTGGTCGCGGTGGGGGCGGCGGTCGCGGTGGCGGCGGCCGGCGCGGTGGCGGCGGCCGGCGCGGCCTCGACAGCTGACGCTGTCTCCGTCTCGGGCGCGGCGGCGCCGTCGGTGGGCTGGTCGGTGAGCCCGAGGACCTTGTTGATGGAGAGCCCGCGGAGCTTGGCGACCTCGTCGGGGGTGCGCAGCTCGCGCAGGCCGGTGACGGTGGCCTTGACGAGGTTGATCGGGTTCTGCGTTCCGAGGCTCTTGGAGAGGATGTCGTGGATGCCGGCCAGCTCGAGGACGGCGCGGACGCCGCCGCCGGCGATCACCCCGGTGCCGGGCGCGGCGGGCTTGAGCAGGACGCGGCCGGAGCCGAAGACGCCGGTCGTCTGGTGGGTGATGGTGCTGCCGTGGCGGGGGACGCGGAAGAGGTCCTTCTTGGCCCGCTCGACGCCCTTCTGGATGGCGAGGGGAACCTCGTTGGCCTTGCCGTAGCCGACGCCGACGACTTCGCGTTCGTCGCCGACGACGACGAGGGCGGTGAAGGAGAAGCGGCGGCCGCCCTTGACGACCTTGGCGACGCGGTTGATCTCGACGACCCGCTCCTGGAGGTCAAGTCCGGCGGGGTTGACGGATCTGTCGTTGGAGATGGCGGGCATGGGGGCTCGGGAAGGTTAGCGGTGTGGCTGAAGGACGGGGGGGTGGTTGGCTTGCTGCTCTGATCGGCGCTCGGTGAAGACGGCGGGGATCGTGCTTGCTATACGACGATCCCCGACTCCCGCAGGGCCTCGGCGAAGGCGCGGACGTGACCGTGGTAGCGGTAGCCGCCACGGTCGAAGACGGCCTCCGAGATCTCCGCCGCCTTGAGGCGCTCGGCGAGGAGCTCCCCGGCGCGCTTGGTCCGCTCCGCCTTGCCGAGCTCGCGCAGCTCGGGCTCGTACCAGTTGACGGCCGCCAGGGTGCGCCCGGCGCGGTCGTCGACGGCCTGCGCCGAGAGGCCCCTGTTGGAACGGAAGATCGAGATCCGCGGCCGGTTGGCCACGCCGGAGATCTTGGCCCGGACGCGCCGGCGCCGCTTGAGCCGGCGCTCGCCCTTGGTGAGGACGCTCATGCGCGCTTGCCCACCTTTCTCGCCACGTACTCCCCTTCGTAGCGGATGCCCTTGCCCTTGTAAGGCTCCGGGGGGCGCTGCTTGCGGATGATGGCGGCGGTCTCGCCGACGAGCTGCTTGGAGATGCCCTTGACGACGATCCGCGTGGGCTGGGGGACTTCGAATTCGATGCCCTCCGGGGCGGGGATGGGCACGGGGTGGGAGTAGCCGACGGCGAGCTCGAGGTTCTTGCCCTTGAGCTGCGCCCGGTAGCCGACGCCCTGGATCTCCAGGCGCTTCTCGTAGCCTGAGGTCACGCCCTGCACCATGTTCGCGATCAGGGTCCGCGTGAGGCCGTGCAGGGCGCGATGCTCGCCGCGGTCCGTCGGCCGCGAGACGAGCAGCCGCTCGCCCTCCTGGACGACGTCGATGTCGCGGGGCACGCGCTCGGAGAGCTCCCCTTTGGGGCCCTTGACGCTGACAGACTCGGGCTCGATGGCGACGGTGACGCCGCTGGGCACCGCAATTGGCTGTCTTCCGATGCGCGACATGGCTACCAGACCTGGGCGAGGACCTCGCCGCCGACGCCCGCCGTGCGGGCGTCGTGGCCGGTCATGACGCCATGGGAGGTGGAGACGATCGAGGTGCCCATCCCGCCCTGGACCTTGGGGATGCCGTCAGCCTGGACGTAGGTGCGCTGGCCGGGGCGCGAGACGCGGCGCAACCCGGAGATCGCGGAGCGCCGATCGTCGGTGTACTTGAGCCGGATCTCGATGACCTGGCCCGTGCCGCCTTCGGGAGCGGGCCGCAGCGACCAGGAGTCGATGTAGCCCTGCTCGGCGAGGATCCGGGCGAGCTCCGCCTTCAGCCGCGAAGCCGGGATCTGCACGGTCTCGTGGGCCGCGTGGATCGCGTTGCGGATCCGGGTGAGGAAGTCGGCGATGGGATCGGTCATGGACATGGGGCGCTCTTCTGGAGTGTTCTCTAGTTGGTGGGGCTGCCTACCAGGATGACTTGGTCATCCCCGGGATCTGGCCGTTGTGGGCCAGCTCGCGCAGACAGATGCGGCACAGACCGAACTTGCGGTAGACGGATTTCGGTCGCCCGCAGCGGTTGCAGCGAGTATAGGCGCGGGTCTTGAACTTGGGTGGGCGGGTCTGCTTGACACGCAGCGAGGTCTTGGCCATCAGGCGGCTTGCTCCTGGTCGGCGTTGTCTGTGTCGGCGCCGAGCGCGCGGGCGAACTCGGCTGGGCGTCCGTAGGTCGAGAATGGCATGCCCAGGGCGGTGAGCAGGACGAAGGCCTCGACGTCGGTCCCGGCTGTGGTCGTGATCGTGATGTCCATCCCCCGGACCTGGTCGATGGCGTCGTAGTCGATCTCGGGGAAGATGATCTGTTCGCGGACCCCCATCGAGTAGTTGCCGCGGCCGTCGAAGGAGCGGGGGTGCAGCCCACGGAAGTCGCGGATCCGGGGAATCGCGATCGCCGTGAGGCGGTCGAGGAACTCGTAGCCGCGTTCCCCGCGGAGGGTGACGGCGACGCCGACCGGCATCCCCTCCCGGAGTTTGAAGGCCGCGATCGACTTGCGCGCGCGGCGGATGCTGGGCTGCTGGCCGGCGATCGTCGCGAGCTGGTCCTGGGCGGCCTTCAGCGCTTTGGAGTCCTGCTTGGCGTCGCCGACGCCCATGTTCAGGGTGATCTTCTCCAGCCGCGGGATCTGCATCGCCGAGGAGTAGCCGAAGCGCTCGGCGAGCCGGGGGCGGACCTCCTGCTCGTAGCGGACGCGCAGACGCGAGGGGGCGGCGCTCATCAGTCGATCCTCGTGCCGGTCCGGCGGGCGACGCGGAAGGGCTTGCCGTTCTCGCGCTCCACGCCCAGGCGGGTGGGCTTGTTGTCTTTCGGGTCGAGCAGCATCACGTTTGAGACGTGGATCGGGCCCTCGCGCTCGATCACCCCGCCGGCGGCCTCGCCGCGGGTGCCGGCGACCTGCTGCGGCCGGGTGTGGCGCTTGATCATGTTCAGGCCCTCGACGTAGACCCGCTCCTTGGCGGGTTCGACGCGCAGGACGCGGCCGCTCTTGCCGCGGTCCTTGCCGGCGATGACCTGGACGCGGTCGCCGGAGCGCACCCGCAGGCGGCGGCGGACGGAGGCTCTCGTGCGGTCGTGGGACATCGCTAGATGACCTCGGGGGCGAGGGAGACGATCTTCATGAAGTTGCGCTCCCGCAGTTCGCGGGCGACGGGACCGAAGACGCGGGTCCCGCGGGGGTTGTTCTGGTCGTCGATGATGACGGCGGCGTTCTCGTCGAAGGCGATGTAGGTGCCGTCGTCGCGACCGAAGGGCTTCTTGGTGCGCACCACCACGGCCGTCACCACGTCGCCCTTTTTGACCGTCCCGTGGGGGTTGGCCTGCTTGACGGTCGCCGTGATGACGTCGCCCACGTGGGCGTAGCGTCGGCGGGAGCCGCCCTTGACGCGGATGCAGAGGATCTCGCGGGCGCCGGTGTTGTCGGCCACGCGGAGTCGGGTCTCGTTCTGGATCATTTGCCTCGTTCCCCCGTGTTCAGCGCGCCCGCTCGAGCACGTCGACGAGCCGCCAGCGCTTGGTCCGCGACAGCGGTCGGGTCTCGGTCACACGCACGACGTCGCCGACGTGCGCCTCGTTGTTCTCGTCGTGGGCGTGCAGGGTGGTCGAGCTGCGGACGATCTTCTCGTAGCGTCGATGGCGGCGGGCGACGTCGATGCGGACCGTGATCGTCTTGTCGGCCTTGTCCGAGACCACGATGCCCTGCCGCGTCTTGACCGTGGCGGAGGTGGGGGCGAGCATCGGCGCCTGCGGCTCCGCCGCCGGGGCGCCGGCACGGGCGGCGACTCGTTTCTCGCGTTCCTGGAGCCGGCGGGCGCGGCGACTGGCGGCCTTGCGGGCCCGCTCGCGCAGGCGCTCGGCATGGCGCTCGGCGGGGGTGCGGGACTCGCGCCCGGTGCCGTCGTGGCGTGAGCGGGCGCGGCGGCGGCGCTCCTTGGGCGAGAGCTGCTCCGCGGGCTGCGCGGGCTGCGCCGGGGCGGCCGGTGCCGCCGCCGCGGGCGCCTGGGCCTCGGCGGATGCCTGGGCCTCAGCCGGCGCCTGAGCCTCGGCGTCGGTGGCCTGGGTGGTGTCGTTGTCGTCGGTGTCAGCCATTGTCGGTTTCTCTCTCGCGGGTCACGGTCAGGGCGCGGGCGAGGTCGCGCTTGGCGCGGCCGATGCCGGCCGTGTTCTCGAGCTCCCCGGTGGCGTTGGCGAAGCGCAGGCCGAAGAGGTCCTTGCGCAGCGTCGCCACCGTCTCGGCGAGTTCGTCGTCGGGCATGTCTCGAAGCTCCTTGGGGTCCATGGCGATCTGGCTCGTGCTCTCTCAGTCCTCGCGGAGGACGAACTTGGACTTGACGGGCAGCTTGTGCGCGGCGAGGCGGATCGCGTCGCGGGCGAGCGGCTCGGGGACGCCGGCGAGCTCGAACATGACGCGGCCGGGCTTGACGACCGCGACCCAGCCTTCGGGGGAGCCCTTGCCCGAGCCCATCCGGGTCTCGGCGGGCTTCTTCGTGATGGGCTTGTCCGGGAAGACGTTGATCCAGACCTTGCCGCCGCGCTTGATCTTGCGGGTCATCGCGATACGGGCGGCCTCGATCTGGCGGTTGGTGAGCCAGCCCTGCTCGAGGGCCTTGAGGCCGTACTCGCCGAACTGGACCTTGACCTGCCCGCGGGATGGCCCGCCGCGCCGGCCACGGTGCTGCTTGCGGTGCTTTACGCGCTTGGGGGAGAGCATCAGCGGGTCACCTCCGGACTGCCGGAGCCACGACCGCCGCGACCTCCGCCGGGGCCACCCGGCCCACGACCGCCACCCGGACCACCCGGACCGCGACCACCGCCGGGGCCACCCGGACCGCGACCACCGCCTGGACCGCCCGGACCGCGGCCGCCACCCGGACCACCCGGACCGCGGCCACCGCCGGGGCCACGGCCACCGCGGCCCCCGCCGGGGCCTCCCGGTCCGCGACCGCCGCCGGGGCCTCCCGGACCGCGACCGCCGCCTGACCCGCCTGTCCCGCCAGGACCGCGTCCGCCTGAGCCGCGACCGCCACCGCCGCGACCGCGGCCACGACCGTCGCGACCGTCGCGCCCGTCGCGCTCGGAGCTGGGCGGAGCGGGAGCGCTCATGTCGGTCAGATCGGCGCCGGTGTAGCCCTCGGGCATGATCTCGCCCTTGTTGACCCAGCACTTGACGCCGATGCGGCCGAAGGTGGTGGCGGCCTCGTGGAAGCCGTAGTCGATGTCGGCGCGCATGGTGTGCAGCGGGACGCGGCCGTCGGCGTAGCTTTCGGTGCGCGCCATCTCGGCGCCGCCGAGGCGGCCGGAGACCTGGACCTTGACGCCCTTGGCGCCGGAGCGCATGGCGCTGGTGAGGGCGCGCTTCATGGCGCGGCGGAAGGCGACGCGGTTCTGGAGCTGCTCGGCGATCGACTGGGCGACGAGCTTGGCGTCGAGCTCGGGGCGCTTGATCTCGAGGATGTTGACCTTTATCTGCTTCTGGGTTATCCGGTGCAGGTCGCGACGCAGCGCGTCGACTTCGGTGCCGGACTTGCCGATGACGATGCCGGGCCGGGCGGTGTGGATGTCGACCTGGAGTTCCCCCTGGTCCTTGCGGATCTTGATGTCCGAGAGGCCGGCGTGGGCGAGGCGGTCGACGATGTGCTTGCGCACCCGGATGTCCTCGGCGAGGTAGTCCGCGAAGTGGCGCTCGTTGAACCAGTTCGAGCGCCAGTCGTGGATGTAGCCGACGCGCATGGCCTCGGGATGAACCTTCTGTCCCACTGTCTCTTCTCTCTCAGTCTTTTTTCTGTCTCGGTGTGTGTGTCTGGGGGTGTGGCCGGTTTGTGCGGGGCGGTCTCGGGTGGTCGGTCTAGGGCGTCGGAATGAGCGTGATCGTGAGGTGGCTGGTGCGCTTGCGGATCGGCGTCGCGCGGCCCTTGGCGCGCGGCTGGAAGCGCTTGATGGTCGGCCCCTCGTCGGCGTAGGCCTCGCGGACGACGAGCTCGTCCTCGAGCAGCTCGTGGTTGTTCTCCGCGTTGGCCACCGCTGACTCGAGCAGCTTGCTCCAGTCACGCGCGACGTCGCGTGGGGTGAAGGCCAGGATAGCGCGAGCCTCCGCCACGGACTTGCCGCGGATGTGGGGGCAGACGATGCGGGCCTTGCGCGCCGAGGTGCGCACGTAGCGCGCGTGCGCCCGCACCGCGGCACGGCGAACACCGGGCTCTCCCCCGCGTCGGCGTGCCGGCGCCTTGGCGGCCACGGGCGTGGGCTCCTCCGGCGTGGTCTCCTCCGCCCCGGGCTGCTCGGCCTTGGGCTCCTCGACCTCGGGCTCCTCCGCCTTGGCCTCAACTTTGGCGGCGACTTTTTTGCGGGCGGCGGGTTTTTTGGCGGGCTTGGACTCGGGGGATGACTCGGCGGGGGGCGCGTCGGCCGAGTCGTCGCCGGCGTCGTGGGCCTTTGCCTTGGCTTTGCCGGCTTTCTCCCGGGCAGCTTTCTCGGCAGCCGGTTTGCGGGCTTTGGCGGCCGGTTTCTTGGGGGCCTCGGCGGCCCGCTCCTCGCCGGCCTGCTCCTCGCCCTCGGTGGTGGGGTCGTCGGCCATACCTACCTGACCTTCCCCGATCCGGCGTGGCCGCGGAAGTGGCGGGTGGGGGCGAACTCGCCGAGCTTGTGGCCGACCATGGACTCGGAGACGAAGACGGGGACGTGCTTCTTGCCGTCGTGGACGGCGATGGTGTGGCCGACCATGTCGGGGAAGATCGTCGAGGCCCGGGACCAGGTGCGGAGCATCTGTTTGCGGTTCTCGGAGTTGAGCTGCTCGACGCGGGCGAGCAGGCGCTCTTCCACCCAGGGTCCCTTCTTGCTGGATCTGCTCATGGCCTATCTCCCCTTGCCCTTGCCGCGGCGGCGACCGCGGACGATGTAGCGGTCGGAGGACTTGTTCTTCTTGCGCGTCCGGTAGCCCAGGGTGGGTACGCCCCAGGGGGTGACGGGGTGGCGGCCGGCGGTGGTGGAGCCCTCGCCGCCGCCATGGGGGTGGTCGACGGGGTTCATGGCGACGCCGCGGGTCTGGGGGCGGACGCCCTTGTGGCGGCTGCGGCCGGCCTTGCCGATCTTGACGTTCTGGTGCTCGGCGTTGCCGATGGCGCCGACGGTGGCGCGGCAGTCGGCGCGGACGAGGCGCATCTCGCCGGAGGGGAGGCGCAGGGTCGCCATGTCGCCGTCGCGGGCCATGAGCTGTACCGCGGCCCCGGCGGAGCGGGCCATCTGGCCGCCGCGTCCGGGCTGGAGCTCGACGTTGTGGACGACGGTGCCGATCGGCATCCGGGCGAGCGGAAGGCAGTTGCCGACGGCGATGTCGGCGTCGTCTCCGGAGGAGACGGTCATGCCGACGGCGAGCCGCTGGGGGGCGAGGATGTAGCGCTTCTCGCCGTCGGTGTAGTGGAGGAGGGCGATGTAGGAGGAGCGGTTGGGGTCGTACTCGATGGCGGCGACGCGGGCGGGGACGCCGTCCTTGCGGCGCTTGAAGTCGATGCGGCGGTAGAGGCGCTTGGCGCCGCCGCCGCGGTGGCGGGCGGTCTTGCGGCCGTGGGCGTTGCGGCCGCCGCTCTTGGAGAGGCCTTCGACGAGGGTGCGCTCGGGCTCGGTCTTGGTGATCTCGGCGAAGTCGGGGTAGGAGACGAAGCGCCGGCCGGGGCTGGTGGGCTTGGGTTTGCGGATCGGCATCTGGCTAGAGGCTCTCCATGCCTTGGAAGATGGGGACGGTCTCGCCGGGGCGGACCTGGACGATGGCCTTCTTCCAGCTCCGGGTGCGCCCGCGGGTGGTGCCGCGGCGCTTGGGCTTCGACTTGACGGTGACGGTGCGGACGTCGAGGACGTGGACGTCGAAGAGGGCTTCGACGGCCTGGCGGATCTCGGTCTTGTGGGCGTCGGGGTGGACGCGGAAGGTGTACATCCCGGCGGAGGAGAGGACGTAGCTCTTCTCGGAGATGACGGGGCGGATGATGACCTGGGAGTGCTCCATCAGCTCTCGGAGCTCCCGTCGGTGTCGGTGGCCGGCGGGCCGCCCGGAGCCTCGACGGCGGCCGTGTCGCCGGCCGCGCTCCCGGCGGTGTCGGTGGCGGCGCCGCTGGAGCCGTCGGCGGCGATGGCGGTGTGACTGGCGGCGCCGCGCGAGGTCTCGGCGGCGGCGCGGGCGGTGATGGCCCGCAGGGAGGCCTCGGAGAGGACGAGGGCGGCGGCGCCGACGATGTCGGCGACGCCGACGTGGTCGTGGGCGATGACCGAGACCCGGTCGAGGTTGCGGAAGGAGAGGGCGGCGGCGGCCTCGTCGGGGGCGAGGACGACGAGGGCCGGCGTGGGCTCGGCTCCGCCGGGGAGGCTCCAGTCGTCGAGGAGGTCGCGGGCGCGGCTGGTCTTGGGCTCGGTGAAGGCGGCGGCGTCGAGGACGGCGAGGGAGCCGCGCTGGGCATGCAGGGAGAGCGCGCTGCGCAGGGCGGCGCGGTGCTCCTTGCGGTTGACCTTGAGCGTGTAGGAGCGCGGGTGGGGCCCGGAGACGGTGCCGCCGCCGGTCCAGAGGGGGGAGCGGCTGGAGCCGGCGCGGGCGCGGCCGGTGCCCTTCTGGCGCCAGGGCTTGACGCCCCCGCCGGAGACCATGCCGCGTGTCTTGGTGGCGGCGGTGCCGCGCCGGCGGGCGGCCTGCTCGGCGCGGACGCTCTGGTGGACGAGGGGGCCGTGGAACTCGGCGCCGAAGGCGCGGTCGTCGAGGGCGACCTTCTTTTTGGAGGTGCCGAGCACGGGGGCGTCAGCCATCGCTGCGGACCTCGACGACGGCGTTGCGGGCACCGGGGACGGAGCCGCGGACGAGCAGGAGGTTCTGCTTGGCATCCACGGCGACGACGCGCAGCCCGCGCTGGGTGACGCGACGGTTGCCCATCTGGCCGGGGCCGCGGATCCCCTTGAGGACGCGGGCGGGAGTGGCGGAGGCGCCGATCGAGCCCGGGGCGCGGACGTTGTGGGAGCCGTGGGCGGCGGGGCCGCGTTTGAAGTTGTGGCGGCGGATGGTGCCCTGGAAGCCCTTGCCCTTGCCGACGCCGGCGATCTTGACGTGGGAGCCGACCTGGAAGCTCTCGACGGTGACGGAGTCGCCGAGCTGGAGGTCTGCGGCGGCGTCGCGGAACTCGACGAGGTGGCGCATCGGCGGGGCGCCGGCCTTCTTGAGGTGGCCGAGCTCGGCTTTCGTCAAATGCTTCTCCCGGGTCGCGCCATAGGCGAGCTGGACGGCGTCGTAGCCGTCGCGCTCGGCGGTGCGGATGGCGGTGACGGGGCAGGGGCCGGCCTGGAGGACGGTGACGCGCTCGACGCTGCCGTCGTCCTGGAAGAGCTGGGTCATGCCGAGCTTGGTGGCGAGGATGGCGGGCATCGGGGAATCAGGTGGCGAGGCGGATCTCGATGTCGACGCCGGCGGGGAGGTTGTCGAGGCGCTGGAGGGAGTCGACGGTCTTGGGGGTCGGCTGGTGGATGTCGATCAGCCGCTTGTGGGTGCGGATCTCGAAGTGCTCGCGGGAGTCCTTGTCCTTGAAGGGGGAGCGGATGACGCAGTAGACGTTCTTCTCGGTCGGCAGGGGGACGGGCCCGGAGACGGAGGCGCCGGTGCGGGTGGCGGTCTCGACGATCTCCTTCGCCGCGGACTCGATGGCGGAGGTGTCGTAGGCCTTCAGGCGGATGCGGATCTTGTTTTGGGAGGGTGGCATCTATGGCTCTGAGTGGACAAAAAAAGAGCGTCCCCCGTCGCTGCCCGGGGGACGCTCGCGGGTGGGCGTTACTCGATGATCTCGCTGACGACGCCGGAGCCGACGGTGCGGCCGCCCTCGCGGATGGCGAAGCGCAGGCCCTGGTCCATGGCGATGGGCTGGATGAGCTCGATCTCCATCTGGACGTTGTCGCCGGGCATGACCATCTCGACGCCCTCGGGGAGGCGGGCGACGCCGGTGACGTCGGTGGTGCGGAAGTAGAACTGGGGGCGGTAGCCGGTGAAGAACGGCGTGTGGCGGCCGCCCTCCTCCTTCTTGAGGACGTAGACCTCGGACTTGAACTTGGTGTGGGGGGTGATGGAGCCGGGCTTGCAGAGGACCTGGCCGCGCTCGATCTCCTCGCGCTTGGTGCCGCGCAGGAGGCAGCCGACGTTGTCGCCGGCGCGTCCCTCGTCGAGGATCTTGCGGAACATCTCGACGCCGGTGACGACGGTGGAGGTGGTGTCGTGGACGCCGACGATCTCGACGGTGTCGCCGGTTTTGATGATGCCCTGCTCGATGCGGCCGGTGGCGACGGTGCCGCGGCCGGTGATCGAGAAGACGTCCTCGACGGGCATGAGGAAGGGCTTGTCGAGCTCGCGGGTGGGCTCGGGGATGTAGCTGTCGAGGGCTTCGGCGAGCTCGATGATCTTGGCCTTGTAGGCCTCGTCGCCTTCCAGCGCCTTCAGCGCGGAGCCGGTGATGAAGGGGATGTCGTCGCCGGGGAAGTCGTACTCGGAGAGGAGCTCGCGGACCTCGACCTCGACGAGCTCGAGGAGCTCCTCGTCGTCGACCATGTCGGCCTTGTTGAGGAAGACGACGATGTAGGGGACGCCGACCTGGCGGGCGAGCAGGATGTGCTCGCGGGTCTGCGGCATGGGGCCGTCGGCGGCGGAGACGACGAGGATGGCCCCGTCCATCTGGGCGGCGCCGGTGATCATGTTCTTGACGTAGTCGGCGTGGCCGGGGCAGTCGACGTGGGCGTAATGGCGCTTGTCGGTCTGGTACTCGACGTGGGAGGTGGCGATGGTGATACCGCGTTCCTTCTCCTCGGGAGCGTTGTCGATCTCCTCGAAGCTGCGGGCTTCGGCGCCGCCCTTCTCGGCCAGCACGGTGGTGATGGCGGCCGTGAGGGTGGTCTTGCCGTGGTCGATGTGACCGATGGTGCCGACGTTGACGTGCGGCTTGTCGCGCTCGAACTTCTCCTTCGCCACTTTGCTTTCGCTCCTCTATTGCCGAAAATGTTGTCCGCCACCGCGCTGCGGCGGTACGAACCGGGGAAATCTATCTAAATCAAAACCTTCGTGTCCGCTCGCCGCGCTGGGCGGGCGCTGTGCTGCTCTGCTCCGGCCATCACGCTGGCACGGGCTCTCCGGTGCGTTGCTCGATGATCTTCTCCGCGATGTTCGGGGGGACCTCCTCGTAGCCCTCGAACTGCATGGTGTAGGTGGCCCGCCCCTGGGTGTTGGAGCGGAGGTCGGTGGCGTAGCCGAACATCTCGCTGAGCGGCACCCGGCCGGTGACGGCGACGGCGTTGCCGCGGGGCTCCTGGCCTTCGACGCGGCCGCGGCGGCGGGAGAGGTCGCCGATGACGTCGCCGACGAACTCCTGGGGGGTGACGACCTCGACGTCGAAGATCGGCTCCAGGAGCACGGGCTTGGCGCGTTTGGCGGCCTCTTTGAAGGCGAGGGAGCCGGCGACCTTGTAGGCGATCTCGGAGGAGTCGACGTCGTGGTACTTGCCGTCGACGAGGGTGACGCGGAGGTCGACCATGGGATAGCCGGCCTTGACGCCGTTCTCCAGCGCCTCCTCGACGCCCTTCTCGACTGCGGGGATGAACTCGGAGGGGATGGCGCCGCCCTTGATCTTGTTGACGAAGTCGAAGCCCTCGCCGGGGGCGGGCTCGAGGTTGATGTAGACCACCCCGTACTGGCCGGAGCCGCCGGTCTGGCGGACGAACTTGCCTTCGATGTTCTCGGCGGTGCCGCGGACGGTCTCGCGATAGGAGACCTGGGGCCGGCCGACGTTGGCCTCGACCCCGAACTCTCTCTTCATGCGGTCGACGAGGACCTCGAGGTGGAGCTCGCCCATGCCGGAGATCTCGGTCTGGCCGGTCTCTTCGTTGGTGCGGACCTGGAAGGTGGGGTCCTCCTCGGCGAGGCGGCCCAGCGCGACGGACATCTTCTCCTGGTCGACCTTGGTCTTGGGCTCGACGGCGACCTTGATGACGGGCTCGGGGAACTCGATGGTCTCGAGGCGGACGGGGGCGTCGGGGGCGGCGAGGGTGTCGCCGGTCATGACCTGCTTGATGCCGACGGCGGCGGCGATGTCGCCGGCGTAGACCTCGGGGACCTCCTCGCGGTCGTTGGCGTGCATCATGAGGATCCGCCCGATGCGCTCGGTGCGGCCGGAGTTGACGTTGAGCACACGGGAGCCGGCCTCCAGACGCCCGGAGTAGACGCGGAAGTAGGTGAGCTTGCCGACGTAGGGGTCGGCCATGATCTTGAAGGCCAGGGCGGTGAAGGGCTCGGTGTCGTCGGCGTGGCGCTCGACCTCCCTCTCGCCCTCCTGGCCCTTGACGAGTTCGGTGCCAGTCACGGGGGGGACGTCGAGCGGGGAGGGGAGGTAGTCGATGACGGCGTCGAGCAGGGGCTGGACGCCCTTGTTCTTGAAGGAGGAGCCGCAGAGGACGGGGGTGAGCTCGGTGGAGAGGGTGGCCTTGCGGATGGCCTCCTTGAGACGGTCCTCGGGGATCTCGGCCTCCTCGAGGATGAGTTCGAGGAGGGAGTCGTCGTAGTGGGAGACCTCCTCGAGGAGGTGCTCGCGGGCGACGGCGGCGGCGTCGGCGAGGTCGGCGGGGATGGCGGTCTCTTCCTGCTCCTTGCCGAGCTCGTCCTTGTAGACGATGGCCTTCATGGCGACGAGGTCGACGACGCCGGCGAAGTCGCCCTCGGCGCCGATGGGGAGCTGGATCGGCACGGGGTGGGCGCCGAGGCGGTCGATCATGGTCTGGACGCCGCGCTCGAAGTCGGCGCCGATGCGGTCCATCTTGTTGATGTAGGCGATGCGGGGGACGTGGTACTTGTCGGCCTGGCGCCAGACGGTCTCTGACTGGGGCTCGACGCCGGCGACGGAGTCGAAGAGGGCGATGGCGCCGTCGAGGACCCGTAGGGAGCGCTCGACCTCGACGGTGAAGTCGACGTGGCCGGGGGTGTCGATGATGTTGATCCGGTGGTCCTTCCACTGGGCGGTGGTGGCGGCGGAGGTGATGGTGATGCCGCGCTCCTGCTCCTGTTCCATCCAGTCCATGACGGCGGCGCCCTCGTGGACCTCGCCGATCTTGTAGGTGCGCCCGGTGTAGTAGAGGATGCGCTCGGTGGTGGTGGTCTTGCCGGCGTCGATGTGCGCCATGATCCCGATGTTGCGGGTATTCTGAAGACTGAACTTGCGGGGCATCTTGGGGCTCTTTTTTGTTTGGGTTGTGGCGTGGTTCGGTTCGAGGCCGGCGGTCTACGTGGTTGGCGCGCCGCGGAGCAGCGGCTGGGTCAACTGGTGGTCTGATCTAGGGTGGCGGGCAAAAAAAGAGGCCCCTCGGGCCCACGCGCGCACTGCTGGTGTCCAGGCGGCTCGCGTGTTATCTGCTCGAGGGCTCCATGTTCCGCTGTTCGTCTGCCGGGGGCGCGCTCGCACGACCGTCCCTCCGCAGGCGGGGACCGACTATAGCAGAGCCCGGGGGCTACTCGGAGCAGCCGGCGCCGTCGTGGAAGACGGCTTGCAACCTCGTCAAAACCCGCGTGGCGGCTTGGATTTCGGCGAGGTCGACGTCGGCGAGGGCGTGTTCCCAGCGGCGCCTGCCGCTGGTGCGCTTGCGCTCGAGTTCGCGGCGCCCGTCGGCGGTTAGCCGGGAGACGACGACCCGCCGGTCGCTGTCGAGCCGGCTGCGCTCGACGTGGCCGTGCTGGGCGAGGTGGTCGAGCATCTGGGTGACCGTCGCCGGCGTGAGCTGGGCGGCGGCGGCGAGGTCCCCGACGGAGAGCTCCCCGCGCTGGTCGAGCTCGAAGAGGAGCTCGCACTGGGCGTGGCTGAGCTCCATCCCGGGGAGGTGGGTGTCGCGTCCCCGCAGGCGGCGGAGGGCGGCGAAGACCCCGCGGAAGGCGGTGCCGAGGGCAAGCAGCTCAGCGGCGCGCTCGGGGTCGGCGGCGGTTTCTGAATCGGCGCCGCGACCGGGGTCCTCGACGCGCCCCGGGCCGGTGGCGGGCTCGGGGTCGGCGGCCACCGCTACATCGGCGGCGCACTCGGGGTCGTCGGCGAGCTCGACCTCGGCGAGTGTCGCCGCGGTGCCCGTTGCCTGTGTGGTTCGCATGGACCCGATCTCTCTCCCTCCTGGCTGTGCCTGCCGCCGCTTAGTACATCAGACCCCGATGGGCTCGACCAGCGTCTCGGCCTCGCCGGGGGCACCGACAGCCGCGGCCGCCGCCCGGGGCCGCTCGGCGCGCAGCAGCATCAGGCAGGGGACGATCGAGAGGACGGCGATCCCGAGCGCCCACCAGTAGGCGCTGGCGAAGGCGCTGGCCTGTCCGGCCGGGGTGTGGGGGTTGGCTGTGAGGGCGCGCTGGAGAACGACGGCGAGGATGGCGACGCCGACGGCGCTGCCGAGGCGCATGACGACGTTGATCTGGGGGGTGGCGTCGGAGAGCTGGTCGGGGCGCATCGAGGCGAAGGCGACGGTCATCGCCGGCATGAAGGACATGCCGATCGAGACGCCGCGCACGACGAGGACGAGCGAGAGCAGCACGATCGAAGTGTGGGCTCCGATGAACGCGAACGGCACGGTGCTGAGGCACAGCACGCTGACGCCGCAGAGCGCGATGCGTCCGCCGCCGAAGCGCTCGGTGAGGCGCCCGGCGATCGGCATCGCGATAAGCGCGCCGATCCCCTGCGGGCCGCAGAGCAGGCCGGTGTCGATGATGCTGAGGCCCCGCACCTGCTGGTAGTAGAGAGGCACCAGGATCATCGCCCCGAAGAGCGCGGCGCCGAGGCCGAAGTTGGCGAGCGAGGCGGCGGTGAAGACACGGTTGGCGTAGAGGCGAATGTCGAGCAGGGGTCGCTCGACGCGCAGCGCGTGGAAGCAGAAGAGCACGACGAGGACGGCGCCGAGCACCAGCGGCAGCAGGACTTCGGCGGAGCCCAGCGAGGCGCCGGTGCCGAGTTCGGAGAGACCGAAGATGATGGCGGCGCTGCCGACGGGCATCAGCGCGAGCCCGGTGACGTCGAGCCGCCCGGCGGCGCCGGAGTCGGTGTGGGGCAGCAGGCGCCAGCCGAGGGCGAACGCGATGACGCCGACGGGGACGTTGACGAAGAAGATCCACGACCAGTGGAGGTTCTGCAGTATCAGGCCGCCGACGACGGGACCGAGGATGGGGGCGAGCATGGCGGGCATCGAGACAACCCCCATGACGCGGCCCATCCGCTGGGGCCCGGCGACCTGGGCCATGATGAGCTGGGCGACGGGCATGATCATGCCGCCCCCCACGCCCTGGAGGACGCGGAAGACGACGAGCGACGTCAGCGTGTTCGAGAGGCCGCAGGCGGCGGAGCCGGCGGTGAAGAGCACGAGGGAGACCATGTAGACCTGCTTGGCCCCGAAGCGCCGCGCCGCCCAGCCCGTGACGGGGATGACGGCGGCGAGGGCGAGGAGGTAGCCGGTCACCACCCACTGGACCTGGGAGATCGGGCTCGCGAGCTCCCGGGAGAGGGTGTCGAGGGCGACGTTGACGATCGTGGTGTCGAGGATCGACATGATCATCCCCAGGATCACGACGCCCGAGATCACCCAGACGTGGCGCTCGATACGCGCCGAGGCGTGCGCGTCACTCGGTTGAAATGTCGCCCGCGAAGCCATTCGGTACCAAAATATTAGGTACCGAAGAGTTGCCTGTCAAGGGGGATCGGCGCGATCGCGCTGATCTCAAAACCCCGAAGCAGGCATTACCAGCGGCCGGCTCCGATCCACGATAGCCAACCAACACGGACCCCTCCGGGGTCCAATCAAAAAAGCAGTTTCCGATCGGCGCGATCGCGCCGATCCCAAAACGCAATTTCGAGATCTACCAGCGGTAGTGGGCGAAAGCCTTGTTAGCCTGCGCCATGCGGTAGATGTCGTCCTTGCGCTTGTACGCCCCGCCCTGCTGGGACTGGGCGTCCATCAGCTCGTTGGCCAGCCGCTGGGCCATCGTCTTCTCGCGCCGCTGCCGGGCGAACTCGACGAGCCAGCGCACCGCCAGGGTGCGGGCGCGGCGGGCCGGCACCTCGACGGGCACCTGGTAGGTGGCGCCGCCGACGCGGCGGGAGCGGACCTCGAGGTTCGGCGTCAGCGCCCTGATCGACGCCTCCAAGCTCTCGATCGGGTCTTTGTCGCTGCGCTCCGCCAGGAGGGCGAGGGCGTCGTAGACGATCCGCTCGGCGGTGGACTTCTTGCCGTCGAGCAT
>Ga0335072_10003987_pt1 | contig 22101 bp, 25 predicted proteins | sample Lox_Sample_21_FD_206725 | JGI IMG/M metagenome (GOLD analysis project Ga0335072, IMG submission 206725) | Soil microbial communities from Loxahatchee National Wildlife Refuge, Florida, United States - Lox_Sample_2.1 | ecosystem: Environmental > Terrestrial > Soil > Wetlands | place: USA...
TGCAGGAGGAACGGCGGGCGGATGCGCTCGTGGTCGACCTCGCCAGACCGGGGGTGGCCGAAGAAGGCGCCGAGGTAGCGAACGCGCCCGTCGCCGCGCAGCGGCACCCCGAGCGGCGCGACGAGCGGGGTGAACATGGACATGCGCGTCACGTGGACGTGATGGTGGGAGTCCACGTGCGTGGGCTCTGAACCGGTCAGCGCGCGGAAGCGCTCCAGCTGACGGAGGAACTCGTGCTCGGCGTGGCCGGGCTCGTCGAGATCCGGCCCGTCGTCGACGAAGTGAAGGCCGACCGACAGCGCCGGATGCTCGTTCATGAGCTCCGCCGCTCGGTCGGCGGCGGTGGCGTCGACCATCAGGCTGGCGCTGGTGACGATCCCGCCCACGTGGGCCTCGATAATCCCGCGGCTGACCCCTTCGGTGAGGCCGAAGTCGTCGGCGTTGACGATCAGGTGTCGCATCCGGTCATCCGCGCGCGAGCAGCGGCTCGAGCGACGGGGTACATGCACACGAGGCGCCGCGGAGCCGCTTCAGCCCGAGCAGGTCCTCGATCGTCTGGAGCACCGAGTAGTGGTCGCTCGGCGTGGCGAGGCGGCCTCCCGGCCGCGCCCCCGGACCGGCCACGATCGTCACGATGTGGCCGCCCGCGGCCAAACGGCAGCACCCGTCGTCGGTCAGGCCCTCATCCCAGGTGATGAACAGCAGCCCGCCCCGGCCGAGCGATCCGAGTAGCGGCGGGACGAGCCCGGCCAGGTAGCGATCGCCGGTCGACACCGAGCAGTTGTGCATGTCGTGGCACAGGTTGGGCGTGATCCAGATGAACCTGGGCAGCGTCCCGCGGCGCTCGTCGGCGCTCAGCCGGGTGATCGGCACGATGTTCGCGCACCGGCTCGGGCTCGAGACGATCCGGGTGTAATAGGCAAATGGGTCGTGCTTCTTGGCGTACTCGCCCGCACTGGCGCCGGTAAAACAAGGGTGGGGGAGATCCTCCATGTAGGCCCGCCACGACAGGTGCGCAGCCTCCAGCTGGTCGACGATGCTCGTCGCGCCGACCGAGCAGCCGGTGCAGTCGCTGTCGATCCCGAACGTCGAGCCGCCCGTGAGCGCGAGATAGTTCGGCAGCGAGGGATGGGTGATCGCGTACATCCCGGTGGCCAGGGCGTAACGGCGCGCCAACGAGTTCAGGAAGGGCGCCGAGCGCGATCCGATGACGTCGCCGTATTCCTCGTTCTCCATCACGATCACCGCGATGTGAGCCGGTTGTCCGGTGGCGGCGTGGGCGATGGGGGAAGGGTCGCGTTGACCGGGGAGGGTCGGCGGCGGCTGCGCCGGCGCCTTGACACCTGCCTGGCTCGAGCCGCAGGCGGTCACGACGACGACCGCTGCGATCGCGAGCAACCCCGCGTTCGGACGCCTCGGGAACCCGGCCATGGTGGGATTCTCGCGTCTAGAGGTCGGGTAGCCCTCCTATATGGCCCTGTGCTGCCCTCCAGGTCATGGCTGTAACGCGCCGCGCGGGGACGAGCCGTGTGCCCTGACCCTGTGCCGTGCGGCGGCCGATCACGAGGGCGACGCGGCGGTGGCCCTTGATCGCTGGGGCGCGTTCAAGAACGCGGCGGACCGGGAGCGGCGGTTTCGCCGCCGCGCGTTTGAGCGGGCCCGCGACCGTGCGCTGATCGCACTGGCGATGGCGCGGCGCCCGCGTCGTCACCGGTCTCTGGCTGCGTAACCAGCTCGAGCTCGTAGGTCTGGCCGACGAGATCGACACCGAAGCTGTGGTGCGGTTCCTCGGCGACGAGCTGGAACCCTCGCTCGAGGTAGAGGTGGCGCGCGGCGAGCAGGGGATGGTTGGTCCACAGCCGCACCCGTTCGTAGCCGGCGGTGCGAGCGAACTCCAGGCAGGTGTCGATCAGCCGCCGTCCGAGATCACGACCGCGCGCGTCCGGGTGGACGAACAGGATCCGCAGCAGCGCGGTGCCGTCGCTGCCGGGATCGGCCACGCAGAAGATGCAGCCCACGCGCCGGCCGGCGAGCTCGGCGATCCAAGCGCGGTCGCGGTCCGGGTCGTCGCCGGCGGCGTACCGGACGACGATCTCCGCCACGAGCGCTTCGAAGCTCGAGTCCCACCCGAACTCGCGCGCGTACACCTCGCCGTGGGCCATCACCACCCAGCCCAGATCGCCGGGCTGCCCGAGCGGACGGATGGTCGCGTGACCGGCGGAGTCGATTACTGAAACACTCGTTTCAGTAGCTTACACTACCGCGCAATGCCGACAACCTCGCCTCGGCACGACGAGCTCCTCGAGCGGTCCTACCGGTACGCGCTCGAGCACGGGGTGGCCGATCTGTCGCTCCGGCCCCTCGCCGCGGCGGTGGGGTCGAGCCCGCGGGTGCTGCTGTTCCTGTTCGGGAGTAAGGCGCGCCTGGTGCAGGCGCTCCTGGCCCGTGCTCGCGAGGACGAGCTGGCCCTTCTCGATCGCGCCCGGATCGCCGGAGCCGGGAGCCGGGATCCCTGGGCGATCGTGTCCGAGGTATGGGGCTGGCTCGCGGCGGACGAGCATCGCGGACTCCTGAAGCTGTGGGTGGAGGGCTACGCGCGGTCGCTGATAGAGCCGGACGGCGCGTGGTCGGGATTTGCGGCGGCCACCGTCGCGGACTGGCTCGATGTCCTGGGCGAGATCGCACCGGACCCGTCGATACGGACGCTGATTCTCGCCGTGCTGCGCGGGGCCATGCTCGACCTGCTTGCCACCGGGGACCTGGAGCGGGTCAATGCGGCCGTGAACCGGGGGCTAGAGTTCCTGCGCCCGGCCGGCGTACCCAGCCCGCTCGATGGCGGTTCCGTCGGCACCCCGCGGACCTGAAATATCATAATTTCAGGTCGGGTATCGTCAATATAGGACGCACCCGGAAAAGACTTAGGAGGCCAACATGGCATTGCAGCTAGGCGATACCGCGCCCGACTTCGAAGCGGACACGACCGAAGGGAGTATCTCCTTCCACGACTGGATCGGCGACTCGTGGGCCGTGCTCTTCTCGCACCCCAAGGACTTCACGCCGGTCTGCACGACCGAGCTCGGGTACATGGCGAGTATCAAGCCCGAGTTCGACCGGCGCGGGGTGAAGATCATCGGGATGTCAGTCGATCCGTCGAGTGATCACGAGCGCTGGGCGCAGGACATCGAGGAGACTCAGGGCACCGCCCCGAACTACCCGATCATCGGCGACAGCGACTTCCAGGTGTCCAAGCTGTACGGGATGCTCTCGGCCGATGTGTCCGGCGATCCCAAGGCGCGGACGCCCGCCGATAATCAGACCGTTCGCAACGTGTTCGTGATCGGGCCGGACAAGAAGATCAAGCTGATCCTCGTCTATCCGATGACGACCGGGCGTAACTTTGACGAGGTGCTGCGGGTGATCGACTCCCTGCAGTTGACCGCGCAGCACAAGGTGTCGACGCCGGCGCAGTGGCAGCCGGGGGACAACGTGATCATCTCGGGTTCGGTCTCCAACGACCAGGCCAAGGAGATCTTCGGCGAGTGGGAGGAGCCGAAGCCCTACATTCGGATCGTGCCCCAGCCGGGTGTGCCGGACAAGGTCGGTTCTTAGGCGCTTCGAGCCGCGGCCCTGAGGGGCCGCGGCTCGCTTTCAGACCGATTAGTTTTCTGGGCGGGGCTGGTCTATTTGGCGTAACCCCAACCCCAGGAGGATGCAGGATGAGCGCCACTGCTACCGGAATCCGCCAGATCGGCCTGGTGTGCGTTGCCACGCCCGAGCAGGACCGGGCGATCGAGTTCTACGAGTCGCTGGGCTTCGAGAAGCGGACCGACGTACCGTTCGGCGGCGGCTACCGATGGATCGAGGTGTACCCGCCCGAGGGAAACGCCGGCATCGCGCTGGCGCCGCCACCGCCGGGCACCGAGGTGACGCCGGCCGAGACCGGGATCACGATGTACACCGGTGACATCGATGCCACCCACGCCGAGCTGAAGTCGCGCGGCGTCGACGTCGACGCCGAGGTGTCGCGGATGGGTGATCCGGTGCCGCCAATGTTCTGGCTCCGCGATCCCACCGGCCACTCGCTGATGGTCGTCGAGCAGCGCTGACGATGTCGCCCGCGGATCGCAAGCCCGCGTTCCGGGATGTGGTCGAGCAGCATCGAGCCGAGCTCCACGCACACTGCTACCGGATGCTCGGCTCGGTGCACGACGCCGATGACGCGCTGCAGGACACGCTCCTGCGCGCGTGGCGTGGCGCGGCCGGTTTGCGAGACGCCGGCGCGGCCAGGTCGTGGCTGTACTCGATCGCCACCAACGTCTGTCTGACCGAGCTCGAGCGCCGGCGCAGGCGAGTGCTCCCACACGACTTTGGCCCGGCGGTCGACGGCCAAACTCCGCCCGGTGCGCCGGCCGGGGAATCGACCTGGATCGAGCCCTACCCCGACGAATCCATCGGGCTGGCTGCCGGGCGAGCCGCGCCCGAGGCCAGCTACGAGCAGCGAGAAGGCGTCGAGCTTGCGTTCGTCGCCGCGCTCCAACATCTGGGCGCGAACCAGCGCGCGGTGTTGCTCCTGCGCGAGGTGCTCGGGTTCAGCGCGCAGGAGGCGGCCACGATGCTGAAGACGACGGTCGCGTCCGTCAACAGCGCGCTGCAGCGCGCTCGTGCCGTCACGGCGGAGCGCGTTCCGGAACGGACGCAGCAGGCGACGCTGCGCTCGCTTGGCGACCGCGGGCTGCGGGACCTCGTCGACCGCTATCTCGGTGCGTGGGAACAGAACGATGTCGATGCGTTCGCGTCGCTCCTGGTCGAGGACGCGTCGTTCGCGATGCCGCCGCTGGCGACGTGGTACGCGCCGCGCGACGAGGTCGTCACCTGGGCCCGCGAATCGCCCATGTCCGGGGCGTGGCGGTGGCGGGCGCTGCTCACGCGCGCCAACGCCCAGCCGGCGCTCGCCTTCTACGCGTGGGATGAACCAGCCGGCGCGTACCTGCCGTTCGCCCTGTGCGTACTGACCCTGCGGGATCGTCTGGTGTCGGACGTCACCGCGTTCATCGTCCGCTCGATCGAGGACCCCGACCCCGAGGTCTATGAGCGGTTCCCGGATCAGCCGATGGACGCGAAGCGGCTAGGCGGGACGTTCGAACGCTTCGGATTACCCGACCGGGTCGCCTGAGCGGTCGAGGTCCGCGGCTGGGTTCGGCGCCTGTGCTGTGCCTAGCCGCGGCACGGGGGAGAGGAGCAGCCACAGGCAAGCGAGCTGCGGTGCGTCAGCGGCCGGTCGCCGCGGCTAGCGAATCGGCTTCTCGCTGATCTTCAGCCACTGCTCGGCGTTCGAGCGCGCCTGTCGCGCCGCCTCACGAGTCTGGTCGGCGACCCGGCGCTCCTCGGCGGCGTCGTCCCCTTGTTCCGCCTGCTCACGCCTCTGAGCGTGCTGGTCCGCGAGATGTGCGGACTTCTCGAGCGCATCCGCGGTACGGCTCATGATCTGGGATAGCTCCCTGGCGCCCTGCTGGGCCCGCGTCACGAGGACGTTTCCGGCTCGCGCCTCGGGCTGGCGAGAATTCGCGTCCGCGAGGTCGGCCCACCGACGCTCCAACACGGCCCCACGGCGTTCGTACTCGGCCATCTCTCGTTGCAGCTCGGACCGATCACGATCGCCTTGAAGCTCCCAGAACCTCGCGGCGCGGTCGTGGTTGTCTGCCGCCTGTTCGTGACGGGCTGCTGAGTTCCGATGATCGTCAGACCTGTCACGCACCGAGCAAGTATGAGGCCTGAGGACCGGGGCGGCTAGCCGGCGCGCGCAAGCACGTCGCAGAACACGAAGCCGTCTCGTCGGACGACCTCTCCGGGCTCGCAGGCGATGGGTTGACTGAAGATCGGTCCGGCGTGGACGAACGTGTGGAACTCGCCGTTCTCGCCGCACGGATCGACATCGGCCGGGAGGTCGGCGAGCAGATCGCGGTCGAAGGGCCGCCCGGCGAACGAGGGATCGAGGCGGCCCGGGTCGAGGCACACGATCAACGCCTGGAAGCCGGCGTCGATGAACTCCTCAGCGAGGAGCGCCGTGTCTCGATCCCACAAGGGGAATACGGCCTGCTTGCCGAGCAGCGAGAGCCGCTCCTCGCGATACGCGCGGATGTCAGCTAGGAAGAGATCGCCGAACGCGATGGTCTGCGCCTCGCGTAGGGGCGCTTCCGCGAGCGCCTCTCCCATGCGTTGCTCGTACACGTCGTTGGTGCAGCCGGCTGGTATCTCGACCTCGATCAGTGGCAGCCGCGCAGCGCATGCCTGTGCCACCAGCAACTCGCGCCGGACGCCGTGCATCGACACTCGGTCGTAGTCGCGAGTGACGGTTGTGATCAGGGCGCCGACGTCCGGTCCCGGGGCTGCGCGCAGGCTATGCAGTGCCAGCGCGGAGTCCTTACCGCCGCTCCACGAAAGGGCGAGCTCTACCGGAGCGCGCCTGTCACCACGGGGCCGACGCGACTGCTGGGCAACTTCCCGCTGGATCACCCTGGAGCGCTCCTGGGAACTCCCCATCTGGCTGAGCAGTTCGCGGAACCCCTCGACACCGCGCCGGTGCTTCTCCTGGAGCCTGATGAACGTCTCTCGCAGGGCTAGGCGTGAAGCTCCATCGACGTCGGTCTGGGTCTCGGCGCTGGCCCACCGCGAAGGTGGGTCACGGAGCAGCCTCGGCTCCTGGACACACGGCATCTCGCCGATGGGCCCCGGCGGGCTCTCGAGCAGAAGCCAGCCGCTGTCCTGTCTGACAATCGCCCCGCGCTCGCTCAGCTCGTTGAGCGCAAGCGTGACCGTTGGTCGCCGCGCGCCGATCAGCTCACCGAGTGCGTCGTGCGTGAGGCTTACGGGAACCGCTGTTCCCACTGGCGTCACCCGGCCCCACGACTCCGCCAGCAACCACAGCAGCGCCAGCAGCCGGTCCTCGACGCGGCCAAGCTGGCAGATCACCAGCTGAATCGCCAGCCGCTCGGACTGCTCCGCGATCCGGGCATGCAGCCCGGCCATCAGTCGCGGCCATCTCCCCGCCGCGCTCAGCACCTCATCCCCCAGTAACGCCAACTGCGTCGGCATCGCGGCGCGGCATTCGACTTGTGTCAACAGCGGTGAGCGCAGGGTTCCACCGACAGCAAGGATGTCCCCAGGACCGAGTAACCGCAGCGCGACCCGATTCGCCACCCGCAGCCGCTGGAACAGCATCCCATCGAGCACCAAGGCGGCAAACGACTCGCCCTCCCGAAGCAGCGTGAACTCCCCGCGCGGCGCGGTTGCGATCGGTACCGACACCAGATCCGACACCGCCACCCGCTCCGCCGACGTGAGAAAGCGCCCGATTGCCGGCTCGACTTCGAGCAATCCAACAGTGGAAACGGACGTCATCTGCGTGCCGAGCGCTGCCCGCCGTGGAATCGGCCACGCGGCGCCCTCGAGACCGATGGTAGTCACCGGCGAACGGTCCCGCGCTTCACATTTGTACTGTCTCTACACCGGGTCGAGAAGGAACACCGCGATCCGACGGCGCCGTTCGCCTCCACGTCATTAAACGGGTAGGTCTCCGGCTGCGGGTGCTTGGAACTACCGACGCGAGTAGAACGCGGCGGAGCGATGCTCTCGTTCGTAACTGCATGGTTTGTCGTTGCTGGGGCGCGCACCCAGGCGGCCGAGGAGGCTCGGCGGTGGCCATTTATTTGACACGACGGTCCGAGGCGATTACGGCGACGGCGACGTTGATCGAACTCGTCGGGGTGGAGAAGGTGTACCGGACCGGGAAGCTCGAGTATCGCGCGTTGCGGGGCGTGGATCTGTCGGTTGCGGCCGGGGAGATGGTCGCGATCGTTGGTCCTTCGGGCAGCGGTAAGTCGACGATCATCAACATGATCACCGGTATCGATCGCCCGACCAGGGGGATGGTGACGGTGGGGGGCGAGCGGATCGATCGGATGAGCGAAGAGAGACTTGCGTGCTGGCGCGGGGAGAACGTGGGAATCGTATTCCAGTTCTTCCAGTTGCTGCCCACGCTGACGGCGCTGGAGAACGCGGTGCTGCCGCTTGACTTCGCGCACCGCGGATCCAAGCACGAGCGGTTCGAGCGGGCGGCGCGCAACCTCGAGCTCGTGGGTTTGGGCGACAAGCTCGACCATCTGCCCAATGAGCTGTCGGGCGGTGAGCAGCAGCGCGTTGCCATCGCTCGCTCGCTCGCCTGCGACCCGAAGCTGATCGTCGGGGATGAGCCGACCGGGAATCTTGACACGCAGACTGCAGGGGAGATGTTCGAGCTGCTCGCGAGGCTGAACGCTGAGGGCAAGACCGTGCTGTACGTCACCCACGACTTGTCGCTGGCCGGGCGCGCGCACCGACGGGTGACGATTCGAGACGGCGTCGTCGCGGGAGGCTAACGGTGACTCTTTCAGCCGTTGCGCGCAAGTCGATCGGCGACTTGACCCGGCGCCGCGGCCGAGCGTTCTTCGCCGTCGTCGCGCTGGCGATAGCAGTCGCCAGCGTGGGGCTGTTCGCGCTGCCAGCGCTAATGAGCAGAGCGATGAACGGCGAGATCGCCGCCAACAAGCTCGCGGACGTGACCGTGACGGTCAACCCGCTTCCCCTGAGCGCGGCCCGGCTTCAGGCTCTCGGGAGGCTGCCGAACGTGCTCGCTTTCGAGCCGCGAACGACCTTCTCGACGCGCGTATACGTGGGTGCTCGCCGACAGCAAGCGTTTCTGATCGGCGAGAACTCGTTCGCTAACCAGACGGTTGACGCGGTCACGGTAACCGCGGGCTCTGCGCCGGGACCCGGTGCCGTGCTGACAGACGTGCAGAACGCCGCCTACGGCAACGACATCGGCGGCGCCGGCGGCTCGGTTCGCGTGTTCGCCGGCAACGGCCGCGTGAAGTCACTGCCGATCAGCGGTACGGGACGCAGCTTGACCGGGGCACAGATCGTGGCTGAGGACGGCTTCGTGACTCTGTACGCCGCAGCGCAGACGGTCACTGAGCTCAGCGGGACGACCGGCTACACCCGGCTCGCGTTCCGTCTACGTGACCGGTCCGTCCCCGCCGCTCACCAGACCGTGACCGAAATCCGCCAGTACCTGCAGACCGTGCCCGGCTTCACCGGCTTCACCGACTTACCCGACATACGCGCCCCGGGCGACTGGCCGGGAAAGAGCACCTTCACCAAGATCACGAACATCCTCTACGTGGTGACGCTACTCGCCCTGCTTGGGGCGCTGGTACTCCTCTCAAGCACGATGACGACGCTGATCGGCGAACAGACGCCGGAGATCGCGACGATGAAAGCGATCGGCGCCGATCGCAAGCAGATCCGGGGCGTGTACCTACGGACGGCGATGCTGCTCGGTGTGCTCGGGGCGATCGGCGGGGCTCTGCTCGGGATCTTGCTCTCATGGGGACTGACGTCGTACTTCGCGTTCTCGTTGTTCGCGATCAGCGCCCCGTTTAACGTCGACATACCCGTGCTCGCGGCGAGCATCGTCCTGGGCGTGATCGGACCGCCGCTGGCCGCGCTGCCCGCCGTCCGCCGGGCCGCACGGCTGCCGCTGCCAGAGACCCTGCAGGCCACCGGTAGCGCCACCGGCCCCGAGGGACGGCTGGGTCGTCTCCTTCGCGGCGGGCGGTTGATGCCTCGCACCGCGCAGATCGGTCTACGCGGGGTCGCCCGCCGCCGGCGCCGCAGCATGATGACGGCTCTCCAGGTCTCGCTCGCCGTCGCCACGCTCCTTGCCTTCCTCTCACTTGCCACGAGCGTCGGCAACACTGTCAACCAGTCCTGGAACTCCTATCGGTACGACATCGACGCGGGATCGACCCTGGGCCAGGGACTCCCGCCCGGCACCGAGGCGCTGATCGCCTCGGTCCCGGGCGTCTCGCAAGTCCAGCCGCAACTGCGCAACAACGTGAAGCTCGCCGGCCAAGACGGTCAGGTATGGGCAATCCCTGACCGGCCCATGTACAGCTTCCACCTCGTGTCGGGGCGCCTTCTGACCGCCGCCGATCAAAGAGCGCAGGCACGCGTGGTCGTCCTCGAGCAGACCATCGCACGGACCAGCAACACCCGGCTGGGGCAGCGCGTGACGCTGTCCACCGCCTCCGGACCAGCGCAGTTCACGGTCGTCGGGATCGTCTCCGACCAGCAGCAGAGCGGGACGGTCCTGTGGATGCCGCTGAGGACCCTGCAATCCGTGCTGCGCACCCCCGGTGCCGTGAACACGTTCTGGATCCAGACCACGTCGGGCAATCACGACCTGATCGACGCCACGAACACGCGGCTCGAGGACACGTTCGTGGCTCACGGACTTCAGATGGGTACACAGATCGAGTACGTCGGCGCCGCAAACGACCGTGCCAGCTATCGCGGCATCACCACGGCCATCACCGTGCTCGGCCTGCTGATCGTCGCGATCAGCATGGTCGCGCTGATCAACACGCTGACGATGGTCGTGCTCGAACGCACCCGCGAGATCGGAATCCTCCGCTGCATCGGCGCCCGATCACGCGACATCAGGCGGATCTTCGCGACCGAAGGCCTGACCGTCGCGGTCGCCGGCTGGCTGATCGGCGTCCCGCTTGGATTGGGGCTCGCCCACGCCGTCGTCACGCTCGCCGAGAACGTCTTCAACGAACATCTGCTGTTCACGTTCCCGGTGCTCAACTTGCCGATCGCGCTGATCGGCACGCTCGTCCTCACGCTGCTGGTGATGCAGATCCCCCTCCGGCGCGCGGCGCGCTTCAAGCCGGGCGAGGCACTGCGGTACGCATAGGCGCCCCGTCAACCAGCCCTACTGGGGTGGGACGATGAGATCGAGTCGTGCCAGACGCTCCGGGTCGACGAGTGCGTCGATTTGGACGATCTTGCCCTGGCTGACGGTGAAGGCCATCACCGAGAACAGCCGTCCACGCGGGGCCACGACAGCCCCCGCAGCTCCGTTGACGAGCGCGGGTCTAACGAACGGGTAGAGCCTCGAGTACGTCGCTGTGTGTTCGGCGACAGCTTCGGCGCCGCGAAGGATCAGTGAGGCTTCCTCGCGCAGCGCGCCGCCATCGATGCGGAGCTCGACGTCGGGATCGAGGACCGCGACGAGTGCGTCGAAGTCGCCATCGCGAGAGGCGGCGAAGAAGGCGTCGACGACCTCCCGCTGTCGCGTGAGATCGGGGTCCGGCTCCGGGCTCCCCTGCACCCGCCGCCGTGCCCGGCTGGCGAGTTGCTGCGCGGCGGCTTCGGAGCGGCCGAGAACGGTCGCGATCTCGACAAAGGGGACGGCGAACACGTCGTGGAGCACGAACGCGAGCCGCTCCGCTGGGCTCAATGCGTCGAGTACCACGAGCAGCGCCAGTCCGACGGACTCGGCAATCACCGCCTCCTGCTCCGGATCGCCACCGTCGCCGAGAGTGACGATCGGATCGGGCACGTGAACGTCAAGGAGGTCCTCTCGCCGCACTCGCCGCGCGCGCAGCATGTTCAGGCACACTCGTCCGACGACGGTCGTCAGCCACGCCTGCATGTTCTCGATGCTTTCCGGCTCCTGATCCCGAATGCGAAGCCAGGCCTCCTGGAGGGCATCATCGGCCTCGCTGACCGAACCGAGCATGCGGTAAGCGACTCGGCGCAGATGGGATCGATGCTGCTGAAAGCGTTGGGTCAGCCAATCTCGGTCGTCCATCGTCAGGCCTTACCAGTGGTTGTGGTAGCCGATATCCGCGATCAGCGCAGCCACGGCCAAGGTTAGGAAGCTGACCGCGCCGGCGATCTTCGGGTCACGCACCCGGACGTGCGCACTCAGGGCACAGATGAAGTAAACGACCAGGCCGATGGCGGCGGCCATGCCCAGCACGGGCACGGCGAAACCGGTCAGCAGGCCGAGGGCTCCGGAAGCCAGGAGGACGCCGAAGGGAATCATCCACTTCTGCGAAACCTTCACCTCGTCCGCGACGACCTTGACCGAATCGGCGCCGACGAAGTTGAGGGAGGCGGCGTAGCCGTTCGCGAGCGCCGCCAGGATTGTGATCACGACGTATGTGACGTGCATACCCAGCAAGACACGCGCGGCCGCGAGAACCTGACGCGCAGGTCGTGGCGTACAGGTCCCGGAGCGGTGCCAGGCCGCCGCCCGATATCTGCGCTCCGGCAGGGGGTGCTCGAGACGGTCGAGCTGTTTAGACGCGCCAGGCGGTGACGACGGTCCGGGCCGTCGGTCTCGCCGAGGCCGCGAGAGCAACCGACGGCCATCCTTCCTCCGGTTTGGGGGATGCGATGACGCTGCCGGGTCGCTGAACTTGCTCCATGGCCAACGTCGTAGCGGCTCGCTCTGCGCGGTGGCGCCATATTCCCGTCGTGCCCGGCGGGAGGTGCTGAGACGTGACTCGTCGGCGCTGGATGGCGCTGTGCTTCGCACTGGGGTCGACGTGCTTCGTGATCGGCCCGTTTCCGGGCTACGCCAACCTGGTTGGCGACGCGGCTGACGCCGTCACCTTTTTCGTCGGCTCGATCCTATTCACCATCGGCGGAGCGCTCCAGAGTTGGCTCGCCTGGCCGGCTCGCCGTTCCGCAGGGGGTGGGCGGGCGGCGTGGTGGGCCGCCATCGTCCAGTCCGCCGGCACGTTGTTCTTCAACGTCACGACCTACGAGGCGTTGCACACTGCTGTGACGAGCTCGGAGTACAACAAGCTCGTGTGGCGGCCAGACTGGCGCGGTTCAATCTGCTTTCTCGTCTCAGGCGCGATCGCCTACTGGGCCTCCCCGCGCCACGCGTGGCGGCCCGTGCGTGGCGGCGCGGGATGGTGGCAGGCGGCGGTCAATCTGCTCGGATGCATCTTCTTCGGCGTCTCGGCCGTCGCCGGGTACGTGGTTCCGTCGACCGGCTCGATGCTCTCCCAGGCGGCATGCAACTGGAACACGTCGTTGGGCGCAGCGTGCTTCCTGGCCTGTGCGCTCGACACGCTGATCACGGACGAGGTCTCCAAGATGCCGGGATTCCGTCGGTTGCGCGAGCTGGAGCAGAAGCTCGACCGGGACATCCGCCGCGTCATATGAGACACGAACGCGGACGGCGGCCTTGCGATCGTGGATGGGCGAGCCGGCATCCGTAGATCGCCGCAGCGGGCTTCGCGCCCTCACCGATGCCGAGCTCGCCGCCATCGGGTTTGATGGCGTCAAAGGAGGTGGACGCATGCCCAACAAGTCCGTTGAGACAGGTGCCCATGCAGGTGATTCGATCGAGACCCGTGGCGTGCACGGCCAGGCGCCGCGCCGAGGAGAGATCATCGAAGTCCTCGGCGGCGAAGGACATGAGCACTACCGCGTGCGCTGGGATGAGCAGCACGAGTCGATCGTGTACCCAGCGGATGGCGTGATCGTTCATCCGGGTCCGGGCCGGCGCGGCCGTAGCACCGGCAAGCGCGGGGCGGGGTGATCGTCAGGGGCGATTGGAATCGGCTATCGGCCGCCTGAGCCCGCCGGTGCGCGGGGCCGTGGCGGCTCGGGTGCGCTCCGCCGCCGGTTGACGACGCGCGGGCTCGGCCGGTTGTGATCGCGCACGCGCGTCCGCGCTTGGTCGGCATCCGGGAGGGGAGCGCCCCCGCGGGGTGGCGCCGGCGGAGGCGGGGGCGGACCGGAGCCGGACCCGCCACCCTCGTCGCCCTCGGACGAGCCGTGGATGGGAGCGAGGGCGTCGTAGCAGAACACCGGCGCCACGGCCAGCGCGGCGAGCAGCAGCGCCAGCCATACGAGTCCGAACGCCCGCTGAGGCAGCGCGCTGTACTTGATCGCGACCGCGAGTCCGACGGCTACGGCCAACGTCACAAGGCCCGCGCAACCGAGTCGCACGTAGAACCGCGACCGCCTCCTGCTGCCGAGCGCCGAGCACATCAGCACGCCGAACTCGAGGAACATCAGTGCCGTGCCGACCAGCCACCAGAGCGCCGTCGTCATCACTGCAGAAGCTAGCCCAGGGGGAGTCGGATCACAAGCCAGCCGACGGAGCTCAGGAGCAGGAGCCGGCCGCGCGTGCTATGACGGCTAGTCTCGGGACGGAGAAACGACGAAGGGACTGCGATGCCACCGACAGCCGTTCATTTCAATGGTTCGGTCAATCTTCCGGACGCCGAGACCGTGATGCGCGAGATCAGCTCACGGATTCCGAAGGGGGTTCGCCGAATGACCGACGGCGAGACGGGAGACCGCGGTTACTGGATCAACTTCCAGATCCAGAAGTTCCAGCAGATGCCGGAGTTCGAGACGGTGTCGGTCGGGCAGGCCTACGAGACCGCGCCCGACGCCCCGCCGATGCCGCAGCTGCGCCTCACCGAGGGCGCGTCGGCGGAGATGATCGACTGGCCCAACCTCGGCTACGCCGACGAGTACACCAAGTCGTTCGCGATCTTTGAGCGGATGCAGAACGAGGGCACGATCCCCGCCGGCGTGCGCTTTCAGCTGCAGTACCCGACGCCGTTGGCGTCGATGGCGGGGACGATCGCGCCGGACGACCTGCCGAGGGTCGCGCCGTCCTACGAGGAGGCGCTGTTCGCGGATCTCGACACCGCGCTTGAGCGGCTCCCGCATGAACGCATCGCCGTCCAGTGGGATGTCGCGGTCGAGTTCGGGGCCCTCGAGGGAGCGATGGGGCCGAAGCTGTCGGTCGAGCAGATCGCGCCCGGGTTGGTCCGGTGCCTCGAGCACGTGCCCGCCGATGTCCCGGTCGGCATGCACCTCTGTTACGGCGACTACGGACACCAGCACTTCAAGCAGCCTGAATCGCTGCAGATGCAGGTCGACCTCGTGAACGCCCTGGCCTCCGCCGCGCAGCGCCCGCTCAACTTCGTCTCCTTCACGGTGCCCCAAGGCCGCGACGACATGAGCTACTTCGAACCCCTCGGCGGCCTGAGGACGGGGTCCGACACCGAGCTTTACTTCGCGCTTGTTCCCTACCACCCTGATGATCAGGCACCGGGTACGACCGCCGAGCAGATCGAGAACATCGACGCCGCCTTGATCAACTCCCCCGCAGGCCCTCGCCACTGGGGCATCTGTACCGAGTGCGGGATGGGTCGGGTCGACCCCGGTGACGTGCCCCGGCTACTCGATCTCCACAGCCACATCCTCGCCTCGTCACCTGGATAGCGGCTGGCGCGGACCGGCGAAGGCAACGTCCTCCCGCCGCCACTTGCGCGGGTCGTGGCTGGGCGGAGATAATCGAGCTTGGTGGCGGGCAAGGTCTTTCGCACAGAGCTGAACCCGGTTGATTTCCTCCGGCGAGGCGCGTACCTGTATCCCGAGAAGACGGCGGTCGTCGATGGAGAGCGCCGCTATTCGTACCGTCAGCTGGCGGAACGATCCTGGCGCTTGGCCCATGCGCTCAGGTCGGCGGGGCTACGCAAGGGTGACCGCGTCGCCACCCTGCTCTTCAACTCCTCGCCGATGCTCGAGGCGCACTTCGGTGTTCCGGCGGCAGCCGGGATTCTTGTGGCGATCAACAACCGGCTCGCGAGTCCAGAGGTCGGGCACATCCTCGAGCACAGCGGTTCACGCTTTCTGCTGCTCGACGCCGAGCTCGAGCCGCTCGTCGCCCCGCTGGCGCTGTCTGGGGTCACCGTGATCCGCGTTGACTCTGGTGATGGGGACAGTGAGTACGAGCAGTTCCTGGCCGCCGGGTCGGGCGAGATGCCGGAAAGCTGGCTCGAGGACGAAGAGGAAACGATCTCGATCAACTACACCTCGGGCACCACCGGGCAGCCAAAGGGGGTGCAGTACACCTACCGTGGTGCGTATCTCAACGCGCTAAGCGAGGTGATCGTCGCCGGGATGAGCCCGGGGTCGGTGTACCTGTGGACGCTGCCGATGTTTCACTGCAACGGGTGGTGCTTCCCGTGGGCGGTGACCGCGGTCGCGGCCACGCATGTGGCGCTGCGTGCCGTCGACCCCGACCTCGTCTGGCGGCTGATCGACGAGGAAGGGGTGACCCACTACAACGGCGCGCCCACCGTCCAGCTGATGATCATCAATCATCCCAAGGCCCACCACCTGGAGCAGCAGGTGACCGCGATGGTTGCGGCATCGCCACCCTCGCCGACGCTGCTGGCCCGCATGGAGGAGCTCAACTTCCGAATCGTTCACGTTTACGGTCTGACTGAGACCTACGGCCCGATCACCGTGTGTCCAGTTCAGGAGGGTTGGCAGGAGCTGCCGGTCGAGCAGCGGGCCAAGCTGCTAGCGCGCCAGGGCCAGGCCTACCCGTCGGCCGAGCTGATCCGGGTCGTAGACCCCGACATGCACGACATCCCGCGGGACGCCGAGGCGATGGGGGAGGTGGTGATGCGCGGCAACAACGTCATGAGCGGCTACTTCGCGGACCGGTCCGCCACCGAGACGGCGTTTCGCGGCGGGTGGTTCCACTCCGGCGACCTTGCCGCCTGGCACCCCGATGGCAACATCGAGCTGCGCGACCGAAGCAAGGACATCATCATCTCCGGCGGCGAGAACATCTCGAGCATCGAGGTGGAACAGACCGTCTGCGCCCACCCAGCCGTCCTCGAGTGCGCGGTCATCGGAATTCCTGACGAGCGCTGGGGCGAGCGACCGAAGGCGTTTGTAACACTCAACGACCGGTCCACCGCAAGCGCCGAGGAGATCATCGCGTTCTGCCGCCAGCGACTCGCTCACTACAAGTGCCCCGATGTCATCGAGTTCGGTCCGCTACCGAAGACCTCGACCGGCAAGGTGCAGAAGTTTGCCCTGCGCGAGCGCGAATGGGCTGCACGCGACACTCGTGTCGGGACGACATAGCCCGCGAGCCGATTATCGCCCTGGTACGACGGCGAGTTGAACTTGATCAGCTCGAGTTGTGCGTGCCCGTCCGGAGTTTGCATGAACCCGACCTCTGTACGGACGCCCTCGAGTCCCACGATCCGGTCCACCACGCGGCCCTCGACCGCTGCCTCGCCGAGCAGCTCGAGTCCGAGCTCGAGGAAAAACTCGGTCGCGGCCGCGAGATCGTCGACCACGATGCCGATGTGGTCCATCCGCTGGATCGCCACGTGCTCGATGGTAAGGAACCGGGAAGCGAGCCGGGTCCCGGCCCCGGAAGATCAGAGGCGCAGGGCTGCCGCCGATTGACGAGTCGGTATCAAGATGATATCATAGTGGCAGGCGATCGGGCGGGCGACACACAGTCACAGGAGGCATCGCCATGAATGCACCCAACGACAGCATCGCTCCGAAGAGTCTGCGCGGGTGGTGGCTATCTCCGCCGCGCCACGGCATGCAACTCTTGATCATGCCGTTCGAGTACCGCCACCTCCGCTTCTTCGGGGTCGGGCGTATTGCCGGTGGCAGTGTCGCGGCCGCCGCGGGCCTCGTGTGCCTCGCGTATAGCGCGTACGGATGGGCAGCCTTCTTCCTGATTGTCGGAGCGCTCAATCTCGCAGGGGGCTACTGGTTCCTCACTATCGATCGCTCCGCATCTGCCCGAACCTGAGCCTGGCTCGGCGCTCACCGGGGACAAAGCCGTCCGTTGGTCAGCTCAGCCTGCATTCGCCGCGCGAACGATCCAGTCAACTCAACGGCAGCGCGAAATAGTCCTCCGTGATGATGGGTGTGAAGCCGACCGACGTGTACAGCGTGAGCGCGCGGTCGTTCTCGACGTCGACTTCCAAGCCGATGCGATGCGCCCCGTCCGCACGTAATTGCTGGCAAGCGTGCGTCAACGCAGCGCGGCCGATCCCGCGACCTTGCACGGCGGGGTCGATGACAAACCCGTAGATGCGAGCGCCGTGCCCGTCGCGCCTGAGGCGTAGCGTTCCGACGGGCGAGCCGGCCAGCTCGACGATCAGGGTGCGCTCGCGCAGAGAGTCCAGGCGGTCGGCGAGACCATCGGGCGCAGGCGTTCCAAACCCCGCCTCGAGCAGACGCACGACGAGGGAGAGATCTGCCCCGGTCGCGGGGCGGAGGTGAATCTTTGGCTGGTTCGGCCCAACGGTCGGGTCGCCGAATAGCGCAAGCGCATGCTCGGAGTGATCGAGCACCCCGCCGCGGCGCAGGGCCAGGCGCTTGCCGGCGACCGAGGGGCGGGGCACGATGAGTAGCGGCTGCTGATCCCCACGCTCGCGGCATAGGGGCAGAGCGGCGTCCAAGAGGGCGCTGCCGATGCCGCGCCGGCGAGCCTCCGGCGCGACCATACCCGCCAGCTCGGGGAAAGACTCGAAACCGTAGATCCCTAGAAAGCCAAGGAGACGGTCGTCCGCCCACCACAAGAGGTCCTCGACGCGGTCGCCGCGGCGGCGCCGAAGGTTTCCCCACTCCAGCTTCAGGCGGCCGCCGTCCGCCTCGATCACCCGCTGCTCGAGCTCGGCGATCGCATCCAGGGCTCGCGAAGACAGACCGGCGGCTAGCTCGAGCACAGCAAGGAGCAAACCCGTTCGTCGGTTCGGCGCTTCATTCCACCCGGGCGCCCGCCTGGCGCAGCGCCTCGATCCATAGCCTGCACCACGCCTGCTGTTGGGCGGTCAGGTTGCTCATCAGCGGGTTGTAGGTGCGCTCGTCGGTGTCCGGTAGCCTCGGCACGGCGAGGATCACGTCGTCGCGACCGATGCGTTGGCGCACCCGCTCGAACTCCTTGCCCGACCGAGGGCTCGTTCCCGACAACCACCAACGTTCGTCGCCGTGCTGAACGCGGAACGCGGTCCTCGATGCGCGCCCGACACGCAACTCGGAGGGAGGATGGCTGAACAGCTCGTGGCCGGCGGGGTCACTCAGCGTCACCCGGCCCTCACCTTCGGGGATGATCTCCAGCACGGCCAGCTCGCCGCGTAGGCCCATCGCGCGTCGTCGCACGTAGACAGCGCCGGCAAAGGGCTCGTCCGGCCTCGGCGCCTCGCTGATGTTCACGTCCTCGGCGATCTCGCCATCCTCCTCACGGTCGCGTGAGGCTCGTCGCGCGATCGACGAGCGCATCCAGCGTGCAGCTTAGGACCTAGCACGCTCCCGCGCGGCTCCCTGAAGGAACCACGAGCGCACGACGCGTGATCAACGAAAACGAAGTCGCGAGATCGTGAGTACGGCGTGGATTCCACTCACGAGGGCGGGAGGCCTACTTGACCTGAGGCAGCTCCTGGGCCACCTCGCCGAACAGCGCCATCTGCTGTCCCAAGGCATCGCCGCTAGACGCGCTCACCAAACCCAGATTGTCGATCACCGATCCCGCCCGCACCAGCAGTCGCCGGAACTCTGCGCTCGACTTGACCGCATCAAGCGCCGTGCGGTCACCGTGGATCAGGAAGAACCCGTTTAGATCGCCGCCGTGCGGATCCAGCAGGTACGCCTCGAACCGGTCGATCTGTCCCTGTTCCTGCAGTTTGCCGTAGTAGCTGACCGCCTCCTGGAAGACCTGAAGCGCAAGCTGCTCGCGCCCCCGTACGACTTGGCCCCATCCAAGGAACAGTGCCTCTCCATCCATTCGCGTTACCCCCGAGACGTTGTGTCGATCTCCCGAGACGCTACCGCCCTTGGCACGTTCGCAGGAGAAATCTCTCCTCGGGGTCGAACGCTTGATGGACGAGCACGCCCAAGCAAAACCGATCGCCAGGCCGCGCGGCGCACCGGGCCCGACGACGGTCGGGCGTGTGCCTCCCCGATCTTGGCCTGGGCCAGGAGCCGCGCTATCTCCGGGTGGGTATACATCGAGCTCCTTAGCTGTCTATACAGTAGCTTTATACAAAGGTACTTCGCATAAAGCTGTCTGTCAAGCTACTTTTTGTCGAAGCTAAGATCTCGAACTGATGAGCAAGCGCCGATCGCTGCAGTCCGCTCAGGCGGACCCGGACGCTGCACCCAAGGCGAGCGACCCAGTCGCCGAGCACGTCCGCTGGGCGGTAGCCAACTGGCCGCAAATCGATCCCGAGGTTGAAGGGATCGTCGTGCGCGTCGACAAGATCAACCGCCACTTCGAAAATGCGTTTCGAGACAGCTTAGGAGAGGTTGGGCTCACCAAGGAGGAATGGAAGGTCGTGATGGCGTTGCATCGGAGCGTCCGCTCGCACGGCTGGCTCTGTCGGGATCTCGACGTGTCGACGGGGGCGATGACCAACCGGCTTGACAAGCTCGAGCGCGGCGGCTTGATCCGGCGTGCCCCGGATCCACAGGATCGACGCGGTGTGCTGCTCGAGCTGACCCCGGCGGGCGAGGCCCGGCTGGAGGAGTACATGGACGCCGGCGCCGCGCGCGAACGCGAACTGCTAGACGGCCTGACCTTGACGGAAAAACAGAAGCTCAATCGGCTCCTGTCCAAACTGCTCGCCTCCCTGCAAACGCGCGACGCTGAGCGGACTCCCGCCCGCGGGCGGCGCCAGAACTCCTGAACAGCCTGTAGGGCCGCGGCCGGAGCGCCTGCCCGGGATACCTCGTGGCCGGATGCGCTGCCATGCTGGCATCAATATGGCACTTGACGTGACACCATAATGGTGCCATCATGGTGCCATGGAACTTGAACCGTACGTAGACAAGCTCCGCGAGCAACTCGCGGTGGCCGCCTCCGCGGGCGGCGAGGAGGCGCGGTCGCTTGCCCAGCGGCTAACGGCCGCGCTTGAATCCGCCGTGCGACTGACCCTGCTGGATGCGCTTTCGTCGGCAGCGGCCGAGATCACCAGCGAGCTGGCGCCCGGCTCGGTCGAGCTGCGTCTGCGCGGGAGCGCGCCGGAGTTCGTGGTCACGCTCCCGCCGAGCGAGACGGCGGGCGAGCAGTCCGATAGCCCCGAGCCGACCGGAGCGTGGTCTCCGAGCGCGGCCGCGGCCGCGGCCGCCGCCGCCGGAGAGGGCGGGACCGCGCGGATCAACCTGCGGCTGCCGGACCAGCTCAAGAGCCAGGTCGAGCAAAGCGCCGACCGCGACGGCCTGTCGATCAACGCATGGCTCGTGCGCGCGGTCGCGGCGGCCGTCGACCGCGGTCAGCCGGGGGCGGGGCGGGGGCCGGGCCAGCAACGGACCGCGCGCGCCGGCCAGCGCTACACGGGCTGGGGGCGCTGAGCCCCGTGCCGGGCATCGGAAGCCGAACTGACTGAAACCAACGACTCACAGCACCCACGACAAACCAAGACTCAGAGGACCCATGACATGTCTCACTTCGAAACTCCAAATCCAATCTCGGTCGTGCTCGAGCTGCGCCTGGCGGACGTCCGCGTCGCCGCGGGGGAGCGCGCGGACACGATCGTCCACGTACGGCCGAGCGATTCGTCCAGGCCCGACGACGTGAGCGCTGCCGAGCAGACGCGCGTCGAGTACGCCGACGGCCGACTCCTGGTCAAGGCACCGCGCCGGCTGCGGGAGTGGACCCCGTTCAGCGATGGTGGCGCGATCGATGTCGACATCGAGCTTCCCGCAGGCTCGGAGCTGAGCGGCCAGGCGGGGGCCGGCGGGTTTCGCTGCACCGGTTCACTCGAGCGCTGCGAGCTCAAGAGCGGCGCCGGCGAGATCAGCGTTGATCAGGCCGCGCGCGTGAAGCTGGCAACGGCCGGCGACATCAGACTCGAGCGGGTGCTCGGGGACGCCGAGCTCACGACTGCCACGGGCGATGTGCGCGTCGGCGAGATCGAGGGCTCGGCGGTGATCAAGAACTCCAACGGCGACACCCGCATCCGCGAGGTCGGCGGCGATCTCCGGGTCAGGGCAGCAAACGGCGACATCGACGTCGAGCACTCGCACGGCTCGGTCAGCGCCAAGACCGCCAACGGCCACATCCGCGTCGGGAGCGTCCACCGTGGCTCGCTCGTTGCCGAGACCGCGACCGGGCGAATCGAGGTCGGGATCGCGACCGGCGTCGCCGCCTGGCTTGACCTTCACACGGCCTACGGCCACGTCAACAACGGGCTCGACGCCACCGAGGGTCCGGGGTCAGCCGACGAGCGGGTCGACGTACGGGCGAAGACGGGATTCGGGGACATCACAATCCGCCGCGCGGCCGAGCGCAGCGAGGATCTCCTTTCAGGAGCGAGGGCATGAGCACACCGACGGCCTGATCGGCCAGCGCCTGGTCGGTGTCCCGTGCCTGATGCTTCGCACGACCGGCCGCAAGACCGGTCACAC
>Ga0335072_10003988_pt1 | contig 22100 bp, 19 predicted proteins | sample Lox_Sample_21_FD_206725 | JGI IMG/M metagenome (GOLD analysis project Ga0335072, IMG submission 206725) | Soil microbial communities from Loxahatchee National Wildlife Refuge, Florida, United States - Lox_Sample_2.1 | ecosystem: Environmental > Terrestrial > Soil > Wetlands | place: USA...
AGCCAACGCAGCCGCGACATGTTGTAAGGATCGTCGTCGCCATGATGGCGGATGGTGCGATCTTCGATGGTGATGGCGACGCGGGTCTTCTCCGTCTGGTTGCCATTCGCCGTGGTGACGATCTCGCCGGAGACTGTTCCTGGCGCGACGTCATCGGGTATCTGCACGCCGCACCAGAGCGCTTGCACCTTCCCTTTGGCGACATCGACCTGCCGCGTGAAGGGTTGGCCGTGTTCGTCGATTCCGCCGAAATTGAAACAGCGGAAATTCTTTGCCGGCACCACTATCTTTCCATCAGCCGAGACCAGCGACGGAAACGCGACTTGCAAATGGTCGGCATCCTGTCTGGCCGCCCATACGCCCAGCTGAAAGACGTAGAACTCGCCTTTCGCCGCGCTCCCTTGGAAGGCCTGATTCGGACTGCGCTGCGTCCACGACACAGGCAGGTTATCGGTCATCCGAATCGAGTTATGGCGATCTTCCGGAAAGACAAAGAACGAAGAGGTTTTGTCGGCATCCAGAAGCGCCTGCACTTCGTCATGCGTGGCAATGATTTCCATGGGCGTGAAGCGATCGAAATCGTCGATCGATTCAAAGCGCACGGTCTGGGCTTTCGCCATTGCCTTTGCTGCGTCGAAGGCTTGATGGGAATCTTGCAGATGATGGCGCGACAGCCACTGACCATCGGCGGTGTTGGTGGGAGTGAGATAGGTGATTTTGGGATAGTTCGCCTTCAGCGTTCCCTGATAGGGCATGAAGTAAACGTCGTACTCGCCCGCTCCGCTAACCGGTTGAAAGACGATATCGCCGCTTTCTTGAGTGATGCTGACTCTGGCTACGTTCTCAATGCGCTTTCCGGTCTTGGCGTCGACAACGATGATTTCTTTGTTTTCCGGATTCTTGTCGCGCCGCCGCCAATCGATGTGCGCCCACACGGCGTCCGCCGCGCTGGAAACCTGTACGACGACGCGATGATTTCCGAGGGTGTCGCTGTCCCACTTGCCCGTTCCGTAGTGAGGGATCGTTGCCTCAACAGACGCCACCTTTCCCCTGTCCGGCAGCGTTCCTGATGGATGCGTCGCACAACCAGTTAGAGCCAGCACGATGCCCAGCGCCAGGACGCGAACTTGGGAATGGGAGGCAGCAGACAGCACGTTCATGAAAGCCCCTTGCCGTAGCGTTTTTTCTTACGGGAATCAGTGAGTAGACCGATCATAAAGACCATCGAAGGAAAAAGTAAATAAACGTAATACCTAGGCACCCAGGGGATGCCGGCAAATCGACCGCCATGGCAACGCGCCATGGAGACGCTTTTGATGCGTTATCTGCGGCATTTTTGCTCTATTTTGAGACGCCGTCCAAATAATCGCCTGGAAGGGCGCGTATCGCCAACCACCTCCGCATTCAGAATCGAAGCGAAACATAAGCAAACGAAATTAAGAGGTGGCATACTCGGACTCGGGAGGGGCCGCAGGCTCCGCGAGGCGTTCAAAGAGGGCGATCATGCGTTTTCTTGCAGGATTCTTGTTGTGCTTGGTCGTCACCGGACTGCATGCCCAGGTGAAAGTTTGGGAGGGGCATTTATCGATCCCCACCTCCGATGAGGGGGCGCCGGACGAGAATCCGCCTTTCGATATCTACACCAAAGATCGGTTCAACTACCCGTACACCCTTCGGGAAAACCTGCACAACACCGAGAGCGTTCAAGCATGGCGCGCGGTCTTTCTTGAGAACCACTATGTGAAATGCACCGTGCTGCCCGATCTTGGCGGGCATGTTTATACATGCATCGACAAGATCAACGGCCGGCCGATGTTTTACGCGAATCCGACTTTGAAAAAAGCGCTCGTCGCCTACCGTGGCGCGTGGGCGGCATTCGGCATCGAATTCAATTTTCCCGTTTCGCACAACTGGGTTTCGCTTTCGCCGGTCGACTATGCGTACGCCAGCGCGCCGGATGGAAGCGCATCGATCACCGTGGGCAATCGCGACCGCGCCTACGGCATGGCGTGGACGGTGCAGCTGACGTTGCGTCCGGGCAGCACCGTGCTTGAAGAACGCGTCACGCTCTCCAACCCCAGCGACGTGAGGCACCGGTTCTACTGGTGGAACAACGCGGGCGTTCAAGTCTGGGACGATTCCAAGATTTGGTATCCCCAGGCCTTTACCGCCAGCCATGGTTTCAAGGATATCGATACGTGGCCGGTCAATTCGAAAGGGATGGATCTGAGCGTTATCGCAAACCATAAAGACGGTCCGGTATCGCGATTCACCTATGGCAGCCGCGAACCCTTTATGGGCATCTACAATCCGCACACCAACGCGGGCGTCGTCCATTACGCCAACTTCGACGACCTGCCGTCGAAGAAGATCTGGACATGGGGCGTCGATGCCAATGGCCTCGCATGGCGCAAAGTCCTGTCCGACAACGACAGCGCGTATGCCGAAGTACAGGCGGGACTGTTCCGCAATCAGGAAACCTACGCGTTTCTTGAGCCTGAACAGGTCATTCGATTCTCCGAGTTCTGGATGCCGGTGAGGGATATCGGCGGCATCTCGCGCGCAAATCTAAACGGCGTGGTGTGGATGGGCAGAACGCCCAGCACGGATGGAAAGACGGCGCTAACGACGGCCTTCAACGCAAATTCGGACATACCGAACGCGTACATCCGGATCCTGGACGGAAACAAAGCCGTCTTTGAAGAACGCACATCGCTCAGCCCGACCAAGACATGGTCGCACCACATCGACGGCCTTTCTTCCGACCGCACATACACCTTCGTTGTCGAGAACGGCAACCATCAAGTGCTCTTGAAGCACACCGAAGGCGAATACGACTGGACGCCGCGCGATCAAGTTCATGTCGGACCGCAATCGACGCCTGTCCCTTCGACGGATCCGCACAACACCAGCGACGTCCTTGAGCGTGGCCGCAACGACGAATTGCAGGGCAATGTGATTGCGGCCTGGAACGACTACAACGAAGGACTCGCCGTCACGCCGACGAGTTTCGATCTACTGAAAGCACAAGGCAGACTCGATGTGAATCTGTTTCGATTCGAGCAAGCATCGAAACTACTCCAAGAAGTCGAAGACCGTGCAACATGGGATGCCGAAACACGGTATTACCGCGGCATCGCCGAAGAAGAACTCGGCCATAAGCGCGAAGCGCGTATCGAGTTTGAGGCGGCGTATCGCAATCCATCCTATCGAGTCGCAGGAGGCGTGCTGCTCGCCGAGCTTTTGGCCAGCGAACATGATGTCCATGGTGCACTGACGACACTTGCCAAGGCGTGCCCCGACGTTGCCAGTTCTTTAAGTACGCAGCGATGCGTCGAAGATACAGTCGTGCTACAGCGTGCGAATGGCCAACTCGATCATGCGCGCCAATTGGCGTCCGCATCGCTTGCCAACTACCCCACGAGCGCGTTTCTCAAGAACGAGCTTTCGATCCTAGGTTCACCGGCGCAAGGCTTCGACTCGTATTTGTCGGCGGACTCCCATCGAATTCTCAGCCTCGTGATTCAATACAACCGCCTAGGCCTCTACACCGATTCGCTCGCATTGCTCTCGCGTCAATACCCTCAGGCCCCTGCGCTGGAAAGCGAACCCGGAACGGTATCGCCCGAGCAGAATCCGCTGATCGCCTATTACAGAGGCTACGGCCGCGAGCAACTTGGAAAATCCGGAAAGAACGACTACGCAGCCGCCTCGAAGATGTCGCTGCGCTATATCTTCCCCAACCAGGCCGAGACGCTTTCCGTTTTGCACGCGGCGCTTGCCGCCAACGCATCCGATGCATCCGCTCACTATCTTCTTGGCACGCTCTGGTTTTCCAAAGGCATCGTCGACCCGGCGATAGACGAATGGCGCCGCGCCGCGTCGCTAAGGCCGGATATCCCGACGCTTGATGCGAGCCTGGGGCGGGCGCTGCTCGACATCAAGCACCAACCCGCCGAGGCCGCTCGCATATTCGAGCATGGCTTTTCCGTCGACGCTTCCAATCCCGCGCTCTACGTAGGCATGGATCGGGCGATGAAGCAGTTGGGCAAATCGCCCGCGCAAAGAGTGGCCATGTTCGAACGCTTTCCCGCCCACGCGGATATGCCCGCGGAGCTGGTTCGCGCTTTTGTCGACGCCTACGAGGCGAACGGTCAAACGGACAAGGCCAATGCCTTGCTAGCGGCGCATTTTCTCCCTCGTAAAGAAGGTGCTGCGCCGTTGCAACCGCAGGCACCGGTCAAGGCGAACAAATGAGAACCGCCTAGTTGCCCATAACCATGGGCGGATGACATGGCCTTGACACCATCGTACTGAGCCACAGTATTTTGGGACGCGTCCCTGGAGACAGGACGGGCAGTGGCATTGAACGCCGACTCCAGTCCGGCCATCCTCGCCATGATCGCCGGATCAATGCCCGCCTTGTTGGCTGCGTCTACGAGATCGGCTCTAGCGACTTCCCAGTTCCTGTCGAGCTGCTCACTTCGCTTACTCATCACACGATCCTTATGTGTCGTTGATTACTTGCCCACGGGTAATGCATAGATGCGCTTGGACATATCGAACGGCACGTCGATGTCTTCGATCTTCTTACCGCCCTTGGCCTTAGTAACAGTCAGAGGAAACATTGCCTGCGTTTGATGCGAGTCCGCGACGTGCAGGTCGTACTTCACATCTGGTTCGCCCTCTCTGATACGAGGGATGGCGCTTACATTTAAAAACTTGCCATCGAAATCGGTCACGATGGCGTAATTCAACACCAACGTGCCTTGCCAATCGCCGCCCGAGGTGAATATCCAACCATGACGGTTCGTTCCGATCGTGACGAGCTTCGCGTCCGTGCAGCCACAGGCTCCGCCTGCGCCGTACTCCATCGCCTTGTCGCCCGCGACATAGATCCATTGATGGGTCTTGTCGTCGTGGATGGCCTTGAATGAGCCCATAAGGCCGAGATTGGCCTGCGAGTAGCTGTAATCAAGCTCGCCCGCAATGTCGCTTCGGTTGTACGAAAGAAAATAGAGGGTCGTTGTGCCACCCTCGGATACCACATGGGACTGCCCCGACTTCATGCAATACTGCGTTGAGCTGCCGTCGTTGTCATCCAGCTCGATATCCCAACAGGCGTATTTGGCGCTGTACTTTGATGCGCCGTACTGTTCGTTCATGATGGCGTGGATGAGCTGCGCCACATCCTTGTCCGTCACGCCACCAGGGAACGTCTTGCCAGTTCCATTCACTGGGCCGGCCGCCGCGCTTTGTAGCGGCAAAAGCAGCCCTAACGCCATTACTCCTTTCGCCAGCATGCAATCGACCTCGTTCCGTAACATCGCTGATCGTTAAAGCTTAGCGAACGACGAGCGTGCGGATCGTTTGTCACATGAAGGTGAAGGGAGCTTTGATGCGCAGGGTTATGCCTCAGCAATTCCGTGAGCGAGAACAAGGGCGTGATGAAGCGTCGTGAAAAATCCATCGCGCGAGATCAAGCCCGCCCTACTTCGAAGTTTTAATGAGTTAATCGACAATTCCCGATGGAACTCCCCTCGGTCGTTCGTTGGCACATGCGAAGGCGTCCTTCGAACACATGTTTAGACTGGATTGACCAGCTTCGCTGTTGAAAGGCGCCTTGGCCTTCGCCGGAATGACAACTCGCGCTGAAACGGCATCGGCGCGACATTGACTTTCGTGGGAACGATGGCCAATAAACGTGGGAAAAACCCAGGGTCAAGGATACCTTTCCGGCTGGAAATTCACTGTCCTCTGCATGGTGCTTGCGCTAGAGTCCTGAGACTTGATCCGCGCTGATCGACGCATCATGAAACGAGCGCACGTACATTTACTGCTGTGGCCCTTCGTGAGTGTAGTGCTCGCGCTTGTCGCTGTTCGGCTTGTGCTTCCGAGCTGGATTCGTCACCACCTGGACGAACGGATCGAGCACATGGGCCCTTATCACGGCGCCATGTCCGAGGTCGATTTACATATCTGGCGCGGCAGTTACACCATTCGCAATCTGCGCATCGACAAGATCGGCGCCCCCTCCAACGAACCGTTTCTCAATGCACCTCGCACCGAGATTGCCGTGAGCTATGCCGAAGCCTTGCGCGGCCGTCTTCGTGGTCACGTTGATTTCTACGACGCGACGGTCAATTTCATCGACGGCAAAACCGAAAACCAGCAACAACTGGGCAAGGGCGTGAATTGGAGCAACGAACTCAATATCCTGATTCCCGCCGAGCTCGACAGCATTCGCGTGCACAATGGCACGGTTACGTTTCGCAATATCGTGTCCAGTCCAAACGTGGACCTGACCATGGTCGACGTCAACGCTACGATTACCAACCTTTCGGCGTCGCAAAACCAAAGCGGCACCCGCGTGGCAACGCTGCACGGAACCGCGACGGTGCTGGGCGATGCTCCGCTGGAAACGCAAGCCACCTTCGACCCCACCAACCGCTTCGGCAACTTTCACTACCAGATCCGCATCACTCACATTCAGCTCGTGCGCGCCAACGCCCTCGCCCGCGCGTATTCGGGATTGGATTTTGCAGGTGGCACCGGCGATTTCACCATGGACCTTAAAGCCGTCGATGGCCGACTGGATGGTTATGCGAAACCGGTATTTAAAGATTTAAAGCTTTTCAGCTGGAAGAAAGACGTCGAGCAAGAAAAAAAGGGGCCGATCAAGTTGCTGTATGAAGTCGCCGCGCAAGGCGCGGTATCGCTATTGAAAGGGCCGGGCAACGATCAGCTGGTGACGAACGTGCCGATCAGCGGACGGATTGGCGACAGCGAGTTCGGCAAGCCGCAAGCCATTTTCAATGTGGTGCGCGACTCGTTCCTGCACGCGTACGGATCGCAGCTTGCGCATTTGCAACCATCGCCGGACGCGACCACGCGCTGAGTCCGTTCCGTAGCGGTACCAGTGGCTTCAACACCAGCTTAGGCCAACATCGCTGTCAACGTCGACACACACAGCGCAACACAAACGGCAAAGAAGCTATTCAGCATCAAGGTTTCGAATTTCATGGCGGTTCTCCAATAAGCAAGTGAGTGAGGCTTTCGAGTTAGGTATTGCAAACCCGATGCCAACCGCTCGAATGCCTTGAAAACCGCATAACAGCGCCATTCGCGGAAATGGCCGCCATCGCGCCACATTGTCCGCGGACAGGTGTCCACGCTGTCCGGACAAAGCGCGGACAACGAAGATCGGCCCGAAAACATTTTTTTTGCTCCGTCACGAACCGGTCGTCTCAGACGCCACGGCGCTACACCGGTACAAGGCCGGTGTCGAACGCGTTCTAGGCGTCTGTCCCTGATAGATTTAGGAGTCATGACGCTACCAAGCCCAACCTCGTCAGTCTTGGCGCGTCTTTACCGGCACATACTCGCCATGCGTACCATAGCGCTTGCCGTGGGCGTCCACGTTTGCGCACAGCCTGCCGTCGCACAGTGTCAAATCCGCCGCGTTGTAGGTGCTCAATGTGTCCGCTGAGATTTGATTGGCGCGAATCACACTGGCGTAGTGGAGCGATAGCCAAACGCCGCCCGCAAGCAGCAACGTTAAACATGCGGTTATCACACCGACCACTTTCCACACCAGCATACGGTGAACACGCTCAAGTCGCCCCATCTCCTGGCTTAGGTGTCGTGCACTCTGGCTCACTTCCAATCCCGCCGACTCGTACTGCTTTCGGTATTCGGCGACGGTTTGATGCAATGTGTCGCCAATCTGTTCCTGCACGCCCTTCGGCAACTGTTGCAGCATCTCTCCCACGGATTGCTTGACGACATGAGGCAGTTGTTGTGTAAGTGACTGCAATTCCGAGGCGAGTGCTTGCTGTTGTTGCTCCATCGCCTGGCAGCGTTGCTCGAATCGAAGCATGACCATGGAAACCTTGCTCACGAGACCTTCCACATGCTGCTCCTGCATAACACCTTCCTTTGATGCTTGATCTCAAACAAAACGTACGCTTAAAGACTGCGACCCTGGCTCTTGGCGGGCGGCTGTTGCGCGGCTTGTTGCATTTGCTGCATATCCGCGAGATGTTGCTGCTGTTGAGTGATCAATTTATCTTCTATGCCTGCTATCTGAAGCGTATGCGCCCACATCTCGCGACCAAGCGGCATGTTTGCCATGGCCCTAGTATCTTCGCTGAACTGCTTCCAGTCGCCGGTTTCGGCAGCCGCTAGCATACGGTCGAGCCGCTGCTCAAAGCTGAGCTCCCGCGCTACCTGAGCCTGCCCGGGAAAACCATCCAACTCGGGAGCGACCGCCGGCATGGCGGCCAGTGCGCGCTGATCTTGGATGGTTTGCAACGTGTACCTGCCAGCCACGCCGTCGGAACTCAAGCCATGATCGTTCTGGAACGCACGTACTGCCGCTTCAGTATTTGGACCATAATGTCCGTCGGCCTGCAAAGCGCGGCCGCGGTTGTCTGTGTAGCCGAGCGCGGCGAGATCTACCTGGAGTGCATGAACCGCCGCTCCCCTGTCCCCATGGTTCATAGCAGTATGGGCGGCATGCTGTTGACGATTCGTCGTAATGTGATTGCGCGTATCGAAGGCAGGATCAGCGGGAAAAATTCCATGCTCTTTTTGATGTTGCCGAGCGAATTCCTCGTACTTTCCAACATAAGGCATTACATGCTTTCTTGATATTTCTAAACCGCCCGAATCTGCGACTGGGCCGTCGTGATGAAATTTGTAGATGTATTCCTCTCCATGACCATATTTGGCAACAAGGGTCGCATTGTCCTTGTAATGCGCGACAAGCGCCTCGGCTTGCTTGGTAAGATCACCTCGATTCGCATCGTTGATCCCGTATTTTTCGCCGGTTTTCGTTACAAATTGCCCTAACCCGTATGCTGTCGTCGAGCCTGCTGCGGCATCTGGGTTAAACCCTGATTCGTGCCTAGCGATCGCCAGAACATAGCCGATTTGGTGCGCGTCCAAACCGGCGCGCTCAGAGGCAATAATAAGTGCATCGATCGCTCGTGATTGCACTTCCGGGTTGGCATCGCCCACGACATGGGAATTTCCGGCCGCTCTTCCAGGCGTAGTATCAATCGGGTCTCGATAATGCGTTTTGTTTTCCGGAAGGACCTGGCTATCGCGATAGGCCAACCCCTTTTTCTGAATCATGGATTCGTAAATTTCAACATTTTCCATGTCTTATAGCTCCTTAAAGCAAGTGGGTTTACCTTTCTCATCCAGAGGATCTCCATCACATTGAAGGTATTCCTCTTTGGACATCCCAAGTCCGAGCTTCTTGCTAAACGCAGTGAAATCGCTATTGTTTGGCACCTTGTCGCGGGGCGACTCCATTCCCGTAATAGTTTGAATGGCGGGATTGCTGGAGGTCAGAAGCTTTCCGTGCTTGTCGTATAGGTGAAACCACTCGCAATATTCGCATCCCTCAGGTAGTTCACCGAACTCAACCACGAAATAGCTATCGTGCTCTTTCGATGACACAGCGCAGGCCAGACCCACCGGTGAATACTTTTCCATTCCCGATGGAGTCGCCATCTTGGAAAAATGGCCAGATCGTTCCTTCAATATGAGGAGGGGATGAAGGCAATCCAATTTCCCATCAATCCGAGGTTTGCATCGCAGACTCATTTCCGCTTCGCCACACATTTTTGATACCACGGCAACTCCAAAGCCTTCCGCATTTGCTGGATGCGCGAACGTTGCCAACAACAATAAGAGTGCCAATGCCAACGTCGATCTTTTCGTTTCTTGGTGCCCAAGTTCCAGGATATTCATCGCACGATCCTTATGTGTAGTTGTTGTTTTCCCCTGGGAAGGGCATAGATGAGCTGTGCCACATCCTTGTCTGACATTCCACCCGGGAACGTCTTGCCAGTTCCATTCACCGGCCAGGCCAGCTTGTTTTGAAGCGGCAAAAGCAGCCATAGCGCCATCATTCCCTTAGCCAGCATACGAGCCACCTCATACCTTGTAATCGGTGATCGTCAAAGCTTAGCGAGCGACGAACGCTCAGATCGTTCGCGACATGAAGGTGAAAGGAATATTGATGTGCAGGGTTATGGCTCGGTATTTCGGTCAGCGACGCCGAGGTCGTGATGCAGTGTTGTGTACAGTCTCCCGTACGAGATCAAGGCCGCCCTTTGCGATGCTTTACAGAGTTGATCGACAATTCTCGATTGAACCCCCTTCGGTTACTCGCTCTCGCATGGGTCGGCCAACTACCGCTGCGGAAGTCGCATGGCGGCTGTCGTAGCCGAGCTCCTAAGCAAAACGAATATCCATGACGCATCTTCGTATACGCCGCGTAGGCGTTTGCCAGCCCCTTAAAACACCTCTATCCGACAGATCGCACCATGGCTTTCGTGCGATGGTCTTAATGTCGGGCGTGCCCATCCCAGCGATGACCACGACACGCCCGACATGATGTGAAGTAACGCGGATCGCCCGAGTTGGCTCTCAGACGATCCGCTGGCCACCACCAACTCAAACAGGAAGTTGATCATGGTTACGCTCGATCATAAGGCACCCGCACGCTATCGTGCCCCCGCCGCGGTGCATCACCCCAACTACTTCACCGCCACGCCTTCGGCTTGGTGTCGAGCCATAGTGGGCTTTCGCCGAAACGGAAGCAGCTGATTCCGACAAGACGAGCAGGATTTCCTGTAGCCCTTCACGCCGCGCGCAATACGCGGCGTGACCTAAGCGTGTGGAGAACATTCATGGAAGAGATGTATGGCAGCCCTTCCGGGCCGCAATTTTATGTGCTGTCGGAGGAAGGTTATCGCGAGCTCAAAAGCATCCAGCAGATGCTGAGCCTGATGGCGGGCATTGCGTATAACGAGGACGACGATAAAAACGGCAACGATCTGTTGACGCTGCGCCGTGAAGAATTTTTCTTTGTCTTTACGGAAATCAGCGCTCAGATCGGTGATGCGCTGGATCGCGTTGGCAATGAAAACGGCCTTAGCCATCAAAGCCGAATTTGGCAATAAGACAAAAAGGTCAGCGCAGCTTTCCAGTGAAAGCGCCCTGACTTTTCTGCGGATGTTTGTAACGGACCAAGAACAAGGCCCTCAACTTATGCGGTTTGCCTGTTAGTCCAGTGATTGAGACCAGCGCAGAGTGCCAACAGCGCTGCCGTGACAAAGAACACGTCACGCAGACCTACCCATGCGCCGATCTGCCCACCGATCAGCGGGCCGATGACTTGCCCGGCATAGGTTGAAGATTGCAGATAGCCCAGTGTCTTTCCCGTTCTGTGCTCGGCTACCAAGGCCCGCACGCGCTTGGTCACTGCCGGCAGCAAGCCGGCCATAGACATGCCCATGACGAGGCGCAACGACGCAAGCTGCCACCACTGCGTGACGAATGCCTGCGGCAGCATGATCGCCGCCGTTACCAGCAGGCACCCGACTACCACTTTGCCGCTGCCGATCCGGTCGGCGAGTGCACCGAGACGCGCCGACGTAAGCATGCTGCCGAACGCCGACGACGCCATAACCATCCCTGCCGTGCGCGCAAGATGATCGTGCGGTATGCCTAATTGCCCGATATAGACGGTGATAATCGGTTCGATGGACATATTCGCCAACAGCACCATCATTGCCGTAACCAGAAGCGTCACGATAAGGCGTCGATTCATCGCCATGGTGCCGTCGTCGCTCTTTCGTTTCACCCGTGTGCCATCCAGTGCGGGATCGAAATCTTCCCGAATAAAGAAAATGGAGACCAACGCCGCGATGGCGATAACACCCCCACCCACGAAGAACGTTCCGCGAATACCCACCACGCCGGGCAGGAATCCACCAACGAGTGGCCCAATCAGGCTGCCTGAAAGCGCACCCATGGAAAGAACGCCCAATGCCCAGCCAGACCTGTGCGTTGGCGCCTGTGTGCCAACCATCACCGTGGCAGCTGATGCATATCCACCGACAAGACCCGCCACCAGACGAAGCATCACCAGCTCGATCACGCTATGCGCGATGCCAATCAGCGACATGACTACCGCCATGCCGATGGCGGCGCGCACCAACATGGGCTTGCGGCCGTAGCGATCGGCGAGATGACCCCAAATCGGAGAGGTGATCGCAGTGCCCAGGAAGGTGGCGCCGAAGGCAACGCCGGACCACTGCACAATCGACGAAGATGAGGATACCCCTAGTTGCTCGACGTAGAGCGGCAGAAACGGCAACAGCATGCTCAGGCTAAGGAGCGTGGTGAACGAGCCGAACACTCCGATAAAGAGATTGCGTTTCCAGTAGAGCGCATTGCGCTCGATGTAGCTGGCGCGAACGGCCTGCCCCCATAGCGGCTGAACGCTCGTATCGATTTGCGCGGACATAAACGTAGCCTTCTTATCTCGACACTCCCCATCGGGTCTGACAAGACCAAGACAGGGACGCCAAGGATGCGTGCGTGGTGTTTGCTTACGCGCAAATCTAAGCGCGAAAAGCCGATAAGCGAACCCCCATTGGCTGGCAGACACTATTTCGCGGAGCGGTTGAATCAGCGTTTTCCACGTCGCCCCTCGCATGTATGCCAACCGCATCCATGCGCGGAAAACTGCACGGCAGCGGGGGGACGTCGCGTTATTCGCGGCCAGGTGTCCGCGCTGTGTAGGTAACGCGCGGACAAAAAAGAGCGGCCCAAGGCCGCTCTTTTTGCTATCTCACATAGTAATGGCGCCCGACGCCATCAAACTTGCCCGACCGCATGCAACAGTTCTTGAAACAACCTCGCGGAACCGCAAGGGCATGGATCGTTGCGGCCAAGTTTTTCGAAACAACTCCTTGTTGCCGTGAACGATACGCTCACCCTTCTTGACCCGCTGCTCGGAAGGATAGCCTTTGCGACGCTTACTGCTTTTGGGGTTACTACTACTGGCGAACCTCTGTAAGCATTCCGACTTAGCGCGAGGTTCGTTCTTTCACGGCACCATCTCTTCTCAGGCGGCCGCTGCCTGCCTCGCCAAACGCTCTCTGGCAAAGCTGCGCAAACTTTTGCTTGGCCCCTTTCTATTCAACGAGACGCCCATCTGGACAAGATTCGTAACAATGCCAATCGGCGTCAGGATCAAACCAAAGGGTACGCCCCACCAACCCAATGTCGCTGCACCAAGCGTATCCAGCGCCTGCGACTTGAGCGCGCACTTGGTGCAGCACATGTGCTTTTTCTCACCAAACCGCGTGAGAATGATCATCGAATAGACGAACGCGCTTTTATGCTCATTGAGCGGACCGTTCCCTTTACAGCGCGGACACCGCATGGCCCTGAGCTTTTCGACCTCGGCCGCCACTGCCGCTTCCGGAACCTCGCTTAACTTTGAAATATAAGCGGCTTTGCGTTGATGACATGGCTTGCTGCAAAAGCGATAGCCATGATCCTTGACGCCCCCGGCGATAATCGTTTTACCGCACGTCATACACGTTGCCATACTTCCCCCTGGAATCGACGAACGCTTTATCTAATTTTGTTGCGACAACCTAACTTCAAACCGTCTTGCAAGCGCTGAAAAATAACTCAACGTGGAACAATTTTCTCGTGAGTCCCTCTTCGTCGCCTTTACGGCCAAGCCTCTACTTCCTAGAAGCTGCTACCTTGCCCCTCGCTCATCCCCGCTATCTGCCAGCGAGCCCAAGCGCACATTTATCCGATATCGCGTGTCGTAGAGCACGCAGTGCGTGTCTTTAGCGAACCGATAGAACATAACAAAGATTACAGGGACGATCAGAAAGGAGGCATATGCAAAAGCACTTGAAATATGCGAGTTCAAAATGAGCAAAATACCTATTGCCCCGATCGGTCCGGCAATCATCATCCCAAGCTCAAAGTACAGTTCCGTCACCTTTCGACTGAGATATCGATACGCGACCGGCTCGCCCTTGTCGAACTGCCTGGCCAGATAATCAAACCAGTCTTTCTCCAGCCAGTCTTCCGAAGCAGCCGGCGGCAGATTGCTTGCAACCTTCTTATCCCACCCTTTTTCGACATAAGTGCCGAGACCTTCTACGACGGCGCCCAGCATGACTACCAGCGAAAACGCGCACACATTTGCGGGAGCGGTATACGCCTTGTACAGATCCGCCAGACCCGCATTCTCCTGGACGGCCATCAGTACCCATGGGGCAATCAGAACGATGCCGGGCAGGATGATGGCGAAAAAGGATCTAGTTAGCGTCAGTGGCATCTCGCCTTCTCCTTTGTCTGACATGAGTGCGCCTCCCTAAGCCGACCGCTTTAGACCACCATCTACGACAGCAGCAACGTTCTTGAGCCGCTGAAGCGTCGTTTGTTGGCCTGCCACATCCTTGCACACTCGTTTGAAGATCCCTTGCAAGGCTGATTTCAAATGAGGCAACGATTCCCGCTGATCGACGCCAAGCAGGCTGGAGAAGATGGCATGCGCATGCAGCACTTCGACATCCGACAGATAACCTTGCTGCTGCCAACGCCAGCCAGCCGTTTGACCATCGTTGAAATGGGAAAAGTTGAAGCGGGAGTTGGCGAGGAAGACGCCAAAGCCCATGAATACCGCAGCCAGATCGGTGGCAGGTTCCCAGACTTCCCATCCACCGGGTGGCGGCTCGGGAAACCCCGCTGTGCGGTAATGCGCCAGCTCGTGGGCGAAGGTGGCAACCATCGACATCGGGTTATGTAACTGCCTGGGGTTATAGGTGATCAGCGCACCACCTTCTTTCAAGGCGCGAAATGTACCGGACGGCGACTGGGGCGCGCCCTGCACAAAGGCCTGCGGCGACACCATGGTATTGGGATCGTCCTCCTGGCATTGGAGCGTACACGGCCAATCCGCCATATCCGCATAGACCTTCACCTGATGGAAGATCATCTCCGCGAATGCATGCCCGCTCGAACCGTCATGCGGAAAGAATTTGGGTGTGGGCAGGACCAATCGACGCTTTTTAAAAGCCTCGATGCCACCCGTGTTTTGAAGCAGCCACTCAAAGCAGTCGAACTGCCATTGCGTTAGCTCGGCGTCGAGCAGCGATCCTTTGCGAAATAGTCCGAACATGATTCCCTCGATCATGTGTGTGATGGCACGCATCAGAAGCGATACCTCTTTCTGATGAACCAACTTTCTAAGGCACTTTCTGCTCCCTGCTATTACTCTGGCCCCGTTATTAGAACCCTTTTTGACAATATGGCGTCCTTCTAGAAGAGGAAACTCCGTCCCATATTCCAACCTAGCTTTTCGATACCACCTCGAAGAAGATCGGCGAACTCGACCGTGTCGGAAAAGTAATTGCGGAAAGACAACTCAACCTCGTCGGGGCTTCCGGCACCAACTAACACAACGTTACTGTCCGGCTGTTCGTTTTCCAGTTTGAACAACGCCGCGAGTGCACGTCGATTTTTATCATAATGCCGAACCTCTAGTTTTCCTTCACGACTGAATACCAGAATGTAATGCCGCTTATTCGCGTCATTGATCTTTGCCACCCTGAGGAACGATAGGCGGTCCAATAGCTTCAGGTCTCGCTCTAAATCGCGCATCTCAATTAAAAGTTGATCGTCCGGTATATCCGGGAGCGGCCCCCGCCTTTGCTCATGAGCGCGCGCCAAGATTTCACTGGCCAAAGCCATGAATCTGACGTAACGATCATCGCCGCGCTCATACTTCGGCTCGCTATCGGTAACATAGCCGATCACTTCGTTCGCCGTGGCCCACGAGTGCTGTACAAGCGTACGATATTGAATCTCGATAAATAGACCTGGTGCACGCTCCGCATGCTTGGAGTTAACGTTGTAGCGATAGATATCATGCACACCACGGTAACCATTGGACTTGGGATGTGAGATGTAATCGTATTGACCGTCACGACTGTGACGTTCGTGCTTAATTCGAGCACGATGCATATCTGCGCGGAACGCTTGAAGTTGTTTTTCGTCGTTAAATATGACTCTGAGCCCGGCAACGTCGTCCATGCGCCCTAATGCCATTTTTGGGTGCCGTTGCAATTTGTCAAAGATTGTTGAACGACGTTTTAACCGCTGACCAACAGCTACCGCTCCCTTGGTAGTTGCGCGTTGCCGCAACATAGATTGAAACGTATTTATTACATGGCGGTGTGCTGCACGCCACTCGTTGATCACGGCAATATCGTCATCCGTAGCGCTACCGTCTCGTACGCGCCTACCAGCAAGATTGACCCGCTCTCTCGAACCGCCAGGAAATGCAGCATTACCCATTGCAAACCCCTGAAAAAGATCAGACAGCCATTCGAAAAAAACGAAACCACTCGAAGCCTATATCTTTGCTCTTCGAATTTCGCTCACTTGGGTATCCGAAGTGCCTGATCTAACGTGCGCCTGGGCAGGCTATCAGATGAAACTTTTACACGCGACTCCACTACCTGTGACTTCTTTTTGGATACCATTTTCGCTTCCTTACTTTCGCTACGAAAATTAGAAGGCAATCGTGGTCTTTGACGTTGCCATTTCTGCCACATTAAATACGAAAGGCGACATTAACGTCGCCTTTTGAATCTAAAACCATCTAATTCCATCAGCCGCATTTGCTATACCCACAATTCAAACAAGTCTGACACCCATCCATCAGCACCAACGCCTTGGTATTGCACTTGGCGCATAACGTCGCACCAGGCGGAAAGCCTGCGGAATCGTTGGTGTCGGCATCAGTGGGGCCGGTTGCGCTCAGGTCAGTTTTTTTTTGAGCGCCTTTCTCGTAGGCCGCACGCTTTTCGGCGATAAGGGCGCGTTGGGCGTCGCTCATTTCCGGGTCGTGGATGAGGCCGATGTTTTTCATGTGTTGCTCGATCACGGCACCGATTTCGGCCACGATGCTGGGCATGTAAACGCCGCCGGCTTTGAAATAGCCGCCGCGCGGGTCGAACACGGCCTTCAACTCTTCCACGATGAAGGTGACGTCGCCGCCTTTACGGAACACGGCGGAGAGAATGCGGGTGAGCGCGACGATCCACTGGAAGTGGTCCATGTTCTTCGAGTTGATGAAGATCTCGAAGGGGCGGCGCTGTTCGTACTGGGTGCCGGCGTTGAGCACGATGTCGTTGATGGTGACGTAGAGGGCGTGCTCGAACAGCGGGGATTTGATCTTGAAGGTGGAGCCGATCAGCGCCTCGGGACGCTCCAGGCTCTCGTGCATCTGGATGACTTCGGCCATCGGCGCTTCTTTCGCTTGCTCGACGGCGGATTGTGCGGCGGGGGCAGCCTTGTCCTCGGGCTTGACGACCTCGTAGCCCTTGATCTTCTTTTCGATCTTGATCGTCATGTTGGGTGCTTCCTGTATGTGTGTGGCGCTTATAAGAGATAAGTGGACTCGCGAGCGGCTTTATCAAGCGCTTTGGCGAAGGATCCCCTTACCTCGACCCTCTCTACGGAGGGTCTGAAAAAGAAATCCGGCCCGACTCGCGCCGGGCCGGATGGGGTGTTGCTTACTTCTTGCGGGCGGCTTTCTTGGCGGTTTTCTTGGTCGCCTTACGGCCGGCCTTCTTGCTGGCAGTGGACCTCTTGACCGCTTTCTTAGCGGCTTTCTTCACGGCCTTTTTGGCCGTTTTCTTGCCTGCGGCCTTTTTGGCCGTCTTTTTGCTGCTGACCTTCTTTGCAGCTTTCTTGGCCGTTTTCTTTACGGCCTTCTTGCTGGCTTTCTTTGCAGCGCCTTTCTTGGCGGCTTTCTTGGCGGCTTTCTTGGCCGTGCCCTTCTTAGCAGCCTTTTTGGTTGCTTTCTTGGCGGCTTTCTTGGTGGCCTTTTTTGCCGCTTTCTTGGCGGGCGCGGCAGCCTTGGCTTTCTTGGCTGCTTTCTTGCGACGCGCCTTTTTCGGTGCTGCCGGGGCGGACTCTTCGGCGGCCGGCGCGGCCGGCGTCAGCAGATCGTCGTGGTGCATTTCGAGTTCGGTATCGATGGACATGTGGGTATTCCCCTCCGGGCGTTTGTTATGGAACTGGCAGTGGACTGATTACGTGTGTGCAAAAACGTAGCGCGAATTCGCGTTACATGCCACCACTAAAATTTTCCGTAATAGCCTTCCTTCAAAGCATCGAACAAATTGGCGGCGGTGTGCATCTCTCCGTCGTACTCCACTTCTTCGTTGCCTTTCAGTTCCACAACACTACCGTCCTCCAATTCGAAGCGGTAGAGGGTGCTCTCCAGATCGGCTTCTTTTACGAGCACGCCCTGGAATGCCGCCGGGTTGAAGCGGAACGTGGTGCACCCTTTGAGGCCTTGTTTATAGGCGTAGAAGTAGATGTCCTTGAAATCTTCGTAGGGGTAATCGGTCGGTACGTTCGCGGTCTTGGAGATGGAGGAATCCACCCAGAGCTGCGCGGCAGCCTGGATATCCACGTGCTCTTTGGGCGTGATGTCGTCGGCCGCGACGAAGTATTCGGGCAGCTTGGCCTTGGCGTCGTCGGTGAACGGCATCGCCTCGGCATTGATGAGCGCGCGGTAGGCGAGCAGCTCGTAGCTGTACACCTCGACCTTTTCTTTGGTCTTGCGGCCTTCGCGGATCACGTTGCGCGAGTAGTGGTGGGCGAAGCTGGGTTCGATGCCGTTGCTGGCGTTGTTGGCCAGCGAGAGCGAGATGGTGCCGGTGGGCGCAATGGAGCTGTGGTGCGTAAAGCGTGCGCCGACCTCGGCCAATTCCTTGACGAGATTGGGGGCGACGCTGGCGACGCGCTGCATGTAGCGGCTGTATTTGGCGTGCAGCACGCGGCCGGGGATCAGATCGCCCGCTTTGTAGCCGTCGTCGACCATTTCCGGGCGCTTGCGCAGCATGTCGCCGGTGACGGTGTAGTTTTTGGCGAGCACGGGCGCGGGGCCCTTTTCTTTGGCCAGATCGAGCGCAACTTCCCAGCCGGCGACGGCCATTTCGCGCGACACCTCTTCGGTGAAGGCCACGGCGTCGTCGCTGCCGTAGCGCATCTTGAGCATGGTGAGCGTGCTGCCCAGCCCCAGGAAGCCCATGCCGTGGCGGCGCTTGGAAAGAATTTCGTTGCGTTGCTGCTCCAGCGGCAGGCCGTTGATCTCCACCACGTTGTCGAGCATGCGGGTGAAGATCTTCACCACTTCGCGGTATTCGTCCCAATCGAAGCGCGCCTTGGGCCCGAACGGATCGCGCACGAAGGTGGTGAGGTTGACCGAGCCGAGCAGGCACGAGCCGTACGGCGGCAGCGGTTGCTCGCCGCACGGGTTGGTGGCGCGGATGTGCTCGCACCACCAGTTGTTGTTCATCTCGTTCACCTTGTCGATGAGGATGAACCCGGGCTCCGCGTAGTCGTACGTGGAGACCATGATCATGTCCCACAGATGACGCGCGCGGATGTGGCCGTAGATCTTGCAGGCGACCAGGCCGTCTTCGCGCTCCACGTAGTTTTCGTGGGTGGGCCACTCGCGCCACACGATGGTGTTGGGGTCGTTGAGGTTGAGCTCGTCTTTTTCCTTGACGTGCACGGGGAAGACGAGCGGCCAATCCTGATCGTGCTCCACCGCCTGCATGAAGCCGTCGGTGATCAGCAACGAGAGATTGAACTGGCGCAGACGACCGTTTTCGCGCTTGGCGCGGATGAATTCTTTGACGTCGGGATGGCTGACATCGAACGTGCCCATCTGCGCGCCGCGACGGCCGCCGGCCGAGGACACGGTGAAGCACATCTTGTCGTAGATATCCATGAACGACAGCGGGCCGCTGGTGTACGCGCCAGCACCCGATACGTACGCGCCGCGCGGACGCAGCGTGGAAAATTCATAGCCGATGCCGCAGCCGGCCTTCAGCGTGAGGCCCGCTTCGTGCACCTTCTCCAGAATGTTGTCCATCGAATCGCGGATGGTGCCGGAGACGGTGCAGTTGATCGTGGAGGTGGCGGGCTTGTGTTCCAGCGCGCCGGCGTTGGAGGTGATGCGACCGGCGGGAATCGCACCGCGGCGCAGCGCCCACAGAAAACGGTCGTACCAGTGCTCGCGCAGCTCCGGCGTGGCTTCCACATCGGACAGGGCGCGCGCGACGCGCTTCCACGTATCGTCGATGGCGCCATCCACCGGCTCGCCGGTCTTGGTGCGCAGGCGGTATTTTTTGTCCCAGATATCGAGCGATGCAGGTTGCAGCGGAATGGCTGCCACATCGCGACCTGTGTTTGTTGCACGCAAGGTGCTCATCGGCTTCCTGACCTCCCGGCATGGCCTCACGGCCCCGTTGGTTTCTTATAGGTGTAGTGAATGGCGTCGGCGATCGGAAAAAACGACCCGATCAGGCCCGATTTACCCCCGCGGGTAAGTCGAGCTCGGCGTTTTACGCAATGTACGGCAGCCCCCTTCTGACGTTTCCTTCCGGCCCCAGCACTTGGGTTGCAGACTGGAGCCCGCACACAAGATGTTGTGGTTGCGACTGAAGCGAACGTTACCCCCGCGACCGTTGGAAGTAAAGAGCAGACTGCATCACAGTTCGTGGAGGCCTGATTGCGCCTGTCTGGCATGCCTACGTTGCGGCTGGAAACACGCTGACAGCACAGACCCCTGATGCGCCACACGGATTGAAGTACGTACGCGCTTGAATAATTGCACGTTGCGGGTTGGGGAACCGCGCGCGGTTCGCGCGAGTCGAAGATGCGGTTTTTTTATCGTTGTCGGGAGAGTTCATGCGCCATCGCTTCCTTCATGGTTTGACAGTGCTTTTCGCCGCCGCCTCTTTCGCTGCGCTGCCGATGCGCGCGCACGCCGCGCTGCCGCCGGTGGTGAACGGCCAACCGCTGCCCTCGCTTGCACCGATGCTGCAAAAGGTGACGCCGGCCGTGGTGAACATTTCCACCAAGACGCGCGTACGCGTGCGCAATCCGTTTTTCGAGGATCCGGTGTTGCGACAGCTGTTCGGCCTCAACGGCTCGCCGCGCGAGCAGGATGAACAGAGCTTGGGTTCGGGCGTGATCGTGGATGCGGCGAAGGGTTACATCCTCACCAACAACCACGTGGTGGGCGGCGCGGACGACATCACGGTGACGCTGCAGGACGGGCGCAATGTGAAAGGCACGCTGGTGGGTACCGATCCGGCCACCGACGTGGCGGTGGTGAAGATCAACGCCGATCACCTGGAAGCGCTGCCGCTGGCCGATTCCTCCGCGACGCGCGTGGGCGATTTTGTGGTGGCGGTGGGCGATCCGTTCGGACTGGGCCAAACGGTAACCTCCGGCATTGTGTCGGCGCTGGGCCGCTCGGGTCTGGGCGGTTCGAGTTTTCAGAACATGATTCAGACCGATGCCTCGATCAATCCCGGCAATTCGGGCGGCGCGCTGGTGAATCTGCGCGGCGAGCTGGTGGGCATCAACACGATGATTCTGTCGCCCTCGGGCGGCAATGTCGGCATCGGCTTCGCCATTCCCACCAACCTTGCCAGCGAGGTGATGAAGCAGCTGATCGCGCACGGCAAGGTGAGTCGCGGCACGTTGGGCATTCAGTCGCAGGACATCACGCCGAACATCGCGCGCATGTTGGGTTTGAAGAACAACCAGGGCGCGGTGGTGGTGCGCGTGGTGCCCGGTTCGGCCGCCGATCGCGCGGGCCTGGAAACGGGCGATGTGATTACCGCGCTCAACGGCAAGCTGCTGGAAAACGCCGATCAGCTCAACAATGCGCAAGGCCTGCTGCCGGTGAACAGCACGGTGAAGTTGACCGTGCAGCGCAGCGGTGCCACGCGCGAGGTGACCGCGCAGCTGACGGAGCAGAAGATCGCCACGCTCGACGGCGCAAAACTCGATCCGCGCCTGGCGGGCGTAACCTTCAGCGACCTCAGCGATGAACAGACCGGCCAGGGCGTGTCGGGCATCGTGGCGTCGTCCGTCGACGCGAACAGCCGCGCCGCGCAGGCCGGATTGTCCTCGGGCGATGTGATCGTGGGTGTCGGTAATCGCCGCATCACCAGCCTGCGCGATATGCAGGGACTTGCCGGCGCACGGCCTCGTCAGCTGGTGTTGCTGGTGGCCACGGACGAAGGGCTCAATTACGTGGTGGTTCAGTAAATCGCAGCGGGCTGTTGAAAAACGGCCCGCTTTTTCTGCAGCAATCGGCATGCGCGCGATGCAACTATATGAACACACGCGGTGTTCAGCGTGGCGTATTGCTTGATGTTTTG
>Ga0335072_10003989_pt1 | contig 22097 bp, 19 predicted proteins | sample Lox_Sample_21_FD_206725 | JGI IMG/M metagenome (GOLD analysis project Ga0335072, IMG submission 206725) | Soil microbial communities from Loxahatchee National Wildlife Refuge, Florida, United States - Lox_Sample_2.1 | ecosystem: Environmental > Terrestrial > Soil > Wetlands | place: USA...
TGAGATCTTCGATGTTCGACGAATTCGCTTCGACGACGAGGAGATTGCAATGCGGGCAGATTGCCGAGGCCATGTCGAGATCGACCGACATCTCTTCGCCCCAACTTTGATCGCCGGCGGGAAGCGTCGACGAACCACCCTCTGCCGCGAAGCGCAGACAACCGCTTGCGGTCGTACACGCCGGCAGCCCCATCGTCGAGCGATAGACAGCGAGATCGGAAGCCGCGTTGGGATTGTTCATCGCAACGACGATGCCGATGGTTTGTCCCGCGCCTTGCGTGTACGGAACGCCGTAGGCAAGCCACAAGTCCTGCGGCTGGAAGCCGGCGATGAGCGCGGGCACGAGATCCAATTCGGGCACGACGTCGAGACGGCGAATCGCGGTACACGATCCCGAGCCGGTCAGGAGTGCGCACACGAGCGAGGTTGAGGGCGATGAGGTCGAGTTGGCGGGCAGATTACGGCCGACGATCGGAATCGCATTGGCGATGATCGGTATCGCATTTGCCGTAATCGGAATTGCGTTGGCGGTGATCGGCCGCGCGCCGGCCGGCAGTGACGACCTGCTGTCGGCTTTCGACGACGACTTTGTCGCCGTCGCTTGCTGCGCCGCCGACTGCGATGCAGACGGAAGCATGCCGCCGCCCGAGCAAGCAACCAAGCTCGTCAGGACCATGAGACCCGTAATCCGTTTCAAAAAATGGCTCATCGCCCACGTCCCTATAGACCTCAAGCAAGTTACCACACCCTCTTCAAGTATCGAGCCGAGCGAGGGTTATGTGCCTTAAGTTAAACCTTATGGGGAACGGTCTTTACAGAATCTCTACACAAGCCGGTGGTCGGAGACTATCGCAACCATCGCTTCCACGATCTCAGGATCAAAATGGGTCAACTGATGCCGGCGCAATTCTTCGAGCCCAATGACCGGTGAAAGTGGCGGGCGATAGGGGCGGCGCCCGATCATGGCGTTGAAAACGTCGGCAACGGTGACGATACGGACCTCGATCGGTATTTCGCCCGGCCCGAGGCGATCGGGGTAACCTTTACCGTCGAGCCGTTCATGGTGCGAGCGCACCATCGACATGTAGCGAGCAAGCGAGGGCACGTCTACAACGATCTCGGCGCCCTCGACCGGGTGGCGTTCGATGACAAGGCGCTCCTCTTCGGTAAGGCGCCGGGGAGCGTTCAAGATCTCATTGGGCGTCGCAATCTTTCCGATGTCGTGCAGAAGGCCGCCACGCTGCACGAGCAACGAAAGGTCGTCGTCGAGATTGAGTTTGCGCGCGAGTCGCACGCACCACAGCGAGACGGCCTGCGAATGTTCGCCCGTGAGCCGATCCTTATCGAACAGTCGCGCGATGAGATTGTTGATCGTCATGTCGATGTCGTCGATCGACTCGCCGGAGGCTTCGATCGTAACCGAACGCGGCTGGTGGATGGATCGACCGATTGCGCTGGTTACTTGCCGTAACGCTGCGGGGTCGTTTAGCCACCCTTCACGTTGACCGACGTCGATGAGCGCGAGGGTTGTGCTTTCAATGACGCTCGGCAAATATGCCAGTGCGCCGAAGCGCTGAAACGTTTCCTCGAGCCACGCCTCGAGCTGCGTTGTTTCACGTTCCTCAACGGCATCGGCGATGCGCTTGCAGAGTTCTGCTGCGACGATTTCGGCCGCGACGGTGCGGTGCGCTGCCGGGCCCTCACGCGCTAGTACGCGCCGAGCAACGTCGGCGCCGACGATTCGAACCTGGCGCGCGATCTCGACCGTCATATCGCAAGATCCACGAGGGCATGACGGGAGGGCAGTGACTCAAAGACGCGCGCGAACCCGCCGAGCGAATGTGCGTGAAGCGTCTCGAGCGCAGCCGCTACGGCGCGATGATTCTCCGCCCCGAAAGCGTAGTCGCAAAGGGCTGAGATAGCCTCGCCAATTTCAAGAATGCGATCGGGGACTTCGGCTTCCTCGTTGACATCGCGCAAGAGCGCTCGCGCTTCCGGCTCGCGTCCTAAGAAGGCGAGCGAGAGAGCCAGAAGCAGTCGGGCTCGCGCGGTGCGCGCCCCCGGAGCTGTACTCGCTTCAAGCGATAGGTTCGCCTGCTCGATGGCGCGCAAGGCTTCGTCGACGCGCAAGCAGCCCACTGCGTAGAGCGCCACCTCCGACCAGCGCTGCGCTCGGCGCTCATCCGACGTTTGATGCGCAGCCGTCGGTTCGAGCAGGCGATACGCGCGCTCGAAATCACCGCGAGCCGCAGAGCGCATCGCATCGCCGGGAAGAAATGCTTGTTCCGACGCGATAGCGCCGAGATAGAGATCGAAATCAGCAAGCGTTTCATCGATGCGCGCGATTGCGGCGGTATTGTTACGCTCGACCTCGATTTCATACATGGTCGCGAGGCAATAGAACTGAAACTGAATATTTCCGCTCTTGAGACAGCTCTCCATCAACTGTTCGATATGCCAAAGCGCTGCGTCGATGTTGCCGAGGTGCGATTCTATGACATAGAGGACGCTGTGCGCGCCGGCCGCTACGGTGTAGGCCGAGGACTCGCTCGCAATCGAAGCGGCGGTCGACGCATAGGAGCGCGCGGTCGCGTAATCCTCCTGCAGATGCAGCACGAATGCTGCCCTGGTCAAAATGCGAGCGTGCAGCTCTGCATCGCCGATCGCGTCGTCGAGTTCGATGGCTTTCTTTATGGCACGCAGCGCGTCTTCAGGCTGATGTTCGAGTTGCAGCGCTTGCGCGAGCGCTGAGAGGATGCCGGCTCGCAGCGACTGCGAGACGCGCGGGTCGTCCACGTGCTCGCGCAACAGGCTGATACAGTCGACGCGTTCGCGGTGCAGCAAATCGCACGCGTACAAGTACTTTATCTCGATCATGCGTCCGTCATCGCTTTCGGACATCGCAATTGCCTGGTTAAACCAGGCTTCCGCCGTGTCATAACGGCCGAGTCGTGATTCGACGATTGCCCGAAGCGCGATCGCGCGCGCAGGCAGAGCGACACCCGCCTTGTCAATTCGCACGATTGCCGCCTCGACGAGATCGAGTTCGCCGCGCTCGAGCAGTCCGATGCCGTGTTCGTCGAGCGCTTTCAAGAGGCCCGACACGCCGCCGCCGAGTCGAAAACTCAAGACATCGACGTAGCGACCGTACGCGAGCAACGCGTCCATCGCGCGCTCATGCTCGCGCTCGTGAAGCGCGGGATCGGCTTCACGGCTTCGTTGTTGGAGCGCTTCGCGGAATTGCTCGTGAAAGCGCAACGCCGGCGGCGTTTCGACGAAGAGGAACGAAGCGCGAGATCGCAGCTTCTCGATTTGCTGCACGAGCGCGTCTCCGCCAAGCTCGAGAAGCACCTCCGGAGCGAGATCGGGGAGATGCGAGGCGAGTTTGAGGCCGCGCATCTCACCGGGGGGGCAATCTGCGAGCGCATAGTCGACGATCGGCTCGAATCCGCGCGCCGAGCCGCCATACGGCCGATGCGCCGCGATCGCCTGGATCAGAAAGGCCACTCCGGTAGCCCAACCGTCGGTTCGCGAAAAAACATCGAGTGCTTCCGCTGCACCGAATGGTGCTTGGCGCTCGTACGCGAGTTGTTCGATTTCGCCCGGTGTAAATGCGAGTTCGTCCTCTTCGACCGGGAGCCCCATGCGCGTTGAAGCGAGCCAATTTGCAACCGGAAGATAGTCACACGAGCGGCACGCGATCATCCAACGCAGGCCGGCACCTCCGCGATCGATCAGGTGCGCCAGGAACGACTGCACGAGCACGCTCTCCGCGTGGTGCGCATTGTCGATGGCAATCGTGAGATCGAGATCCTTGATGTGCTCGTGCAGCCAATGCGCGAGCGCCATCGCCGGTTGTTGCGAAAGGATCGCGCGCTCGTACGCACTTGCGAACGCGACGCGAACGCCCGGTGCGTGCGCCGTCAGCACCTCGGCAAAGCCGGCGACGAAACGCGAGAGTGTTGCCTGCTCCTGCGCAACATCGTAAATGACGTGCGGGCGCGACTCGCTTCGCAAGGCATCGCGCAGCGCAAAGCTCTTTCCGCAGCCGGCGATGCCCTGCAGTATCGCAATCGGGAATTGTGACGCCTTGAGCATCCGCTCTCTGACGCGCGCTCGCTCCACCTATCCTGTATCGGAAAAAGCGGGCGGCAGATTATGCGGCAGATTTTGCGAACGCTGCAGCGTTATCGCTCGCCCATTCTTCGAAGCTGCGCGCGGGCTTGCCGAGCACGCGCGCCACGTCTTGCGTAACGAAGGGTTCGTTACGCGTTGCCTGCTCCCAGGAAGCGAGGATGCCTTGCGCGAGTTGCGGCGGTAAGAACGAGAGCGACGCCAGGCCCGCCTCGCCGGTGACTTCTTCGAAGCGCAGATTGCGCCGTGTTGCCCGGCCGATGAACTCGAGCTGTTCGGCGGCGGTAACGGCCGCCGGTCCCGTGAGGTCGTAGACCCGGTTCGCGTGCGCGGAACTCGTGAGCCCGAGGACGGCGATTTCGGCCATGTCGCGTTCGTGAATCGGCGCGAAACGCGCGGTGGGATACGGCCAGCGCAGGACGTCGCTCGTGCGCAACTGCGGAAGCCACCAGCGCAGCGCGTTGGCCGCGAAGTAACCCGGTCGAAGGATCGTCCATGCCGTGCCGCTGACCTTGATCGCGTTCTCGACCGCCGCGTGTCGCTGCGCGATGAAGCTCGTGTTCGAGGCGTCGATCGTTACCAGAGCAGAGGAGAGAAACGCGATGCGTTCGACGTGCGGCGCGGCGCGTTTGACGCCCTCTTCGAGATTTGCATCCATTGCCGGCAGCATGAGGAAGATGCCGTCGGCTCCATCGGCCGTGCGCGCAAGCGTCTCGGGGTCGGTGAAATCACCGCGCACGACGTCGACATTGCCGGGAAGGTTCACGTGGTCGGGATTGCGCGTGAGCACGCGTACGAATGCACCGGAGCGCGCGAGAGTGCGAGCGACCTGGCTTCCGACGTTGCCGGTCGCGCCTGTGACGAGTATCATGCGCGCCATCGTATAAGTTAAAGTGCACTTGAAGTCAAGGGGTTCGATGCGATAGGATGCGCGCATGGATGAGATGCTGGCAATCGGCGACGTTGCGCAACGGAGCGGGGTTGCGACCTCGGCGCTACGCTATTATGAAGATCGCGGCTTGATTGCGTCGGAACGGGCCCCGTCGGGGCATCGTTTGTATCCGCGATGGACGTTACGTCAAGTCGCCTTCATCGTGTTTGCACAACGCGTCGGCTTCTCGCTCGACGAGATTGCCGGCGAGCTTGCGAAGTTGCCGAACGGCCGGGCGCCGGACGCTTCCGACTGGTCGAAACTTTCGAAGCTGTGGACGACGCGCATCGACGAGCGCATAGCGGAGCTCAGACGCCTGCGCAAAGGGCTAACGGTCTGCATCGGCTGCGGCTGTCTTTCGCTCGGGAAATGCCGCTTTGCTAATCCTAATGACAAAATGGGCCGGGAAGGTCCCGGCCCACGTAACTGGGTGCGAAAGAAGTAGGCGTTACTTGCCGGAGGCTTGTTTTGCTATCTTCAACAGCGAGCCGAAAGCGGCGCTGTCGTTGATCGCGAGCTCCGAGATCGCCTTGCGGTTGAGCGTCACGCCCGACTTCTTCAAGCCGTTCATGAAGACCGAATAGGTCATCCCCTCGCGGCGGACGGCCGCGTTGATGCGGCTGATCCAGAGCGAGCGGAAGTCGCGCTTGCGCACGCGGCGGTCGCGGAAGGCGTAGGCAAGCGACTTGAGCAGCGCTTCGTTCGCGACGCGATAGTTGCGGCGGCGGGCGGCGCGGAAGCCCTTGACGAGCTTCATCACCTTGCGGCGGTGCTTGAGCCCGGATACACCACGTTTGATACGTGCCATTTCTTCGAGCCCTCCTTATACCAAGTACGGGATCGTCGGCGCCAAGCGCTTCAAATCGCCCTTGAACGTCGGTTGATCCTTGCGGAAATTGCGTTTGCGTTTCCGCGTCTTCTTGCTGAGAATGTGGCCGCAGCCGTCGAACTGATGGCGATGCAGCACTTTGCCGGTCGCCGTCACTTTGACGCGCTTTGCGGTCCCGCGATGGGTGCGAATCTTAGGCACTGGTAGGCTCCTTCGTTTCCTCTACTTTGTGGTCGTCCTTATGCTCTTTGTGCTCCTTGTGGAGCGCGAACTTCGGAGGACCCGTCGGCGTCGCGCGCGGCGCCAAAATCATGAACATGTTCTTGCCTTCGAGCCGCGGTTCGCGTTCGACCGTGGCCAGCGGCGCCATGTCCTCGGCCATGCGGTCGAGCAACCGCCGGCCGAACGCCGTGTACGTGATTTCGCGTCCGCGAAACATGATCGTGACTTTGATCTTGCTTCCGTCGAGCAGAAGGCGTTCGGTCATGCGCGCCTTCGTCTCGTAATCGTGCGTCTCGATCTTCGGCCGCAACTTCACTTCACGAAGCTCGAAGTTGCGCTGTTTCTTGCGGGCGTCCTTATCTTTTTTCGACTGCTCGTATTTCAGGCGGCCGTAGTCGCCGATTTTCACGACGGGCGGCTGGGCGTTGGGCGAGATCTCGATCAGATCCAGCCCTGAGGCCCGGGCGCGCGCGAGCGCTTCCTCGGTTGCCAGAATGCCGAGCTGCTCGCCGTTTTCGTCGATCACGCGGACCTGCCGAATACGGATTTGCTCGTTGACTCGCAGCGGTCGAGCTATGGCGTTGTCCCTTTCAAGAGATAAAAAATGGCGCTGCCGAAGCAACCCCACAAGCGGAACCTACCGTCGGCCCCTCATGCAAAGACCGGATCGCCCGCGGGCATCCGGTGAGCTGCCGGGGCGAACCCCGGCTGCTACTTCGGCTTGCGTAGGGTATCATGGCGGCCCAAGCAGTGTCAACGGCAGGTGCGGCCTCTCCTACATGTAGCCGCTGGCCCGGCTCGCGCCCTTGCGCTGCAGTTCGAGCTGACGCAGCTCGACGCGGCGGATCTTGCCGGAGCGCGTCTTGGGAAGCTCGCTCACGAACTCGATCTCGCGCGGATATTTATACGGCGCGGTCACGCGCTTGCAGTGCTCTTGCAGCTCGCGTACCAGCGCGTCGCCGGCCTCGTGTCCCGCGCGCAGCACGACGAATGCTTTGACGATATTGCCGCGGTCCGGATCGGGGCTGCCGACGACGGCCGATTCTTGCACCGCCGGGTGTTCGAGCAGCGCGCTTTCGACTTCGAACGGCCCGATACGATATGCGCCCGAGCTGATCACGTCGTCGGCGCGCCCCACGAACCAAAAATATCCGTCGTCGTCGACGTAGGCGCGATCGCCGGTGAGGTAGCAGCCGGCGCGATAGCTCTTAGCGGTCTCTTCGGGATTCTTCAAGTAGCCTTTGAAGAGCGAGGGCGGGTTGCCGCGCAGCGCGATATCTCCGGTCTCGCCGGCCTCGCACGGGTTTCCGTCCTCGTCGATCACGATCACGTCGTGTCCGGGCGTCGGCATACCCATCGATCCCGGACGCACCGTGCCGCCGTAGAGATTCGCGACGAGCAAGGTGTTTTCGGTTTGCCCGTAGCCGTCGAGAATCTCCAGACCGAACGCGTCGTTCCAGCGCGCGATCACTTCCGGATTGAGCGGCTCGCCCGCGCTCACGCAATGCCGAAGCTTGGGCAGGGTCCAACGCGAACCCAGATCGGGCAGTTTTGCGAGCATGCGGTACTCGGTCGGCGCCTGGCAGAGGATCGTTACGTCGAGTTCCTGCAAGAGATCCATGCGCGCGGGCGGATCGAAGCCGCCTTCGTGCAGCACGATTGCGCTGCCCTGCGACCACGGCCCGAGCAGCACGTTCCACAACGATTTCGCCCAGCCGGTCGAAGCGGTGCACCACACGAGATCCTGCGGCGTGCAGTCGAGCCAGTACTTCGCCTGCGATCGTTTCGCGTACGCGTATGCGCGGTCGTGTACCACGCCTTTGGGATCCTTCGTCGTGCCGCTGGTGTAGACGATGTACGCCCACTCGTCCGCGCTCGTCTCGACGCCCTCGAACGGCGTCGCATTCGCGGCGAGCGTGTCGAGGTCTAGCCAGCCGCCGTCCGCGCCGCGCACGGTTAATCCGCTGCGTATGCCGGGCGAGGCCGCGCGCGCGCCTTGCAATTCGGTGATGTTCTCCGCGTCGCCGATCATCGCGACGGCTTCGGCGTGATTTGCGCGATAGGCCCAGTCTTTTGCGCGCAGTTGTTCCGCACCGGGAATCGCGACCGCTCCCAGGCGGTCGAGCGCGAGCATGACGAAGAGCCATTGCGGAATCTTCGGTAAAGCGACGATGACACGCGCACCGCGCTCGATTCCGGCGTCGAGCAGCGCGGCGGCGTATTTCTGCGAGAGTTCCGCGATTTCGCCGAACGTGTACTCGCGCCGCGATCCGTCGGCGGCGACGAAGAGCAGGCCGCGCCGTCCCTCCGGCGCGAGCCGGTCGACGACGTCACGTGCGAAATTGAAACGCTGCGGAACCTTCACATCGCCTCCAACGCGTCCTTGTAGCGGCGTAGAAGAAAATCGATTGCCTCGTCGTCGATCACGAGCGGCGGAGCGATGCGCAGCACCGAGCCGTGCGTATCCTTGGCGGCCACGCCGCGCTCGAGCAATGCAAGCGAAAGTTTTTTCGCCTCGACGGTAAGCTCGACGCCGATCAGGAGTCCGCGGCCGCGCACTTCCTTCACCAGCGCAGATTGCTGCGCGCGAAGGCCTTGCATGATCTTTGCGCCGGCGTAGCGCGCGCGTGATGCGAGCTTCTCGTCGACGATCACGTCGAGCGCGGCTTGCGCGACGGCGCTCGCGAGTGGATTCCCGCCGAAGGTGCTGCCGTGATCGCCCGGTCCGAAGAGCGACATCAGCGCGGAGCTTGCGAGCACGGCCGAGACGGGGTAATAACCGCCTCCCAGCGCTTTTCCGACGATCAAAACGTCGGGCTTGACGCCGTCGAAGTCGCACGCGAAGAGATCGCCCGTGCGTCCCAGTCCGGTTTGGATTTCATCGGCCACGAAGAGCACGTTGTGTTCTCTGCACATCGCCCACGCGCGCTTGAGAAAGCCATCCGGCGGAACGACCACGCCGCCCTCACCTTGAATCGGCTCGATCAAGATCGCAGCGGTGTTGGGCGTGATCGCGCGCTCGAGCGCGTCGGCGTCGCCGTAGTTCACGAGCACGAAGCCGGGAACGAACGGGCCGAAATCGGCGCGATAGTGCGGATTGTCGCTCGCGCTGATGACCGACATCGTGCGCCCGTGAAAATTATTGTTGAAGACGATGATCTCGGCCGCGTTCGCGGGGATGCCTTTGACGCGATAACCCCAGCGGCGTGCGAGTTTGATTGCGGTTTCGACCGCTTCGACGCCGGTGTTCATGGGCAGCGCCTTCTCGAAACCGGCGATGCCGGTGAGTTTGCGCAGAAACGGCCCCAAGCGGTCGTTGCGCAGCGCCCGCGAAGTCAGCGAAACGCGCCCGGCCTGTTCGACCAGTGCGGCCTGTATGCGCGGGTGGCAGTGCCCCTGATTGACCGCCGAATACGCGCTGATGCAGTCGAGATAGCGCGCACCGTCGACGTCGTAGAGCCAGACACCCTGCGCGCGCGCGACGACCAGATCGAGCGGCGTATAGTTCTGCGCACCGTACCTCTCGTCGAGGTCGATGAATCCTTGCGTCGTCTCAGATTTGCCTAGCATCATAGAGCATGATACGACAGTGGTGATGCAACAACTCTCGGACCGCACGAATGCGCTGCTCGCGCGGTTCCGGCAGCGCGACCATCGCGGCATTTCGGAGGAAGGGCGCACCAAGCTCCTGTTGCACGGCGAGGTCCGCCCGGTTGCGACGGTCCTCTTTCACGGCATGTCCGCGAGCCCGGAACAGTTCGCCCGCTTCGCGCACGAGCTGCACGCGCGCGGCCATAACGTCGTGGTACCCCGGCTGCCACGCCACGGGCATCGCAACCGGCTGACCACGGCTCTGGCGCGATTGCGCGCCGACGACCTCCGTCAACTGGGGACTGAAAGCGTCGAGCTTGCGCAGGGCCTGGGCGAGCGTGTCGTCGTCGCCGGTTTTTCGCTCGGAGGGCTGCTGGCGGCCTGGATCGCGCAGCGCTATCCGGTCGATCGCGCCATCGCGATCGCGCCCTTTTTGGGCATGTCGTGGATGCCGGCCCGCTGGACCGCGCCGTTTACCGACTTGGTACTGAGATTGCCCAATATTTTTGGCTGGTGGGACCCCATCGCACGCGAACGGCAGCAGCCCGAGCACGGATATCCGCGCTATTCCTCGCACGCGGTCGGCGAATCGCTCTTGTTGGCACGGGACGTCTTTGCGCACGCGAGCGAGGCCTTTGCGGCGCGCGAACTCATTTTGGTGATCAATGCGCGCGAAACAGCGGTCAATAATCGCGCGATCGAGCGGCTGGCCGCGCTGATGCGCGCATCGCGCGCTGCGGCGCTGGAAGAAGTTCGCTTGCGCGACATTCCGCTCTCGCACGACATCATCGAGCCCTCCCGGCATCCGGCCGTCGCGGAGCACGTCTTTCCGGAGCTGCTCGATCTGCTTACTCGACCGTTTGGTAGAGACTAGCGGGGCGTGCTGCCCGCGTGTAATAATTCCTTACTATGGTTGTCTCCAGCGCTACCCGTCTGATTCACCACTACATCGACGGCGCCGCCGTCGAGGAACCCGGGGCGCGCTTCGGGGAGGTCTACGACCCCGCCCGCGGCGTGGTGCAGGCGCGGGTCGCGCTAGCCGGCGCACCTACCGTCGACCGCGCCGTGCGCGCCGCGGCCGCCGCGTTTCCGGGATGGCGCGACACTCCGCTCGGTAAGCGCTCCGAACTCCTCTTCGCGTTTCGCGAGTTGCTGCGCGCGAACGCGCAACGCTTCGCAGCGATCGTGTCGTCGGAGCACGGAAAGATCGTGACCGACGCGGCCGGCGAAGTCGCGCGCGCACTCGAGGTCGTCGACTACGCCTGCGCGCTGACACAAATGACCAAGGGCGAGTTCAGCGAGAGCGTGTCGCGCAACGTCGACACCTATTCGATTCGCCAACCGCTGGGCGTCTGTGCGGGGATCACGCCATTCAATTTCCCGATGATGGTGCCGGCCTGGATGTTCGCGATTGCGATTGCATGCGGCAACGCGTTCGTACTCAAACCTTCCGAGCGCGATCCTTCGGCGGCGAATCTGATCGCGGAATTGTGGACGCAGGCCGGATTGCCGAAGGGCGTATTCAACGTCGTACATGGTGATAAGGCTGCAGTCGACGCGATCCTGACGCATCCGGGTGTCGCGGCCGTGAGTTTCGTCGGCAGCACGCCGATCGCGAAATACGTCTACGCGACGGCCGCGGCGAACGGCAAGCGCGTCCAGGCGCTCGGCGGCGCGAAGAATCATCTCGTGGTGATGCCCGATGCCGACATGGATGCGGCTGCCGACGCGCTCGTCTCGGCGGCCTACGGTTCGGCCGGTCAGCGCTGCATGGCAATCTCCGCGAGCGTGACGGTCGGCAACGCGCACGAGACGCTCTTGCCGAAGATTCGCGAGCGCATCGCAAAGTTGAAAGTCGGCCCGGGTGAAGATGCCGGCAACGACATGGGCCCGGTCGTGACCGATGCCGCGCGCAAGCGCATCGTCGACTACATCGCGCAGGGCGAACGCGCCGGCGCGAAGCTGATCGAGGACGGACGTACGCTGCGCGTACGCGGGTGCGACGACGGATTTTGGGTCGGCCCGACGCTCTTCGACGAAGTGAAGCCCGGGATGTCGATCTACACCGACGAGATCTTCGGTCCGGTGCTCGTCAACGTGCGCGCGCAATCGCTCGACGAAGCGCTCGCACTCGTCAACGAGAACGCCTATGGAAACGGAACGTCGATCTTCACGCGCGACGGCGGCGCGGCGCACAAATTCCAGCGCGAAGCGCAAGCCGGCATGGTGGGCGTAAACGTTCCGATTCCCGTACCGGTCGGCTACTACAGCTTCGGCGGATGGAAGGCCTCGCTCTTCGGCGACCTGCACGTCTATGGCGAGGACGGCTTTCGCTTCTACACGCGCGGAAAAGTCGTGACCGCGCGCTGGGACGAGAGCGCGGCGGGCGTGAACCTGGGTTTCCCGACGCACAAATAGATGATCGATCTCGGTTCGATTCACAGACCGCTGACCGAGCTCGAGGTCAAACTCGAAGCCAACCGCTGCCTCTACTGCTATGACGCGCCGTGTATGAACGCGTGCCCCACGCACATCGACGTCGCGTCGTTCATCGCGAAGATCGCGCAGGGAAATCTGCGCGGGAGCGCGCGCGACATTCTAAGCGCCAATCCGATGGGCGCGAGCTGTGCCCGTGTCTGTCCCACGAGCGAGCTTTGCGAGGGCGCTTGCGTCTATGCAAAAGACGACTCGCCGATTCGCATCGGCGACCTGCAACGCTACGCGACCGACGCGCTGCGGGCGAGCGGCGAGCAGCTTTTCGTGCCGGGACCGGCGACCGGGAAGAAGGTTGCGATCGTCGGCGGCGGCCCGGCGGGCCTCTCGGCCGCGCGCGATCTGCGGCTGCGCGGCCATGCCGTGACGATCTACGAGATGCACGATCGGCTCGGCGGCCTCAACACGTACGGCATCGTGCCGTTTCGTCTCGCAAACGACGTCGCGCTCTGGGAGGCGGAGTACGTCGTGCAGCTCGGCGTCGACGTCGAAACCGGCGTGGAGGTCGGCGTCGATATTCCCATCGACGCGCTGCTGCAAGATCACGATGCCGTCATTCTCGCCTGCGGCATGGGCGGCGTGCCGTCGCTCGGCATCGAAGGCGAGGCGTATGCGTGGGATGCACTCGACTTCATCGAGCACGTGAAGACCGGAAGGCGCATTGGGGAGTTGGGCGACCGCGTCGCTGTGATCGGCGCGGGAAACACCGCGATCGACGCCCTGACCTGCGCCAAACGGCTCGGCGCGGAGCGCGTGACGATGTACTACCGGCGCGGCGAGGAGCAGATGACCGCCTACGATTTCGAGTACGCCTTCGCGAAGGACGAAGGCATCGAGTTCCGTTTTTTCTGCGCGCCGGTGCGAATCGGCGACGGCGACGTCACCTTCGTACGCACGCGGATTCGCGACGGCAGACTCGAAACGATCGCCGGAAGCGAGTTCACCGAAGCCGCGAGCGCGGTGATCAGTGCGGTCGGGCAGTCGCGGCTCGAGCACACGCTCAACGCGTTCGGCATCGTGACGGACGGCGGCGTAGTGCGCGTCGACGACGCTCTGCGCACCTCACGCGCAGGCGTGTTCGCGGCCGGCGACTGCATCTACGCGAAAGGACGGCGCGAGGCGATGGTGGTCGAAGCGGCCGAACAAGGCAAGCTCGCCGCGCGCAGCGTCGATGCGTTCTTGCGCGCGGAGGCTGCGTAACGTGGCCGACCTGCGCAGCAACCTCGCCGGTATCACCAGCCCCAATCCGTTTTGGCTCGCCTCCGCGCCGCCCACGAACAGCGGATATCAAGTGATGCGCGCCTTCGAGGCCGGTTGGGGCGGTGTGGTCTGGAAGACGCTCGGCACTCCGATCGTCAACGTCACCTCGCGTTTCGCCGGACTCGACTACAAACAAAACAAGATGATCGCGATGAATAACATCGAGCTCATCACCGATCGCCCGCTCGACGAAAATCTCCGTGAGATTCGCGAATGTAAAAAGGTGTTTCCGGATCGGGCCATCGTCGTTTCGTTGATGGAGGTCTGCGAACGCGAGCCGTGGCACGAACTCGTGAAGCGCGTACAGGAAGAGGACGTCGACGGTTTCGAGCTCAACTTCGGCTGCCCGCACGGCATGAGCGAGCGCGGTATGGGCGCGGCGGTGGGTCAGCATCCGGATCTGATCGAGGCGGTCACGAGCTACGTCAAAGAGGTTGCGCGCGTTCCGGTGATCGTCAAACTGACACCCAACATCACCGACGTGCGCGTGCCCGCGCGCGCGGCTGCGGCAGGCGGGGCCGACGCGGTCAGCATGATCAACACGATCAACAGCCTGATGGGCGTCGATATCGTGTCCTGGAACCCGATTCCGCACGTCGACGGCAAGAGCTCGCACGGCGGCTATTGCGGCCCCGCGGTTAAGCCGATCGCGTTGAACATGGTCAACGAGTGCGCGCGCGACGCGAAGGTCGGCCTGCCGATCTCGGGTATCGGCGGCGTCGAGTTTTGGCAGGACGCGGTCGAGTTCTTGCTGCTCGGTGCGAGTAACGTGCAGGTCTGCACCGCGGTGATGCACCACGGCTTCCGCATCATCGAGCAGCTTTGCGACGGCCTCGACTCCTATCTCGACGACCGCGGCCTCGCATCGGTGCAGGCATTGGTGGGCGCGGCGAAAGACCGTATTACTACCTGGGAGAATCTGAACCTCAACTACAAGATCGTCGCGGAGATCGATCAATCGAGCTGCATTCACTGCAGCAAGTGCTACATCGCCTGCGAGGACGCCGCGCATCAATGCATCGACCGCAGCGTCATCGACGGAACGGCGATGTTGAAGGTGGATCAGGATCACTGCGTCGGGTGCAATCTCTGTATGATGGTTTGCCCCGTAGACGAGTGCATAACGATGGTGCGCGTCGACGGCGGCCTCGCACCAGAGAGCTGGAAAGAACGCAGCGCCCGCGTGGGCGTGTAAGGAGTCACGCTTGGGAACCGTCATCCGCGGCGGCACCGTCATTACGGCCACCGATACGCAGCGTGCCGACGTGCTCGTCGAGGGCGAGCGCATTACGATGCTCGCGGAGTCGATTCCCAGTAACGGGCATACCACCGTCGACGCGAGCGGCGCCTACGTCTTTCCCGGCGGAGTCGATCCGCACACGCATCTCGATATGCCGTTCGGCGGCACGATCACCGCGGACGATTTTGAAACCGGCACGCGGGCGGCGCTGCTCGGCGGCACGACGACCGTCGTCGATTTCGCGCTGCACACGCGCGGCGACTCGCTGCAAAACGCGCTGAAGACATGGCACGCCAAAGCCGCGGGCAAGGCGTGCGGGGACTACGCCTTCCACCTCACGATCGCCGACGGGCGCGACGAGACGATGAATGAGATTGCGACGATCATCAACCAGCACGGCGTCAACTCGTTCAAAGTCTTCATGGCCTACAAGCACGTGCTCTATGTCGACGACGAGACGATCTTCAAGACGCTGCAAGCCTGCCGCGACGCGGGCGGGCTCGTGCAAGTCCACGCCGAAAACGGCGACGTCATCGAGGTTATCACGAGAGAGGCGCTAGCCGAGGGAAAGACCGAGCCGATCTGGCACGCGCGCACGCGGCCGGTCGAATGTGAGGGCGAGGCGACGCATCGCGCGATTCGTTTAGCCGAGATCGCCGGCGCGCCGCTCTACGTCGTGCACGTATCGAGCGCCATGGCTGCCGACATGATCAGCGACGGACGCAAGCGGGGCTTGCCGATCTACGGCGAGACCTGCCCGCAGTATCTCGTCTGCGACACGGAGGATTATCTTCGCCCCGATTTCGAGGGTGCGAAGTTCGTGCTCTCCCCGCCGATTCGCGATAAGTGGAATCAGAGCGTGCTCTTGCGCAAATTGAAGAATATGGAGCTGCACGCGTTCGGCTCGGATCACTGCAGCTTCAACCTGTGCGGGCAGAAGGAGCTCGGCCGCCACGACTTCTCGAAGATTCCCAACGGCGCGCCGACGATCGAAGACCGGCTCGCGATTCTCTACCACGTGGGCGTCAACGGCGGCGCGATCAGCCCGAATCAATTCGTCGCACTCGGATCGACGAACCCCGCGCGGCTCTTCGGTCTCTTTCCGCGCAAGGGAACGATCGCGGTGGGCAGCGACGCGGACATCGTCGTCTGGGATCCGGAGCAAGAGCGTACGATCTCGGCGAAGACGCATCACATGAACGTCGATAACAGCGTCTTCGAGGGGATGAAGGTCAAAGGCCGCCCACGCTTCGTCTTTTCACGCGGGCTCCAGGTCGCGCAGGGCGATGAATTCACGGGCCGCAAGGGACACGGCAAGTTCGTGCGCAGCGACAAATTCTATCCGGTGCAGGTGTAAGGAGCGCAGGTGGAGTCGAAAGTTACGGTCGGCCTGATTCAGGCGCACAACGACGTCGACGGCGGTCAACCGGTCGCAAAGCACAAGGCGGCTGCGATCGAGAAGCACGTGAAGCTCATTCACGAGGCAAAACGGCGCGGCGCGCAGATCGTCTGTTTGCAAGAGATCTTTTACGGCCCATACTTCTGCGCCGAACAAACGGCGAAATGGTACGACGCCGTCGAAGCGATTCCCGACGGCCCGACCACGCAGATGATGTGCGGCCTGGCCAGAGAGCTCGGCGTCGTGCTCGTCGTGCCCATGTACGAGGAAGAGTTCTCTGGCGTTTATTATAATACGGCCGCGGTCATCGACGCGGACGGAAGCTATCTGGGAAAGTACCGCAAGCACCACATTCCGCAGGTGCAAGCCGGACCGCCCGGCTGCGGCTTCTGGGAGAAATACTACTTTCGCCCGGGCAATCTCGGCTATCCGGTCTTCATCACCGAATTTGCGAAGATCGGCGTCTACATATGCTACGACCGGCACTTTCCTGAAGGCGCGCGCGCGCTCGGTCTGGCAGGCGCCGAAATCGTTTTCAATCCGTCGGCGACGGTCGCGGGTCTCTCGGAGTATCTTTGGAAGCTCGAACAGCCGGCGCATGCGGTTGCTAACGGCTACTACGTCGGCGCGATCAATCGCGTCGGCGTCGAGCCGCCCTGGAACATGGGCGAGTTCTACGGGCAGTCCTACCTCGTGAACCCGCGCGGCGAGTTCGTAGCGATGGGAAGCCGCGACAAGGACGAGGTCATCATCGGCGTGGTGGATCGCGACGTGATCCGCGACGTGCGCAACACCTGGCAGTTCTTCCGCGATCGCCGCCCCGAAAGCTACGGCGCGCTGGTGGAGCAATAGTGCCCTACACGCAGGAGCGCGTCGGGGACGTCGTCGTGCTCACCACCGCGCAGGAAACGCAGCTTGCGCGCAACCACGCCATGTGGAACGAAGATCTGCGACCGTGCACGCTCGCCGAACATTCCTGGCCGGGTACCAAGTTCGCGTCGCTGTGGATCGGCATGTGTCTGTGTCTCCCCACCTATTCGCTCGCGAGCGGCATGATCGCGCTCGGCATGAACTGGTGGGAGTCCGTGGTGACGATCCTGATCGGCTGTGTAATCGTGATGGCCGCGATCCTGCTCGTCTCACACGCGGGGACGCGCTACGGTATACCGTACCCCGTCTTCGCGCGCTTATGGTTTGGCACGCGCGGCGCGCACCTGCCCGCGCTTGCGCGCGCGGTGATCGGTGCGGGCTGGTTCGGCATCAACTCGTGGTTCGGCGGACAAGCGCTCGACGCGATCTGCAGCCGCGTGCTGCCGTTTTGGAACGGCATCGGCATCCATCTCGGGCTTGCCTTCGCGATTTTTTGGGCGATCAACGTGCTGGTTGCGATGCGCGGGCCGCAAGCGATCGGACGGCTCGCGCAATTCTCGGCACCGACGCTCGCGCTCGGTGCGATCGCACTGCTTGCGTGGGCGCTGCACCGCGAGGGCGGGTTCGGGCCGATGCTCGCCGCGCCCGCAACGATTCACGGTCCGGCTTTCTGGGCGGCGTTCTATCCGTCGGTCGTCGGCGTGATCGCCTTTTGGGCGACGCTCGCGCTCAACATTCCCGACTACACGCGCTACGCGCAGTCGCAACGCGGACAGATGCTCGGCCAGATCTCCTCGATGCCGCTCACGATGGCAGCGTTCTCGTTCGTCGGTATCGCAGTGACGTCGACGACGGTGATACTCTACGGAAAGGCACTCTGGAATCCGGTCGACCTGATCGTGACCTTCCCGACGCCGGTCGTCATCATCGCCGGCGTTCTCGTCATTCTTTCTTCGGTGACGATCAACGTCGGCGCGAACGTGATGGCGCCGGCGCGCGCATTTCAAAATCTCTGGCCTCAACGCATCGGCTTTGCGATGGGCGCCGTGTTGACAGGCGTGCTGAGTCTCGCGATGCAGCCGTGGTACGTGCTCTCGACGTTCGCGACCTATATCTTCACGTGGCTGGGGACCTACGGTGCGATGCTGGGGTCGTTCGACGGCATCGCGATTGCCGACTATTGGCTCGTGCGCGGCACGCGTCTCGATCTGGCGCAGCTCTATACGCCGGACGGCCGTTACTCCTATGCGAGGGGTATCAACGTTCGTGCGGTGATCGCGGTACTGGTTGGATGGGCGCTCGCGCTCTTGGGGCTCGTGGCGCCCCCGCTGCACTTCCTTTGGAGCGGCGGATGGATCTTCAGCCTGCTTGGCGGGCTACTCGCGTATTGGGTGTTGATGCGCGGAGAGGCTTCAGTGCTTTCCGCGCCGGAATACGACGCGATCACGCAAACCGAGAGCGAGACGCTCGCGAAAGGTGCATGAACGAGATGGACACGTTATCCAAGAAATCGAACGCCGAGCGCGCCAAAGCGCATCTCTTCGCGGCGCAGCAGCCTTACTACGAAGAGCCGCTCACGCTGGTCGGCGGCGAAGGCACGCGCCTGCGCGACGACAACGGCCGTGAATATCTCGACGCATTCGCCGGTATCGCAACCAACACGCTGGGCTACGGCAACACCGAAGTCGCGCAGGCCGTCGCCGAGCAGGCGAAAGAACTGATCCACATCTCGACGCTCTATTTGAGCGAGCAACAGCTCGAACTCGCCGAGAAGATCGCCCAGATCGCGCCGCCCGGAATGACGAAATCCTTCGTGAGTAATTCGGGATCGGAAGCGAACGAAACCGCGGCGCTCGTCGCGCGCACCGCAAAGAACTCGGTCGATTTCCTTGCACTCGAGCATGCGTATCACGGCCGCACGGTCTATACCGTCGCGCTGGCCGGTCTCTCCAACTGGCGCAACTACGGTCCGCAGATGCCGCACGTCGCGTTCGTGCCGAATCCGTATTGTTATCGCTGTCCGCTCAAGCTCAGCTATCCGTCCTGCGATATCGCGTGCGCAACTTCGGCCAAGCGGGTGATCGAGACGCAGACCAACGGTGCGCCCGCTGCGATGATCGCCGAGACGATCGAAGGCGTGGCCGGCATCATCACGCCGCCGCCCGAGTATTTCAAGGTTCTGAAAGATACGCTCGAACCGTTCGGTACCTTGCTGATTGCCGACGAAGTGCAGGCGGGCTGGGGCCGTTTGGGCGACGGCTGGTTCGGGATGGTTTCGAGCTACGGCGTCGTGCCCGACATCATCACCTCGGCCAAAGGTCTTGCGAGCGGGCTGCCGATCGGTATTACGATCACGCGTCCGGAACTTGCCGACACGTTCAAAGGACCGCATATCAACACGTTCGGCGGCAATCCGCTCTCGACGCGTGCCGCGACCGTCACGCTCGAGATCATCGAGAAGAAGCACCTCATCGCGAATGCCAAGAAGCAAGGCGAAGCCTTGCTCGCGGGATTGCGCGAGCTGCAGAAACGTTTTCCGGTGATGGGCGAGGTACGCGGCCGCGGTCTGATGATCGGCGTCGAAATGGTCAAAGATCCGGCGAGCAAAGCCTACGACGTGCAGTCAACCAATCGCGTACTGGAAGCGATGCGCGAGCGCGGCGTGCTCATCGGCAAGGGCGGCCGATTCGGCAACGTGCTGCGCATCCAGCCTCCGCTCATCTTCAGCAGCGACGACGTCAGCGAGTTCCTCAAGGCCTTCGAAGCATCGCTCAAATCACTTTGAAGCGATGTTCGTGGGCGACGACGGAGCTCTCGATCCCCTACCACGATAACGAGTGGGGGCGTCCCGTTCACGACGATCGGGTCTTCTTCGAGTTCGTTACGCTCGAAGGCGCACAGGCGGGACTGAGTTGGGAGACGGTTCTGCGCAAGCGCGACCGCTATCGCGCCGTCTTCCATGAGTTCGATCCTGCGAGAGTTGCCCGTATCACACCGGCGCGCGTCGAGAAACTCTTACTCGACCCCGGTATCATACGCAATCGCGCGAAAGTCGAGTCGACCGTGCGCAATGCCAAAGCGTTTCTCGCGATTCAAAAAGAGTTTGGGTCGTTCGACGCCTACGTCTGGGACTACGTCGGCGGAAAGCCGATCGATCACCGTATCAAGCGGCGCGAGGATCTTCCGGCCGAGAGCAGCGAGTCGCGCGCGTTGAGCAAAGATTTGATCGAACGCGGTTTCCGCTTCGTGGGGCCGACGATCATATACGCGTTCATGCAGGCAACCGGGCTCGTCAACGACCACGTCGTAACCTGCGACTGGCATGATACCGCCGCCGCCTAGCCTACGCGCCAAGACCTACGACGAGGGGATTGCTCGGCTCCGCACGATCATGGATCGCGACGACGAGCGTATCGCCGTCGGCGCGCGGACCGCGCTCTACGTTCATGGCGCGCGCACGCCGTGGAGCGTCGTGCTCTTTCATGGGCTTACCAATCATCCGGGCCAATTCATCGATTTTGCACCGCAGCTCTACGTGCTCGGCGTCAACGTCGTCGTGCCGCGGATGCCGCTGCACGGTTACGCCGACCGCATGACCGACGCGCTCGCGGGCTTGACCGCGGAAATGCTCGTGGCCGCGGCGTACGAATCGCTCGACGCAGCGGCCGGACTCGGCGATCGTGTCGCCGTGCTCGGTATCTCGATGGGTGGTTTGCTCTGCGCGCACATCGCGCAATATCGCGCCGACGTGGACAAGAGCGTGCCGGTTGCACCGGACTTCGGTCTGCTCGGTCTATCGCGCGAGCTCACCGACTGCTTGTGCTGGCTCTTGTTGCGTCTGCCGAATATGTTCCTGTGGTGGGACCCGCGCGTTAAAGAAGCGCAGCGGCCCGCGACCGCGTACCCTCGCTTCGCGACGCACGCGCTCATGCAGACGTTGCGCATCGGCAACGCGGTAAGCGCCGCCGCACGCACCGTGCCCGCCGCGGCGCAGCAGATCGTGACGGCCGTGAATCCGCTCGATCCCGCGGTCAACAATCACGAAACCTACGAAACGGTCGAAAGCTGGCGGCGTTTGCGAGCGAGCGGCGTCGATTACGACGAGCTCTCCGGGTTACCGAAGAATCACGATATCATCGACCCGGACAACCCGCTCGCCCGCACCGACATCGTCTACCCGAAGCTGATCGAGCTTCTCACTCGTACACCTTGATCTTCGGCCAGAGCGTCGCGAGCGGAACCTTGATCCCGCGGCAGAGCATGATGGGAATGCCGGTCTCCCAGCCGATCGTGTAGGGCACGTCGAGCGTCGCGACGCGCTTGCCGTAACGGAAGAGGTGCTCCGACGCGCCGCAATCACCGTTGACGTCGATGAGCACGTTGCCGGAATAACCGCGTGGTCCCCACAGCCAGTACTGGTTGTGGCGGGAGATCACGGGAACGCCGGGCGCGAAGAATTGAATCGCTGCCGCTTCGCCGTAGTTCGACGTGATCGCGACGGCCTGCGCGCGCTCGTTCGGCGGAAGTGACGCGTAGACGCGCTGCACGATCGCCGCCAGCTCCGGCCAGCCGTGCATGTCGGCCCAGTCCCCCGGCAGCGCGGCGGTTTCCCGCCCGTGCTCGGTCGCGAGCGTGCCCTTGGGAATGTGGAGCAGTTCGCCGAGTCTCGCCTGATACGCGAGAAACGCCGGCTCGGGAAGTATCGGCAGCGAGAACGGAAGGAAGAGCGGGCCGAGCGCGAGCGCGTAAACGACGATCGCAATGCGCGCCGCGAGCAGACGCGAGGTCCACGCCTCGATCGGCACTGCGCCAGCCGCGATGACGATCGGATAGACGTTCGCCGGATAGTAGTGCTTGCCGTGAAGTACCATCATCTCGGCGATGAGGATGACGTAAAGATACGCGGCCCAGCGCAGGCCGGGGCGCCGCAGCAACCAGATCACCCCGATCACCCAAACCGGGAACAGAAAGAGATTGGTGATCAGAATCTCTTGCACGAGATAGAGCAGGGGACCGACGATGATGTTCTTGCCATGCTGCCCTGCTTCGAGCAACTGCCACATCGGAAATCCGTAGTGCGCCTGCCAAAGCACGTTGGGCAGCGCGATCAGGAATGCGATTGCGGCGC
>Ga0335072_10003990_pt1 | contig 22092 bp, 20 predicted proteins | sample Lox_Sample_21_FD_206725 | JGI IMG/M metagenome (GOLD analysis project Ga0335072, IMG submission 206725) | Soil microbial communities from Loxahatchee National Wildlife Refuge, Florida, United States - Lox_Sample_2.1 | ecosystem: Environmental > Terrestrial > Soil > Wetlands | place: USA...
TGGTCCCGCTCATCCGCGCGTCCGAGATCCGCACCATGTCGCGGACCCCGGCGGCCAGCAGGTAGCTGGGGATCGGCAGCATCCCGTACTCCGGCATGCCCGGGCCGCCGAGCGGCCCGGTTCCCCGCAGCACCAGCACCGAGTCGGGGGTGATCTGCAGCGCCGGGTCGTCGATGCGCTCGCTGATCTGCTGGTAGCTGTCGAACACCACCGCGGGCCCGGTGTGCTTGAGCAGCCGCGGGTCAGCGGCGATGTGCTTGATGACCGCCCCGTCCGGGGCCAGGTTGCCGCGCAGCACGGCCACGCCGCCCTCGGCGGACAGCGCCCGGTCCGGGGACCGGATGACGTCCTCGTTGTGCACGGCGGCCGTGCGCAGCGCCTCGCCGAGCGTCGAGCCGGATACCGTCGGCCGCCCGGGGTGCAGTGCCCCGGGGACCGTGGCCAGCTGGCCGAGCAGCGCGGGCAGGCCGCCGGCGTAGTAAAAGTCCTCCATCAGATACGAGCCGCCGGGCCGGATGTTGGCCAGCACGGGTACCCGCCGGGCGATCGCGTCGAAGTCGTCCAGGGTCAGCGGCACGCCGCAGCGCCCGGCCATCGCGATGAGGTGAATCAGCGCGTTGGTCGAGCCGCCGAGCGCGAGGACGGTCGCGGCCGCGTCCTCGAACGCCTCGCGGGTGAGGACCCGGTCCGGGGTGAAGCCCTCCCACGCCATCTCGACGATCCGGCGGCCACTGGCCGAGGCCATGCGGTAGTGCGCGGAGTCGACCGCCGGGATCGACGCGGCTCCCGGCAGGGTCATGCCGAGCGCCTCGGCGGCCGAGGTCATGGTGGAGGCGGTGCCCATCGTCATGCAGTGCCCGGGCGACCGGGCGATCCCGCCTTCCAGCTCGGTCAGCTCGCACTCGCCGATCAGCCCGGCCCGGTAGTCGTCCCAGTACTTCCACAGGTCGGTGCCGCTGCCCAGCGGCGCGCCGCGGAAATTGCCGCGCAGCATCGGCCCGGCGGGCACGAAGATCGCCGGGACGCCCGCGCTCGCGGCCCCCATGAGCAGCGCCGGCGTGGTCTTGTCGCAGCCGCCCATCAGCACCGCGCCGTCGACCGGATACGAGCGCAGCAGCTCCTCGGTCTCCATCGACAGCAGGTTGCGGTAGAGCATCGGGGTGGGCTTCTGGAACGTCTCCGAGAGCGTGGCCACGCCGAACTCGAACGGGAACCCGCCCGCCTCCAGCACCCCGCGCTTGACCTGCTCGGCGCGCTCACGCAGGTGCATGTGGCAGGGGTTGATCTCAGACCAGGTGTTCAGGATCGCGATGACCGGCTTGCCCAGGTGCTCTTCGGCGGCCACGCCGAGCTGGCGCATCCGTGACCGGTGGCTGACCGTACGCAGGCCGGCCTCCGCGGCCGGTCCCGCGCCGCCGAACCACCGGTAGCTGCGAAGCTGCTGCGGCGTCCGGCGGCCCTCGGTCACGGCGCCTCCTCAGCCCGCGGCAGGTTCCACGCCGCGAGGATCCCGGCTATCCGGGCCCGCCCCGCCTCGGTGAGCATCCGGCTGGGCGGGCGGGCGGCCCGGCCGCACACGCCCAGCTGGGCCAGCGCCTCCTTGACCACGCTGACGTTGTCGGCCGACGAGTTAGCGGCCCGCAGTTCCTCGAACGGCCTGACCGTGTCCCAGACCGTCATCGCCGCGGTGAAATCGCCCCGGCGCAGCGCGCCAAGCATGGCGGCCGGGATGGCCGGGGCCACGTTGACCAGGCCCGAGGTGAACCCGCGTGCCCCGACCGCCCACAGCGCAGGCGCGGTGGGCTCCGCGAGGCCGGCCAGCCAGGTGAATCTGGCCGTGCCCGCGTCCCGGGCCGCGGCGGCGAAGCTCACCGGGTCGCGCACCCCGTACTTGACGCCGATGACGTTCGGGCAGAGCTCCCCCAGCCGGCCGATCAGCGGGCCGTCGATCCGCGTGTCCCGGATGTACAGCACCACCCCGGTGTCCGGGACCGCTTCCGCGATGGCCTGGTGGTAGGCCAGCCAGCCCTCGGCCGACACGTAGGGGTGCACCGGCTGATGGATCATCACCATGCTCGCGCCCGCCCCGGCGGCGTGCCGGGCCGCGCCGATCGCGGTGGCGGTGTCCAGGCCCACTCCGACCATGACCTCGGCCTCGCCGGCCGCTGCCTTGACCGCCGACTCGGTGGCCAGCCGGGCCTCGTCCGGGGTCAGCGCGTAGAACTCGCCGGTGTTGCCGTTCGGGGTAAGGACCGTGACCCCGCCGTCGGTGAGGCGCCTGATCACCCGGGCGTGCGCGTCCCAGTCGATGTCACCGGCCTCGCCGAACGGGGTCACCGGGATCGCAACGACCGTGGCCAGGGCGCTCTTCAGGCGGTCGGCGGTGGCTGGATCAAGGCTCATGGGGCGTCTCCTGCTCCTGGGAAGTGGCGGGCGGCAAAGCTTGCGATGTGCGCGGCCAGCAGCCGGCCGGCGGATGTCGCGTCGCCCGTTTCCGCGGCGGCCAGGATCGCGCGGTGCTCTCCGGCCTCCTGCTGCCAGGACGGCTGCTGCTGCCACGCCGCCGCCGATACCAGCGCGGTCTGGTCCCGCAGGTCGTCAAGCGCCCCGACCAGCAGCGGATTGCCGCAGTTCAGGTACAGCGCACGGTGGAACTCGCGGTTGGCCAGGCTCCGCTGCGCCTCGCCCGGCGAGGCGTCGGCGCGCTGAAGCGCCGTCCGCGCGGCGGCCCAGCCGCGGCCCCGGCTCACCGCCCGCCGCACCGCCTCGGGCTCGAGCAGCAGCCGCAGGTCGTAGATGGCGTAGGCCTGCTCGCCGTCGATCACCCGCACGGTCGCGCCACGGTACGGGCTCATCGCCACCAGGCCCGCGCCGGCCAGGGTCTTGAGCGCCTCCCGCACCGGGGTCTTGGACACGCCCAGCGCCTGCGCGAGCTCCGCCTCGACCAGGCTCTGACCGGGCCGCAGCTCGCCGGCCAGGATCGCGTGCCTGATCGCGTCGAGCACGGCGGCGGTCCGCAGCGGGATCGCCCCGACCGACCCGGTGAGGAATGCCCCGGCCGCCGGGGTGACGATGCCGCCGATGACCGCCGTTGTCGTTCCTCCCGCTCGGCGCCGGTTGGCCGCGGCCGCAGGACCGAGGCAACGTCATGCATCGTATCTCATATATGACTCAGCATGACGGCGGCGTCGCTGGTTTGCTTACCGCGGGCGAACGAGGCCGGCGTCGTAGGCGGCGATGACGAGCTGGGCGCGGTCGCGCGCATCCAGCTTCATCAGCAGCCGGCCGACGTGGGTCTTTGCCGTGGACAGGCTGACATTCAGGTGAGATGCGATCTCGGTGTTGGACAGGCCGAGCCCGATCAGGGTCAGGACGTCGCGTTCCCGTTCGGTTATCTCGCCAGCCGCCTCCGCCGGGCGCCGCTGAAGTTCGGGGCGCCGGGTGAACTCCTCGATGAGCCGCCGGGTCACGGCCGGGGCGAGCAGTGCGTCGCCCGCCGCGACGACCCGGATCGCGGCCAGCAGGTCGGCCGGCCGGGTGTCCTTGAGCAGGAAGCCGCTGGCGCCGGCGCGCAGCGCGGCGAAGACGTACTCGTCGAGGTCGAAGGTGGTCAGGATCTGGCTCGGCACCGGCAACGCGGCCGATGAGCTGCCGATGGTCCTCCAGGGCTGCGCCGCCGGGATCATCGCGGTGACCATGCACAGCCCGTTCGGCGAGCCGGAACGGGCGACCGGGTGGTGGCTGCCACTGCTGCGGGCCGGCCTGGTGCTGGCCCTGTGCGGGGCCGCCATCGGGTGCTTCGCCCTCGGCGCGGCAGCCGCGTACGACCCGCGGGCCGGCGTCTACCTGTCCGGCGGCATCCTGCCGGTGACGCGCAACGTCCTGGGCCTGACCGGGATTGGGCTGATCTTCTCCCTGGTCACCGGCGCGCTGATGGCGTGGATCGGCCCGCTCGCGTTCACGGCCATCTCCCAGTACGCGCTGATCGCTAACTATTCCGAGCCGCTGACCTGGCCGGCCCGGCCACCGGCCGACCGGGGCGGGTGGATCACCGCCATGCTGGTCTTCGCCGTCGGCCTGATCGCGTTCATCACCAGAGGTGCCCGCATCCGCCCGTCGGGCGAGTAACCGGCCGCATAGACTCGGCGGGTGCTGAATCTGAGCGCGGAGGCGTCAGCTGACCTCACCGAGCGACTGCGCACCGAGAGCGTCGCCTGGATCACCACGGTGACTCCTGACGGGCAGCCGCAGTCGTCCCCGGTCTGGTTCCTGTGGGATGAGGGCGTATTCCTCGTGTACGCGCAGCCGAACTCATGGAAGGTGCGCAACACCCGCACCAATCCCAAGGTGTCGCTGAACCTGAACAGCGACGAACAAGGCGGCCGGGTGGCCACGTTCGAAGGCTCGGCGCAGATCGTTGACGGGCACCCGCAAGTGCACGAGGTTCCGGCCTACCTGGCGAAATACCGCGACGGGATCGCCAGCATCGGCATGACGCCGCAGCAGATGGGCGCAGAGTACGCGGCTGCGCTGCGCGTCACCCCCACGCGTGTTCGCGTCTACTGACCACGTCCACCGGCCGGGCCGGTGGGCCCGCTGGCATGCCTGTTTGCCGGCCGGCGTCAGCCGATCCCGATGTTGACCGCATCGCGCCCGCGGAGCCCGAGCGGGCTGACCCACAGGACAAATCCCACGGCGCCCCCTACGAGCACCGTGGCCAGCAGGTCGGTGACCCATCTGAGTGAGTGCGGAGGGTAGCCACGGTGCGATCCGTTACCTGATCCATCAACTTCTGTCTCATGGTCAGGCAGCCTCTCCTTGCGGAGGGGCGGTCCCGGTCTTGTCCAGCGCGGGCTGGTGCCGGGTTGACGTTTCCTTGCCTCCTGCCCCGGCGGGCGGGGTCTTGTGGGTGGCTCCGCGTCCTGCCACCGGGCCACTCCCGGCGGGCCTGCCTTCCACGCTGGCGGCGTGCTCGCTCAGGCGGGCGAGGTTGATCGCGGCGTTGCGGTCCCGGTCGATGACCGCGCCGCAGGCGTAGCAGTGATAGGTGCGCTCGGCGAGGGTCAGTTTGGCTTTCACCGTGCCGCAGGCCGAGCAGGTCTTTGAGCTGGGATACCACCGGTCCGCCACAACTAGGGCCGAGCCGTACCAGGTGGTTTTGTAGCCGAGCTGGCGGCGCAGCTCGCCGGGTGCGGCGTCGGCCAGCGCCCGGTTGAGACCGCGTCCGCCCCGCCCGGCTCGAGGTTTGCGGCGGCACATGTTCGCCACCACCAAGTCCTCGGCCACGATCACCTGGTGGCGCTGGGCCAGGGCCGTGGTGGCCTTGTGCAGCACATCCCTGCGGATGTTCGCGGCGCGGGCGTGGACGCGCCCGATCCGATCCTGAGTGCGCCGCCACCGATGCGAGGGCCGTCGGCCGGTGCGCCGGTCCGGGCCGGCCTGCCGGGCCGCGCGGCGCTGCAACGCCCGCAGCCTGCCTTGCGCGCGGGCCAGGCTGCGCGGCGCCGGCACCCGTGCGACCTCGGTGCCATCGGGTGCGGCGGCCACCAGCAGGTCCCGCACCCCAAGATCAACGCCTGCCACCGGATGCACACGGTCCCGGCCACCATGAGCGGGGCGGCTGAGCTCGCGATCGGCCTCGACGGTGAACGCACAGTGCCAGCGGCGCCCATCGAAGCTGACCGTGGCCGCCAGGATCCGGGCCGTGCCAGCATCGATCCTGGCGAGCAGCGCCGTGGTTCGCTCGTGCGTCTTGACTCGCCCGATCCGGGGCAGCACTACATGCATGCCATCATCGACCCGGATCGCGCCCGTGGTGAACCGGCACGACACCCGGGACCGGTGCCGCGACTTGAACCGGGGGAACCCGGTCTTCGGCCCGCGGCGCTGGCCCGAGCGAGAGGCCGAGTACTGCTGCAGGCCGCGGGCTAGCGCGTCCAGCCCGGAGTTGTAAGCCTCCTTGGAGTTCTGCGCCCACCACGGCGCCAGCACCTCCTTGCTGGCATTCCACCAGCGCCGCAGCGCCGGCAGCGTCCACGGAACCTCGGTCAGCAGCCCGTCCGGCACACCGTAGGAGCGTTCGGCGCCGCGCTGATCCAGGCACCGTCTCACCTGTGCCAGGCCCTCGTTGAACGCCTTGCGCGCCGCGCCGCAGTGCGAGGCCAGCACCCGCGCCTGCGCCGGGGCCGGGTCCAGCGCGAACCGGTACGCCTGCAACATCGCTCAGGCTGCCTCGTCCACGCCCGCGTTCTTCGCCGCGGTCACCGCCCGCATCGCTCGGTTCCGGGCACCGCGACGCCCGTACAGGCGCGCGCACATGCTCGTGAGCACCTCGATCATGTCCCGCACCAAGTCATCAGCGGTCTCGCCAGCATCGGCCACCAGCACCCGGCGGCCCTGCGCCGCCAGTGCTGCGTCCAGATGCTCCACCCCGAAACGTGCCAGCCGGTCCCGGTGCTCCACAACGATCACCGTGGCAGACGGGTCCGACAAAACCCGGCGCAGCTTTGGCCGCTTCCCGTTCAGCCCCGAGCCCACCTCGCGCACCACGCCAGCCACCACCATGCCGTGCGCCGTGGCCCACCCGGTGAGCCGGGCGACCTGCCGGTCCAGGTCCGCGCGCTGATCAGACGAGGACACCCGCGCGGACAGCACCGCCCCGGCCGCGCACCCCGGCACCGGCACGTCGACCAAGATCGTGCCCGTCTCGGTCTGCCGGGCCGGGACCGGCAGTTTCCCGTCCCGCCACCACCGCGACGCGGTCTGGTAGTGAACGCCCTCCCGCGCCGCCCATTCCCGAAGCTTCACACGCTCATTCGAACAGATGTTTGCTGATATCTGATGACGCCACGCCGAACAGTTGCTAACCCCCCGGGTCAACGGCCGGGAAGCTGCCGCCGGGACTGGCATTAGCCGGCAGGGCGCCTTCATAAGCAACATCGGGCACTGTGTTGCCGTCCGGTGACCGGAAAGTCCCCACCCACGTGCATCCGGTCCTTCCGGAGCACGACGAATATCCCACGACGAAAGTACCAATCGTGCCCTGTTCGCTAGCCGCCTCGATCGCAGATACCAGCCCAACCGAGGCCGCAATCACCAACATGGCAGCCACGGCCCCGGCGATGGCAATAGTGATATGCCGGAACTCCAGGCGCCGCCTTCTCGTTGCAACAGAATTATGGCTCGTAAGGTGCCGACGGGGGTCCTGGCGAGCTTGGTGCCAGTCACCTTCCCGGTTGCGCAGCGTCGGCAGGCTGAGCTTGAGTGGCGGCCTGGTCATGCTTGCTGCGGTAAATGGCCGTGCTTACGGCCAGGCCGAGCGCGCCGAGCAGCGCTCCGCAGATGAACGCCGTTCGGTAGCCGGAGATCAAGACGCCCGTGTGGCCCTGGCTGCCCGGCTGAGAGCTGTGAATCACCGCAGCGGAGATCGCTGACAAGATCGCGAGGCCCACCGTCGTCCCGAGGCTGAAACTGATGTTCTGGATCCCGGCCGCGATTCCCGAATCCCGCTCGGAGACGTCCTTAAGCGAAGCGATCGTCCCCGGCACGAAAGCGCACCCCATGCCCAGGCCGAACACAAGCATGCACCCGGCAATCGCGACCGGAGAGCCTCCCAGCCATACCGTGGCGGCCAAGCCCGCATTGCTGAGGCAAAGCATCACCAGGCCGGCGCGGCCGGTCACCCGGGTTCCGAAACGGGTAATGGCACGCTGGGCGATGGGAGCCCCGGCTATGGAAGACGCCGTCATGATCGCGGCAATCCCGCCGAACTGGATAGCGGAGTATCCCAGGACCCGCTGGCTGTAGAGGGACAACGTGAAAACCATTCCATCCACCGACAGGCCCGCCGTGAGCAGGAACAGGTTGCCGGCCACGAGCGTCCGCGAGCGGAGCAAGCCTGGCGGCAGCATCGGTACCGCCCTCCGGGATTCGATGCGGGCGAAAGCCGCTATCAAGGCGATGACGACGCATAGCCCGCCCAGCGTCCGCGGGGTAAGCCAGCCCTCCTGGGAAGTTTCCGTGACCGTATAGATGAACAGCGCAACAGCGCCGGTGATGGTCACCGTCCCGGGCACGTCGACCTTGCGGGATCCTTCGCCAGCCGGCGGCTCCCGCAGCAGCGCGGGGCTGAGCAGGAGCATCGCGCCGCCAACCGGCACGTTGATGAAGAAGATCCACTGCCAGCCGAAGCTGACGGTGATGAGGCCGCCCAGCAGTAGCCCGGCGGTGGCGCCAGCCCCGCCGGCCGCGGACCACGCCGCAAGTGCCTTATTGCGCTCTTCCTCACGCCGGAAGGTATTCATCACCAGCGACAAGGCAGCCGGAACAAGCAAGGCGGCCGAGATTCCCTGGCCCGCCCGGGCGCCGAGCAGCACCCCGGCGGACGGCGCCCACCCGCACCCCAGCGACGCCAGGATCAGCAGCACAAGCCCGAGCATGAACATGCGCCGGCGGCCGAACACGTCGCTGAGCCGCCCGCCGACCAGCAGCAGCGCCCCGCCAGGCAGGGTAGCGGCGGTGAAGCTCCACTGCAGGCCCGCCTGGGACAGGCCCAGCGCCCGCTCCATGGCCGGCCCGGCCGGGAACACGATGGTGGAGCCGCAAGTGTCGGCAAAGAACGCCAGGCACAGCAAGCCCAGCGCGTACCAGCGGCGGGGGTCCGGGGCCATGGGCGGCTGAGCGGCATCTGAGTGGATCACGGCGGGCCGGCCGTCCGGCGCCGCGTCCATCATCGGAGAGCACGTTGCTGGCCGAGATAGGCGGGGGTGAGCTCGGCCCACCGCGTCCGCCAGTCCGCGCGCGGCCGGCCCGCCAGATGCGCGGCGAGATCCTCGACATGCGCCTGCCACCCCGCGCCATGGTCAGCCGCCTCGTTGAGCGGGAGGCCTCGCTCCTCCACTACGAGACGGGTCCGGTCGCCATCAGGAATGAGTTCGGCCGCGATGACGGTCTCATCGTCCTGGTCTTGGGCCATGGTCACCAGCAGACGCCGGGGAGGATCGCACACATCCACCCGTCCAGGGCCTTCCCAGCCGCTGGTGAAGCTGGCCCGGAACTGCCCGCCCAGCCGGAGGTCGCCCTCCACCCATGCGATCCAGCGCGCCAGCCGCTGCGGGTCAGTGAGCGCCGACCACAAGTCATCGATGCCGGTGTCAAAGACATCTTCCATGCGGACCACGGCCTTGCCGTCAACGGCTCGCAGCGACCCCGCCAGGCCGTGGCTGGCCCCGGTGCGATGCAACGTCATCAGGTGCTCCTTCGTTGTCTCTTTCCCCGGGCGACTTCGGTGTGCAGCGCGCTGAACCGCTGCTCCCACAGCGAGCGACAGCGCTCGAGCCAGTCACCGACCTCGGCCAGCGGCTCGGGCCGCAGGCTGTACACCCGCCGCTGCGCCTCCCGGCGCGCCTCGACCAGCCCGGCCTCGCGGAGCACCCGCAGGTGCCGCGAGACTCCCGGACGAGCGATCGGCAGCAAGGCGGCCAGCTCGCCAGCGGTGGCATCTCCCCGGCTCAAAGCGTCCAGCACCGTCCGCCGGCTGCTGTCCGCCAGTGCGTGCAACACCATGTCCACGAGGCTGAACGTACCCGATCAGTTACGTAACTGACAAGGTACATACGTCGGACTGACGACATGCGTTGCCATTCTGTGGCCGGGCCCTGTCCGAGGTTGACGCCCGGGACCAGGTCACCACCAATCCCGCGAAGTCACCTGCAGCGGCTGAGCCGACCACAAGGTTCCCTCCGCCAACACAAGTGAATCAGTAGCTAAACGAACCTGCTCCTGCGGAATCAGTTGACAGCGGCGGCGGACGTGGCAGGATTGCTGTGCGGAGGGAGCAAACGCATGGCGCAAATGCCGGGGACGCCCCTGGCCCCGCGCAACCGACGGCGCAGTGATGGTGCCGGGCCGCGTCGCGGCAACGGAAGCGGGCAAGCCCACTTCTTCCTCGACGAAATCTCGAAGCAGATCATCGAGCAACTGCAGCAGGACGGACGGCGTTCGTATGCCTCGATAGGCCACGCGGTAGGCCTGTCCGAGGCCGCGGTGCGCCAGCGGGTGCAGCGGCTGCTGGACGCCGGAGCGATGCAGATCGTCGCGGTGACCGACCCGATGACGCTGGGATTCCGCCGCCAGACCATGATCGGGATCAGGTGCAGCGGTGAGCTGGAGCAGGTCGCTGACCAGCTTGCTGGCATGCCCGAGATCGACTACGTCGTGATCACCGCCGGCTCCTTCGACCTGCTGATCGAGGCCGTCTGCGAGGACGACGACGAGCTGCTCGAGATCCTCGGCCGGGTGCGCGCGATCCCATGCGTGACCGCTACAGAAACGTTCGTGTATCTGAAGCTGCGCAAGCAGACCTACTCCTGGGGGACCAGATGACAATCTCCTCACCTCCTTCACCTGGCCACGACGAAGTACAGGACGCCACGGCGCAGCAGGCGGCGGCCAAGCGGAACCTGTGGCTGCACTTCACCCGGATGGGGTCATACGCCGACGGCGAGATGCCGGTCATCGTGCGCGGCGAGGGCCAGTACGTCTACGACTCCCGCGGCCGGCGCTACCTGGACGGGCTGGCCGGGCTGTTCGTCAGCCAGATCGGGCACGGCCGCAAGGAGGTCGCCGAGGCCGCGGCCCGGCAGGGCAGCGAGCTTGCTTACTTCCCGCTCTGGTCCTATGCGAATCCGCGCGCGATCGAGCTTGCCGAGCGGCTCGCGGAGATGTCCCCCGGCGACCTGAACCGGGTGTTCTTCACCACCAGCGGCTCGGAGGCGGTCGAGTCGGCCTGGAAGCTGGCCAAGCAGTACTTCAAGCTCACCGGCCAGCACGGCCGGTACAAGGTGCTCAGCCGTGAGATCGCGTACCACGGAACCTCGATGGGCGCGCTGGCCATCACCGGCCTGCCCGCGATCAAAGAGCCGTTCGAGCCGCTGCCGCCCGGCGGCGTCCGGGTACCCAACACCAACTTCTACCGGGCTCCCGCTTTCGTCGCCGACGACCTGACCGCGTTCGGCCTCTGGGCCGCCGACGAGATCGAGCGGGCCATCCTGCGCGAGGGCCCCGAGTCGGTTGCCGCGGTGTACCTCGAGCCGGTGCAGAACTCCGGCGGCTGCTTCCCGCCGCCGCCCGGCTACTTCCAGCGGGTCCGCGAGATCTGCGACCGGCACGGGGTACTGCTGGTCTCCGACGAAGTCATCTGCGCATTCGGCCGGCTTGGCTACTACTTCGGGTCCCAGCGGTACGGCTACCAGCCGGACATCATCACCTTCGCCAAGGGGGTCACCTCCGGTTACGCCCCGATGGGCGGGATGCTGGTCAGCGACCGCCTGATGGAGCCGTTCACCGAGGGCACCGCGACCTTCCTGCACGGGGTCACGTTCGCCGGCCACCCGGTGTGCAGCGCGGTCGCCCTGGCCAACCTGGACGTGTTCGAGAAGGAGGACCTGCTCGGCAACGTCCGCACGAACGAAGCGGGGTTCCGGGCCACGCTCGAGAAGCTGCTCGACCTGCCCATCGTCGGCGACGTGCGCGGCGACGGGTACTTCTACGGGATCGAGCTGGTCAAGGACAAGGCCACCCGCGAGTCGTTTAACGACGAGGAGTCAGAACGGCTGCTGCGCGGCTTCCTGTCCCACGCGCTGTTCGACGCGGGCCTGATCTGCCGGGCCGACGACCGCGGCGACCCGGTCATCCAGCTCTCTCCGCCGCTGACCTGCACCCAGGAGCATTTCGACGAGATGGAGCAGATCCTGCGCAGCGTGCTGACGCAGGCCTGGACCAGGCTCTGACCGGCCGCGAGCAGAAGTTACAGGTTCGTTATGGCCAGGATGTGTCCTAACGGGCCCCTCAGACGTGTCTTATATGGCGGCAGGGCATACGCGCTGCCGCCTGACGCGAGACATGCGGGAGGGGCCGATGTCCAGCAAGAGCCAGGACTGGAGCGCACTGGCCAGCCACAACGAGCGTGTGGTGGCGGGCCCGGCGGCCTTGCCTGGTCCCGATCCGCAGCCCGCCGCCGCCCGGCTCCGCCCGCCGCAGGTCAAGAACCGGTTGCGGCTCCGGAAACGCGCCGGGAGGACAGGTACTGCAGCACGTGCCTGACGGCCTCGGCCGCCGGCACTCGCTCCTTTTCGCCGGTTGCCCGGCTGGCGAACTCGACCACGCCATCGGCTAGGTCGCGGCTGCCAACGCCGACCCGGCACGCGATCCCGGTCAGCTCCGCGTCCCGGTACTTTACGCCGGGGCGCTCATCGCGGTCGTCGATCAGCGCGTCCACCCCGGCCTCCTGCAGCTCGGCGTAGAGCGTCTCGGCGGCGGCCCGGGCCGCCGCGTCTTTCGGCGTCAGCAGCACCACGTCCACCTCGGCGGGCGCCACGGCCACCGGCCAGGCCAGGCCGGCGTCGTCGTGGTGCACCTCGGCAACCGCCGCCATCGCCCGCTCCACACCGATGCCGTAGCACCCCATCACCGGGGTGATGCTGGACCCGTCCGGACCGAGCACGGAGACGCCGAACGTGTCGGTGTACTTGCGGCCGAGCTTGAAGATATGCCCGACCTCGATCGCCCGGATGATCTCCAGTGGCGTGCCGCACCGCGGGCATGGCTCGCCGGCGCGGACCTCGCGCAGGTCGATCCAGCGGCCCACGGTGATGTCGCGCGCCACGTCCACGCCGCTCAGGTGCACGTCGTCGGTGTTGGCTCCGGTGGTCATGTCGCGCCTGCCCTGCAGCGCCAGGTCGGCGATGACCGGCAGGTGGGTGACGCCCACCGCGCCGAGGCTGCCCGGCGACGCACCCAGTGCCTCGCGGATCTCGTCCGGGTGCGCGGGCCGGACGTCGGCCGCGCCGGTGCCGTCCAGGAGCTTCTGCTCCGCGAGCGGGTGATCACCGCGCAGCAGCACCAGGCTGGGCTGCCCGTCGATCACGTAGACGAGCGTCTTGATCTGCCGGTCGGCGGGCTTGCCGTACTGGGTGGCCAGGTCGTCGATCGTGCGCACGCCCGGTGTGGCCAGCCGCTCGGGCGCCGCCGGGCCGGGGGCGTCCTCGACCGGCGGGAGCGCCGACGTCGCCTTCTCCAGGTTGGCCGCGTAGCCACAGTTGGGGCAGTGCGCGACCAGGTCCTCGCCGACCTGCGACGGGCACATGAACTCGACTGAGTCGCTGCCGCCCATGTTCCCGCTCGACGCCTCCACGGCGACCGCCGGGATACCCAGCCGGGCGAAGATCCGCTGGTACGCGCCGCGGTGGGCCTCGAACGAGGCGTCGAGCCCGGCCTCGTCGATATCGAAGCTGTAGGAGTCCTTCATCGTGAACTCGCGGACCCTGATCAGGCCACTGCGCGGCCGCGGCTCGTCGCGGAACTTGGTCTGGATGTGGTACCAGGACTGAGGCAGCTGCCGGTAGGAGGACAGCTCCTCCGCCAGCGTGGTCATGGCCTCCTCGTTGGTCATGGCCAGGACGAGTTCCGCGCCCTTGCGGTCGGTGAGCCGGAACATCTCCTCCCCCATCACCGCCAGCCGGCCGCTCTTCTCCCACAGCTGGGCCGGATGCATGCAGGGCAGCAGGAACTCCTGGGCCCCGATCCGGTTCATCTCCTCACGGATGATGTTGATGACCTTGGCGCGCACCCGCATGCCGAGCGGCAGCATGCTGTAATGACCAGCCATGAGCTGGCGGATGAACCCGGCGCGCAGGAGCAGCCGGTGGCTAGCCGCGTCGGCGTCGGCCGGGTCCTCGCGCAGGGTGGGAATGTGGAGCTGTGACCAGCGCATGCCTGTCAGCGCCCTCTGGTTGTCTCGGAAACATGGATGTCAGAAACAGCGTGTCGGGCCGAAGATACACGCCTGCACCGGCCAGTCCCAATTGAATTCGGAACGCTGGCCCCGTGCTGCCGGGCAGCAGCGAATCCGGGCGGCCACGTGATCGCGGTACCGGGCATGCTGGGCGGATGAGCGGGCGGGGGCGACGGCGGAGCCGGATACCGGTGCCGTTGCGCAGCATCGGCCCGGAGATGGTTTCGGGGGCGTCGGATAACGACCCCACCAATGTGGGCACGGCCGCCGTGGTCGGGGCGCAGACCATCTACCGGCTGTCCTGGGTGGCGCTGCTGGTCGCCCCGCTGCTGGCCGTTGTCCTCGCGATCGCGGCCCGGGTCGGCGTCGTGACCAGCAGCGACCTGCAGTCGCTGACCCTGAAACGGTACGGTCCGCGGGTCGCTGTCCTGCTGATGGCGTCGGTAGTGGTGGTCAACATGGTTACCATCGCCGCCGACGTCCAGGCCGGAGCGGCCGGGATCGGGCTGCTGACCGGCATTGGCTCCCGCTGGATCGTCTTGCCGCTGGCCCTGATCCTGGTCGGCGTGCTGCTGATCGGCAGGTACGGCCAGGTCGTCGCGGTGCTGCGTTACCTGCTGCCCGGCTTCCTGGCGTTCACCGCCGCCGCCGTGCTGGCGCGCCCGGACTGGCCGCGCCTGCTGCAGGCCAGCCTGGTGCCGGCCCTGTCGCTGCGTGGCGACCAGGTGACCGGAGCCTTGGCTCTGCTCGGCACCACGCTGACCAGCTATGTCTACGTTTGGGAGACCGTCCAGCGCGGGGTGGAGGAACCAAGACACGGCACGCCGCCCGGCGCGACGCGGACCAGCGCCGGCGCCATCGCCGGGGCGGTGTTTACCGCGCTGATCCTGTGGTCCATGCTCGTCGCCTCCGCCGCTACGCTCGGCCGCCACCACCAGGTGGTGGCCTCGCCGCAGGATGCAGCCCAAGCGCTGCGTCCCCTGGCCGGCCCGCTGGCCGGGAACCTCTTCGCCGCCGGGCTCGTGGTCTCGGCCGTGGTAGCCCTGCCGGTGCTGATGGCCAGCACGGCCTACGTGGTCGGCGCTCAGTTTGACTGGCGCCGCGGGCTGTCGCAACGGGTCGGCCAGGCCCGCCGCTTCTATGCGGTCCTGGCCGCTTCCGCCGGGCTCGCCGTCGCCGTCACCCTGGCCGGGGTCCCGGTGTTCGGCATGCTGGTCGCGGCCAGTGTGATCGGCGGGCTCGGCACCCCGATCGGCCTGGTGCTGCTGGTCCGCCTGGCCCGCGATCCTCTGATCATGGGCGACCAGGCCATCTCACCGTTCCTGGCCCTGGCCGGGTGGATGATCGCCGTCGTCGTCGGCGGGCTAGCCGCCGTGTTCGTCATAGCCGGGGCTTTCGGCATCCTCTGACCGCGGCGGCCAGGAGTCCGCGACGTCACGTCCGTGCGCGATGGCCAGGTCCAGCAGGCCAGGAAAGCGCGCGTCGAGGTCGGCGCGGCGCAGGCTATTCAGCCGCCGGATGCCCTCGTCGCGCTGGCGGATGACTCCGGCCTCGCGCAGCACCCGGAAGTGGCCGCTCTGGGTCGACTTGCTGACCGGCAGCGCGAACGTCGTGCAGGCCAGCTCACCGCCGGGACCCCCGCGGGCCAGCCGGGCCACGATGGCCAGCCGCATCGGGTCGCTCAGGGCCGCCATGACGCGGGCGAACTCCAGCTCGTCCCGGTCAGGATGCACGAGCTCGGTCGCGGTCCGGCTGGCCACGCTTCTCAGCATACTCGCACATGTTCGCACCATCCGAACATGTGTTATGTTCGGCTTCGGCGAACATAAACGAGCCATGGAGGAGCACATGACTCCCGGCCACTACGGTCCGTCAACCCGCACCGCCATCACCTATTCCGGCCCGCCTGCCCCGGACCCGGCCGCCACGCCGGGGTGGCTGACGCGGTGGAGGTTCTGGGCCGTGGCTTACACCCTGCTGATCCTGCTGACCGGCACGAACCTGCCCACGCCGCTGTACCACGGGTACGCGGAGCGGTTCGGGTTCTCGCCGCTGACCGTCACGCTGATCTTCTCGGCTTATGCGGCGGTGCTGATCCCCTCACTGCTGGTGGCCGGGCCGCTGGCGGACGCGGCCGGCGGCCGCGCGGTGCTCATCCCGGCAGTCGCACTGGCCGCCCTCGGCTCGCTGGCGTTCGCGCTGGCCGAGGGTACCGCGTGGCTGTACGCCGCCCGCGTGCTGCAGGGCCTGGCACTAGGGGCAGCGCCGGGCGCCCTGACCGCGGCGCTCTCTGCGCTCGAGCCGCGAGGCCGACGGCACCGGGCGGCGCTGGTGTCCACCGCGGCGTCGATGGGCGGCCTCGGCCTCGGGCCGCTGCTGGCCGGCCTGATCGCCCAGTACGGGCCGGCGCCCCGGGTCCTGCCCTTCATCGTGGAGATCGTTCTGCTCGCGCCGGCCATGGCCGTGGCCGCAACGCTGCCGGCCCCCCGGACCCGCACGCCGTGGCAGCCCCGCCGCCCGCGGATCCCGGCCCCCATGCGCACGGTGTTCGCGGCCAGCGCGGCACCCGCGTTCCTCGCGTTCGCGGTGATGGGGCTGTTCCTCACCCTGATCCCGACCTACGTCGCGACGCTGGCCCGCAGCGGGAGCCTGCTCCTGGCCGGAGCGGCGGTCGCGCTCATGCTGGCCTGCTCGGTCCTGGCCCAGTTCGCCGGCTACGGAACGCCAGCCCGCACGCTGCAGCTTCGCGGCCTGCCGCTGCTGGCCGCCGGCCTGGTGCTGCTGGCCCTGACCCGCCCCGTCGCGTCCCTGCCACTGCTGCTGGCGGCGGCCGCGGTGGCCGGCGCCGGCCAGGGCCTGGTGTTCCTGGGCGGCCTGACCGCGGTCAATCACTATGCACCGCCAGAACGCCACGCCGACGTCATCTCCACCTTCTATGTGGTGATCTACCTCGGGGTCAGCCTGCCCGTGGTCGGCGTGGGCTTCCTCTCCACCGTGGTCGGCCTCCTCGCCGCGGTCCAGTGGTTTGCCGTGGTCGCCGCCGTGCTCTCCCTGGCCGCGCTGGCGTTCCTAGCCCTCCGCGCTCGCCCTGCCTCTGCGTGATTCGCTTGGCCGTTGACAAAATGCCGTCGTACCAGCGAAAGTTCTGCCAGTTCACGGCCGCGCGGTACATGCGGAGGATACGGTTAGCCACCACACATTCGAAGCGTTCCATGAGTTCCACAAGGCGGTCATGACCGGGGGCAGCAAGGCGCGTGCGGGCGCCTCGGCGCCTGGTTGCCGCCGGGCCGGGCGGTAGTTCAGATGCGGCTGCTGCTGATCGGCGCTCCGGGCGCCGGAAAAGGAACACAGGCCGAGCTGCTGGCCGCGCGATTCGGCATCGCGCACATCTCCAGCGGCGACCTGCTCCGCCAGCACATCAAGGAGCAGACCTCTCTCGGGCAGCGGGTCAGGTCCTACGTGGACCAGGGTGACCTGGTGCCGGACGCCCTGGTCATGGACATGCTCCGCAAGCCCGTCCTGGCCGCGGCGAGCGGTTATGTCCTGGACGGTTTCCCGCGGACCGTCGAACAAGCGAAGGCGTCTTACGCCGTGGTCCGCTTGCTCGGAGCCGAGGTGCAGGCCGCGATTCACCTCGATGTCCCCCGCCAGGAACTGGTGCGCCGGCTGCAGGTCCGCGGCCGCGGATCGGAGGACGCCGACGCGGTGATTGAGCATCGCCTCGAGGTGTACCAGAAGAACACCGTGCCCCTGCTCGAGTACTACGCCGGCCGGGAATGGATGTTCACGGTCGACGGCGGCCGCCCGGCCGATGTCGTCCACGAGGACATCGTGCAGCGCATCAAGAGGCTGACCGAGCTCATCGAATCGGCATGACCCGGCCTGGAGTGCGCGGCTGGGGTCCGGCGGTTGTCCAGCCGTGGCCACCGCGGGGCCTTCGTACCGGGTTAAGGCAGCTCCTGAGGTCGGGATTGCTGGGCCCAGATGGTCTTGCCGGTCCGGGTATGGCGGGTGCCCCAGCGCTCGGTGAGGTGGGACACGATCAGCAGGCCGCGGCCACCTTCGTCGTAGTGGCCGGCACAGCACAGGTGCGGGGTGGTGCTGCTGCCGTCGGAGACTTCGCAGCTGAGCGCGCGGTCCAGGATCATACGGAGCTGGATAGGCGGCTCAGCGTGGCGGATGGCGTTGGTGACGAGTTCGCTGACGATGAGCTCGGTGGTGAAGGAGTCTTCAAGACCCCAGGCGGCGAGCTGGCGGGCGGCCTGAGCGCGAGCGTGCGCGACGACCGCCGGCTCGGCGGGCAGGTCCCAGGAGACGATCCGGTCGGCCGGCAGCGCAGACGTGCGGGCGATCAGAAGCGCGGCGTCATCCTCGGCCCGTTCTGGAAGCAGCGCCTTGAGCACGGTGTCGCAGACGGATTCCAGCGATGGTGCGGCGGGCGGCGGGAGCCCATGGAACTCGAGGCGCACACCGTTCAGAACTTCGCGCATGGCGGTCAGACCGATGTCGATGTCGCGCTGCCGCGATTCGATCAGGCCGTCGGTGTAGAGGACGAGCAGGCTGTCTTCCGGCAGTACTACCTCGGCTTCCTCGAAGGCCTGCCCGCCCAGGCCCAGCAGCGGGCAGGCCGGAACATCGAGGAACTCGGCCGTGCCGTCCGGGCAGACGACCGCGGGCGGCGGGTGGCCAGCGCGGGCCAGCGTGCAGCCGCGGGACACTGGATCGTATACCGCATACAGGCACGTCGCACTGAGATCGCAGCACTCACCGCCAGGCACCAGGCCCTCCTCATCGGCGATACGCGTGACCACATCGTCGAGCCTGGTCAGCAGGTCTCCGGGGTCGAGGTCGATGTCGGCCAGCGTCCGGACGGCGGTGCGCAGCCGGCCCATGGTGGCGGCGGCGTGCATGCCGTGCCCGGCCACGTCACCAACCACCAGGCCGACGCGGCTCCCCGACAGCCGGATCACGTCGAACCAGTCGCCGCCCACCGGGACACCAGAGCCTGAGGGCCGATAGCGGGTCGCCACCTGGACCGCTGCCTGCCTCGGCAGGTGGTGCGGCAGCAGGCTGCGCTGCAAGATCAGCGCGGTCGCACGCTCGCGGCTGTAGCGGCGGGCGTTGTCGACGCACACGGCCGCCCGGGCGACGATCTCCTCGGCCAGGACGAGATCTTCGTCACCGAAAGACTCCGGCCGCCGGTGCCGGCCGAACATGGCACTGCCCAGCGTTACGCCACGGGCGCGCAGCGGCACCACCATGAGGGAGTGGAAACCATACCGGGCGGTGCGGGCGGCCCTCTCGGGGTCGGTCACCGCCCACCGGTCCAGGTTGCGCTGCAAATCGGCCTGGTTCATCAGCAGACCGCTGGTCATGCGCCGGGCGGCCGGCGAGTGCCCGGAAAACTGCGACACCTGCCCGGGCCGGGCCAGGGCTTCCGGGCAGCCGTCCAGGACTGAGCCGACGGCCATCCGGCGGAGCGGCACCTCGAACGTGAACGGGCTGGATGTCGGCTCGTCGCCGCGGAACACCGAGTCCAGCAGGTCGACGGTGGCGAAGTCGGCGAGCGCAGGGACCGCGACCTCCACGAGTTCCTCGGCGGTCCTGGTCATGTCGAGAGTGCAGCCGATCCGGGTGCTCGCCTCGTTCAGCACGGCCAGCCGCTGCTGGGCCAGGTGCTGCCCGGTCACGTCAACGGCCACGACCAGGACGCCACACACCCGGCCCGCCGGGTCTTTGACCGGCGACAGATTGATGTCCATGACATGATCGCGCGCCTGGCCGGGCATCCGTTCGGCGCCCCGCCACACCGTCGGCTTCCCGGTTTGCGCCACCATCCGCGCGGCCGCCAGGCACGACTCGGTGGCCGGGTTGGACACCAGGTCGGTGATGCGCAGCCCGAGCCCGGCCGCCTCGCCATCCAGGCCCAGGGTGCGGCAAATCGACGCGTTCAGCCGCAGTTGCCGCATCTGCGTGTCGAGGAGCGCGATGTCGACCGGGGTCTGGGTGATGGCCCAGTCCAGCATCTCCCGGAGGTCACGGGCGCGATTGGCCGCCACGGTGTCCACAAGCCCCCCACCTAGCGTGCTGGGTCGATCAAAGACCGTGCCCGCCCCGGGCGCTCTGCCCCCTTTTCGGGTGCTCTGCCCGGCCCGCCCGCCCCGAGTGCTCCGCCCAATCGCACCGCTCTACCCGTTTCCGGGTCGCTCCATGCCGTGGTACGAGCCTTCGATCATGCCCTCTACCGACCATACGCCGCGCTGACCTGCGGCGTCGTTCGGACGTCGGCCTAGTCTCGGCCGACGGCTGGTCTTGACACGGGCCCGGTGACGCGTTTTCATCGGAACTAGAATTTGATTCTAGGATTACCCGCGTTGATGAGCCTGCGCTGCGGCCATTCACGCGACGGGGCGCCGCCCCCCGGGCGGCGCGAGAGAGGCGGCAGAGATGCCGGGGTCGGTGCTCGGGTCGCCCAAGCAGCCAGGCACGGATCGAGGCGTCCCGTTCAGGAAACTCACCATCTGTAGCCAGCGGGCAGAGCGGAAGGCCGGGAGGCTCGGCAATGGAACTTGACCTTGGTCCCGAGATCGCGCAGTTCCGGGCGGAACTGCGCGACTGGATGGCGGCGGAGGCGCCCGAAGGCCTGGCCGGCCTGGCTGACTGGCGGGTGGCCGCGACGGCCGGCGGCAACCGTAACCAGCAGCAAGCGGAGGCAGCCGCCGATCCGGTGTACCAGGAGTGGGCGGGCAAGCTGCAGACGGCCCGGCTGATCTGTCCGCAGTGGCCCGAGGAATTCGGCGGCCAGGGCATGGACGCCGTCCGCCTGGCCGTGCTCAACGAGGAGTTCTACCTGGCCGGCGTGCCGCGGGTACAGCGGGGCATGGGCGAGTGGCTGGTCGGGCCGTCGGTGATCGTGCACGGCACGCCGGAGCAGCGGGCGTATTTCCTGCCCCGGATCATTTCCGGCGAGGACGTCTACTGCCAGGGCTTCTCCGAGCCCAACCACGGGTCAGACCTGGCCGCGGTCGAGACCCGGGGCGTGATCGATGGCGATGAGGTGGTCATCAGCGGCCAGAAGGTATGGACGTCCGGGGCGGCCCGGGCCACCATGATGTTCGTCCTGTGCCGGACCGACCCGGCGGCCGAGAAGCACGCGGGGCTGTCCTATGTGCTGATCTCCTTCACCGGCCCGGGTGTCCAGTACCGCCCGATCAGGCAGCTGTCCGGCGCCGCCGAGTTCTGCGAGGACTTTCTCGATGGCGTGCGGGCCCCGCTGTTCAACGTGATCGGCGGCCTGGGCAACGGCTGGCGGGTGGCGATGACCACCCTGGGGCACGAACGCGGTGGCCACGCCACGACCGCGCACCTGGGCTACGAACGCGAGTTCTGGGAGCTGGTCGAGGCGGCGCGCAAGCGCGGCAAGACCGCCGACCCGCTGGTGCGCCAGCAGCTGGCCTGGGCGTACACGGGAGTCCAGCTCATGCGCTTCAGCGGGCTCACCGCGCTGGCCGGGGCGGCTCAGGGCCGCCCGCCCGGGCCGGAGGCCTCGGTGACCAAGCTGTTCTGGAGCGAGTACCACAAGCGGCTGGGCGAGATCGCGGTCGGCATCGAGGGCAGCGACGCGCTGATCCGCCCGGAGGGCCCCGGCTACCCGACCAGTAACTGGCAGAACGTCTTCCTCAGCAGCCGGGCCGGGACCATCTACTCGGGGACCAGCGAGATCCAGCGCAACATCATCGCCGAGCGCGCGCTCGGCCTGCCCAAGGAGCCACGGGTGGCGGGCTGACCGTGGCCGGCCCGCACTCACCCACCCCGAACCGGGCCGGCCTGCCCGCGTCTGCGCGGCCGCCGGCGCGGGAGCTGATCACGCCCGGACGGCTGCGCGAGTTCCTGGCGCCGCGCAGCATCGCCATGGTCGGCGCGTCCGACACGTCCGGCTGGGCCCGGTACATCGTGGCCAGCAGCGCGACCGTCGGGTTCCCCGGCCCGCTGATCCCCGTTCATCCCGCGCACCCGACGGTCTTCGGCCAGCCGGCCGTGCCCAGCCTGCGGGACCTGCCCGAGCCGGTCGACCTGGCATTCATCCTGGCGCCGATCCAGGCCGTCGAGAGCGTGCTCGACGACGCGGGCGCGGCCGGGGTGCGCGGGGCCGTCGTCCTCGCGTCCGGCTACCGCGAGGTTGGCCGCCAGGGCCGCGCCCTGGAGGACCGGATGGTCGAGCGGGCTGCGGCGAACGGGATCACCGTGCTCGGCCCGAACTGCCTGGGCTTCATCAACGCCTACTCCCGGTCCGCCCCGTT
>Ga0335072_10003991_pt1 | contig 22091 bp, 16 predicted proteins | sample Lox_Sample_21_FD_206725 | JGI IMG/M metagenome (GOLD analysis project Ga0335072, IMG submission 206725) | Soil microbial communities from Loxahatchee National Wildlife Refuge, Florida, United States - Lox_Sample_2.1 | ecosystem: Environmental > Terrestrial > Soil > Wetlands | place: USA...
AGTGAGGTAGAGCACCGAAGGCGTAATCGACAATGCGAATGCGACCGCATCCTTGAGGACCACCTTCATCGGACTCGGCGACAAATAGATGATGTCGTCCTCGCAAACGACCGGATCGGCTACTTTCGCAGTCAATACCTTCTTTATATCGATCTGCCGCGCAACCCTTCTGCCGTCTGGCTGCGCCCGAAACAGATAGGTGTGTTTCAGTGCGGAGGACGGACCCACGCCTCCAGCGAGAGAGATTATTTCCGACAAAGTGACCTGAGGGGACCCACAGAGCGAATAGGCCCCTGGCCTGCCAACGTTGCCGCCAACGTATGCGATTCCGCATGCGCGCACCAGAACACGGTCTCCAGCAGACACAGAATGATCGAAGTTCTCAGTGTTCTGCATCGTCGGATCCCACGGCACATATTCCTTCTTCCCGGGATTTTGCTCGTTGGTAATCTCGATCATGCGGCCGGTGTTTGCGGTGAGCCCGCCCGCGACCGCGATCAGATCGGAAAGGTACCGCTTGCCAGGAGGTGCGTACACACCCGGACTGTGAACCTCGCCCAGTATTGTGATCCCAGTGGTCGTCGAATCCAGCGTGATCGTGACCTCGGGATCGGCCATCAGGTTCCGATCCTTCAGCACTCTGGCTAGCTCGCGTGCCGCGGCTCCGCTATTGAGACCGGCAATATGAAAAGAGCCGAGAATCGGGTAGGGCACATCACCGCGCTCGGAAACCCTTGTGACTATCGAAAAATCCGGAGCATCGAAAACATTGATGTGCACCGTGTCTCCCGGCGCAATTGGTCCGTCTGAAAGTCCCCCGATAAACGCGGGCGACGTCACCGAGGAAGATGCCGAAGGCCCTCCGCCCTGCGCCACGGGCACGATCGCAGGACGCGCTTCCTGGGCCGCAAGCGCTGCGGAAGAAAGGACCAGAATCCCAGCGATGAATAGCGTGTTCGTGAAAGCCATATTTCTTCTCTTCTGTAGATTAGAGCGCGGGAAGTTCCAGTTGCAGTCGGGCCGACGCGTAGGTCCGTCGAATCCCTTCCGCAAGGCTTACCTTCGCTTTCCAGCCAAGCGCATGGATTCGGCTCACGTCGAGCAGCTTTTGTGGAGTTCCATCCCGCCGGGTGGTATCGAAGACTAACTCGCAATCAAAGTCGAGCACCCGCGCAACGAGGTCAGCCAGCTCCCGGATGGTTAGGTCCTCGCCCGTACCAATGTTGATCAGGGGCATCTCGTTCTGTGAGATCAGAGTGTCGTACTTCGAATCGGGCAGGGTCAGCAGGTGGACGCTCGCTTCGCCGAGATCGTCGCTATAAAGGAATTCGCGGCGGGGTTTTCCCGTCCCCCACACCACGAGTTTCCTCTCTCCGGTCCGCCTGGCGTCGATGACCTTGCGCATCAGCGCGGGCAGCACGTGCGATCTCTGCAGGTCGAAATGATCTCCGGGCCCGTAGAGATTGGTCGGCATCGCCGCCAGGAACTTCGTACCGTATTGAAAGTTGTACGAGCGGCACAACTCGATCCCCGCAATCTTGGCCAGTGCGTAGGCGCGGTTGGTCGGCTCGAGAGGACCCGTCAGCAGATACTGTTCCTTGATCGGTTGTGGAGCAAGCTTTGGATAGATACAACTTGAGCCAAGAAAGAGCAGCCGAACGACGTCGGTGTGTCTCGCGGCATCGATGATGCTGGTTTCAATTTCAAGATTCTCTCGAATAAAGTCCGCCGGGAAAGTATCGTTGGCGAGGATGCCTCCGACTTTGGCGGCTGCCAGGATGACATATTCCGGACGTTGGCGTTCAAAAAACTCCAGCGTCTTCTGGCGATCGGTCAAATCCAGCTCCGTTCGCGCGCGCACAATCAGGTTGTCGAATCCGTGCCGCGCGAGCACGCGACAGATCGCCGATCCGGCAAGGCCACGATGACCTGCAACAAAGATCCGACTGTGCTTTTCCATCAATCCCAATTCAGTCAGTTTTCGTGGTAATTCAAGACCGAGTAGCCGTGCTTGCGGACCAGGGCATCCTTTTCCGCGATTTTGAGGTCCTCTTCTGCCATTTCCGTCACCAGTTCGCAGAATGTCGTCTTGGGCTTCCATCCCAGTTCCGCACGCGCCCGGCTGGAATCGCCAAGCAGGGTTTCCACCTCGGTGGGGCGGTAGTAGCGTGGATCGACAGCTACAACTACATTCCCCTTCTCGTCTATTCCCTTCTCATCCGCGCCTGCACCCTCCCAGATGAGCGGCATATCGAGGTAGCTCGCTGCCAGCTCCACGAATTCGCGTACGCTGTGCTGCTCACCGGTCGCGATCACATAATCTCTTGGCTGGTGCTGTTGCAGCATGCGCCACTGCATTTCAACGTAGTCGCGCGCATGCCCCCAGTCACGCATTGCGTCCAGGTTTCCGAGATGGAGTCGATCCTGCAATCCTACCCTGATACGCGCCAGCCCTCGCGTGATCTTGCGCGTGACAAACGTCTCGCCGCGCATCGGTGACTCATGATTGAACATGATCCCGTTGCAAGCGAACATATCGTACGCCTCCCGGTAGTTAACCGTGATCCAGTACGCATAGAGCTTGGCAACGGCGTAGGGCGACCGCGGATAAAAAGGCGTCGTCTCCTCCTGCGGAATCTTCTGCACCAGGCCGTACATCTCCGACGTCGAGGCCTGATAGAACCGCGTCACCTTCTCCAAACCGGCAATTCGGATGGCCTCCAGCAGGCGCAGTGTGCCCAGAGCATCGGAGTTCGCCGTATACTCGGGCTCCTCGAAAGAGACTTTTACATGGCTCTGCGCACCGAGGTTATAGATTTCATCAGGCTTGACCTTCTCCACCACCTGGATCAGGCTGCTTGAATCGGTCAGGTCGCCATAGTGCAGCGTAAAATGACGGCCCTCCGTATGCGGATCTTCGTAGAGATGGTCGATCCGATTCGTGTTGAAAAGCGAAGAACGACGCTTAAGTCCGTGGACTTCGTATCCCTTGGTCAGCAGCAGCTGGGCGAGATAAGCCCCGTCCTGACCGGTGACGCCAGTGATGAAGGCTCTTTTCACCGTGACAGACTTCTCAAAGCTATCCGTGGTGTCTTTCTCTTTTTGATGCGACTTCGCTTAGACAGCAGCCTCGACGCACGCTCTGAAATAGTCCAGACTGAGCCTCAGTCCGGTTTCCAGATCGATTTTCGGCTCCCAGTTCAACAGTCGCCTGGCCTTGCTGATGTCCGGCTTGCGCTGCGTAGGATCGTCTTGAGGGAGAGGGTGAAAGGCGATTGTGCTCTTCGCCCCGGTAACCCGCAGCACCGTGTTGGCACACTCCAGGATCGTCCATTCCGTCGGATTCCCGATGTTCACCGGCGCGTGCTCATTGCTGTGCGCGAGTTTGAGAATCCCTTCGATCTCATCGGAGACGTAGCAGAAACTGCGCGTCTGGCTGCCATCGCCATAGATGGTGATATCGTCACCCCGCAGCGCCTGCACCAGGAAATTCGAAATCACGCGTCCGTCATTCATATGCAGCCGCGGACCATACGTATTGAAGATCCTCACCAGCCGCGTGTCAACGTTGAGGTAACGATTGTATGCGGTAACCAGAGCTTCAGAAAAACGCTTCGATTCGTCATAAACCGAGCGCGGACCGATGGGGTTGACATTCCCCCAGTATTCTTCGGTTTGAGGATGCTCCTCGGGATCTCCATAGCACTCCGACGTGGACGCGTGCAGAAATCTTGCACCGTACTTTTTCGCGATCTCCAGCGCGTTTCGCGTACCGGCGGAACCAACCATCAGGGTTTCGACGCCGAGCCGCATATAGTCTTCGGGGCTGGCCGGAGAAGCAAAATTGAAAACGTACTCAACGTGCTTGGGATCGAAAGAATCGCAGATATCGTGCTGGAGAAATTCGAATCTCGACTCGGATCGAAGGTGCTTGAGGTTCTCGAGCGAGCCCGTGCACAGGTTGTCGACACCCAGGACTCTGTGCCCATCGGCCAGCAACGCATCGGTGAGATGAGAGCCAAGAAAGCCGGCAGCGCCGGTAACGAGAACGCGCATCGAATAGTTACCTTCTCTTAATTCTTATTTTGAAGATATGCGGTACATCTCCAGCTCATTCGCATGTACATCGAGTTCACTGTTTGGGGGATGCAGACTGGAGCCCGCAAAGATTCCATTCTACGCGTTAGCCCCTTCTTTTCGCCGCGGCAGAAAAAACGCAGCCGCGGGATCCATGGGCTGGGCAAGACCCGGCCTTCCCACGCTTAGATAGGTGATACCGGCCTTGGTCATCGTCGCGGGATCGTAGAGATTTCTGCCATCGATCACGATCGGATAGCGCAACGCGGAGCGTAGACGGCTCAAATCGAGTTCGGCAAATTCCTGCCAATCGTTCAGAATCAGCAGAGCATCGGCATCCTGCGCCGCTGCATAGGGGTCGTCAACGTAGCGCATCGAAGCTCCGGGCGGGATCATCTCCTTGCAACGCTCCGCAGCTGCGGGATCGTGGGCGCAAATGCTGCAGCCCTCCTTGAGCAATTTCTTCACGATGTCGATGGCTGGCGATTCTCTGATATCGTCTGTTCCGCCCTTGAATGCCAAACCCAGCACGCCGATCTTCTTGCCGCGGAACGTCCAGAGAGCGGAGCGGATTTTCTGGAAGAACCGGTGCTTCTGCTCTTCGTTGATTTTTTCCACTTCGTGCAGCAACCCGAAATCCACGCCGACCTGTTCGGCCACGTGGCGAAAGGCAGCGACGTCCTTGGGGAAGCAGGAGCCGCCATAGCCAACTCCGGCACGCAGAAACTTCGGCCCGATGCGGCTATCCATGCCAATGCCGCGAGCGACCTCCTCGACATCGGCTCCGGCGGCCTCGCAGACGTTGGCAATCACGTTGATAAACGAGATCTTGGTCGCGAGCAGCGCATTCGAGGCATGTTTGATGATCTCGGCGGCTTTGGTCGAAGTATGCAGAATCGGAGGTGAGTCCGCGAATGTCCTCGGTCCCGGCAAGGATCCTGGAGCGCGGTAGTAATCCCCCGTTGTCAAGGGCAGGTATATCTTCTTCAGCAAGTTGGCAGCGGTTTCCGTTGCCGCACCGATCACGATCCTGTCGGGATGGAGGAAGTCGACAACTGCGGTGCCTTCGCGCAGAAACTCCGGGTTCGAGGTGACATCAAACAGATCCGTGGACACGCCGTTCCGTTCGATTACGCGCCGAATCCACTCGTTGGTGTAGACGGGGACCGTGCTCTTTTCCACTATGATCTTGTAGGAGTCAATAGAGCGGGCAATTTCACTTGCGACCGAGTCGACATATGACAAGTCGGCGCTGCCGGTTTGGCTCTGTGGCGTTCCAACCGCGATGAAGATCGCCTCCGCCGTCCGGGTCGCGGCCCGCAGGTCCGAGGTAAATTCCAGGGAATTGCCTCGATGCCGCGCAAGGAGCTCGGGCAGGTGCTCTTCGTGGATTGGAACCCCGCCTTCTTGCAGCATGGCTACCTTGGATTCATCGTTGTCTACGCAGATCACCCGGTGGCCGATTTCAGCAAAGCAAGCCGCCGCAACAAGCCCTACATAGCCTGAACCAACGACAGCAATCGAAGCCGAATGACTTTTGGAATGCATTTAAGAAAATTCTCCGGTCTCCGTAAGGCCCAATCTAGCTTAAATTTACCCTATTTCCGCCCAAGCCCGCCTAATCACGGTTCGGGTACCGGTAATTGATTCCGAAATCGCCAGAGCAATGGAAGCAGCCGCGGGGCCGAGAGATAACGAGGCACGAATCGGCGGGGTGACGACAGACACCTGAAAAGCCAGCCAAGGTAAAGCCGGTCAGCCCAATTTGGAATCCGCACCTGATCACCGCTCAGAAAGGCAATGGCAGCTCCAATGCAGTGTATGGCGGGAAGGTAATCGAGCTTGCGCTTGAGGTAAAGTCCGAGGCGCTCTTGCGTGCCACCGCCTATGGTAATTACGACGTGCTTTGGCCGTAGAAACTGAATCTTCTCAATCAGGATGGGGTCCTCGATTTTGCTGCCGTACATCGGTGCCTCATATGCGAAGCACTCAGGAACTTTGATACCCGCGGCGTGCAGCCAGGCAAGATTCTTCCGCATGCTCCTGCTGCCGGCCATCACCCAGAAGGTGTTCCCGGCATTGCGCACGTCCTCGTGAAGCAACAGCTCCTGCAGGTATCTCAGACCCGACAGCCGCAGGATCGAGTCTCCCTCCATCCAGTTCCATAGCAATACCATGAGAGCAGAATCCGGAATGACTACATCGGCGTTGGTAAGCGCCTCGCGATAATCCTCATTGACAGCAACGTCTTTCAGGGCTGGGGCGGCAGGCACCACCAGCAGCCCGCCTGGCCTGATACGACGGATTGCGCCCTGCGCATCACCAATGTAGAAGTTCACTCCAAGGATTTGCCGCTCGTCCACCCGTTCGCTTCCTGGCCGGTAGGTCAATTTGAATTCCAGATCCTGGCCGAGCTACCCGTATGTCGGATTTGGGCGGCCGCGTCAGATGAATAAACTGATTCCATGTTGCTCATTGTTGGAACCATCCGCGTTCCTCCAGAAAAGCTTGCTGACGCGCGACCATTCATGAGGGCTATGATCGAGAACAGCCGATGTGAAGATGGTTGTGTGGAATACGGTTATGCGGAAGACGTACTCGATTCGGGCCTTATTCATGTGAAGGAAGTCTGGCGCGACCAAGGCGCACTCGATCGGCACTTCGTCTCCGGCCATATTGCCGATTGGCGCGCATCGTGGCGGGCTTTGGGCATCAAGGATCGCGATCTTCGTGTGTATGAGGTGGGGGAACCGCGACGAACCTGATTCTCGCTGACCATTTATCTCACCCGCGGACGCCATAAAAAGAATCGACCTTCAAAATTCAAATTGAGCCATTACCACCGTCTGAAATCCCTTCCGCCCCACACAGAATGCGCTTACGCGTGAGCTGGAATGAGCATCTCCCCCTGAATCCATTCGAAGGTCTTGGCGAGACCCTCCTTGAGAGGGATAGACGGCTCCCATCCCAGATTCTCTCGTATCTTGGAATTATCGCTATTGCGCCCGTTCACGCCTTTGGGAGCATCGAGGTTGTAACGACGCTTGAGCTTTACGCCGGCAATCTCCTCGACCAGGTCAACGAGCTGATTGATGGTCACCAGTTCGCTGGAGCCAAGGTTCAGCGGCTCGTGAATCTCGCTCTCGGTGATGGCGATGACGCCTTTGGTGCAGTCGTCGATGAACATGAAGCTCCGGGTCTGGCAGCCATCGCCCCAGATCTCGATTTCGCGGTCACCTGACTGGTTGGCTTCAATCACCTTGCGGCAGATGGCTGCGGGCGCCTTTTCCCGGCCGCCATTCCAGGTGCCGAGCGGGCCGTAGACGTTGTGGAAGCGCGCCACTCTGCACTGCAACCCAAAATCCTCTTCAAAGTGGCGGCACATTCGTTCACTGAAGAGTTTCTCCCATCCGTACCCGTCTTCGGGAAACGCCGGATAAGCGTCCGATTCCTTCAGGGGTATCGCGTCAGGACTCCTCTGCTTTTCGCCGTTGTATACGCAGGCGGACGAAGAGTAGAAGAAGCGCTCGACGCCCGCATCTCGGGCCGCCATGAGCATCTGAGTGTTAATGAGAACGCTCAGCATGCAAAGCGCCTTGTTCTGCTCAATGAAACCCATTCCGCCCATGTCAGCCGCGAGTTGGAAAACAATATCCGCGCCTTCAACGGCCTGGTAGCAGCTGTTTCTGTCCTTCAGGTCGGCAACCACGTTCTCTACCTTGGGAGATGCCTGGTGCCACTCTTGCATCGGCTTGATGTCGACAGCACGAATTACATCAACGCCTTCATCCAGAAGCCTCTTGACGAGATGACCGCCGATAAATCCCCCACCGCCGCAAACCACTGCGGCCTTGCCCTTAAGCTTCACTGAACTCTGGTTCTCCCTTCAATTGAAACGCGACCGACGTCTTACCTGCCAAATCGAGAGCCGGCCGCAGACTGGATCTCGCTGTGCGAAGACCGCAGGAACTCACGCAACGCAAAACTCCGAGTAGGTGTCAAACAGGGAATTCAGGTCTTCGACGTCATTGAGAAACACCCGCCGCAGCGGTTCCCGGCTCAGCACAAGGGCAACCAGGGTGAGCACCAGCATCTTCGCATTCACGGCGCGCAGCTCCCCCCGCTGGATCCATGGCTCCAGGTACCGGGCAACCACTTCGACCAGCTCTCCCAGATGCCTGCGGAGCAGCGGATCAAGGTCGTCCTTCAATTCGAGGACACTGTATTGCAACAACCGTAGCAATTGCGGCTGTTGCTGCAACGTAGTCGCTATCAGTTCGAAGGTACATGCCAGTGCTGCGCGGCCGTTTGGCGCTTCGGCCAGACGCGACAACAAATCGCCCCGCAGATGTACCCCTTGCAATTCCGCAGCAAGCACCGCAAGGTACAAATCGCGCTTCCGGGGATAATGACGGTAGATCGTCACCTCATTGACTTCCGCCGCCGACGCAATTTCGCGCGTGCTCACTCCGTTGTACCCAAACTGGGCGAACAGGGATGCAGCAGTCGTCAGGATGCGCTCTTGCGTGTTGCCTCTTGTCGAGCCAGATGGTCCAGCCATATACCCTCTCGCCGATCGTCTTGAGCCGGAAAGTCTCAAGGTTGATTTCGTACCGAAGCGGGTCAAATGGAAAACCGAGCGCCCCTGCTTACTTGGATGCATCGCAGCAAGACCATCTGGAGACGAAGCGGCAAGAAGACCTGCGAGTTAATTTGCTGACGTTATGACCGAATTCCGTGCGCCCGTTCCGTCCCGGGTACGATCATTGTGCGGGAACCGAGAGCGAGCGGTTCGAGATTTTCTTCTCCAACTTCAACTGCGATACTTTGCATGATCTGTTCGAGCGTCAGGACGACACGCAGGCCACTCTTCTTACGAACGACGATGCCTTCCATGCCGGCGAAGGCCCCGGAGCGGATCCTTACCTGCTGGCCAACCCGAAGAAGCGGATGCGGTTCGATGCGGCCTTCTCGCAATCCAGCCCGAAGCGCTTCAATTGCAGAATCGGCAACCGGCGCGGGCTCGCCCCCAGTACCGCCAACCATGCAAAGCGCTCCAGGAACGCTCAGGACGCTTACCCTTTGGGAACGCACGATGCGAACAAAAATGTAACCGGGAAACAGCGGGAGCTCAAGATTGACCCTGGAACCGTCGCTCCACTTACGGTTAGCCCGGTAAAGAGGTAGATAGTGCTCAATTTGACGTTGGATAAGATGTTGCGCAATGCGCTTCTCGTGGCGGCAGGTTGTGTAGACCACGAACCACCGGGAGTTCGTAACTTCCGAAGCTTCACAAAAACCCGAAATCCGGCCTGCGGTTACGCCGACTTGCAAGGCTTCGCCGTCCTCACTTGGTTGGAGGTTTTTCACAGGTCCCATCCGGTTCGAAACAGAGGAACCGTGTTAGATGAAAGCAAGCGCTTTCAGGGTGCCCGTTCACTGCAACAGTAGATGTCGCCAGTGCCTTTCATATTATCAGCGGAAAAGATGAACTTTAGTGACCCGCGTCCGCACACAAGTGTCGGTTCCAACTGTAAAATGCTGTGCAAGCAAGCACCAGCCTACCCCTCGACGCGAGCAACCTACTGAACGATCGCGCACTCAATCTTTGCTAGTGCCTACGGTTGTCAGGCTCGATTTCATTAAATGGTAATAACTATCTTCAAAATTTGAGGTAAACAATTATGAACCGCTCGTTCGTCCTCTGAGAGAATCCTGAAAACCTCGCCGCACAACCTTATGAGCCGAACAATCCAACAGGGGGTGACGATGGGCCGTTCGACCTGCTTCCGAGTCCAACAGAGAATGTGCTTGATGCTTAAACCCCATTTTCGACTTGAAGATGCAGCACGTGTCCTGCTGCTATGCACACTCATCGCTCCGGCAACACAATCTGATCTGGCGGCGCAAACCAATTCCGATTTGCCTCCCTTCTTCACGAACGCGAAGATCGCAGCTGCAGATGGAGGCGGTCAGATTGAGCCGTCGGCGTGGCGCCCGGAGCGATTCTCCCGGCTCAGTTTCTATACTGCGGTATCGCCGCTGGGCGTGGGCGAACACGTTTCAACCAACCTCTCGCCACAGTTGGATGTCCGAATCTTCGAAAACTTCTTTCCCGTCAATCACAGTTTCACCGAGAGCCAGTTTGATATTGCGCTTCATATCCGTTGGGAGAATGCGGGGCTGGCGGCGGATTATTATCCGTTCCATTTTCCCCTTCATGTCAGTCCCGGTCTGTTGTTCTATAACCGCAACCGGGTGAATGCTTTCTTGAAAGCGCAGCAAAATGCGATATTCACGATCAACAACACCGACTTTTACTCCGACAATGCCGATCCGGTTTATGGAACTGGACGCCTGGATCTGGGCGGAAGCGGGTTCATGATCACGGCGGGATACGGGCACATTACATCGCGTTCCCAGAAGCACTGGACATTCCCAGTCCAGGCCGGAGTGGCCTTCATCCATACGCCAAAAACCAGCTTCGTCCTGAACGGGGAGATATGCAATCCAGACGGCACTTTCTGCCAGCCTGCCGCGACGTATCCGGGATTCGCAAACGCGCTCGCGGCGCAGTTGGCAACGTGGAACAACGATGTGGCTCCATTCCACATCTACCCCATCCTCGAAGGCGGAGTGGCGTATACCTTTGACCTTCGCGCGAAATCGCTCTCGAGGGAGCGCCAGTAATCAGCGGTGTCCCCGGGATCTCCCGCTTTTGGAGACCCGGCAAACTACGATTCGCCGCTAGCCCAGCAGTTCGGCGACCACCTTCGGAGCAGCCTGAAGCGCGGCATCGATCTGCGATTGATCTTTTCCGCCGGCCTCGGCGATATCCGGCTTGCCGCCGCCCGAGCCACCGACGAATTTAGCCACTGCGCCAACGAGCTTTCCGGCCTGAATGCGTTTCGTCAGTCCGGCTGTCACGCCGGCAATGATCGCGACCTTGCCCTCGGGCTGTGCAGAGGCCAGCACAACAACGCCTTCGCCAAGCTTGACCTTCAGGTTGTCGACAAGGGTCCGAAGCTGGCCGCGTTCGAGCGAATCGGCGCGATGCGTCAGCACTTTCACGCCCTTCACCTCGGTTGCCCGCTGGACGGCTTCGTCGAGGCTGCCCGCAGCCGACTTCATCCGAGCTTCTTCCAGTTCGCGCCGCAGACGTTTCAGTTCGTCATCCTGCGCGGCAAACCTGGCACGAAGGCCCTCGGTGAGATTGTCGGTTGAGGCAACGTACTGGCCGGCCAGCTTCGCAACTTCGAAGTCGCGGCGGAACGTGTCGAGCGAGCCGAGTCCGCTGATCGCCTCGATGCGGCGAACGCCTGAAGAGACCGATGTCTCGCCCGTGAGCTTGAACAGGCCGATCTCCCCCGTGGCGGCGGTATGCGTGCCGCCACACAGTTCGGTCGAGAATCCATCGGAGAGCCTCACCACACGCACCTTGTCGCCGTACTTCTCGCCGAAGAGAGCCATGGCGTGGTACTCGTTCACGGCCACATCGATGGGAACATCTTCTAGGGTTTCGACCTTGGCGTTGGCCAGAACTTCGCGGTTGACGATGCTCTCAATCTCCTGCAACTCTTCGTCGGCCACCTGCGCGAAGTGGGAGAAGTCGAAACGCAGGCGATCAGGATGGACGGCAGAACCGGCCTGTTTCACATGCGTACCGAGAACCTGGCGCAAGGCAGCCTGCAGCAGGTGCGTCCCGGTGTGATTGCGCTTGATATTGCTGCGACGTTCCCCGTCAACGATCGTATTCAGGTGATCACCGACAGCCAGGTCCTGCTTGAGGACGGCCTTGTGCGCGCGGACTCCCTGCACAGGTAGAACGCAGCCGGTAATCTCGGCGATCGTTGTGTTGCCGTCGGCTGAGGTGAACCAGCCGGTGTCGCCAATCTGCCCGCCGGAGTCGGCATAGAAGCTGGTGTGATCGAGAACGACCTCGACCTCATCGCCGGCCTTTGCCGATGGAATACCCACGCCGTCCTTCACGATGGCGAGCACCTCGGCATCATTGGCGTTGAGCTGCTTGTAGCCAAGGAAGTCGGTCCGGGCGAGATCGCGAAACACAGGGCTGGCCGTCTTCTGGCTGCCGCCCTTCCAGGAGGCGCGGGCTCGGGCCTGTTCTTCCTCGCGAGCTTTCTCAAATCCCTCATGATCGAATTGGACGCCGGCGTCGCGGGCAGCGTCGGTCATGAAGTCGAGCGGAAGGCCGAAGGTCTCGTAGAGATGGAATGCTATGTCACCCTTCAGATGAGGCTTCCTATCCGCAGGCAGTGCACCGAGCTCATCCAAGAATCTCGGCCCAAGTTCAACGCCAAAGACCTTAATCGCGGAATCAATCGCACGCTCTTCGTTTGGGCGTTCAGCAAGAAGCTGAAGATGCGCGATCGTCTCCGTTGAGGTTGTCCACTGGGGATCAAGATTTGCCTGCCCAAACCCAAATGCCAGTTCAAAGATGACAGCTCTCCACGCCTGGTCGATAGCATCCTCAAGCTCGCGCATCCCGATTTTTAAAACTCGATCAAACTGCTTCTCCTCTGCCTCGATCACCTTCACGATGCGCGCCACCGACTCAATTAGTTCGGGGTACGCGCCCCGCATCAGGTCGCGAACGGCGTACACCATCTGATTCAAGAATGGCTTTTCTTGCCCGAGAAGGCGCCCATGCCGAATCGCGCGCCGCATAATTTTGCGAAGCACGTAACCGCGACCTTCGTTGGAAGGCAGTATGCCGTCATTGATAAGGAAAGTTGCTGCGCGCGCATGGTCGGCGATGATTCGCAAGGAAGCATTCTGGACAAGTGCTTGAGCTTGGAGTTCTTGCGGGGCGCGTGCTTCCAGCTGACCGCTAGAGATTGTCTGGTAAAAGCTTGTGAGCTCCGCTGCCTTCTCGATCAACGGCGTAAACAGATCCGTCTCAAAATTCGATAACTTCTCCTGCAGCACGGCGGCAACGCGCTCGAGCCCCATACCGGTATCCACGCAGGGCTTCGGCAGTGGCGTCAATTTGTAGATCGTTTGCTTGGTCGCGGGATCGACGACCGCCGACCGGTCGAACTGCATAAACACCAGATTCCATATCTCGACATACCGCGCGTCGTCCTGCCCGAACGGCTTGTCGACGCCGGGAGTTTCGGCGGCTTCGATCCCCATGTCGTAGAAGATCTCCGAACACGGGCCGCAGGGGCCAGTCTCGCCCATCTGCCAGAAGTTGTCCTTGGCGCCGTACTCAAAGATGCGCTCCTTCGGCACGCCGGTCTCGACCCAGAACCGCTCGGCCTCGTCGTCGCGCGGAACATCAGCCGTGCCCTCGAAAATCGTCACGTACAGCCGCTCCTTGGGAATGCCCATCCAATCTTGGCTGGTTACCAGTTCCCAGGCGTAGGCGATCGCATCCTTCTTGAAGTAATCGCCGAAGCTGAAGTTCCCGAGCATCTCGAAAAAGGTGTGGTGGCGGCGGGTAAAGCCCACGTTTTCCAAGTCGTTGTGCTTGCCGCCGGCGCGGACGCACTTCTGCGAGGTGGTGGCCCGCTTGTACTCCCGCTTTTCCGCGCCAAGAAAAACATCCTTGAACTGGTTCATTCCCGCGTTGGTAAACAGCAGCGTCGGATCGTTGGCAGGCACCAGCGACGAAGAGTGCACGCGGCGGTGGCCCTTTGTCTCAAAAAAGCGCAGAAAAAGCTCGCGAATTTCGTTTCCCGTACGGAATTGCATGACTTTTAGTGTAATGGGCAATACCGAAATCCTCAGAATGAGGAGTAACGCGTGGCAGCCCTTTGCATCCCATCTATCAGTGGCGCACAGGAGATGCAAATGGACAAGTTGGCTGTTCTGGTTCTGTTGAATGCCAAGCCCGGCAAAGAGAAGGAAGTCGAGCAGTTCCTTGAGCTGGCCCAGCCGCTTGCAGATCGCGAACCCGGAACAACCACCTGGTACGCGGTCAAACTCGGACCCGGCAGATTCGGAATCTTCGATACGTTCAGGGACGAGTCCGGCAGAACTGCACACTTCAACGGTGAGATCGCGAAGGCTCTTTTCGCCCAGGCCGTGGACCTTCTTGCCGCGCCGCCGCAAGTAGAGAGACTCGACATTCTGGCCGCGAAGGCGCCCGCGGCTTGAATTGGTCTGACATCCCGGTTCTTTCGTCCAACAGAGCATGACTATCTGCCGCCGCCGCCCGGGTTTGCTCATTCTGTTCTGCTTGAGCCTGGTGATCGTTGCGAGCGCCACGTTGGCAAACGCACAGCCCGGGCACAACCTTCAGATCGTTTCTTCCCGTGACTTGAAAGTCGACGGCGCGACGCTGCAAGTCGATTTTGCCGCCGGCCAGATCGATCTTTCGCAGGATGCCATCCTCGCCCACATTCAGATGGCCGCAAAAGCTGTCGCGACGTACTACGGGAGATTTCCCGTCGAACGCGATCGCATCCTGGTTGTACCATCGCCCGATCGCGACGGCATCGGCGGCGGCACAACCTGGGGCGATATGGCCGGCTTTCCGGCCATGACGCGAATCCACATCGGCCAACACGCAACCCGGGCTGATCTCAGCGATGACTGGATGATGACCCACGAACTGGTCCACACGGCGTTTCCCAGCCTGCCCGACGATCAGCATTGGATGGAAGAAGGCCTGGCCACCTATATAGAGCCGCTGGCGCGCGTGATGACCGGCGAACTCACTGCGAAGAAGGTGTGGCACGACATGGTGCGCGACATGCACCAGGGCGAGCCGCAACCCGGTGACCAGGGGCTCGACCACACGCACACGTGGGGTCGAACCTACTGGGGCGGCGCAATGTTCTGCCTCGTCGCTGACGTCGAGATCCGGCACGAGACCCAGAACCGCAAAGGTCTGCGTGACGCCTTGCGCACCATCGTCGAGCACGGCGGCACGATCAATCATGACTGGGATCTGCCCAAAGCGCTGGCGATTGGGGACGAAGCAACGGGTACGCACGTATTGACCGCCCAGTATGCGAAGTGGAAAGACACGCCGGTGTCGGTCGATCTTGACAAGCTGTGGACCGAGCTTGGCATCCAGCGCAGCGGCGATGCAATCGAGTTTGTGAATAACGCGCCGCTGGCCAGGATTCGTGAGTCGATTGCGGGCCAATGAGCCGCGCTCATCGATACGCTTTGAACCTTTGTTTTGCCCTGTCAATACCCGTCACCCCAGATTTTTCTTAAGTGGCTCTAAACACGCGCGAAATCTCTCCTGCCGTTTTGCAGATCATTTCGCCGCCTTTCGCTATCCTCGAGTCATCAGTAACATTCCGTGTGGCCTGGCATCTTTCCCACATTGATGGGACAGAAAGAAAACATACCAGCGGAAGGCGACACCGTTTTTCGATTGCCCAAGTGTTGGGGAGAGTTTTGTCTCCCCGCCGGCAGGGACAAAAACGCGCCAAAACAGTCGAAAAAGCGCCACGTCAAAAACGCGTAACCGACGTGATATCAGCAGGAAAGGTCAACAATGACCTCCAATCTTACCTCGCCCCCAAAAACACGAAAACACATCCATGGGAGGCCCATCCTCGGCGAAGCCAGGGCCGGCTGAGCACGATCCCCGCCGCTCCTTCGCGGTCGCAGAACGTCTCTCTTCCGAAAGGGTTAAACTCATCCCGGAATCCGTGAAATCCAAATCATTCCTGAATGAATCCGGCCTCTACGAATACGCCGTCAAGGCGTTGGGCCGCCGCATGCGCACCGAACTCGAGCTTCGCCGCCTGATGCGTGCGCGCGTCGAGCCCGGCCAACGCGGCGACGAGATCATCACGGCCGTGATCGCGCGCCTGAAAGAACAGCGCTATCTCGACGATCGCTCCTACGCCGAAACCTACACGCGGCTTCGCAAGGAGAACGACAAATTCGGCCAGCGCCGCGTCCGCCAGTCCCTGCGCCAGAAAGGAGTCTCAGCCTCGCTCGTCGACAAAACCGTCAGCGACAGCTATTCCAGCACCAACGAAGAGAAACTTGCCCGCCAATACCTCGAACGCAAGCGCCTCCGGAAACCAGCGAATGAGAGGGAAACCGCGCGGGTCATGCGCCGTCTCGTTGCTGCCGGTTTCTCCACCGCCGTGATCTACCAGATCCTCCGCCAGTGGGATGTGCCCGAAGAATCCCTGTCAGCGCTCGATAATGTCGAGCCCGAACCACAAGAGGAGTGACTGGTTGTCGATGGTTTTGCGCACTCTCGCGAATCTGGTCCCTGATCCTTTTGTGCTAATCCCTATTCCCTGCTTTCGTCCATTCATCCACCCAGTCGTTAACCGTCTTCCACCAGAGTTGTGAGTTCTGCGGCTTCAGAACCCAGTGGCCTTCGTCGGGAAAGTAGAGCATTTTACTGGGCACGTGCAGCATCTGCAGCGTATCGAAGAGCTGGAACCCCTCGCTCACGTCCAGCCGGTAATCGAGCTGGCTGTGGACGACAAGAGTCGGCGTTTTGAAGTTCTTCGCCGAGAGCGAGGGCGACCATCTGCGGAAGGGATTCTCGCTGTCCGGCTTGCCGTAGTAGTCCCACGGATGGCCCCGAAACTCCCAGATGTTGAACCAGTCCTCTTCGGTAGTGCCGAATGCGGACTCGGCATCGAACATGCCGTCGTGCGAGACGATGCACTTGAAGCGGTTGGTGTGGCCGAGAACCCAGTTGGCCATGTAGCCGCCGTAGCTGGCTCCTAGAGCGCACTCGCGGGTCTTTTCGATGAAAGGATAGTGCTGCTCGGCGTAGGTCAGGCCGGTCATGAGATCCGTGTAGGGTTTACCGCCCCAGTCGCCGTTGACGCGATCGACGAAGGCCTGTCCGTAGCCTGTCGATCCGCCGGGATTGATCATGACGACGACATAGCCGTTGGCGGCGAAAAGCTCGGCGTTCCAGCGATACGACCACGAGTCTCCCCAGGCCCCCTGCGGCCCACCGTGAATTAGAAACTTCACCGGGTATTTCTTATTGGCGTCGAAGGCGGGCGGCCTGATGAGGAAGCCCTGTTCCTTCGTGCCATCAGCGGCGGTGAACCAGAAGTCCTCCATCTTGGGCAGATCGAGGTCATGAAGAAGTGCTTCGTTCAAGTGGGTGAGCTGGGACTCGTGCACTGCGGGATGCTGAAAGAATGCTGACTCGATCGTTCCAGTCTCAGGGGCTTTTGCGCCGGTCTTCACCTCCACCTGAGGAATCTCCTTGGTGTGGACCACGAAAACTTCGGAGGGACTAGACACCAACATTTTGCTTACGATAACAACTGGCTCAGAAACATCGACCGCGGCATGAAGATCGCCGTATTCTCCGGAGTCCTCGAGCAACTCCGGCCTCCCGTCATTTACAGACACCGAAATCAGCGGGCTTTCACCATGGTGGCCGCTCGAGAGATAGATCTCGTCGCCGCTCTTTGCCCATGTGAATTCATCGATCCAACGATCAAAATGCGGCAGCAGTTCTTTCGTCGTCTTCGCGGCGCGATCGTAAAGCATCAGCCGGAAGCGGTCGCTCTCATATCCGGCCCGCGCCTGCGATCGCCACGCAAGATATTTGCCATCGGGTGAGTAGGCCGGGCTCATATCGCCGCCAGGTGAGGTGCTCACCTTTACCGGCTTTGCATTGGGATTAGTGAGGTCGAGGGTGAAGATGTCAGAGTTGGTGCTGACGGCTTCGTCGGGGACATCCTTGAAGGTGATGGCCAATTCCTTTGAGTCAGGAGAGAACGCGCAGCCGCATCCCAGCGGATCGGTCGGATAGTCGGTCGGAACGTCGTGCGGATTGTTCGGAACCAGGTCGCGCACCGCACCACTCGCCACGTCGATCAGGAACAGGTGCGTGCGCTTGTCACCCGTGAAGCGGTTCCAGTGCCGGTACATCAGGTGAGTGAATATCTGGGCCTTCACTTTGCTGTCAGCCTTGGCCTTGTCGCGATCGGCATTGCACTGATCGCCGGTTTTGGCGTCAGCCGCCGTAATGGCAGTACAGTCGGGATAAACATCCGAGGTGAATACGATCGATTTCGAATCCGGCGACCACTTGGCGTTGTCCGCCTCCGTCGAGATCGACGTCAGCCTCTTCGCATTGGATGTCGCACCCGTGCCGGAGTCGAAGTCAGCGGTCCAGATTTGTTGCCCGTGCTCTCGTCCCGAAAGAAAGAGCACGGAGTGCCCATCGGGTGAAAATTCGATGCCGCCATCCCCGGGCTGTCCGACGGCAAGCTTGATCGGATCGCCACCGGCAATCGGCTGGAGCCACAGCACCGCTGTCTTTGTGTTTTGTTCCAGATTGACGGTGGTGACGGAATAGCCGAGCCATTTTCCGTCGGGCGAGACAGCAGTCGAGCCCAGACGCTTCATGTTCATCATGTCTCCGAAGGTCATGGGACGCCTGGTCGTTTGTGCTGGTGCGAGGGTGGCGGCAACGAGGAGGGCAAGAACGATGGGTTGGCGCATAGGTCTTCTCGATCCGAGCTTCACACCCCAGGTCTCAGAATCGAAACCTCGGGGCACCCAATTTCGCGGGTTTCTCGGAAGGAGAAGTGTAACTCCGAAGACAACCCGCAGCTCGTCCGCGGCCTCTAATCCGATTCCCTTTACGCCGCCTGCAGTTCGAGGAGAACGCCGGCGCCGCGGGGCTCGAAGTTCATGGCCGTAGCCTTGCCATTGTTGTCGCGCAGGATGCTGGCGCACATACTGAGGCCGAGGTTCGTCGACTCTTCCGCGGCGGGTTCGGGAACGAAGGGATCGAACGCGCGGGACGGAGCGACGAACTTGGGACCTGTATGGGCTACAAGAATCTGTACCTGGTCCTTCTCTGCCACTGCCTCAAGCCGGACCGTTTTTTCCTGCGCCGGGTCCAACTTCTCGACGGCGTCCATGGCGAACTGCAGGCAATAGAGGACCGCCTGGCGGACTTGCTGCGCATTGCCGAGCACTCGCGGCAGGGCGGGCGCGATGTGGACGCGAAAATCGATGGAACGCTGGACGAATTCGGAGCGGTGCAGCTGTTCAAGGTCGCTCAGCAGCTCCGTAACGGAGATGGCGGCAACCTGGTCGCCCTGCGGACGCGACATGCGGGCGAGGCTCTCCAAAGTGAGGCGCATGTGCCGTGCCTCGTTGAGGATGGCCTCGATGGCCTTGTGAGACTGGGGGTTCAGGTTCTCCGTTTCATCGAGCAACGAAGCGTAACCGAGGATAACGGTAAGCGGATTGTTGAGCTGGCGGGTAACGTTGCCGGCAAGTTGGCCGAGACCGACAAACTTCTCTGAATCAACGAGCTTTTCAAGCATCTTCGTCTGTCCCCGGGCCGACTGCAGGCGCGAGGCAAGGACCTCGAGCGGCAACAGGTCAATGGCTGTGACGGGTTCGCGCGGGTTTTCGATGCCGGTCAGGAAAATGGAGCCTTCGTTGGATACGCGGCCGACCAGGGGAACCGCAAGGACGCTGGTGAGCCCGAGGCGGGCGAGGTCGTCACCGGGAGCCAGAAACGGAGTGAGGTCGAGATGGAGGGCGGAGCTTTGTTCTACCGCACTGGGTGTGGATGCAGCATCAAGGAAGCCGGATGAGGGGAGGCGCGCGGCGAGAGCTTCCAGCGCGTTCACTACGGCATCGTCGAAACCGGCGGCACCGCTAAGACGGTACTGCCCCGACGTCTGGAGCAGGATAAGAGCGGCCTGCTTGAACCTGCTGTGTTCAACAATTGCGTGGCAGACTTCCGCGGCCTGTCCATCAAAGTCCTCGATTCGGCGACGCGCGAGATTGAGGCGTGTGTAGGCCTCCAACTCCTGGCGGGCATGGCGCTCGCGCAAACGGCCGCCCTGGTTGATGAGGAGTTGATCTTCGAGGGCAAGAAGAATCATGCCAATAGCGGCGACGACCTTCCCCATCGCGACGACGCGGACCATGGCAATGCTCATGGGGGCAGGGTGAAAGAACGGCAAAGTGTGGCCGATATTGGCGGACCAGGCGAGGAAGCCCAGGCAGGCAAGCAGAGTTCCCGGCGACAGACGGCGAAAGGCGAGGAAGACCAGGAATGCGGTGATGACGTGCACTGCGCACTCCACGAAATCGAGGGGCGAAGCGCCGCCAACCCGGACACAAATCCACATCCCGATCGCGCCCAGGATGATGCAGATTGCCAAAGGAATGGCGCGAGGAATGCCGCGATAGGAGATTGCCCAGGCGCATCCCGCGAAGAGCGACAGACCGCCAAGAGCCGGAAAGATCAGGAACGGATTCCCGTTGGGCGTGGTTCCGCGGTAGACGCCGCAGATCAGAAACGCGTAAGCGATGAGAGGGATGATAAACGGGACCGCATAGAGGATCCGGACGCGACCGATGCGGAACGAGACGGGGGCAAGCGAAGCAAGAAAGAAAGCGGAACTGATGAGGATCGCGGTTTGGCCGATAGCAGCGTACCATGGGTGGAGGTTCGGGTCAGATAAGTCCCACCAGCCCAATTTGTAGAGCTGCAGCATTCGGATAACTGCGAAGAGAAATCCGAGAAACCAAAGAAGGGTGCGGGTATCGCGGAAGCGCAGGTAAAGCTGAAAAAATGCCGGCAGCAGAAGCGCCGTGATCACTAGCGCCGGAAGGTGATAGCTGTCGAGCATCGAAAAGCGAGTGTCTCCTTCGACGAGAACGTAGACAAAATGGAATCAGCCAAAGAACGCGATGTCGGGTTCCAGCATTTCCTCGGGTTGGTCCGCTTATTAATCAGTGAGCTTAAATCATTGATCCGGCGAGGTAAATGGCGAGTTTGGTCCGGGCGGCCCAGAGTTCATCCCCTGTTCATTTTCCAGGTAGCCATCAGGTATCCCCGCTGACGACAGCTCCGCAATCGGAGATTTTGAGCCACCCCGACCATCCTGTATATACGTCTAATGTGGTAGCCGGTGGACAAAGCGAGCTAAGCTTGAAGTGGTAAAAAGAGAGCTCGCCGGCGAAGATCCTAGGAGACATGCGGTGAAAACGAGACGGTGGTTGGCGCTAGCTGCGGCGGCAGGAGTACTCACCCTGGTCGCAGCCGCGCAGGATAAGGACAGTTTCACGCCGATGCCGCTGGACTCGGGATTCGGAAAGCTGGATCTCTCCGAGCCGTCGACGCCGCCCGATGACATCATCAAGAAGTTTGCAGCCAAGGAGAGCGAATTCCGCGAAGCGCTGAATCACTATACCTATCGCCGTTTCGCCCGGGTGCAGACAATTGATGATGACAACAAGGTCGACGGCGAGTGGTACCAGGTTGACGACGTGACCTTCGATCCGACCGGGCGGCGCATGGAGAAGACCGTCTTCGCCCCGGAAAACACCCTGCAGCGGGTCATCATGACGCCATCGGATCTGCAGGATATCCAGAAGGGGTATCCCTTTGTCCTCACCACTGAGGAGATTGCGCAGTACAACGTGAAGTACGTTGGAAAACAGCAGGTGGATGAGGTGAAGTGCTACGTCTTCGACATCGAGCCAAAACAGATTGAGAAAAACAAGCGATACTTCCTGGGCAGGATCTGGGTAGATGCGACAGACCTGCAGATCGTGGTGACCAACGGCCATATGGTCCCCGACGACACGCGCAAAGGCCGCGAAGATTTGCATCCGCCATTCATGACTTGGCGGCAGCAGATCGACGGAAAGTACTGGTTCCCGGTCTACACCAAAGCCGAAGGGGTGTTGCACTTCACCGGCGGCAACGGGTACATGAGCGACGACGTGCATATGCGCGACACAATCAAGTACACCGACTACAAGCGCTTCGGCTCGACGATCAAGATTATCTACGACGGGCAGGACATTACGCAGAACGGCCAGCAGCAAGCAAAGCCCGGACCGCAGACGCAACAGCAAAGCAAGCCGCAAAAATAGCTGCGCAGTTCTCAGTTCGTAGTTTTGAGTTCATAGTCAGAAACGTAGCGAAAGGCAGCTTGGACCACCGTCCATCTTTTGAAATTCTGACATGTGGAGGACCAGCGGGTTAAATCCGCGCGCGGTTAGGTCATCCGTCATCCACGGGAATCCCGCTGCGACGAGAATCCGGTCGT
>Ga0335072_10003992_pt1 | contig 22089 bp, 22 predicted proteins | sample Lox_Sample_21_FD_206725 | JGI IMG/M metagenome (GOLD analysis project Ga0335072, IMG submission 206725) | Soil microbial communities from Loxahatchee National Wildlife Refuge, Florida, United States - Lox_Sample_2.1 | ecosystem: Environmental > Terrestrial > Soil > Wetlands | place: USA...
AAGCGGCAGCTCCCGCTGTATGAAGATCTCGGCTCCGGCTGCCTCATCGACCTCTCCTCGCACGGAATTTTCGAGCCGGTCGCCAAGGCCAGCCTCGACGCGGGTGTTTCTGTCGTCACCTTCAGCGGCGACAAAATGCTCGGCGGCCCGCAGGCAGGAATCATTGCCGGCCAGACCGATCTCGTCTCTCGCATTCGCCGCAATCCGCTGTTCCGCGCGCTGCGCGTCGACAAGCTCACCATCACCGCTCTCGAAGTGACCCTGCAGTCCTACCGCCGCGGCGCCTATGATGAAATTCCCGCTCTGCGCATGATTCTCCAGACGCGTGAACGCTTGAAGCAGCGGGCCCTCGCATTTGTCGAAGTTCTCCGTCCGCAGATTCCCGGCGACGTGAAAGTGGAAATCCTTGGCGGCTTTTCCGTCATCGGCGGTGGTTCTACGCCCGACCAGCAGTTGCCGACCGAAGTGATTACGATTCAGAGCTCGCGCCATTCCGCCTCGTCGCTCGAGCTGCGGCTCCGCAAACCGAAAACCGGTGCCCCCATCGTCGCCCGCATCGAAGACGAACGCCTGGTAATCGACCTGCGCACGGTTTTCGCCGAGGAAGAACCTCCGCTGGCCGCCGCCCTCGCAGCCGCGCTGCGTTAGCTCCTCGTCACAGCCGGTTGATAACGCTCGCCACGCAACCCGCGCCGAATCCGTTGTCGATGTTGACCACGCTCACGTTCGAGGCGCAACTGTTCAGCATCGCCAGCAGCGCCGTCAGCCCGCCGAAACTCGATCCGTAGCCCGTGCTCGTCGGCACCGCTATCACCGGAGCGGCTACAAGCCCCGCCACCACGCTTGGCAGCGCGCCCTCCATTCCCGCCACGCAAACGATCACGCGCGCTTCTGCCAGCTTCTCGCGATGCTTCAGTAATCGGTGCAACCCCGCCACTCCCACGTCGTAAATCGCCTCAGCGCGGTTTCCCATCGATTGCGCCGTCACCAGCGCCTCTTCCGCCACGGGAATATCGCTGGTTCCAGCAGAAACAATCAGAATCAGCCCCTTTCCGCGAATCGCCGCATCGCGCTCGATGGTGATCGCACCAGAATTCTCGTGGAACACCGCTTTTCGCGACGCCCGCTTTACGCTCGCGAAAATCTTCTTGTTCGCCCTCGTGATTAAAATATTGTGCGAACTTTTCGCGCGCAGCATTCGCCGGACGATTTGCCCCACCTGCGCGGGAGTTTTCCCTTTGCCGTAAATCACCTCGGGAAATCCCTGCCGCAGCGCGCGGTGGTGATCGATCTTCGCGAAGCCCATGTCTTCGAAGGGCAGTGCGCGCAGCCGTCCCACTGCTTCCTCGACGCCGACACTTCCGCGCCGCACCGCCTCCAGAAAGTTCCGGATGTCGCGTTCGTCCATCGCTCCCTTGATCTGCCGCGGCGAATTCTAGCACCTCGCGCCGCCTCCCACGTCCACGCTTCGTGCCGAAATGATCCCGAAGCCGCAAGGTCCTCCTGTGCTAGAGTGGCGCGCAGGCAAGCGCCCGAATTCCCGCCGCTGCGGGCGACGCAATTCCATCACTCTCAGGAGGCCACGCAATGTGGATTATCTGGACGATTCTTGTGGGTGCTTTTGTGGGCTGGGTAGCCGGTCAGTTGGTAAAGGGCCGCGGGTTCGGTTTCTGGGTTGACGTCCTGGTCGGCATTGTCGGTTCTTTTCTGGGCGGCTGGATTTTCGGGCTTTTGGGATTGGGAGCTACGTCGGGAGTCGGCAGAATCATCGTGGACATTATAGGCGCCGTCGTGCTGCTCTTGATCATCAAGGCTATCAAGAAGGCTTAGCGCAGCGACTACCAGCGTCCGCTGGTAGGAAGATCGCTGCGTAGAATACAGCGAAATTTCCAAACGCTTCCGGACGCTGCCGGCAGAGCGCGACTGGCGCTCCGCCCCCTCTCCGCTCGCTCAGTTTTCCGGCTGCCCTTCGGCGTTCACCACCGTCACCGGTCCGTACTTCTTCAGCACGTCTTCAATCTGCTTCCTGTCTCCTACGCAAACCCACTGCATGTGCCCCAGGTCGACAAACTTCTTTGCTGCGTTCTGCACTTCGGAGGCACTGATCGACGAGATATGCTTCGGATACACGTCCCAGTAGTCCACCGGCAAATCGAAATAATGCACCGTCAGCCAGCTATTCAGCATTTGTGCCGGCTGCTCCAGCGACAGCGCGAAGCGCGCCACAATCGCCCGCTGCGCTTCCTCCAACTCCTCCTGCGGCACCGTTTCATCGTTGATCTTCTTGAACTCGTACAGGAATTGCGTCATCGAGCCGTCCGTCACCGGCGTCCGCACCGGCGCCAGCGCCTGCCATTCGCCCGGGTAAATATCCGCGCTGAAGCGGCTGTAGGAGCCGTAGGTGTAGCCGTGCACCTCGCGCAAATCGAGAAACAGGCGCGACTGCGGTCCCCCGCCGAGCACCTGATTCATCACCGCCAAGTCGAAATACTCGGGATCCCCGCGGCGAATTCCGCGATTCCCCGCGATAATGTAGGTCTGCACGGAACCGGGGCGATCCACGAGCGTGATCTTCGAGGCCTGTGCCGCGGGCAGGTCCGGCAGCTTTTCCACTGCCTCCGCCGCGCCGCTCCATCCGCCGAAGTATTTCTCCACCAGGGTGCGCATTTCGGCGGATTGAAAATCTCCCGCTACGCCTAGAATCGAATTTCCCGGAACGTAATGCTGGTCGTGAAACTTCTTCAGGTCGTCCACCGTGACTTTCTGAATCGACGCTTTCGTGGGTGACGTGATCGCGGCAGGGAAGTCTCCATAGAGAACGCGGTGAAACGCCTGCTGCGCCAGGAACCCGGGGCTCGAAAGGTTTTGTTCCAGGCCGGCCAGTTCCCGCTCCTTGTATTTCGCCAGTTCGTCGGCGGGGAACGTTGGATGGAGCACAACGTCGCTCATCAGGTCCAGAATTTGCGCCGTCGAACTCGATAGCCCGGAAGCCGCAACCGTCGTGTAGCTCACTCCAAAATCGGACTCCGCGTCCAGCGAGGCGCCGAGCGAATCCACTTCCGTGGCGATCTGGTCGCTCGTCCGCTTCTCCGTTCCTTCCCTCAGCATATCTGCCGTGAACGCCGCCAGTCCCGGCAGGTCCGCCGGATCGGCTAATTGCCCGGGCTTGATCCACAACGAAAACGAAACCGTCGGCAGTTTGTGATTTTCCAGCAGCAGCAGCGTCAGCCCGTTCGATAGATGCACTACTTCGGGCCTCGGCAGCTTCACTTGCAGCACCTCCTTGTTCACCGGCGCGCGGTTCAGTCGCACCACTTTGCTCAGTTCAGTGGCCTTTCCCTGTGCCGCTGCCGTCCCCGCAAGCGATGGCAAAAGCACGAGGCAGGCAGCCGCCGCCAGCGTCAGGACCGGCGCGCGGCTGCTTCTCGAGGCGTATCTCTCCGTGTTCCGATTCTCCCGACGTTCGATGCGGCTCATTGGGCCCCCTTTGCGTCGGCATTTTCATTCGCGGCGGGATACGTGGTCACCACGGCTCTCTGCGAGTTCACCAGATACTCTTTGGCCGCCGCGTCCACCTGCTCCACAGTGATTCCATTCTGCTTGGAAAAAATCGTGTTGATCAGTTCCGGCTCGTTGAAATAGACGGTGTACTGTCCGATGAGTACCGCAGTCGAGAGAACGGTCCTTCTTCGATCGATGTCCTGCCGTAGCTGCAGTGTCTTTGCTTTGTCCAGCTCCTGCTGCGTCACGCCATCCTTCACAAGCGCCGCAATTTCGTCGTCGAGGCCCTTTTGCAAATCCTCTACCTTTACCCCCGGCCGCGGATTCGCCGAAATGTAAAGCAGACTCGGGCCGATTCGCGCGTTCGCAAAGGCGCTCACGTTCGACGCCAGTTGCTTGTCCTTCACCAGACGCTGATAGAGCCGCGAGCTTTCGCCCTGTCCGAGAATGATCGCCAGGTTCTGCATCGCGTAGTTTCCTTCGGTATTCCCCGGAGGTATCAGGTAGGCCATGTCGATTTCCGGTTGCCTCGCGAGCGGGTCGTAGATAATCTCCATCCTCTCGCCGTAGTGTTTCTCCTCATGCAAATCCACTTTCGGCGGCGCCGGCTGCTCCGGAATCGTTCCGAAGTATTTCTTGATCTTTTCCAGCGCCTCGGTCGGATCGAAGTCGCCCACCAGCGTCAGCACGGCGTTGTTTGGAGCGTAGTAGGTTTTGAAGAAAGCCCGCACGTCGTCGATGCTCGCCGCGTTCAAATCGGACATGTATCCGATCGTCGAATGCTTGTATGCGAAATTGTCGTAGACGAGGTTGTCGAGGTCGAGGTTTGCCCGGCCGTACGGCTGATTGTCGATCCCTTGCCGCCGCTCTTCCTGTACGGCGTTGCGCTGGTTGTCGAGGTTCGCTTGCGTGATGTTCAGCGACCTCATCCGGTCCGCTTCCAGGAAAAGCCCCAGATCGAGCTGATTCTTGGGGAGCTCCTCGAAGTAATTCGTCCGGTCCGAGTTCGTCGTGCCGTTCATTCCGCCGCCATTATTGAAAATAAGAATAAAGTGTTCGCCCTTCCCGACGTTTTCCGATCCCTGGAACATCATGTGCTCGAACAGGTGCGCAAATCCCGTCCGCCCCGGATGCTCGTTCCGGCTGCCCACGTTATAGGTAATGCAGATCGCATATACGGGTGCGGAATGGTCGGGAACGAGGATCACGTGCAGGCCGTTCGACAGTGTTGTCTGCTGCAGCGTGAGGTTCGGGACCTTCACGTCCGGCACGTCGGCTGGCAGAGCCGCTGTAGTCAGCGACAGGATCATCAGCAGCGCCAGCGCCGCTGGAAAGATTCTTCGATGTCTCATGCAGTTATCTCCCAAATGACACACGGGATTCTCGCCCAACTTTCTTTGCGGCGCAATCACACCCTGGGCGCTCGTAGACTTTACCCGCCGGTTTTCGTGAGCACCCTTTGGAGCAAAGACCGCTCTCGCCGGCTTGCTTGCAAATCCGCAGCGATGTGCATACGCTGAATGAAAGTGTTTTGCGAGCGGGTTGCTCTCGAAAAATGGCGGAAACGAAACCGGAAGGGAAGTCCATCACCGTGGGAATCACCGGCGCCAGCGGCGCGATTTATGCCCGCTCGCTGCTCCGCATTCTCGACGCAGACCCGCGCGTTTCCCGCGTCCACCTAGTCGTTACCGAAGCCGGCCAGCGCCTGCTCGCCACCGAGCTCGGCATTGTCCCATCCGACCTGAAGAAACTCGCTTCTCTTATCACGGGAAAGGACACCCGCAAAATCGAATACCTTCCAAACAAAGACGTCGGCGCGAGCATTGCCTCCGGGAGCGCCCTTGTCGACGGCATGGCCGTCATTCCCTGTTCGGCTGGCGCGCTCGGATCGATCGCCGCCGGCATCGCGAACGATCTGTTGACCCGCGCTGCGGATGTTTGCCTCAAGGAGCGCAGGCGACTAATTCTTTGTCTCCGCGAGACGCCTCTCAACCGCATTCATCTGGAAAATATGCTTCGCGCCAACGACGCGGGCGCCGTCGTCATGCCCGCCATGCCCGCATTTTACTTTGGTCCGGAAAAGATCGAAGATCTTTCCCTGCAGTTCGCATGCCGCGTGTTGGCGCAACTCGATTTGCCGCAGGATTCTCAATACCGCTGGAAGGGCGCAAAGTCGTAGCAGAAAACCATGCCGAGACACTCGAAAAACCGATGACCAAAAGCCGCATTCGCGTTGTTCTCGAAATGATCAAGTTCGAGCACTCCGTATTCGCTTTGCCCTTCGCGCTGGTCGGCGCAATTCTGGCCGCCCATGTCGCGGGCGTGCTCCCCACCGGGTGGCAGCTCTTGTGGATCATTGTCGCCATGGTCGGCGCTCGCTCCGCCGCCATGACCATGAACCGCATCGCCGATGTCGATTTCGACCGCCGCAATCCTCGAACCGCCAATCGCGCCCTGCCCACCGGGCAGCTCAGCATGGCCTTCGCCGCCGCATTCACGGTGCTCGCTTCCGCCATTCTCGTCTTCGCCGCCTGGGAATTGAACCACCTCGCGTTCGAACTCTCCCCCATCGCTCTGGCTCTACTGTTTCTTTATTCCTACACCAAGCGCTTCACCTCTGTTTCGCATCTCGTTCTCGGCCTCTGCCTCGGCATCTCCCCTGCCGCTGCCTGGATTGCCATTCGCGGATCCCTCGATCTGCACATTCTGATTCTTTGCGGCGCCGTAACGCTGTGGGTGGCGGGATTCGACGTCCTCTACGCTTGTCAGGATGTTGAGTTCGACCGCAGGGCCGGGCTTTACTCGATCCCCAAGCAAGTCGGCATCGCCCGCGCACTCCTCATCGCGCGCATTATGCACGTTGCCATGCTGATTCTTCTCGCCTGGCTCACGCTTGCCTTTCACCTCGCCTGGCCCGCTTGGATTGGTCTCGGCGTTGTCGCTGCACTCATCGCCTACGAACATTCTCTGGTCCGTCCTGACGACCTGAGCAAGATGAATGCTGCGTTTTTTACCGTGAACGGATATATTAGTGTATTGTTTTTGATTTTTTGGGGCGTGGCTTCGTTGGTTTCTCACCCCTGATTGCGGGACAGCGAAACGCATGGCAAGAGATTTGCAAATCACGGATAGACGGCTCGAAGGCGTCGCCGCTAAGGTCAAGGCCGGAGAACGCCTGACGGCTGAAGATGGTCTCGAGCTCTTCCAATCCAACGATTTGCTGGCCGTCGGCTGGCTTGCCAACTTCGTTCGCGAAAAGCGCCACGGCGATGTCACCTATTTCAACGTCAATCGCCATATCAATCCCACGAACGTCTGCATCGCGCATTGCAAGCTCTGCGCTTTCGGCCGTTCTCCGGACGCTCCCGGCGCGTACACCTTCGCTCTCGATGAAATCTGGCAGCGCGCCGCCGATGGCGTTGCCGAAGGCGCCACGGAATTTCACATTGTCGGCGGCCTGCACCCCGATTTGCCGTTCGAGTATTACCTCGATCTGATTCGCGGTTTGAAGCAGCGCTTTCCACAAGTCCATCTGAAGGCTTTCACGATGGTGGAGGTGGGCTACTACGCGCGCATTTCCAAGCTTTCGATTCGCGATACGCTGCTTGCGATGAAAGGCGCTGGCGTCGATTCGCTTCCCGGCGGCGGCGCCGAGATTTTTCATCCGCGCGTGCGCAAGATTATTTGCGACCACAAAGTCAGCGGCCAGATGTGGCTGCAAATCGCCCGTACCGCGCATGAAATCGGCCTGCGCTCCAACGCAACGATGCTCTACGGCCACGTCGAAACCCCCGAAGAGCGCGTCGATCATCTCATCCAGTTGCGCGAAACGCAGGACAAAACGCGCGGATTCGTCACCTTCATTCCGCTCGCGTTTCACCCCGCCAATACGGGCCTTTCGCACATCCCGAATCCGACGGGTTTCGACGATCTCCGCACGATGGCCGTTGCGCGCTTGCTGCTCGATAATTTCGATCACATCAAGGCGTACTGGGTCATGCTTACGCCGCGCATTGCGCAGGTCGCGCTTCGCTTTGGCGCCAACGACCTCGACGGCACTGTCGTCGAAGAGAAAATCTATCACGACGCGGGCGCCACCACGCCCGAGCACATGACGCGCTCTGAACTCGAGCGCCTGATTCGTGCTGCCGGACGCATCCCGGTCGAGCGCGACACTCTCTACAATCCCGTCGACCGCATGAAGAATCCCATTCCGGCCACGGCCCGCTCCGCGCCCCGCACCGACGGTTTCGTCCCCGAAACGTCTCTCACCCTGAATCTCTAGCGGCCGTCACCCCCCAAAAGAGGCCGATTGTGGGCAGGTTTGCAGAGTTCGGCGCAAGCACGCCGAGGTTCAATTGAATCGTTGGAATAGGTTGGCTCTGTTGACATCCCTCGTCTTCGCGACGACGAGGAATCTCGGCGCCGGAACGGCGGACGCCTCGAAGAGATTAGTTCGACAGGATTTCGATGTAGCGGCGGCCTTCAGCCGGCGAGGGGTGATTTTTGCCGCGTCAGTCTTCCGCTTCGTCTTGCGTGCCCAACACCTGCACGTGCAAGGAACGGTCCCGCGGCCCGTCCAGCTCCGCCAGAATGATCGACTGCCAGTATCCCAGCGCGATCTCGCCGTCGCGGACCGGCACGGAAAGCGTGTGCCCCAGCAGCATCGCCCGAAGGTGCGAATCCGCGTTCTGCCGGTTGCACTCGGAAAGTTTCGGATCGTTGTGCCGCCAGTATTCGATTCGCCCCACCAGCCGCTCGAGAAATGTCTTGATATCGTCGAGCAGCGCCTGCTGAAACTCGTTGATGAAAACCGCCGTCGTCGTATGTAGCGACTGCACCAGCAGCATTCCCGCCTTCATTCCATGCTTCCGGACCACCTCGTTTAAATCCTTGGTGATGTTGATTAGTTCCAGGCGTTCGCGCGTGCGGTAACGAAGCGTGTCCAGCGTCATTCGCACCATGCCGCTTTTCGCGGCGGCAGGCTTTTCAATCACCTTGGTCGCTCGGGACGTGGCTGTCTTCATTCGAATGATTGCTCCTGACAAAATTGCATCGTAGTTCGGGCTCTTTGCGCTTAGATGCTCTTCCCCCGCCCAAGTTGCTTGAATCAATTCATTATAGCGGTCAGGCGTTATTCGGTCCACTTGCCTGTCGAAAGGAATTCGAAACCGTTAACCGCTGTCATCCCCCGCTTCAATTCATCAATTCGGATTGCCAATTGCCGCTCTGCCCGACTGCGTTAGGACATGCGCTTCGCAACCGCCCGGCGAATCTCTTTCGTAATCGCCAGTGCCGCGCTGCGCGGATCCGCCGCCGCCGTGATCGGCCGCCCCACCACCAGATAATCCGCTCCCGCTTCGACGGCCTCCGCCGGCGTCCCGATCCGCGATTGATCGTTCACGGCGGCAGACGCCGGACGCACTCCTCCCACCAAAATAATGAACTCCGGGCCGCACGCTTCGCGTATCGCGTGCACTTCGTGAATCGAGGCCACAGCCCCGTCGAGTCCCGCTTGCTTCGCAAGCTTTGCCAGTTCCACCGCGCGTATCGCGGGTGAGCCCTCGTACCCTACGCGACTCATTTCTTCTGCGTCTAGGCTGGTAAGAATCGTCACGCCCAGCAACCTCGGCCGGTTTCTCTTCGTCCCGGCGGCTTCCCGCGCCGCGCGCATCATTGCCAGTCCGCCCGACGTGTGTATCGTCATCAGGCGCAGCTTGGGCAACTCCATCGCCGCGCGCACCGCACTCGCCGCCGTGTTTGGGATGTCGTGGTATTTGAGGTCGAGAAAAATAGAATGTCCGAGGGCGGCCAGCCGTTCCACTGCCTGTGGCCCTTCGGCCGTAAAGAGCTGGCTTCCTACCTTCATCATCCCGGCCGCCCCCTTGAGCTTTCGCGCCAAGGCGACAGCCGGGCGTAGGGAATCGACATCCAGGGCGACAACTAGTTCTGGCGTGTTGGGGCGTGACGTGAAGGCACCTCCAGCAGTTCCATGCGCACCTTGGCGGTGCCGCGCTGCTCGAATCCGAGCCGTCGCGCTACCTCGTAGCTGACGTCCAGCTCGCGCCCTTCCACGTACGGCCCTCGGTCGTTGATCCGGACCACGGTACTCCGGTGGTTCCGGGTATTCGTCACTCGGACGATCGACCCCAGCGGAAGCGTCGGGTGAGCCGCCGTCAACCCGTTCATATCATAAATTTCTCCGGTTGCGGTCGGCTGCCCTTCAAAGTCGTCCCCGTACCAGCTGGAAATGCAGTCCCATACCGCCAGCGGCTTTCGCTGGTTGGATGATTCCTTGGCTGGGGAGGGGGAGTACATCGGGGACTGCGCTGCTGATGTTTGGGGAGGGTCGCTTATCTTTACCGTGGCGGTTGGGTTGGCCATCGGTGTAAAGACAAGCATACCCAGTCCTAAAAACACAGAAGCAAAAGCAACGTGTGATCTAACTTTCATTTTCACCTAACCTCATTTGAATCAGCATATTTTACCTCTCCGGAGCCCCATGAATCAACGGTTTTACGTCTGCAGAGCTCCTCGTAATTTGCTGATTTCAAACACCTTTTCAGTTTTGCACCATTTTTCCACACCCTCCACCAGGCGTTCCGAGGCCCGTGGGTCGGCAAAATGGGCTGTCCCGACCTCCACGGCAGATGCCCCTGCTAGGAGGTATTCCGCCACATCCGCAGGTGCTTCGATCCCGCCGAGCCCAACCACTGGAATTCCAACGGCCCGGCTGGTCTCATACACCAGCCTCATGGTTATAGGTTTGATCGCTGCGCCCGACAACCCTCCCGTCGTACTACCAAGCCGGGACCTCCGATTGTGGCTGTCGATACACAGCGCGGGGTAGGTGTTCGCGACGACCAGCGCGTCTGCACCCTCGCTCGCCGCCGCGCTTGCTATAAGTCCAATGGTGTTAACATTCGGTGAGAGCTTTACCCAGAGCGGGCGCTTGCACGCCTTTCTGACTGCCCCCACCACCGCTGCCGTAAGTGAGGGGTCGGTACTATATTCCACGCCCCCCTTTTCGACGTTCGGACAGGATATGTTGAGTTCGAGCGCCGCCAGCCCCTCGGCGCCCTCCAGCACCCTCGTCACCTCAACATAATCCGTGATGCTACGCCCGAAGACGTTGGCTATAATCGCCGTCTTAAACCGCCGCAGAGCCGGCAACTTCTCCGCCACGAACGCCCGCGCGCCCACGTTCTGCAGCCCAATGGCGTTGATCATCCCGCTCGACGTTTCCGTCATCCGGGGAGAGGGCGCCCCTGCCATGGGCTCCCTGGAGAGCCCCTTGACCACAATTCCACCCAGGCGGTTGAGATCTACCAATTCGGCAAACTCCAGCCCATAGCCAAACGTCCCGCTGGCGGCAATAATCGGGTTTTGAAGGCAAAGGGAACCGACGCTGACGTGGAGGTCAACTTCCGCGGGCCGGTCAAGATGGAGGGCCGCTGCTCCGGAACTCACGGTCGAAATTCTATCACGGGGGTCAAGCGGAGCGCCCCACTTCGGCTCTTTCTCCAGCCTCGCCTCTGAGCCCCTTGGGCGCCCTCGCGCTGCCTGCTCCTCGCGCAATCCACGCTGCGGACTCCGCGCGGTCTATGTTACGATGTGGCGCTCATGAAGGTCGTCGAGAAAAGACAACTCCTCTCCGCGGAAGAAATCGGCCGTACCCTTCAGCGTCTCGCTCATGAAATCGTCGAAAAAAGCGGCGGCACAAAGGATCTCGCGCTCATCGGTGTGCGTCGCCGCGGCGTGCCGCTCAGCCAGCGCCTCGCGAAGATCATTCACACCTTCTCCGGCATCGAGATTCCGGTCGGTGTTCTGGACATCACCCTGTATCGCGACGATCTCTCCACCGTCGCTCCGCAGCCCGTCGTCCAGTCCACGGAAATTCCCTTCGATGTCGATGGCCGCGACCTTGTGCTCATTGACGACGTGCTCTACACCGGCCGCACGGTCCGCGCCGCCATGAATGGCCTGTTCGACCTTGGCCGTCCGCGCCGCGTCCGACTCTGCGTCCTGATCGACCGTGGCCATCGCGAGCTGCCCATCGAAGCCAGCTTCATCGGCCGCGGCGTCCAAACCAGCGACACGGAAATCGTTGAGGTCCGCCTGAACGAGATCGACCCCGAAGAGCGTGTCGTCTTGGTCGACCGGGTACCCTAAAAGCCGGATCTTCGCTCCGGAGGAATTCTTCTAAAGGGATACAGTGCTGCTCGGATTGCAACACCTGCTCGGAATCGAAACCCTCACCCGCGAGCAAATCACTTTTATTCTCGATCAGGCCAAGCCATTCCAGGAACTTCAGCGCAATCCTCTCAAAAAGCTCGCCACGCTGCGCGGCAAGACCGTCGCCATCGCTTTCTTCGAATCCTCCACCCGCACGCGCATCAGCTTCACCACCGCTGCTTCGCGCCTCGGCGCCGACACGATGAACCTCCAGGCCGAAGCCTCCAGCCTGAAAAAAGGCGAATCGCTCCTCGACACTGTCCGCACCCTCGATGCCATGCGCCCCGACGCCATCGTCATCCGCCACAGCTCTTCCGGTGCGCCCGAGTTCGTCTCGCAGCGTCTCGAAATCCCCGTTTTGAACGCCGGCGACGGCACGCACGAGCATCCCACGCAGGCATTGCTCGACGCGCTCACGATTCGCGACCGCAAGGGCTCTCTCGAAGGGCTGAACATTACAATTCTCGGCGATATCCTCCACAGCCGCGTCGCCCGCTCCAATATCCAATTGCTCTCTAAATTCGGCACCCGCATCACCCTCTGCGGCCCGGCCATGTGGATTCCCCGCGAACTCGAATCCCTGGCTCCCAACGTCCGCCGCTCCTTTAGCGTCGAAGACGCCCTCTCCGGCGCCGACGTCGTTCTCGTTCTCCGCGTCCAGACCGAGCGCATTCACGAGCCTTCTCTCGCTCCCGAGGAATACATTCTCTGCTATCAGCTCACGCCCGCGCGCTTGCGCCTTGCCAAGCCCGAGGCTCTTGTCCTGCATCCCGGCCCGATGATTCGCGGCCTCGAAATCGATCCTGCGGTTGCCGACGGCGCTCAATCCGCCGTCCTCGAGCAGGTCACAAACGGTCTCGCCATTCGCATGGCGCTTCTTTACCATCTGGTGGGCGGCGCGCCTCCTGACGCTCCCCACCCTGCAAAGGGATGAACGAATGCTCCTGATTCGCAACGGACGAGTGCTCGACCCTGCGTCCCGCACCGACGCTTCGCTCGACGTTCTTCTCGATAGCGGCCGCATTGCGCGAGTCGGCGCGAACCTGCAGGCTCCGGGCGGCGCGGAAATTTTCAACGCCACCGGCCTCATCGTTGCGCCAGGTTTCATCGACCTGCATTGCCATCTTCGCGAGCCCGGCCAGGAGCTTTCCGAGACCATCGAGACCGGCACTTGTTCCGCTGCGCAAGGCGGCTTCACCGCCGTCTGCTGTATGCCCAACACGCAGCCGGTGAACGACCGTGCTTCCGTGACTCGCGGCATTGTCGAGCGCGCCGCCACCGTCGGCGCCGTGCGCGTCTGGCCCATCGGCGCTGTTTCGCAGGGCAGCAAAGGCGAAGCTCTCGCCGAAATCGCCGCGATGAAAGACGCAGGCATCGTCGCTGTCAGCGACGATGGCAAGCCCGTCTCGACAGCCCGCTTGATGCGCCAGGCGATGGAATATTGCGATCCTCTCGGCTTGCCGGTCATTGAGCACGCCGAAGATCCTTCGCTCGCCGCTGGCGGCGTGATGCGCGAAGGGCCGCACTCGCTCCGCCTCGGCCTGAAAGGCATTCCTTCGCAGTCGGAATCCATCTGCGTCGGTCGCGATGCGGAGCTCGCCGGCCTCACCGGCGCGCGCCTTCACATCGCGCACATGTCTACCGCTCGTTCGCTTGAATACGTTCGCCAGGCAAAAAAACAGAGCCTCCGCGTCACCAGCGAAGTCACGCCGCACCATTTCACGCTGTTCGACGAAGACGTGCGCTACGACACGAATTTCAAAATGAATCCGCCGCTCGCTTCGCGCGAAGACCGTGAAACCCTGATCTCCGGCCTCGCCGACGGCAGCATTGACGCCATCGCCACCGATCACGCTCCGCATCATCCCGCCAGCAAAGAAGTCGAATTTGACCGCGCGCCTTTCGGCATCCTCGGCTTTGAGACGGCTCTCGCACTCGCCCTTCGCGAGCTTGTCCAGAAAAATAAAATCTCGCTCATGCGCCTTGTCGAGCTTTTCACCACCGGCCCTGCGCGTGTACTCGGCATCGAAAGAAAAGTCGCCTCCGGCGAGCCTGCCGACGTCACCATTTTTTCGACCGAACATAAGTGGACCTATCGCGTCTCCGAATCTCCCAGCAAATCGCGCAACAGCCCGTTCGATGGCGCCGAATTCACCGGCGCGCCTATGGCCACCATTGTCGGCGGACGCATCGCGTACCGCAGGAACGGTCCATCGCGATGAGAGCCGTGAACCCATGACCGATTCCGCACCGCCCGTTCATCGCTTCGCCGCCACGGACTACCTCGCGCTTGAACGCACTTTCCTTGCCTGGATTCGTACGGGGTTGGCGCTGATGGGTTTTGGTTTCGTCGTAGCCCGCTTCGGCTTGTTCTTGCAGTTGATCCAGCGCGAGGCGTCTTTTCCGGTCCACGAGAGGCTCGGCCTCTCGCTTTGGTTTGGGACTGCTCTGATCGTTATCGGCGTTGGCGCTTTGATTTTTTCGAGCTTGCGCTATCTGCGCACGGTTCGCGATTTCAATCTCGGCCGCGATACCTACCAGCGGCCTCTCGCTTCGGCTCTCGTCATCGCCGTCATCCTCGCCCTCGTCGGCGTCGCCATGGCGATTTATCTTCTGATGGTTTAGCAGGGCGCTGAAAAGGCCGAAGTCCTTGTAGGTCGCGGTTTCAATCGCGACGTAGGCGTGGCGCGCGATCCATGGGCTTCAGCCCCTCAAGTACGATTTTTGCGTTTTTCAGCAGCCAGTTAGCCCCGAAGCCGGTTAACCAATTCAAGTAGGTAATGACGGTGATTAGGAGCCATCTGGCTCTGTTGACATCCCGGGTTTTCCGCGGCTCCCCAATTTGTCATTCCGAGGAGGAGCGGCCCGATGTTCGCGCCGACATCTCGGGACCGCGCGAAGATCGGGCGCCTTTGCGACGACGAGGAATCTCGGCGCCGGAACGCCGGACATCTCCCAGTAGGTGTTTCGCGAGGATATCAACAGAGCCGGATAGGTTCTAATGCGCGGTGGGTTCTGCCGCGGGATGCATGCCGTGCTGCGGCACCTCGTGGACGCCGCGCACCGGCGCTTCCTGATGGAAGCGGAAAAGCTGATTGAGCGGTCCGGCGCCCTTGCCGATCGAGTACGATTTTTCGATCGCTTTCGTCACGTAAGCCTTCGCCAGAATCACGGCTTCGCGCAATTGCTGCCCGCTCGCCAGCTGCGCCGCAATCGCCGATGAAAACGTGCAGCCCGATCCGTGCGTGTTCGGGCTCTTCACGTGATCGCCGCCGAATGTTTCGATCTCTTTCCCGGCTTCGCAGAGCACGTCGATCGGTTTTTCCATGTGCCCGCCCGTCACCACCACGGCCCGCGCACCCATTTCCACCAGCTTTTGTGCCGCCGCTTTCATGCCCTGCACGTCTTTCACTTCGAGACCTGTCAGAAACTCTGCTTCTGGCATGTTGGGCGTAATCACGCTCACGCGCTTCAGCAATTCGTCGCGCACAAACTTCAGTCCCGAGGCATCCAGCAACTCCACGTTTCCGGCCGTCGGCCGCGACACCGGGTCGAGCACCACGTGCGGGAATTTGTGCTTGTCGAGAAATTCCGCCACCACAGCCGCGTTTCCCCGCGTCCCAAGCATCCCGATTTTCACCGCGGAAATCGTCATGTCTTCGGCCAGCGTGTCCAGTTGCTCCCGCAATTGCGCGCTCGGTGTCGGATGCGAAGAGACCACGCCCTGCGTCGATTGCACGGTCAGCGACGTGACCGCCGCTACGCCGTAGCAGTTGTGCGCCACAAACGTTTTCAGATCTGCCGCGACTCCCGCGCCGCAGGAAGGGTCAAATCCTGCGATGGATAAAAGTATGGGTGGAACGTGACTGGTGTGATTGCTCAATGGAAGGCGCCCTCCGCGCAAGGCTCCCGAAAGAAAAATTCGCCGGCCTCGCTACAGTTTCGGAGCGGGCCGGCAAATTAAAATGTACGCGCCTTTCCTTTTCTTACGCAACAGAAAAGTATTCTGCGAATCGCTCCAGTGACGATTCGTTGTAAGCGAGGATTTACTTGGAGGAGAAAAACGTCGTCACGGAAACAGGCCGCGGACCAGCGTCGCGTCCGCCACGCGCCCGACGGCCAGAATATATGCGCCGGTGCGCATGTGCGTGCGATTCTTGCGCGCAGTTTCGTGCACTTCGCTGAACGCCCGGCGCATGATTGTCTCGAGCTTGGCGTTCACTTCGGCTTCCGACCAGAAGAAGCTCTGCAGGTCCTGCACCCATTCGAAATAGCTCACCGTCACGCCGCCCGCATTCGCCAGAATGTCCGGCACCACAAAAACTCCCTTCCGCGCGAGCACCTCATCGGCATGGGGCGTTGTCGGACCGTTTGCCGCTTCGGCAATCACGCGCGCCTTGATCTGATCGGCGTTATTCAGCGTGATTGCGTTTTCAAGCGCTGCCGGAACCAAAATGTCGCACTTCATCGTCAGCAAATCGTCGTTTGAAATGCGCGAAGTTCCCGGCATGCCCACCACGGTGCCGGACCGCTCTTTGTATCGCATCGCTTTCAGCGGATCGATCCCGCGCGAATTGAAGACCCCGCCGCGCGAATCGCTGATCGCCACCACGCGCGCCTTTTTCTCCGCAAACAGCCGCGCCGCCACCGATCCCGCATTTCCAAATCCCTGAATCGCCACGCTCGCGCCGCGCAAATTGATTTTTTTCACCTTGCAGGCTTCTTCCACGGTCACAATGCAGCCGCGCGCGGTCGCTTCGCTGCGCCCTTCCGATCCGCCAATCGAGACCGGCTTGCCCGTCACCACTCCCAGCGACGAGTAGCCCTTCGTCATCGAATACGTGTCCATGATCCAGGCCATCGTCTGAGAGTCGGTATACACGTCCGGCGCGGGTATGTCCTGTTCGGGGCCGATGATAGGCAAAATTTCGGAGGCGTACCGCCGCGTCATCCGCTCCAGCTCGGGCTTCGTCATCCGCTTCGGGTCGCAGATCACTCCGCCCTTCCCGCCGCCGAACGGAATATTCACCGTCGCGGTTTTCCACGTCATCCACGCCGCAAGTGCTTTTACTTCGTCCAGAGTAACGGCGGGATGGTAGCGAATGCCTCCCTTCGCGGGTCCGCGCGCCACGTTGTGCTGCACGCGGTATCCGGTGAAGACTTTCACCTGCCCGTTGTCCATTTTCGTGGGGACGGAGACTTCCAGCACGCGCTTCGGGGTCCGCAGAATCTGCCGCAGGCTCTGATCGAGCTTCAGGTATTCCGCCGCCATATCAAATTGAATTTGCGCGATCCGCAGCGGATTCAAATCCTCGCGCGGCGCGATGCGGGGCATGGGTTGCGGCGGCGTCTTGGCAACGGTCGACATCGTGCCTTCCTCCTCAAGCGGGGAAATCTGCGCTGCTTTCGCAAGCGGACGCAGTTATTGAGGGCCCGGAATACCCGTAAGTGCTGCGAGAATCGAAGTTTATTCGAGCCGTGCGGGAAGTCAACGAAAACCACGGCAAATACAGCAGGCATAAGCCGCGCGCGGGCAAAGTAGCCACTGCAGCCGGACCTCTCAGCCGTCCGTTAACTGTATGACAATACAAGATATACCTGCCGCGTTACCTCCCTTCCACCGGGTATGTCCCGATTGGTTACACGCTCCGGCCTTCTCCCCTCCCTCCCGCCGGTTGACGCCGCCTCCCGCACGGGTTAGTCTGCCCGCGGCGTACAGCGGCAAGCCATGCGCTGGAGCCTCCAATCCGGGCGGTGACTCCCGTGCGTATTTTCATTAGTGGGGCCGGCAAAGATACGTGAGTTCGCGCGCAGCAACACAGTCAAGGGCGACGGATGCGGCGCTGATGCAGAGAATTGTCCAGCGCGACGAATCGGCATTGGCGGAACTCTATGACCGCTATGCGGGAATGTTGTCTTCGGTGCTGAACCGCATTCTGCGCGACACGCAGGCGGCGGAGGAGATTTTGCAGGATATCTTTTACCAGCTATGGCGCACCTCTTCACAATTCGACGCCGGGCGAGGCTCGCTGCCCGGCTGGTTGGCGGTGATTGCGCGGAACCGCGCGATCTCCCGCCTGCGCCGGAAGAATCCGGCGGCGGGCGAAGAACTCGCCGAGAATACGGTGATCGTATCGTTCGACCTCGAAACGGCAATCTCGCGTCAGGAGATAATGTCGCGTGTGACGGCGGCCGTTTCGCGCCTGCCGAAGGAGCAGCGCCAGGCGCTCGAACTCGCCTACTTCGAGGGAATGACGCACAGCGAGATCGCCCGCCACACGGGCGACCCGCTGGGAACCGTGAAGACGCGGCTGCGCACCGCCGTCGAGACACTGAGGCAGAGTCTGAAGCAATGAACGGGCATCCAACTCGGGAAGAGGATTTCGATCTCTACGCGCTCGGCGCTCTCGAAGGCGACGAGAAGCAGGCGATCGAGGAGCATCTCTCCGCCTGCGCGAATTGTGCGCGCAAGCTTGCCGAGGCTCGCGGCCGCATCGCCCTGCTCGCCTTCGCCGCTCCGGCCGTCGCGCCTCCGCCGGGCGTGAAGGAGCGCCTGCTGCGCGAAATCCAGAGCGGCACGGCCCGCGCGGAGGAAACCTACGCGAGCAAGCCGAGCGCCGCGGAGCGAACGCCAGGATTCTTTTCCGATTGGCGCAACGCGCTGGTCGCTTCGCTGGCCGTTGCCGCCGCGCTTGCTGCGATTTTCCTAACCACGGAAAACGCGCAGATGCGCGAGCAGATGAATTCCCTGCGCGCCTCCTTCGACCAGCAGAAAAAGGATCTCGCCGAAGCGCGCGAAGAAGCGGAAATGTTCGAATCGCGCGAGACGCGCATGGTGGCGCTCGCGCCGATGCCCGGCCATGCCATGACCGCCCGCGTCCTCTACAACGCGAAAATGGGCATGGTCATGGCCGACGTCCAGGCGCCCGCCGCTCCGCCGAACATGGCCTACCAGCTCTGGCTCATGCCCAAGAACGGCAGCCCCATCAGCGCCGGTGTCTTCAACACCGCCGAAAACGGCGCGTCGATGTGGATGGCCGACGTGCCCAAGGGCACCGAACCGATGATGTTCGCCATCACGCTCGAGCCCGCTGGCGGAATGCCTCATCCCACCGGCCCGATGGTGATGACCGCGAAGACGTCGTAGCTCCGCGCTCCTGCGCGTTCCCGCAAAAGCTCCGGCGCGCTCGCGCCGCCACTTATTTCGCGGGGATGCGGTCAACGCCCATGAACGGGCGCAAAACCTCCGGAATCACCACGGACCCATCCGCCTGCTGAAAATTCTCGACGATGGCGATCCACGTCCTCCCGACCGCGAGCCCTGAGCCGTTCAGCGTGTGCGCGAATTCCGATTTCTTCGCGTCTTTCGGCTTGTAGCGAATCCCCGAGCGCCGCGCCTGAAACGCTTCCGTATTCGAGCACGACGAAATCTCCATGAACTCGCCCGCCGACGGCAGCCACACTTCGATGTCGTAGGTTTTCGCCGAAGCAAATCCCATGTCGCCTGTGCAGAGCAGCACCACGCGATAATGCAGCCCGAGTTTTTGCAGCACCGCCTCCGCATTCCGCACTAGCGACTCCAGCTCGTCGTAGCTTTCCTCGGGCCGCGTGAATTTGAACATCTCGACTTTCTGAAACTGGTGCTGCCGCTTCAGCCCGCGCGTGTCTTTTCCCGCCGCGCCGGCCTCGGAGCGGAAGCACGCCGTCCACGCGCACACGCGAATCGGCAGCGCATCGCCGTCGAGCGTTTCATCGCGATGCAGGCTCGTCAATTCCACTTCCGCCGTGGGCGTCAGCCACAGGTCCGTGTTTTCCAGATGAAACATGTCCGCCGCAAATTTCGGAAGCTGGCCCACGCCCGTCAGCGACGCCGTGTTCACCAGAAACGGCGGCAGAATTTCCGTGTAGCCGTGCTCGCGCGTGTGCGTATCCAGAAAAAAATTGGCAATCGCGCGCTCCAGGCGCGCTCCCAGCCCCTTGTAGACCGCAAACCGCGCTCCGGCAATTTTCACCGCGGCGTCGAAATCGAGAATGCCGGCGCCTTCGCCAATTTCCCAGTGCGGCCGCGGCGCAAACGAAAATTTCGGCGGCGCGCCCCAGCGTCGCACTTCCACGTTTTCCGCCGACGAATGCCCCACGGGAACGCTCGCGTGCGGCACGTTCGGCACCGTCAGCAAAAACGCCTTCAACTGCTCGTCGAGCTCGGCGATCCGCACGTCGCTCTGTTTAATCTCCTCAGACACGCTTTTCATTTTCACAAGGATGCCCGAAGCGTCCTGGCCGGATTTTTTCAGCCGCGCGATTTCGTCGCTCGCCTTGTTGCGCTCCGCCTTCAGCCGTTCGGTCGCCGTCACCAGCTGCCGCCGCTCGGCGTCGATCGCGCGAAACGCGTCGAGGTCGATTTTCGCCCCGCGGTCGCGCGCCATTTTTTCAATCACATCCAGATGTTCACGAACGTAGGAAAGATCGAGCATAGGTGTAACAGAATAACGTAAAGAGAAAGGCCGCAAAAGCCGTGATCCGTGATCTCTGATCCGTGACCCGTGAACGACACGGTGCCGACGTGACGTGCATCTTGACGCTGACATTTCACTCGCGAAAAAAGTCTCAGCCACAAAGCACACAAAGACGCATCCCGCACGCCGGGGACACCCCTTGCCGCCGCGAAAAAGAATGCCACCCGCCCCGTTCTTGTGCATCCAACAACGTGGACGTATAGTCGCTAGGCGCCACCTGCACACTCGAACCATTTGAGAAAGGAAATCTTTATGGCATCGGCAAAAGAAGCGAGAGAACCGGATGTGAAGCAGCGCCAGAGGGCTCCGCTGGCCACCCCCACGGGCCTCAACAAAGACGCAGTAAGGGACATTGCGGGAGCGATGAATGCGATCCTGGCGGACACCTTCGCGCTCTACATCAAAACCAAAAATTTCCACTGGCACATGAGCGGCCCGCATTTCCGCGATTACCATCTCCTGCTCGACGAGCAGGGCGATCAGATTTTCGCGATGACCGACGCCATCGCCGAACGCGTGCGGAAAATCGGCGAGACCACCATCCGCTCGATCGGCGAAATCGCCCGCCTCAAGCGCATCGACGACAACGACGCCGAATACGTGGACGCCGGCGACATGCTCAGCGAGCTCCGCGAAGACAATAAAGCGCTCGCCGGCAGGCTGCTGGAGGCTCACACGGTCTGCGATGAAGCCAACGACGTGGCCACGGCCAGCTTGATCGAAGTGTGGATCGACGAGACCGAGCGCCGCGTCTGGTTCTTGTTCGAAGCCACCCGCCGCCGCTAACCGCGTTATCTGCATCCGCAAATTCGTCTGGCGGCGCCCCGCGGCGCCGCCAGATGCAAATTTCGTTTTCGTCCCTTCCTCTTGCCCCGGCATCGGTGCCCCACGCGAATAGTTGCCTAGGGCGCGAGGTGCGGTTTGACTCGCGATTAGAAATGAGCGCGAGCGAGTGTTTTCAGCGAGTTGCAGCATTTTCTAATTCCCCTGACTTGCGATTAGAAGCTAGAGACTCGGGAATAGATGTTGGTGGTTGGAGAGGCTTGTGCGCTGTGCTTGAAGAGCGGAGGGCGCGGGGAGGTTTTGGTTCGCGGCGCGAAGCGGCCGGCTGCGGCACGGGGGTTCCGGGGATGACGATGTGCGTAGTGGGCGGCTCGGACCAGTGACCGCGCGAATCGATGCGCGTATAGGCGCGCACGGCGTCGACGACGGAAGAGGTTGTGACGGGCGCTTGCAGGACGCGCTCGATGATGTGTTCGAGAGCGGTGCGAACGCGCGTGGAGCGAACGTCGTAAAGGCCGGTGGCGAAGACGTGACGGTACAGAGAGTCCTCGGTGATTTGAAAGAACGAGGCGATCCAGCCGGGACGGAACCAATTGACGAAATATTCCTCGATGGTGGCGCGCTCTTCGTGGCGGCAGACGATGCATTTGCGCTGGTGGCGCTCGAAATCCGGGGCGGCGAGGCGGGATGTGGAAGGCATGGCGTGTCTCCTTTGGCTACATGGAGCCGACGGTAGCAAAGATTGGCGCGGGAAACACTTGGACGAAAGTAGGGATTTGGTCGAACTGGACGATTTTTGGGGCACCTGTACCTCTGGACAGGGCGAAGGACAGACCTGTACTTAGGGACAGGTGGTGGGCCACAGAGTCACCGAGGCACGGAGGAAGAAAGGCTAATGGAGGCGGTAGGAGCCGGCGACGAGTTGCTTTTTGTGGAGTGCGGCGAGTCATCGCCGCTTTGCATTTTTGAGTCTCTTCGAGTTCGTTCTTATCTACCGAATGTCTTCAGCATCCACCTCGAAATCATCCAGCACGTTGACGCGGTCGCTTCGAAT
>Ga0335072_10003993_pt1 | contig 22082 bp, 17 predicted proteins | sample Lox_Sample_21_FD_206725 | JGI IMG/M metagenome (GOLD analysis project Ga0335072, IMG submission 206725) | Soil microbial communities from Loxahatchee National Wildlife Refuge, Florida, United States - Lox_Sample_2.1 | ecosystem: Environmental > Terrestrial > Soil > Wetlands | place: USA...
AAACTCGTCACGCTGATCAACAGGTCTTTGTAGAGTTCGGCGATCTCCGCGGGCTTTTGCTGTAAGTAGCGAGCGTAGTCAGCGAGCTTTTCAATCTGCAGAACCATCATGCGGCGGCCCAGCCGGCGTTGTATGGTGGTGGGCTTGTATTGAGAGAAATCGACCTTGGTGCTGACGTGCAGGGTGGCCAGTATCCGCTTCAACTCGCCGTCACCCTCCGGCAGCGTCTCGCTCTCCGGAACGCCCGGTTCGGCGGGGATCAAAAATGGATGCTGGCCGAGACGCGCGAGTTCCCGGCCAATTTCGGCGGGCGCCAGCACGTAGTCCACCGCTCCCGTCGCGATCGCGTTTCGCGGCATCCCGCTAAACTTGGCCGTGGCTTCATCCTGGGCGAAGGTGATACCGCACTCCGCCTTGATGGCGCGCACGCCCAGGCTGCCGTCCGAAGCGTTTCCCGAGAGGATCACGCCAATGGCGCGGCTTCCCTGTATTTGGGCGAGAGACCGGAAAAAGATATCGATCGGCAGGTGCAGCCCGGGTTCCCTCGCCACGAGCTGGAGATGGCCGTCTTGCAATTCGATGCTCGTATTCGGCGGGATCACGTAAATGCGATCCTGCCGGACTTCGATTCCGTCGTGCACCGTTTCCACAGGCAGCTTGCTCATCGGCGCCAGGATCTCGGCCAGCAGGCTCTCGTGCTGGGGATCGAGGTGTTGCACCAGCACAAAGGCCATGCCGGTCTTCTCCGGCAGCGACGCCAACAACTGCCCGAACGCTTCGAGACCTCCCGCCGACGCGCCAATACCAACGATCGGGAACGGATTACCGCGGGGCGGGCTGTAGTCGGTAGCGGTGGCGAGTTTCGGATTGGGGTGGGTATGTCCGTCCGACTTGACGGCATCATCCTGTGCCATCGGAATTCCTCTGCTGAGCAGACCGTCCTAACTGGCGGCAGTCCTATTCAGTATAGGTCCTCAGTTAGTATTCTTTGCGTCCCTTAGGGACAGTCCGAGGTTGCGTCGTTCCGAACGGGCGACGGCGATGCGAGTCGGTGCACTTTCCGACGTCCTTGGTGGATATTGACTGCCTGCCCATCAAGAATCTTGCCGCGCCATGTAATGTGGCAATGGCCTTCTCAGCTTCATGGCCGGGCACGTTGGGGATCTTCCTTCACATTTGGCGGGAACTCCGGCGATGAGCCGCAGAGTCCTGTGCGTTCCGGCTCCGGCAAGGAACCGTTGGCTCCAGGCAGTATTTACGTTGCGCCCCCGGATGCAGGACATGGTTTTGGAAGGGCGTGGAGTGCGCCTGCAGCGCAGCCCCAAGGGCTCTGTTCCGCTTGGCGGCCGCTGTTTCCGGCAGGCCGGTAGCGGGTAATCATTCTGCGTGGAAGCCGAATACCCGGACATGCCGAAAGACGCCCTGCAAAGCGTCGCCCTGTACCACTGTCTCGCCGCGGAGGGGGTCGCTCCACAAATCTGATCGTAGAGGGCGAGGCAGCCCAATGCACCGACCGGGAAGATCAGGTGCGCTCGCCTGGCTGGCAGGTGATAGCCACGGCGCAATCGAAGTGGCGCTTGTAAGACATCGAGGGCCTTTCCCTCGACGGGAAGCATAGCGCGCTATGGCGAGCAGCCCGCCGGCGCGGCGAGCGCGGGAGGCGCGGGAATACCAAGCGGCGGGAGTTCGCTCTTCTTCAACTCCTCCCATTTCGTGAGCGCGGTGGTCAGCGATTTGCAGGCGTCCTCTAAATTCTCGCGCATGGCGATCGTCGGAGGGTCGTCGGCGTTCTCCAGGGTCGTCATCTGCGAGCCGAACGTCGAGTGGATCGTGGTGAAGTTGTTGGTCGGAGCGTTTCCGCCGCGGCCGAATCCTCCTCCGCGTCCTCCACGGCCTGCGGGTGGGCCGCCGAAGCCTGCAGCTTTACCGGCCAGCGTCTTCACGGCTTCGGCATCGCCCGCCTTGGCGAGTGCCGCGCGCACCCCAGCCACCTGCTCGTTGGCGGCGTATGCCACGGCCATGGCGTCGAGAATCTTCAGCGCCATATCGCGCTGCGCCACGATTCCATCGGCGGATGTCTTGATGCGAGGGTCCATCTTCACCTCGAACGTCTGCCGGTACGTGCGGCCATCTACCGTCAGGCGCGCTTCAAAAGTCCCCGGTGCCACCAGCGGACCGCGCGGCTCCGGCGGAGTCGCGCCGTAGAGCGCCGAGATCGGATATGCCCCCGTGCCATAGGGGCCGATCGGCGCCGGGCGCGAATATCGCAGATCCCAAACTGCACGATTGCCACCCGCGACGGCAGTAAGCGGATGCGGGCGCTCGATCCAGTAATTGGGCACGTTCAGTTGCGGCTCCGGCTCGGGCAGAGGCGGCACGCTGGTCAGTTCCCGCACCAGTTTGCCGGCCGAATCGTAGATGCCGATGGTCAGCGGGCCCGAGGGCGCGGACTTCAGGTAGTAATTCAGAATCGCTCCATCGGGAGGGTTATCGCCGTGCGTGATTTCAGGCGGGAATGGCGTATCGAAGTCGGTATCGTTGCGGACGCGGATGGTGGGCGCGGGCTTGTAGAGATAGGCGTTCGCATTCGATACTTCGCTGGTGATCTGCCGGAGTGGCGTGACGTCGTCGAGCACCCAGAATGCCCGCCCATAGGTTCCGATCACGAGGTCGTCGCCGTGCACGATGAGATCGCGGACCGAGACCGTGGGCAAATTGAGCTGCAGCGATTGCCAGTGGCCGCCATCGTCGAACGAAACCCACGCGCCGTGCTCGGTGCCCGAATATAGCAATCCGGCGCGCACCGGATCCTCCTTCACGACGCGGGCGATTTCGGTGTTGGGGATACCTTCGGTGATCTTGGTCCACGTCTTTCCGCCGTCGCGCGTGCGGAATATGTATGGCGTGAAATCGTTCGAGCTATGCCTGTCGATCGTGAAATAGGCCGTGTCTATATTGTGCGGTGACGCCTCTATCTGCTGAATCTGGCTGTTGGCCGGCAGATCGGAGGGAGTTACGTACTCCCATTTCGTGCCATCCACGGTTCGCCGGATATGGCCGTTGGAGGTTCCCACCCAGACTGCCCCGGCGCGGAGCGGGGAAGGTCCGATGGCGCTGATGCCGGCAACCGGAGCGCCGCGGCCTCCTCGTGTGGCAGACGCCGGTTCGGCGGGTTCGGGCGGCGGGGCTTCGCCCGGCGCCAGCGTGACGTTGGGACTAACCACCTTCCACGTGTCGCCCAAGTCGCGCGTTTCGAGCAGGAACTGCGCTCCGTAATAGTAAATGTGGGGGTCGGCCAGAGAGAAGCAATGCGGCGGGTATGGCGCGAAACGGGCGTGCAGCGAGCGCGGAGGCGAGACGTTCAGGATCTGGCGGGTGGCCAGGTTCGAGCGCTGGAGATTGCTGCCCTGCCCGCTGGCCATAAGGATGTTCGGATCGAGCGGAGACGCGTTCACATATCCGAATTCATAGGCGCCCACCGACGGCAGCCAGTCCATAAAGGTGATTTGTCCGAACGCGCCGCGGCTCGATGTCCCCGCCGAGCCGCTATCCTGCTGCGTTCCATAGATCCAGAACGGGAAGCGATTGTCGGTGGAGATGTGATAGAACTGCCCGTTCGGCAGGTTGTACCAATTTAAGTCCCAGGTGTGGCCGCCATCGAGGCTGATCGTCGGTCCCTGATCGACGCCGGCAATCATGCGCTTCGAATTGGCGGAATCGATCCAAAGCACGTGGTAATCGTCGCCGCCTGGAGCTCCTTTAAACGACTCGAACGTCTTGCCGCCGTCGGTAGATCGGTAGATCGAGGACTGCATCATGTAGACCACGTCGGGATTGTCCGGGGCTACGTACACCTGGCTGAAATAGGAACTGCCGCTCGATCGGGGATCGTCGGTGGCTTTGTGCCAGTTCGCCCCGCCGTCGTCGGAGCGATACATGCCGCCATTCATCACCGCGAAAACGCGCTGCCCGGCTGTGCCCGCGGCCACTGCGAGCCCGATTCGGCCCATGTTGCCTTCAGGCAGACCGTGCCCGCCGAGGTAGATCCAGGTGAGGCCCTCGTCGGTCGATTTGTAAATACCAGCGCCCGCCGTTGCCCGTTCGCTCTCGCCCCGCCCGCCGATTCCCACGCCCCCTCCCCGCCCGTTCGGCGTGGTCAGGTACACTTCGAGGCCCGCGAAAATCGTCCGGGGATTGTCGGGATCGGAAACCATGTTCACGGCGCCGATGTTGTCGCCCTTGTACAGAACCTTGGTCCACGTTTTCCCGCCATCGGCCGAGCGGAACACGCCCCGTTCTTCATTGCGCGCGTAGGTGTGGCCCAGCGCCGCCGCCAGCACGAGATCGGGGTTTTTCGGATCGACCACCAGGGAGACCACATGATTGGTGTCGTCGAGCCCGACATGCGTCCAGTTCGCGCCGGCGTCTACCGACTTCCACACGCCGTTGCCGATGTTCATGGATTTTTCGACGCTGCTCACGTCGCCCGTGCCGGCATATACGATATCGGGGTTGGATCGGGCGATGGCGATGGAGCCGATCGACTCCTGGTGAGTTTCATCGAAGATCGCCTTCCAGGTGGTGCCGCCGCTGGTGCTCTTCCAGATTCCGCCGCCCGGCGTGCCGATATAGTAGGTGGCCGGATCGCCCGGAATTCCCGCTACGGCGGAGATTCTTCCGGCGCGGAACGGTCCCACCTGGCGCCAGCGCAAGCCGCTGTAAAGCGATGGACTATAAGTTTGCGCGAACAGGGCGGCCGCGGCTCCTATCGCGGCCGCAAAAAGGGTACGAAAACGCATAATGTAGGAGCATACACTATCGCCGGTAGGACTCGGAGAGAGGGTTACTGGATTTCCACCAGTCCGTTATTGGGCTGCTCGTTCCCCGGCAAAGGCGTCAGGTCCTGCTTGCCACGCCAGAAATCGATGTAGCAGACCTGGTGCACGCAGGCCACCGTGCACCGCGGGGCACAGCTTTTTTCGGTGCGATATTCGCGGCGGACGTCGTCGATTGTGTATTCGGCCAGCGGCTTGGCGGGATACCCGCGCTGCTGCGAACAATAATGCACCAGCCCATCCTCGCAGACATACAGATAGCGTGCGCCCGAACGGCACCGCCAGTGATTTTCCCGGCCTTGCGCGATATTGTCCTGGAAATAATTGATGCGCGCGTAGCTGCTCTTTTCCATCGCGCGCATCGCCATGTAGACCTCGCGCTCGCGGTCGCCCAGCGGCTGGAGTTGGCCTTCGCCATCGTGAATAATCCCGACCGTCGACGTGAATCCCAGCGCAATGGCGCGCTTGCCGATCACCAGAGCGTCTTCCGGAGTGCGGATGCCGCCGCCGACCACGGAATTGATGTTGACATGGAAATCCGCGTGTTCGGAAAGCAGTTGCAGTTTTTTGTCGAGGACCTTGAGGCTTTTCTTCGAGACCTCGTCGGGCATCACGTTATCGATGGAAATCTGCAGATGGTCGAGCCCGGCTTGGTTTAGCCGCTGGATCCGGTCGGCCGTGAGCAGATACCCATTCGTGATCATGCCGGCGATCATGCCGCGCTGGCGAATGTGCGCCACAATCCGGTCCAGATCGGGGTGAAGCAGCGGCTCGCCGCCGGAGATCGTGATGATGGTGGTCCCGAGCCCCGCGAGCTGGTCCAGCCGTTCGAACATGACGTCCGTGGGCACGGGTTTGGAGACATCATCGAACTCGTTGCAATAGGTACAGGAAAGATTGCAGCGGCGCATGGGAATAACGTGTGCCAGGATGACGTGATCGGTGGATGCCAGCCCTTTGGCGATCATGCGCAGTTCGCGGGCACGGCGGCTTACCGCCTTGCATGCTCTGCGAAGATGTTTGCCGGCGTCGGACATACCTCGAAGTGCTTTTATTACAACACGGTCACGTAATTTAGCCGACAGTTTGGAGGTGACTGGTAGCGAACCGGGGTCGAATGTAGATAGTAGCGGGTTCTACGGTATGAGTCGACTGACACGTTATTCCGTTTGCCTGATCCTTGGCGTGCATCCGGCCTGCCACAGTCGCAAGAGCCTGCACGGACGGGTAAACTCATGGTGGGCGAACCACTCTCCGGGCCCGGAAACTGTTGGCTGAGCCGCTCCGTCCGTCCGATATATTCCGCGGACGCCCGAAATCCCGCGCCCAACGCGTAGGAAAGATAAGGCTGCTCATCCGGAAAACCGGCAAGTTGGGGGAGATCGAAGCCGTATCGGGCGATCCAGTCTTCGTCCCCGCCGCCCTCACCGCCGTAAAGCAGTGACGCTATGATCCGGTCAGCGGAGCACGCGTCGAGGTGCGCGGCGCGATCGATGTCCCATTTACGCTGGATGAGTAGCTGCGCCTCCCCGGCGATTCGCCAAGGGTTCTGGCACCCACCAGCCGTGAAAGTCATAGCGATCGCGGAGACGGTGCTGTCCGGAGTCTTGACGCGCCCGTACCCGGCGATCTCGCTGCCTCGCGAAACCATAAATTCCAACGCCTTTTCCGATTTGACACCTGTCTGCCGCCAGTGATAAATGTAGTGTTCTTTCTCAGGAGAGTGTATGGCCGACGAGCAAAAGCCCGAGGGCCCGCCAGCGGCTCCGCCATCCGGCGAAGCTGCCACACCACCTGCAAAACCAGCCTCTCCGGCCGCTAAACCTGCGCCTCCCAAGCCTGCCGCGGCTGCCCATGCAGCGCCGCCGAAACCACCGGCCACCATGGCGGCAACCCCTTGGGACGGCGATCTCGCCAAAGAAATCAAGGAACGTTTCGGCGATCGGATTGTAGAAACGTCCACCTACCTCGGGCAGAATTTCGTCGTCGTCAAACCCGATTCCGCCGTTCCCCTCGTCGAATATCTCAAGCTGGAAGCCGATTTCGACTACCTCGTGGACGTCACCGCGGTGGATTGGCCGAAGCGCACCGAGAGGTTCGACCTGGTCTACATCCTGTACAGCTTCGCCCGTAACGAACGCATTCGCGTCAAGACCTACATCGCGGAAAACTACAGACCTGAAACGGCGGTTCATGTGCACCTCGCCGCCAACTGGCTGGAGCGCGAGGTTTTCGACATGTTCGGCATCGAATTCGCCGGCCACCCGGACATGCGCCGCATCCTTTTGCCCGAAGAGTGGCAAGGATATCCGCTGCGCAAGGATTACGGTATTCTTCAGCAGGACGATCGCTGGGTGCAGGAGAACCTGGGTATCGAAAGCGGTCAGTGACCATATGCCGGACGCCACATTTTTAGACTCCACTGAATTGGTTCTCAACATGGGCCCGCAGCACCCGTCTACGCACGGCGTGCTGCGCGTCATCCTCAAACTGGATGGCGAAAAGGTTCTGGGGGCCGATTGCGTCATCGGCTATCTGCACCGCGGCGTCGAAAAGATCGCCGAAAATCGCACGTTCGCGCAGTTCAATCCCTACGTCGACCGCATGGATTATGTCGCCGCGGTCTCGAACGGGCTGGGATATTGCCTCGCGGTCGAGAAGGTGCTCAACGTGGAGGCTCCACCGCGCGCGCAGACCGTGCGCGTGATCCTGACGGAGCTGAATCGAATCGCCAGCCACTTGCTCTGGCTGGGGACACACGCGCTCGATATCGGCGCCATCACGCCGGTGTTTTATTGCCTCCGCGAGCGCGAAGAAGCCCTCAAGATTTTCGAGAAATACTGCGGCGCGCGGCTTACCACGCACGCGTTTCGCATCGGCGGGCTGCTGTACGAAACGTACGACGGGTTCGAAAAAGACATCCGCGATTTCGGCAACATGTTTCTGCCGAAGGTGGACGAGTACGAAGAACTTCTCACCAACAATCGCATCTGGGTGTCGCGCCTGAAGAACGTCGGCGTCCTCACTGCCGACGAGTGCAAGGAATATGGCGTCACCGGTCCGGTTCTGCGGGCCGCCGGGGTGAAATGGGACCTGCGCAAAGCGCAGCCCTATTCGGGCTACGAAAAGTACGACTTCGAAATTCCCACGCGCCAGAATGGCGACACCTACGACCGGTACATGGTCCGCATGCAGGAGATGCGGCAATCGGTGCGCATCATGCAGCAGGCGGTGGACTCGCTTGCCGAAGGTCCGATCATGGGCAAAGTCGGCAAAGTGATCAAGCCGGCGGTGGGCGAGGCGTACGTATCCATCGAAGCGCCGAAGGGCGAGTTGGGATACTACGTGGTTTGCGACGGCGCCACGCAGCCATATCGTGTGCGTGTGCGGCCGCCGTCGTTCGTCAATTTGCAGGCGCTCGACCGGATGGTTCGCGGCGGACTGGTGGCCGACGTGGTGGCCGTCATCGGGACCTTGGACATCGTTCTGGGTGAGGTGGATCGATAAACAGCGGTGGGAGTTTTTATGGGTAAATTGCTGCGCAAGATTTTCTTGGTAGACCTGTTTCAGGGACTCTGGGTAACGTTCCGGAACCAGCACCCGAAGTATATTTACACCGAACAGTATCCGCAGGAACGGCCCAAAGTAGCCGAGCGGTACCGCGGAGCCCCGCGCCTCAACATCAACCCGGATAATGGCGAGACACTCTGCATAGCCTGCAATTTGTGCGCGCTGGCTTGCCCGGAAGCGCTGATCGTGGTCACCAGCGAGCGCAATGAGGCCACCCGCCGGAAAGAACTCACCACCTTTACTTACGACACCTCGCGCTGCATGTTTTGCGGGCTCTGTGAAGACGCCTGCCCGGTGGATGCGTTGGAGCTGACGCAGGATTTCGAACTGGCCACCTACACTCGCGAAGGCCAGATCTGGGACCGGCAGATGCTTGAAGAGGGGCCGAAACCAACTCAATACAAATGCTGACCGACACGGTTGTAAACCCGGTTCTGAACACGATTTTCTTCTACGCGTTCGCGCTTCTCACCCTGGGAGGCGCCATCCTTACCATCACGCGGCGCAACGCGGTGCACAGCGCGATCTCGCTCATCGTTTCCCTGCTTGGCGTGGCCGGCCTCTACCTGCTGCAAAACGCCGAATTCCTGTTCGCGGTGCAGATCGTTCTCTACGTGGGCGGCATCATGGTGCTGTTCCTGTTCGTCATCATGCTGGTGAATCTCGACCAGATGGCCAAGGAGCGCCAGTTCAACCGCGGGTGGCTGATCGCGCTGGTGACGGTGGCGGCCGTGGGTGCGGAGATCGGCTACTTCTTTTATCGCGGGCAGGGCAGCTTCAAACTTGCCGCCGTGCAGCCTCCGCCGGTGGTGCAGGGCAATACCGAAGCTCTGGCTGATGTGCTTTTCAGCCAGTACCTACTACCCTTCGAGGTCGCTTCCATCCTGCTGCTGGTGGCAATTGTCGGTTCGGTGGTGATGGCGAAAAAGAGGATCTGACCATGCATCCTGTCACCGAAGTGCATTACCTGGCTCTGAGCGCGGCCCTGCTGCTCATCGGAACTATCGGCGTGCTCACCCGCCGCAATATCGTCATCATTCTGATGTCCATTGAGCTCATCCTCAATGCCGTAAATATCAATCTGATCGCGTTTTCGCACGCCTACGGGCAGACGCAGGGCCAGATTTTCGCCATCTTCGTAATTGTGGACGCGGTGGCCGAAGCGGCCGTGGGGCTGGGCATCCTGATCGCTCTTTTCCGCAATAAGGAAACCGTGCTGGCGGATGAAATCGACTTGCTGAAATGGTAGGAGCGCCGTGAATTTCCTGGATCAAATCTGGCTCATCCCGCTGTTCCCGCTCTTCGGAGCGGCGATCATGTTCTTCTTTGGAAAGTTATTCGATCCGCAGCCGGTGTCGGACGTGGCGATCGCACCCGGCGTGGAACCGGTCTACGAGCAGGGGCACGATTCCGGCCACCACACGCCGCATCACGAGCACCATGGGCACGGGCACGACGGTCACGGGCACGGTCATCATTCGTCCCCGCTGAAGAAGTTGGTCAATATCATCTGCCCGGGCATGGTGCTGCTGTCGTTCATATTCTCGGTGGGCGCCGTATGGCAGCTGGCGCAATTGACTCAGCGCATTCACGAGGTTCGGCAGTTCACCTGGATTGCCGGGCTGCCGTTTCACATGGCCAATGGCCACCTCGCGACTTTCCAGGCCGATTGGGGGTTCCTGCTCGACCCCCTCAGTTCGGTGATGATCCTGGTGATCACGGGGATCGGCTTCCTGATCCACGTTTATTCCACCGGCTACATGGCGCACGACAACGGCTACTACCGTTTCTTCGGCTATCTCAACCTGTTCGTCTTCTTCATGCTGATGCTGGTGCTGGCGAACAACTACGTGCTGCTGTTCGTCGGATGGGAAGGCGTGGGGTTGTGCAGCTACCTGCTGATCGGGTTCTACTTCCATAAGAAGTCGGCGGGCGATGCCGGGAAGAAAGCGTTCGTGGTGAATCGCGTGGGGGACGCCGGCTTCGTGCTCGGCATGCTGCTGATGCTTTCGGTCCTCGGTACGGTCCGGTTTACCGACGTGAACGCGCTTCTGCGCAGCGGCAATTTCGCCGCCGAGATTCACGGCTTCGGTGTGCTGAGCGCGATCTCGGTGCTGATGTTCTTCGGCGCCACCGGCAAATCGGCGCAGATTCCGCTTTACGTGTGGCTGCCCGACGCCATGGAGGGTCCCACACCGGTGTCTGCCCTCATCCACGCGGCGACAATGGTCACCGCCGGTGTGTACATGGTGGCGCGCTCGGCGGCGCTTTTCCAGTTGACGCCCAGCACTTCCACCGTGGTGGCGACTGTCGGCGCGTTCACGGCGATTCTGGCGGCGACCATCGCGCTCGTGCAGAACGACATCAAGCGGGTACTGGCGTATTCCACCGTGAGCCAGCTCGGGTATATGTTTCTGGCGCTGGGCGTGGGCGCCTACTGGGTGGCAATTTTCCACCTCTTCACGCATGCCTTCTTCAAGGCCCTGCTCTTCCTGTGCTCCGGGTCGGTCATCCACGCCATGAGCGGCGAACAGGACATGCGCCACATGGGCGATCTGAAAAATAAGATCCCCATCACGCACTGGACGATGTTGATCGGCTCGGTGGCGATCGCCGGCATTCCCGGCCTTGCGGGTTTCTTTTCCAAGGACGAGATTCTCTGGCAGACGTACAGCTCGCCGCTGGGCTCGAAATTTCTTTATATCATCGGCCTTGTAACCGCGGGACTTACCGCCTTCTATATGTTCCGCATGATGAACATGACGTTCTATGGCAAGTCGCGCGTAAAGCCGGAAGTCGCGGCGCATATCCACGAATCGCCGGCGACGATGACCGTGCCGCTCTCGCTGCTCGCGCTGGGGAGCATCCTGGCCGGATGGCTGGGGGTTCCCAAGCTTTGGACCATTTTCGGTGAGACCTGGCGCGGCTTCGAGCACTGGCTGGAGCCGTCGTTCGCTTCGGCGGCGGTGGAAGCTGCCAAGGAAGGCGCGCACGATGCGTCGGTGGAGTGGGCTCTGATGGGTGCTTCCGTGGCAATCGCGATCATTGGGATCGTGGTCGCGCGATATTTCTATCACCACAAACCGGAAATACCCCATTCCATTGGGCAGTCGGTGAAGCCGCTCTACGCCCTCTGTTACAACAAGTGGTACGTCGACGAGATCTACGATTTCCTCTTCGTCAACGGCCTCTGCAAGGGCGGCGGCGAAGTGCTGGGCGCGTTCGATCGCAAGGTGGTGGATGGCGGGGTAAACGGCGCCGGATGGTTCACGCGGTTTTCCTCGCAAGTCTCGATGTGGTGGGACACATGGGTGGTGGACGGCTTGGTCCGTTTCACCGGCTTTTTCGTCAAGATGATGTCTTATCCGGTCTGCATCCTGCAAAGCGGGCGCGTGCAAACTTATGCTTTCTTCGTCGTGGTCGGCGTAGTGGTCATGTTCGGATATTACGTGATTCGGTAACTTATGGACCAGCACTTACTCAGTATCGTCTTGTTGACGCCCCTGGCCGGCTTGCTGGTTCTGCTGCTCCTTCCGGGCAACAAGAACCTGATCCGTATCTGGGCTAACCTGGCCGCTCTCGCCGGGTTTCTGGTTTCCCTTCCGCTGGTCTACCGTTTCCAAACGGGACTTCCCGGCTTCCAGTTCGAAGAGCGCGCCGACTGGATCCCCGCGCTCGGCGCGCACTACCACCTCGGTCTCGACGGCATCAGCCTTCTGCTGGTGATGCTCACCACCTTCATGGGCGTGATCGCCATGCTCTGCTCCTGGAGCGCCGTCCAGGACCGCGTGCGCGAGTATTACGCTATGTTCCTGCTCTTGCAGACGGGCATGATCGGCGTGTTCCTCTCGCTCGATTTCTTCCTGTTCTACATATTCTGGGAACTGGTTCTGGTGCCCATGTACTTCATCATCGGAGTGTGGGGCGGGCCGCGAAAACTGTACGCCGCGATCAAGTTCTTCCTGTATACGCTGGCCGGGTCGGTGCTGATGCTGCTGGGCATTCTGACTTTGTACTTCCAGCATTTCCAGCAGACCGGCGCCTACTCGTTCGAAATTGCGGATTTGATGAAGACCAGCGCCGGCATGAGTCTCGGCACGCAGGAGTGGGTCTTCTGGGCGTTCTTCATCGGGTTCGCCATCAAGGTGCCGATGTTCCCGTTCCACACCTGGCTGCCCGATGCGCACGTCGAGGCGCCGACCGCCGGTTCGGTGATCCTGGCCGCGGTACTGCTGAAGATGGGCACGTACGGATTCCTGCGCTTTTCGCTGCCGCTGCTGCCACAAGCATCGGCCGACCAGAAAATCGTCCAGATCCTCGCGGTTCTCTCGATTATCGGCATCATTTACGGCGCGCTGGTCTGCCTGATGCAGAAGGACTGGAAGAAACTCGTGGCATATTCGTCGGTCAGCCACCTGGGCTTCTGCACGCTCGGGATTTTCGCCATGAATCCCAACGGAATCGCCGGGAGCGTGATCCAGCAGGTGAATCACGGCATCTCTACCGGCATGCTCTTCATGGTGATCGGCGTGATTTACGAGCGGCGCCATACGCGCGAGATTGCCGAATACGGCGGACTGGGTCACGTCATGCCGAAATTCGCCATCATTTTCGCGATCGCCATGCTGAGTTCGGCGGGCCTGCCGCTGCTCAACGGATTCGTCGGCGAGTTCACGATTTTACAGGGCGCGTTCGAGGCCAATCGCGTGTGGGCGGCATTTGCGGTAACGGGGGTGATTCTCGGCGCCGCCTATCTGCTGTGGCTCTACCAGCGGACGATCCTCGGCCAGGTGACCAACGGCAAGAATCTGACCATCCCCGACATGAATTTCCGCGAGGTGGCGATGTTCGTCCCGCTGATCGCGTGGGCCGTCTGGATCGGCGTCTATCCCAAGCCGTTCTTCGACGTTCTGCGGCAACCGGTCACCGAGATCGTGGAGCGCGTGCATCCGGACTATTTCAAAAACGGCCGCCCCCAGCCAGCCTTGGCTGGATTTGGGGTTCAGCGGGGGACCGAAGTGGCGGTGCAGGCGGGAGGCGCGCGATGATCGAATCTTTATACACGGCCAACGATCATTTCTCCATCGTTCCGGCGCTCATGCTGGCATTGTTCGGCTGCGCCATCCTGCTGTTCGATTTTCTGATTTTCCCCGATCCGCGCCAGCGTAAGTGGCTGCTGATTTTCGTCGTGCTGGCTGAGGGGTTCACGGGGTACGGACTGTATCGGCAGACTGGCTGGGTGATGGCCAATGGCCCACTCACCGACGCGTTCAAGGGCTCGGTGCAGGTGGATCAGTTCAGCATCTTCTTTAACTGGCTCTTCCTCATCGCCGCGCTGATCGTCGCCCTCGTCTCGTACAAGTATCTCGAGAATGCCGGCGAGCACCATGGCGAATATTACAGCCTGATCCTCTTTGCGCAGTGCGGGATGTACTTCCTGGCCACGGGCGCCGACCTGGTGACGTTGTTTGTCGGCCTCGAACTGATGGCCCTCAGTTTCTACGTCATGGTGGGATTCCTCCGCTCCGAAAAACGGTCCAACGAAGCGGCGCTCAAGTACCTGCTTCTGGGCGCGTTTTCGAGCGGCTTCCTGGCATACGGTTTCTCGCTGCTCTACGGCATTGCCGGATCTACGAATCTCAAGACCATCGTGGACACGATTGCCAGCAAGCCGGCGTGGGATCCGGTGGTCTACCTGGCGCTGATCACCACCTCGGTGGGCCTGCTTTTCAAGGTCGCCGCGGCTCCCTTCCATATGTGGGCGCCGGACGCCTACGAGGGCGCGCCGACCACGGTAACGGCCTATCTTTCGGTGGCTTCCAAAGCCGCTTCTTTCGCGTTCCTGCTGCGCCTTTTCTATGGTCCGCTCGCGCCGTTCGCGGCGATGCGCGAAGTGTGGGCGCCGATTCTCGCGGTGATCGCGGTCGTCACTATGACGGTAGGCAATCTGGCTGCCATCAATCAATCGAACATCAAGCGCCTGCTTGCCTACAGCTCGATTTCCCACGCCGGCTACATGCTCCTCGGCCTGGTGGCCGGCAATGAGACGGGCATCACCGGCGTCGAAGTTTACCTGATGGTCTACACCTTCATGAACCTGGGCGCGTTCCTCGTGCTCGTGGCGCTCCGGCGGCAGAAGATCATCGGCGACGAAATGGACGACATCTCCGGGCTAATGAAGAAAAGCCCTGGATACGCAGTCCTGATGCTGATTTTCCTGATCTCGCTCGCGGGCATCCCGCCCACGGCCGGCTTCCTCGGCAAGTATTATATCTTCTGGTCGCTGATTGAGGCCCATCAATACACGCTGGCGGTGATCGCGACGCTCTACGCGGCGGTGGCGGTCTATTACTACTTCCGCATCGTTAAGAGCATGTTCGTGGCCGAGGTAAAAGAGAAAGAGCCCATGGCCACGAGCTTCGGAATCCGCGTGGCGCTGGCGGTGAGCGGCGTTATGACGCTTTTGATCGGCGTTTATCCCGAGCCGTTCCTGAAACTGGCGCAGAGTTCGCTGCTGCGGTAACAACGATATGTGGCACACGATAACGTCAAATTGGTTGTTCACGCCGATCGTAGTAACGGCGGTGGTGATCGCGCTCTTTCCGCTGGTGGCCGGCTACATCGTGCTGGTGGAACGCAAAGTACTGGCCGACTTTCAGGTCCGGCTGGGCCCGATGCGCGTCGGCCCGCACGGATTGCTCCAGCCGATCGCCGATGCTCTGAAGCTTTTGCTCAAGGAAGACATCATCCCGCAGGAGTCCGACCGGGCGATCTTCTGGTTTGCGCCATGCGTTTCAACCATTACGGCACTGACGGCCTTCGCCGTGCTGCCGTTCGCGAAAACGATCTTCGTGGCGGACGTGAACGTGGGGCTCCTCGTGATTTCCGCCGTCTCGGCAATGGGAATCCTGGGGATCATTCTGGGCGGGTGGGCGTCCAACAGCCATTATTCGCTCCTCGGCGCGCTGCGGAGCGCGGCGCAACTCGTGAGTTATGAAGTTGCGCTGGCGTTCGCTCTGCTGTCCGGCGTCATGGCCGCCGGCACGCTGAGCATGCAAGGCATTATTATGGCGCAGCAAACGCGGGGCATCTGGTTCGTGTTCTCGAACTACGGCTTCATGATCGTGCCGTTCGCGGTGTACCTGATCGCCGCCACCGCGGAGACCAATCGCGCGCCGTTCGATCTTCCGGAAGCGGAGTCGGAACTCGTGGCGGGATTCCATACCGAGTACAGCGGCTTCCGTTGGGCCCTCTACTTCCTCGCGGAGTACGCCAATATCTTCGTGGTTTCCTCGGTGGCCGTGACGCTTTTCTGGGGCGGATGGCTGCGGCCATTCCCCAGCGTGAAATGGCTCGATTTTGCGTTGAATGTCGGATTCCCCGTGGTGCTGTTTGTGTCTTCGGGGATTCTGACCCTCACGCTGGTCAAGAAACTGCGCGACCCCATGCAGCAGAAGGTGCTCGCAGCCTGCGCGATCCTGCTCATCCTCTGCGCCGCGATTTTCGTTTTTCCGGCAATCAACGAACCGGTGTCGGGAATGTTCTGGTTCCTTTTCAAGGTCGCAGTCATCATCTACACCTTGATCTGGTTCCGCGGCACGTTTCCCCGCTTCCGCTACGACCAGTTGATGAATATCGGCTGGAAAATTGCGATTCCCGTCGGCATGGCCGCCGTGGTGATCAATGCGCTTCTGGGAATGATTCCTCCCAAGGGCGCTTAGGTCGCTTCCTCCGCTTCGAGCAGGGTAACCCAGCACGGGCCCCCCTCGCCGCGGAAGCAGACGCGACAGAGTGTGCGCGCGTGGCAGACGCGCAGCGAGTACTCCGCGCCATCGGTTACCGAGGGGATGGACACGCGAATTCCCGGTGCCAGCGTACACTTCAGATTGCCGGCGATCATATTTGCCAGTTCGCCCATGACGTCGCGTACGTCATTGGTGACCGCCTCTTCCGCGGGAATGCCCAGAAAGCGTCCTGCGAAGGCACACGCCTGCGGCGGCGCGACGTGGACTGCGACCGCGCCGTTCCACTCGCCGGTCAAGTACACCGAGGACGTCAGTACGCCCGCCAATCCGGGACACTGTTCCGTCGACGGGTGTACTTCCAACCCCATCATCGTGCTGAACACCGATGCAACAACCGATTCCAGATCTTCGCTGTGAACCGGTCTAACGTTTTCCGACATGCCGGCTTCCCTCAACAAGCAACGTAAACCGCCGAATTCCCGATTGTCTGCCGCCGGAAACGATCGCCTGCCGGCAGCCCGGCTTCTGTCGTCCCAACCAGCAAGTGGCCTCCGCGGAAGAGGCTTCCGTGAATTTCCTCCAGGATGCGCTTCTTCGTGGGCAGGTCGAAATAGATCAACACATTGCGGCAGAAGACGACGTCGAAGGGCCCCAGCGATCGCATTCCCGAGCGCAGATCGAACCGCTGGAAGCGGACCATCCGGCGGACTTCTTCCTTCAGCTCCCATTCGAGCCCAACCCGCTGGAAGTACTTCAGCAGGAGCGCCGCGGGCAGCCCGCGATTCACTTCCAGTTGCGAATAGCGGCCCGATTCCGCCTGCTTCAGCACTCGCGATGAAAGATCAGTGCCCAGGATATCGATGCTCCAGCCGCCGAGTTCCGCTTCGAGCAGCGCCATCGCCAGGCTGTAAGCTTCCTGCCCCGTGGAGGCCGCGGCCGACCAGAAACTCAGCTTGCGCGTCCCGGCGCGCAGCTCAAGCAACTCGGGAATAATCGTCCGGCGCAATGCATCGTAGTGGGCCGGCTCGCGGAAGAAATACGTCTCGTTGGTAGTCATTGCTTCTACTACCTGGCTATGCAGCGCCGGCGATTGCGTGGAACGGAGCACTTCGCAGAGCTCGAAAAGCGAGGTCAACCCCCGCTCGCGGAGGATCGGCGCCAGGCGGGCTTCCAGCAGGTACTGCTTCTCGGCATCGAGCACGATGCCGGAGCCGGCATATACCTGTTGCTGAAGATAAGCGACATGATCCTGCGGTGGACTCACGTGCGGATCACCTCGCGCAAAATCGCCGGAACGACGTCATCCAGCGGCAGTATTTCGGCAGCCAAGCCAGCGCCGGCTACCGCGCCGGGCATGCCCCAGACGACACTGGTGGCTTCATCCTGAGCGAGAATGCAGGCGCCGCGAGCCGAGAGTTGCCGGGCGCCGCTCGTGCCGTCGTGGCCCATTCCGGTGAGCACGGCGGCGACGACGGCGGAGCCATAGACCTCGGCAAGTGAGCTGAACAGGGCGTCCACGGCCGGCCGGCAGGAGTTGAGCGGCGGTCCCTGATCGAGCGCGATCGCCGGCCCCTGAACGGATTTCGTGAGGCGCATATGCCAGTCGCCAGGAGCGACGTAGATGTGGCCGGGAGCCGGCGCCTCGCCATCTGCGCCTTCCCCGACCGAGAGCGGCGTCAGGCTGTCCAGGCGTTCGGCCAGGAGTTGCGTGAACAAAGGCGGCATGTGTTGCACGATAAAGACGGGCAACGGAAAGCCGGCCGGAAATTGCGGAATTATCTTCGCCAGAGCCGCCGGTCCACCGGTGGAAACACCGATGGCGACCGCGCGGCGCTCGGGGCTGGTCGCTATGGTCGCGACGGCTCGCGCCGGCGGTTGCGGCCGCACCTCCGGCGGGCGCGCCATTTCGAAAAACTGGCGGATCTTCGGGATCAGTTCGTGACGGAGGTTGGCCAGAGAAACATCGAGCGAACCCGCGTTGGAGGCTTTCGTAACATAGTCGTCCGCGCCCAGCGATAGCGCCTCGAAGGTTGCGGCGGCGCCACGCTCTGTCATCGTGCTAAACATGACCACGGGCGTCGCCCGGTCCTGCCGGCGCAGTTCCCGCAGCATCTCCAGGCCGTCCATCTCGGGCATCTCGATATCGAGGGTGATCACGTCGGGATTTACTTGCGGAATCCGGTTGAGGGCGATGCGGCCGTTGGCGGCGGCCCCGACAACTTCCAGGCCGGGATCCTCTTCCAGGGCGAGGCATACCAGCCGGCGAATCACCACAGAATCATCCACCACCAGCACGCGGATTTTCTGCCCCGGCCGAATTAGTCGGGCGTTACGAACCCGCATGGCCTTACCCCACCACCCCCGCCAGGCGCAGTTTGTCCGCCAGGATCTCCGCCGTGAAAGGCTTCATGATGTATTCGGTCGCGCCGGCCTCGAGCGCCAGGGTCATCTGGTCGATTTCGGCTTCGGTCGTCACCATGATCACCGGGACAGCGGAGAACTCCTCGCTCCCGCGAATTCTCCGCAGCAATTCCAACCCATCCATGACCGGCATATTCCAGTCGGCCATGACAAGGTCTGGGCGGGGGCCGGCCCCCAGGGCAGCGAGGGCGTCGGCACCATTTCCAGCTTCGCGCACCTCGTACCCCAGTCCCCGCAGTGTTCGGCCCAGAATCATGCGAATAGCGCGCGAGTCGTCTACTACGATCGCAGTTGGCATCGAGACGCCTCAGAACGTGAACCGCGAGACCAAACCCTGGAGGCGGGAGGCCATCTGGGTCAGTTCCTGAGCCGCCTTCTGGGTGTTGTTGGCGCCTTGCGTGGTGTCTTTAGCGGCGACCGCCACACCGGTGATGTTTTTGCTGATATCCCCGACGCCCTTGGCGGCTTCCGCCATGCTCCGGTTGATTTCGTTGGTGGTCACCGTCTGTTCCTCCACCGCCGAGGCGATCGCGTTGGAGATGTCGTTGATTTGATTGATTACCGTGGTAATTTCACCAATGGCTCCCACCGCTGCCTTGGTGTCGCCCTGGATCGCCTCGATCTTTTGGCTGATTTCTTCGGTAGCCTTGGCTGTCTGCTTGGCGAGTTCCTTGACTTCGTTCGCCACCACGGCGAATCCCTTGCCGGCTTCTCCGGCTCGCGCCGCCTCGATGGTAGCGTTGAGTGCCAGAAGATTCGTCTGCTGCGCGATGGAAGTGATTACTTTGATGACATTGCCGATCTCCGTGCTGGATTCGCCCAGCTTGGTGACGGTGACGTTCGTCGCGGTGGCGGAATGGACTGCGTTCTTGGCCACGCGCGCGGCCTCATTGGCGTTTTTGGCGATTTCGCGGATGGAACTCTGCATCTGTTCCCCACCGGAAGCTACCGTGGCGACGTTCCGGGACACTTGTTCACTGGCTGCCGAGACCACATTCGCTTGAGTCGCAGTCTCTTCGGCGTTTCCGGCCATTTGATGACTCACTGCCGTGAGTTCTTCGGAAGAGGAAGCCAGCGCCTGCGCGTTCTGCCCGAGCATGCGGAAGTTTTCTTGCAGATTTCCCGCCATCTTATTGAGATCGTCCTTAATGCGCGCGTGATCGCCGCGATATTGGCCCTCTACGCGAGAGGTGAGGTCGCCCGCGGCGATCTTCGAAAGGACCACCGACGCTTCTTTCACCGGCTCTATGACCGCGTCGAGCGTGCGGTTGATGCCCTGCACGATTTTTCCGAAATCGCCCCGGTGCCGGGAAGTTTCCGCTCGAAAATCAAGCTTGCCTTCGGTTGCACTCCCGATGAGTTGGTCCGTGTCGGCGATCAGGTTCTTCAAATGCACGCGAACCTGTTCGATGGTGTCATTGATGAACGCTTTCTTGCCGGGAAAACGCTCCAGCGGCGCATCGAAGTTGCCGCGGCCGAATTCGGCTATGCAGGCCATGGCTTTTTTCTTCACCGAGATGTGCCCACCCACCATATGGTTGACGCCTTCGGCCATGGTGAGGAAGTCGCCGTTGAATTTGCCGGTGGGTATCTGGACGTCGATGTCGCCCTTGTTGTGTTCGTCCGACATGCGGTTCATCTCGGAAATGAAGGATTTCACGTTGGCCCGCAGGGCCTCGACATTTTCGTTGATGAACGCTTTCTTGCCGGGAAAACGCTCCAGCGGCGCATCGAAATTGCCCTTGGCGAATTCGGCAACGCAGGCCATGGCTTTCTTCTTCACCGAAATGTGTCCGGCCACCATCTCATTGACCCCCTGCGCCATGGTGCGGAAATCGCCGGGGAACTTGTCGCAGGGAAGGAACACATCGATATCGCCCTTGTTGTGCTCGTCTGACATGTGGTTCACTTCGCCCATTAAGGTCTTGACGTTCCCGCGCAGACGCTCGATGGTGTCGTTGATGGCTGCCTTCTTTCCTGCAAGCCGTTTCAAAGGTGCATCGAAATTGCCTTTGGAGAACTCTTCCATGCATCCCATGGCCTGAGCCTTCATGTCCATGTGATCTTCGACGACGTCGTTGACCGCCTGCGCGATCGAGCCGAAACCGCCGGGAAAGCGGTCCACCGGCAACCGGTAGTCGATATTGCCCTTTTCGTGCTCGGCCACCATTCCGTGGATCTCGGCAACGAGGGAGCGGAGGCTTCCGCGCAGTCGCTCAATGACACTGTTGATGAGATGGTGCCCCGTTTCCTCCAGAGGAGTATCGAAATCGCCTTCCGCCAAGCCTCGCAGGCAGTCGATTGCGCGCCGCCTCACGACTACGTAACTATCCAAAAGCCCATTCACTGCCAGACCGATCTCGCGGTTCACGCCGGTGAATTGCTCTTCCGAAATTCGCACGTCCAATTCTCCCCGGACATGCCGCTCCGCGACGCGCCGCAGCTCTTCCAGCAAATGCCCGGATTCGTGCGGGGAACTGACTTTCGCGGCCCGGCCGGGCTGCGGTTCCAGTAATGCGGCCGAGCCATTCTGCCTGGGCCGCGGGGTGGTTTTCATGGTACTTGCCATTTTGACGGGATGCTCCTTTTAGTTCGAGCCCGCGGGGCGGGCCTCCAAGAATTCGTTTACTTCCAATGCCCGGTCCGGATCCAGGACCAGTAAGAGCCGGTCTTTGAGTTTGTAAACTCCCTGGACCAACTCGCGCGCAGCCTGGGACAGATTGTCAGGGGCGGCTTCAAAGTCCGCCTGGTCTAACTGCAGAACATCGCCGATTTCATCCACCAGCAGGCTCACCGGTCCCTCCTCGGTGCGTACCACCAGGTTCATCGGCAGCCTCTCCGAGCTTCTGGGCTCGAGGCCCAAACGGCGGCGCATGTCGAGGGCCGTGACTATCTGTCCACGCAGATTGATCAGCCCTTCGGCCACCGTCGGCGCTAGCGGAATGCGCGTCATCTCCTGGTAGCGCAGAACTTCCTGGACGCGCAAAACGTCGATTCCAAAAAACAGGTCTTCCACCACAAAAGTGGCATACTGCATTGCTAGTGCGACGCTCATCCCTGGCCCTCCACCGATTCGACCGCCCCAGCCGGGCTGTCAGATGTCAGCGCGGAGGCAAGGTGCGCGATGGATCGAAACATCGCCTCCCGGCTGCCTGAGGACTGTGCGAGTTCTATCACGGGAATTCCCCCCATTTTGTGTTGTTGCTTCAGCGCATTCTGCAAACCGGCGAACCCCTTCGGCGGCAGATCTGCGGCTGCCAGCACGAGGTTGACTGCCCGAGCCTCCAACCGGCCCAGCACTTCTTCCGTGCTGCTCGCCTCAAGGACCCGATGACCAGCCATTTCGAGTTCTCCCCGGACGAGGCTGCGTACAAATGGCGAGGCTTCCGCCAGCAGAATGGCTGCGCTTTGGCACTGGCTTTGCCTCTCGAGCCATTCGGGTGCTGCTGCCTCCACAACAGCCCTCAGATCGAGGAAATCGGTCACCTCTTTTCCAACCACGGCCGATCCC
>Ga0335072_10003994_pt1 | contig 22080 bp, 20 predicted proteins | sample Lox_Sample_21_FD_206725 | JGI IMG/M metagenome (GOLD analysis project Ga0335072, IMG submission 206725) | Soil microbial communities from Loxahatchee National Wildlife Refuge, Florida, United States - Lox_Sample_2.1 | ecosystem: Environmental > Terrestrial > Soil > Wetlands | place: USA...
ACGAGCAATCGGTGCCGCTGGACCAGGCGACGCAAGTCGTGGGCGTGGTGCTGCCGCAGGCCAGCCAGGGCCTCAGCGCCGGCTCGGCCGCACTGCACGTCTTCGGCCTGACCATCGGCGGCTAGCCCACCCCCGGCCGCCCGGCCGGCGCGAGTATTACCGGACCGACCTGATGCGGTAGACCATGGTGGCGCCGAAGAACGTGAAGATGCCGGCGAACGCGAACAGCACGCGGTAGCCGCCGAGCTGGTCGATGATCAGCGCCGCGGCGACCGGGGCCAGGGCCTGGGGCACGTTGTTACCGATGTTCATGATGCCCAGGTCCTTGGCGCGGGCCTCCGCGCTGGGCAGCACCTGGGTCACCAGGGCCTGGTCCACCGACAGGAAGGCGCCATAGCCCGCGCCAAGGAAGGCCCCCGCGACCATCGTGGTGGAAAAGCTTGGCCAGATCACCAGGAGGATCGCGGCGATGCCCTGCAAGACGGACGCGATCGCGACGAACACCCGGCGCCGCCCGGACCGATCCGACAGCACGCCACCGCCGTAGGTGGTGAGCAGGGTGAACACCAAGTAGACCGCGGTGACGTAGAGCAGCGCCGTCTCGGGGTCCTTCAGGTGCAGCCCGTTGGTGAAGAAGTACAGCAGGTACGTGGTGCCGAGGGCGTTCCCGACGTTGACGGCCACCCGCCCGCCGAACGCCCACGCGAAGTCCGGATGGGCCCGCGGTGACACCCACAGCGCCTCGGTCAGGGCGGCCAGGCTGAACGGGGGCCGGGCTCCGCCGGGGGACGAGTCGCGGTAGCGCAGCACGAACGGCACGCTCGTGATCACCACGGCGACCGCCAGCACCAGGTACCCGCTGGCCGTGCCGGTGATCACCTCGGCCAGCAGGGCCAGGCCAACCAGCAGGCCGAGCGCCTGTGGCCCGAAGATCGCCCCGGAGATGATCCCGCGCTGAGTCACCGGGACCTGGTCGGCGACGGCGGCGAACAGGCCGGCCGAGGCTATGGAAAAGCCCAGCGAGGCCAGCATCCAGCAGAGCATCACCCCGACCCAGGAGCGCTGCGGGCCGAGTGCGGCCAGGGAGACGGCCAGCACGACCACCCCGGCCGCCATCCACACCCGCCGCCTGCCCCACCGCGTCCGGGTGCGGTCGCACAGCGCGCCGGCCACCGGCAGCGCGATCAGCGCCACCAGCCCGGCGGCCCCGTTGGCTATGCCGAAATCCCGCACCTTGTGGGCCGAGTCCAGGGCGGCGAACTGGTTAGGCAAGACCAGCTGGACGGGCACCAGCCACGCCATCCAGAAGCCGAACCACAGCAGCGTGAACCGGCTGGTCCAGCCGGCCGACACCCGGACCATCGGCTCTGTGGTTCTCTCGGCGAGCGACATGCTGAGAAATGTACAGGTCTGCCGCAGCTATCACTAGAGTGCAGCCATTTATCTGAATCTGGCCGTCGCGGTCGTCAGGCGCCTCAGATAATGAAGTCCTCCCGGACTTCCTCCGCGAACAAGTCCTCGGGGGCGGGAAGCTCCGTGATCAGGTGCTGGGCGACGGCGTAGCGGGCGAATTCCCGCAGGACGTGGCGGTTGGGCGCGATGCCGTAGGCCCAGTAATCGGTACCCATCAGGGCGGTGATCGCGTCGTACTCCTCACGGGCGAACGGGAGGGAAATCGACAGGGCGGCCGTTCGGGCCAGCTCGTCGTAAGCGATCTGCTTGGCGGCGGTGAACGCCTTCATCAGCTCCCTGGGCAGCCAGCGGTTGGCCTCGTAGACGTCCCTGCGGATGACGACCACGTGCATGATCGGGAAGATCCCGGTGTCGGTGAAGTAGCGCTGCTCCTCGGCGCGGGTGTCGGCGAACAGGCGGCGGACGCTGCCCGTGCCGCAGGACCGCGGCGCGCGGGGCGAGTAAACCGCGTCGATCTCGCCCGCCGACAGCAGGTCGGAAAGGGCCTGGCCGGCCGGGATCGGGGCGATGTCGATCGACGGGGGGAGGCTGAGGGCGACCTTCTCGCGGCGGCCCGGAGCGTTCAGGCCGCCGGTCCGGTAGCGGACCGACTCCACCGGCACGTCGTAGTAGTCGGCCAGGATGCCGCGGATCCACACGTTGGCGGTCAGCTGCCACTCGGCCAGGCCGACGGTCGCGCCGGCCAGCCCGCGGGCGGCGCTGGCAGCACCGACGGGGATACGGTCGGCGTTCACGTAGACGCTGGTGTGGCGGAACGCGCGGGACGGGAAAACCGGAATGGCGACGAACGGGGCGGGCACGCCGGCCTGCCGGGCCTGGTCCCTGAGCACGTGGTAGGTGGCCATCGACAGCTCGCTGACCTCGAACTCGCCCCCCGAGACCATGCGGAAGAAGATCTCCTCCGGGTCAAGGGTCAGGTAGCGCAGGTCAGCGCCGGCTACCGGGACCCGGCCATCGGCCAGCGCGCGGGTCCGGTCATAGGGGCCAGCGGCCAGCGTGAGTGGCAGCAGGGACATAGAGCTCCTCCTCCGGCCGGGCGCCTGCGTGGCGGCAGTCGCCGAGCCCGTTCTGCCCTGGTGGCTCGTCACTCACCCCTCCCGCATCCTACGCAATCATGCCGCCCGTCCCCATAACGGACGGCGGGCCTCGGGGTGCGCGGGAATTCCCCAACCGCCTGAGCAGGGGCGGCGTCCTAGGGGCGTAATTGGCGCTCCTTGTTGAAAGGCGTAACGAGATGTTCGGTATGGTTTGGCGGCGCGCCGCCGGTATTGCCCTAGCCGCGGTTACCACTGGCCTGCTCGGTTCCGCCGGGGCACAGGCGGCTCCCGATCGCGCGGCGGCGGTGCCATGGAAGTCGGTAGGGGCCGGCTGGGTGCTCGCCGAGCAATCCGCGGGCAGGCACGGACCAGTCACGCTCTACCTAGCCAGCCCGTCCGGCGCGAAGTACCCGCTGCGGGGCGCACCCGGGGGACTGGTCGCCTGGTCGGCCAGCAAGACCGAGGCGCTATTCGAGCTGACCGCGCCGAACGAGCTTGAACAGCTCAACCTGCAGAACGGGCACGGCACCAGGCTCGAGCTGCCACCCGGCAGCTACGCCCTCGGCTACGCCCAGCCCGACGGCCGGCAGGTCCTCGCGGTCAGGCAAGCGGGCTGGACGGACACCCTGGCCACCTACAGCCTGTCCGGCAGGCTCACCGCGACGCTGGACAGCTCACGGTACGGGATCAACGGGATCGGCACGGCTGGCGGCCGTACCTTCGCGGTCTCGGCGCCCACCGGCGTCCGGCTGGTCAGCAACGCGGGCAGGCTCCTGAAGAGCCTGCCCGTCCCGGCCTCGCTGGGCTGCACGCCGGTTCGCTGGTGGACGGCCGGCACGGTCCTGGCCAGCTGCATCACCCGGTCAGGTAGCTCGGAATACCTGCACCTGTTCCTGGTGCCGACCAGCGGCGCGCGGCCGGCCGAGCTGACACCATTCCGCAGGTCCTCTTATGACCTGGGCGACCTGGACGCCTGGCGGCTGCCGTCCGGCTTGTACCTGCAGTCGGCGGGCGCGTGCGGCACGCTGGAGGTCAACCGGCAGGCCGCGAGCGGCTCGGTCACCCCGGTTCCGGTGCCGGGCACGTCCTCTCCCAGCTACCTGGTGGTCACCGCGGCGGGGTCGCGGCTGCTCATCGAGACCCAGGGCTGTACCGGGCGCGGCCAGCTGCTCTGGCTCAACCCGGCTACCCGCGCCGAGACGTGGCTGTTCACGCGGGGCACGCTCGGGGCGGTCCCGTTCGCCAACCCGCAGGACCCGCTGGGCCAGATCTAGCCCGCGCGCCGGGGTCAGGCGGCGGGCACCGCCACGCGGGTCGCCACGATGCGGGCCTCCCGTACCGGCTTGCGGTTGGCCTCCAGGAAGTCAGGGGCGACCGACAGGTAGAGCGTGTGGCGGTCGGACCCGCCGAGCGCGCACGCGTAGACGCCGGTGCCCGGGGCAATCTCGTCGATGATCTCGCCGCCCTCACGGACCCGGATGGCCCGGCCGCCGATCGCGTCGGCGACCCACAGGCAGCCCTCGGCGTCGAGCGCGCACCCGTCGGGGGCGACGACCACCTGCGGCCGGCCGTCGCTGGCCGCCGGCTCCCGCGCCTCCCCGCCGCCGGCCGGCTCCTCGCCGGCCACCAGCTGCTGTGGCAGGGCACCGAAGGATGCCCAGGTCTGGCGGTTGCCCAGGGACCCGTCGGCGGCGATGTCGAACGCGGTGATCCGGTTGCCGAACGTCTCGTCGACGAGCAGCCTGCCATCCGCGGTGACCACGCTCCCGTTCGGGAACCACAGGTCACTGGCCGCCGTGGTCACGGTCCCGTCGGGATCGACCCGGTGCAGGTCGGTGGTGGCCGGGGTCGCGCCCGCCATCAGGTCGAAGCCGAAGTTCCCCACGAAGGCGTGGCCGGCGGAGTCGACGATCATGTCGTTGAGGTGGGCCGGGGCCATCTCGTGCAGGTCGGCGTGCGTCCGGAGGGTGCCGCCTGAGTCGCGGCGCAGCACCTTCCGGTCGTGCTGGGAGGCGATGAGCAACTGCCCGTCAGGAAGCCAGCCGAGGCCGGAGGGCTGCCCGGGCACCTCCGCCTCGGTGCGCAGGTCGCTACCGTCCTCGGCCGCCGAGTACACGCGGTAGGTGTAGAAGTCGGAGAACCAGAGCCGTCCCTCATGCCAGCGCGGGCACTCGGTAAACGCCATCCCGTCAATGACGGTCGTGATTTCACGGGCCATGAAGGTCCTCCATTGGACGCTGTCATTTACGCCATTGTGACCCAAGAGGACCGTGTTTACGACTACTTGCCAGGGTTAACTCCAGGCGGGCCTCCCCGGCGAGCAGGCGAGCGAGCGCCTGCGGATCGGCCTCCGCATGGCCAGCCCGCGCGAACCAGGTGGCGACGTTGGCGGCGTCCCGGTCGAGGAAGGTCCGGCCGTTCGGGTTGGCGATGATGTCGACCACCTGAGGCAAGTCGATCATCACCAGCCGCCCGCGTTGGACGAGCAGGTTGTAGGGGGACAGGTCGCCGTGCGCCAGCCCGGCTCTGGCCAGGGTGACCATTGCCTCGACCAGCTGCGCCCAGAGGCTGGCCAGCTCAGTCGGCCCGGGACGGGTCTCAGCGAGGCGAGGGGCGCCGGTACCGTCGGCCTCGCCGATGAACTCGAGCAGGATCTCGGTCCCCACGATCTGCACCGGGTAAGGAACGGGCACCCCCGCGTTGTGCAGCCCGACGAGGGCGGTGAATTCCGCGTTCGCCCACTGGGCGGCGATCGCCTGCCTGCCGAAGTCGCTGCGGTTCGCCACCGCCCGGTTGACCCGGCTATCGAGGACCCGACGGCCTTCGAGGTAGCCGGCGTCCCGGTGGAACTGCCGGTGCGTCGCGTCCCGGTACCGCTTGGCGGCCAGCAGGCAGGACTGGCCTGTCCCCGGCACGGCCCGGCGGACGAGGAAGACGTCGGCCTCCTTGCCGGTCTTCAGGACTCCGAGCTCGTAGTCGACCGCCGCCATGCTGGTGACCAGCCAGGGCGGGTGGGGCCGCGGGCCGCGCTCGGTCGGGGTTGACTGGTCCCAGGTGGACCAGCGATCGCCCTCGGTAAGGCCGTCGGTCGCGGCCGTCGCGTCCTCGGCGGCCAGCCGCTCGAGGTGCCTGTTCCGCTTGGCGGCGACCTCCGCGTCGTCGTCAAACTGGCGCTTGCGTTGCTTGCCGCGATTGGTGCGGCGGATCCGGCCGTAGCCGGGGTCAAAGTCTTCGCGGTTATCTCCGCGATCCCCGCGATCGGGGAAGGCGCTGTCGCGCACTGCTGGTGCTCCTTGAGTGGGCTGTGGTCAGGGCGGGCTGGATCAAGCCCCGGACGGGCGTAGACATTGGGACACCCTCCTTCTCCACAGCCGGCTCACCGAGCCGGGACAGTACCTGTGCCTTGATGGCAGGAGTTACCTTGCATCAGGGCACCAGCCGGGCGCAACCGAATATCGGGGGCGCGGGCGCTGGCCGGCGGGGGATCGCGGACCTACCCCACTACAGTGGTCTCGTGAGTTGCCTGACTCCTTCTGAGTCCTTCTGAGTCCATCCACGTCCTAGGGGATAAGAGAGCATGACGGTAGTGAAGATCAACGCGATCACCGTGCCCGCCGACAGTGGCGACGAGCTGGCCCACAGGTTCGCAGCCCGCGCGGGCGCGGTGGACAGCCAGGACGGCTTTGAGGGATTCGAGCTGCTCAAGCCGGCCGACGACCGAACCACGTGGCTCGTGGTGACCCGCTGGCGCGACGAGGAGTCCTTCAAGGCCTGGCTGAACTCGCCGGCCTTCAGCCATGGCCACCGCTCCGAGGTCGAGCGGGCCGGGACCGGGGAGGCTCCCAAGCCCGTGGGCATCCACAGCGAGGTGTGGTCGTATGAGATCGCGGGCGGCTCGGCACCACGGCCGTGACCGCTTCGGGCGTATTAGGCTTCACCTATCGCGGAAGGCATTCCTCTTGGGCGCGGACCTGTGGGCGGATCAGGCGTTCCTGCGCGACGTGCAGTACCAGTCGGATGTCAACCTGGCCGCCCGCCAGTCGATCTATGCCTACCAGCGGCCGCGCGTCGACCTGGTCGCTTCGGTCCTCGACCTGGTCGAGCTGCCCTCCTCGGGGGTGGTCGCGGACATTGGCTGCGGCAACGGCCGCTATCTGGCCGAGTTGTCCCGGCGCGGCCTCGCGGGGCGGTGCGTGGGCGTCGACTTGTCGGCGGGCATGCTGACCGCGGCTCGATCGGCGGCGCCCTCGGCTGGACTGGCGGTCAGTGACGCGGCCGCGCTTCCGCTCCGCGACCGTGAGGCCGGCCTGACCCTGGCGATGCACATGCTTTACCACGTGCCGGACCCGGGAGCGGCCATCGGTGAGCTGCGCCGCGTCACTCGCCCTGGCGGCCTGGTCATCGTCGGCCTCAATGGCTCCGGCCACATGCGCGAGGTGCGCTCGGTCATCGAGCAGGCGGGCCTCGGCTACCCGCGCGAGCGGCTCAGCCTGGACGATGGCGAGGCCCTGCTGCGTGGCGTGTTTCCTAGCGTGACCAGGTACGACTTCCCGGCCCAGCTGCAAGTGCCCGGCCCCGAGCCGGTCGCCGCCTACGTCAGGTCCATGTCCGAGACCAGGAAAAGCGCCGACTCCGAGGCGGTGGTGCGGGAAGTCATGACCCGCATTTTCCCTGGCGAGCATGCTGGCCCCGTCACCATCACCACCCATGCTGGCTGCCTAGTGTGCGCGTAGGGCGTGAGCCGCGTCGGGTGGCTCGCTAGCTCAGGCCGGTGGGAGCGTCGGCGAGGTAGGTGCCATGACCTTCGCTGACCCGCGACCCCTCGAAGGTGAGGACCTCGCTGACCAGTCCGCCCGCCTGATTGCGGTAGTTGATGACCAAGGTACTGACGCCGACGTAGAGGGCGAGGACCTCGAAGTGAAGATCCGGGATGAGGCGGACGCCCTCGGACCAGTACCGGCGCAGGGCTTCCTTGCCGTGGATCACGCCGTCGCCACCAAGCACGCGGACCGCTACCGGAGACGTGAAGACAACGTCATCGGTGAAATGCTCAAGCACGGCGTCAATGTCGTGGGCGTTCCAGTCCTTCACCCACTGCGCGGCGAACGCCTGCGCTTCCTCGTGATCCACTGGTCAATACTCCCATGGAATGGCCGTCGGCGGTTCGCGCACTGGCGCGTCTCGCGACTGAGGGCCTCCAGGCCTCCAGCCCTCCAGCCCTCCAGTCCTCCAGCGGGAAGACCCGGCGGCTGGCTGGCGTTGAGAGTATTACGAGTCTTCGGACACGACATATCTTGAGCTTTGAACGGATTGACGAGAGGTGAGCGACATGGCGGCCTGGCACTCTGGCCGGATGATGAGCTGGTCGGCGAGGGCGGTAGTCGCGGCGGGGCTGCTGGCGGTGGCGCTCGTGGTGGGCGTGCCGGTGGCACTGTTCGTCGGCGTGATCATGATGCTGATGGGGCACGTTGTCGGCGGCCTCGCGCTGTTCGGTGCCTCGGTCCTCGCGGCCGTCGCGGGCGTGACGATCGCCGGCTTCAGCGGCGCCCGGCACGTGCGCAAGCTGGTCAGCCGCCAGGCGTTCCGGGTGGTCCAGCTTCGCCGGGGCGAATACGACTACGAGTGACCTGCCCTCTGCCGCCTGAGCGGGTCCCCGCTCAGGCGCCCGGGCGGCCTCCGATTATCCCGAATACTTTTCCGAGGCGCATGGAGCAGGCGGGTCTTCTGGGGTGTAGGTAGGCCCGAGAGGCGACCGCAGGCAAGGAGCAGGCGCGAACCCGCGCCCGCCGCATCGCGCCCGAGGCAGCCGCCCACTGCGATCTGAACCCGAGCCGCCCGCTGCCCTCCGAGCCCGCTGTTGACAGCCCGCCCCGCACCCCCCGCTTTGCCGTAACGGTGAGAGCCAGCCACGTCGCCGCGGCTGGCTCTCACCATGTGGCTAGCCTCAGCTACCGTCGTTGCGGACCGTTACCGAAGTGCTGGCGGACGCCGGTGCCAGGTAGCTGTCGCCGGCGTAGGACACCTGGTAGGTGACCGTGCTGGTCTTCTGCCCTCGGGTCTGCGGTGCCTTGTCGGTGAAGCTGAACGTGCCATCGGTGGCGGTGGTGACGGATGGCAGGGTGACGCCGTTGGGGTGGGCCGGATCGAACCGCTTGACGGTCAGGACCTGCCCGCCGACATCAGAGGCGGGACCGCCGAGCGTTCCTGACAGGGTGATGACCTGCCCGTGCCGCGCGGTGGCCGGGCCAGTCAGGCTGAGGGTCGAGGGAGCCTGTTCCGGGTCGGGGATGATGTTGAGCATGGGGTTGTCGCCGGACGGATCGGCCGAGGTGATGGCGAACAGCTCGCTGCCGTCCGGGGTGAGCGCGACGCCGTCGGTGGCCAGCCAGTTCGAGCCGAAGTCGTAAGTGTTCAGCGGCGTGCTGCCGCCGGGGGCGAACACGAAGACCTCGTTGCTCCCGGCGTCCGTCCCCGCGGCAACGGTGCCGTCACCGGAGATGGAGACCGAGTTCGGGTACGAGGTCGTGGGGTACTCGCCGACCGACGACAGGTCGGAGACCTTGTAGACCTGCTGGTAATAGGGGAACCCACTGGCGGTCACCAGGTCGCTGCCATCCGGGGTGATCTGCATGGACTCGAGGTTGTCGGCGGACTCGTCGAAGAACTCCGGAGCGAGGACGGAAGCCGTTCCCGAGGAGACGTCGTAGGTGGCCAGCTGGACCGGGCTCTGGCCGGGTTCCCCGGCGGCCAGCTCACCGTCCGGCGAGGCGGCGAGGATGGGGGCGGAGTACCAGCTATTGATGGGATCGTTGGTGGCGTTCAGGGTCATGGTGCCGGTGGACGGGTCGACTGAGCCGATTCCACTTTGTGAGGCACCGTTGTAGCCGAACCAGATCTTGCCGCTGGTGTAGGCGACGTACACCGGCTCAGTGCTGGTGCTTGTGGCGTACCGGGCGGTCTCGGTGAGCGTGCTGGTGCTGATGGCGGAGATGGCATTGCTGCTGGCCAGCGCGGCGTAGACCGTGCTGCCGTCGCTCGACAGGGCGAGGCCGGTGGCGCCCGTCTCGTTAGGGATGGTGGCGACCGTGTTCCCGGAGTAATCCGTGACCAGGATGCTGGTCGAACTGGGGCCGCCAGTGAAGAAGATGTGATGGTGAGCGGGGTCGATCAGCATGTGAGAGTACGTCGCGATCGGCAGCTGCACCGAGGTGGTGGCGGCCTCCGCGGGGATGGCCTGCCAGCCTGCCGAGGCGGTGATGCCGACGGTAGCGGCCACGCAAGCCGCGCTTGTGGCCGCCGCCGACATCCCGATCCGTTTGAGAATTCCCACGTCAAACCCTTTCTGGCCAGCCGGGGATCGGGCCGGAATTGCCCCCGATATCCCCCGGAATCCGTTGCTAGCCCAAAACTAGGAGGCCGTCTTGCCGTGGGCATCGCGACGATGTCGCGGATCTGCGACACGGCCCGCGGTTCCGGCATACAGGACTCACGTTGAAGCCAATTGGCCAGGGAAGGGCGCGTAGATTGGGCAAAAGCCAGGGTCGCGGCCAGGCGTAACGCGGGCCTGGTCAGCGCAGGAACCACTCGACCGCCGGGATGAACTGGGCCGAGTCCTGGAACAGGAAGGCGTGGCCGGCGTCGGGATACAGCAGCAGGTGCGCGCGAGGGATGCTCCGGGCGAGCAGCCAGTCGTTTGGCACGGGGTCGAGAGCGTCCTGCGTCCCGTCCGCGACGAGCGTGCGCAGCCGGATCCGGCTCAGCCGGCGGCCGGCTGGATCCTGGCCCGCCATCCACTGCGCGATGGCGGCGTTCTGCTGGGCGGTGACGGTGCCACTAGCCGCGTAATAGCCCGGGTACTGCAGGATGCCCGTGAGGTAGGCCTCCTCCGCGGCGACCTGGCCTGATGGGAAGAGCACCGACAAGATGGCGGCGAGGTTGCCACTGGCCAGGGCGGCCGCCGCGGCCGGCGGTATCGGCAGCGACTGGCCGGTGCCCGCCTGGGTGGCCGCCAGGATGAGCCGGCTCACCTGGTGTGGATGGAGCACGGCCAGCGCCTGGGCGATCATGCCGCCCATGGACCAGCCGAGGACGGCGCTGCGGCCGAGGCGCAGGGCGGAGATCAGCGCGCTTGCCTGGCCGGCCATCGCTGAGATGGTCAGCGGGGAGGCCAGTGGCGCGCTCTGCCCGATGCCGGCGTTGTCGAAGACGACCACCGTATGGTGCGCGGCCAGCGCGTCGACGAACGACGGTGCCCAGTCGTCCATTGACCCGCCGAAGCCCATGATCAGCAGCACAGGGCTGCCCGCTCCCACCTCGCGGTACCCGATGTCGCCCGCCGGGGTGCGGGCGACGAGCGTGGGCGCCGTCACGATGCTGGGCGGCGCGGGGGCTGGCCCGACGGTGCTCGCGACGGCCGGGACCGTCCCTGTCGTGCACAAGATCGCCAGTGCGGCCGCCCATGGGGCCAGTCGCGACGCAATGCGTGCCATGGGGACAGCATCGCCCGGGCGTCGCCGGGATGGCAAGGGAATTACCCGCCTCAGCCGCCTAGCAGTCGGCCTCCAGCTTCTTCCCTGGATCCTGAGAGCAAGGGATGACGCCGGAAACCGACGCAAAATAGTTGTCTATCAGGTAGCTGAGGAAATCGGTGGCCAGCGCCGTGGGCTGCGGGGCCGAATAGAGATGCTCGATCGTCCAGTAATTGTAGGACCCATTGAGCACGTCGGTGCTGGTCGGCGAGCCCGAGCCGATGCTGAGCGGTGTAACGTCCGGATCGCTGGAGAGCAGCCCGTAGATTTCCGCGTACCCGATCGCGTTCGGCGTCCCGTTCACGAAGTTAAGCACTTGCGCGGTGCTGCCTGCCGTGCATTGCACGATGGAAACGGCGTGCCCGGACGGGAGCGGGCAGCTCGCCTTATACGCCGAGACCGGCTGCTGAAGGTCGAGGACCTTCCTGAACAGATTGAGGCGACTTCCCGAGCCGGCTAGCCGGCCGACGGCGACCACCCCCTGCTGGCCAGTACCGCCGAAGATCTGCTTAAGCTCCTGGACGCTGATGCTCGATCCGGGAAAGAGACCGGTGTGGGCCACGACGGAAAAGATGAGCGCGCCCACCGGGTGGGCCGTCAGCCCGGCGGTGTACGGGGCGGTAGGAAGCCCGTCGTACATGGCGATCATCGACCCGGCCTGGCCGGAGTGCGCCTGTACGGCCTGCTGCACCTGGGACAGGCCATAGGCGCTGTCATAGGAGATGGTGGCGACCGGGTTGACCTTGACGCTGGCCCCTGAGCACTGGCTCATGTACTGGCCGGCCGCGGCCTGGGCCAGGGGCTCGAAGGCGGTAGAGCCGATCAGCTGGATCGTGCCGGTCGCGCACGCTACGGCGGGGGGATTCGTCGTGGGCGAATGGGTGGGACTGGCGGGCGGGCCGGCGGTCGGTGGGCGTGAGCTGCTCGAGCTTCCGTGACTGAGCCAGATGGGCAGGACGATCGCCCCAGCGGCGACGATGGCCACCGCTACCGCGATGGCGACAAGGGCGCGCGCGGAAGGGCGACGGCTGCTAGTGACGCCGCCGGACGTTCCGGGCCCGGTCCCTGGCGGGCTACTGAGCGTGGCCCGGCGGATCGTGGCCCCGCTGACCGTGGATTCGCCGGCGGTGGCCTTGCGGCCCTTGCCCGCGCCCGTGATGGGCCTTCTGGCCGTGGCCACGCTGCCGTCGGGCGGGGTGGCCGTGGGTGCGCCGGTGGTGGCCGTGGGTGCGCCGGTGCTGGCCGTGGGGGCGCCGGTGGCCGAGGCCGGGGTGGGCGCGGGCGCGCCCACCGGGGACGTGGTGACCGTGGTCGTGCCGTTGGCCGCCTGGCTTCCCAAGGCGGGTGGTACTGGGCTTGCCTGGGTGTCCGGCGCCGGGGCTGGGCCTCGCTGGGGCGTCGGCACCGCGATTCCCGGGTCGACCGGCGCGGCTCCCGTGCCGACTGTAGGCGACCTGGCTGGCAGGGACGGCTGCGGGCTTCGCCCGGGGAACGACGGCCCCAGATCATCGGAGGCCGGGTTGACGGCCAGCACGATGTCGTCGGCGACGCCCGCCGACATCCAGCGCGGCCGGGGCAGGTCTCGGTACTCGAGCCGCTGGACCAGGTAACGGTACGCGTCCCTGAAGGTGAGCTCGGCGGGGCCGCCGGGCACGCCCAGCGACAGCAGGTCGAGCAACTGCCCGGTGAAGGCGGTGTACCGGTCGCCCTCTGGCGCCAGCGCGTGTTCCTCGCGCGCGCTTGAGGTGATGAGCAGGCCGCCTTCCAGGCCGGTCAGCGAGGCCAGCCCGCGGTCGACGGCGCCATCGGGCGTCCGGGCCAGGCCTGAGAAGCAGCAGTCGAGGATGACGATGATGGACTGCGCGGGGCTTTGCTCGGTCAGCTGCCGCCGGATCCCGTCGTAGGAGATCGCCGTGAGCCCCAGTTGCCCGGGTGACGGATCGGTCCGGCCCACCGCCAGGTACAGGTCTCCACGGGGACCGATGCGCCCGTGCCCGATGTAGTAGACGAGCAGGACACCCGAGGTGCGCTGGGCTTCCCAGACGATGGCTGACTCGAGTTCCCGTGCGTCGCCGGGGTCGGCCAGGAACCGGATGCGCTCGCGGGCCATCCCGCACCGGTCGATCAGCGCCTGGCGCAGGTCGCTCACCGTGTCGGCAATGGCCGGAACGTCGGCCAGCGCGTCGGAGGTGTAGGTACTCACCCCGATGAGTACCGCGCGAGACCCTAGGGCCCGCAGGTCGGTCATGGCCGTCCTCCGCTCACCCGGCATCGGTCGCAGAGCCAGAAACCTCGGAGGCGTCCAAGCCCGCGGACATCAGCCCGGCGAGGTGATCGATCTGGTCGCGGAGCTCAGCGGGGGTCCAGGCCTGCGCGACGGCCGTCACTATCTTGATGCTGCCGCCGTCGGGAAACTTCACCGTGACTTCGGCCGGAACTGGCTCCCGCCGCTGCCCGGCCAGCTGGCGCACCCAGGAAACGAGCCCGCTGACTAGGACGCTGATCGCGCCGCCCGACCCCACCCCGACCGTGAGCGCCTCGATAATCCCGCTGCCGAGCGTGCCGGGAACGGGCTCGCTCTCCACGAGCCCTATCCGGCCGCGCATCTCGCTCTCATGGCTAAGCCAGTCACGTAGGTTGCGCAACTGGTCCCCTGACGATCCGTCAGGGAGCGTAAGCAATATCGGCCCCATGTCCCAAGTATCCAGGAATCGGCGACCTAAGTGTCCGCGATCGGCTCCCTAGTGCATATCTCGTGATGTTGCTTGCCGGAGTTCATCCGATATTCATAAGCCTTTTGCGCGTCTCGCGGGCACGGCCCTGATCACACCGGAACTGACAGCGACAGGCCGAACTGTCCGGCCGGATCGGTCCACCAGGAGCGCATCTCCAGGCCCGCCGTGGCCAGCTCGGAGGCCACCCCGTCCCGGCGGAACTTGGCCGAGATCTCAGTGCGCATCTCCTCGCCGGACGCGAAGTCCACCCTCAGCCCGAGGGCCGGGATCCGCACCGACTGTGCGACCGCTGAGCGCAGCCGCATCTCGATCCACTCGGCTTCGGCGTCCCACCTGGCCACGTGATCGAAACTGTCCAGGTCGAAGTCCGCGCCCAGGGCGGCATTGAGCACCGACAGGACGTTCTTGTTGAATGCGGCCGTCACCCCGGCGGTGTCGTCGTAGGCGGCCACCAAGATGGCCGGGTCCTTCACCAGGTCCGTGCCCAGCAGGAATGAGTCGCCTTTCCGCAGCTGCGACCGGACCCGCGCCAGGAATGCCGACCGCTGCCCGGGCGCCATGTTCCCGATCGTCGATCCAAGGAACGCGACGAGCCGAGGGCCGTCAGCGGGAGCGCCACCGAGGCCCAGGTCGGCCTCGAAGTCCGAGACGACCGCGTGCACCTCAAGCCCCGGGTAGTCCGAGGTGAGCGCCGAGCCCGCGCCGACCAGGGCGGCCTCGCTGACGTCAATCATCACGTAGGAGGCCAGCGTCCCCGCGGCGCGCAGGGCCGACAGCAAAAGCCGCGTCTTCTCCGACGAGCCGGAGCCCAGCTCGACCAGCGTGGACGCCGCCGACAGGTCAGCGATCGAGGGGGAGGCCTGGCGCAGGATCGACCGCTCCGCCCGCGTGGGGTAGTACTCGGGCAACTCGGTGATCTTCTCGAACAGTGCGCTGCCCTCAGCGTCGTAGAACCACTTGGGCGGCAGTGTCTTGGGCGAGGCGGTCAGGCCCGCGCGGGCGTCGGCCCGCAGGGACGCGTCCAGGAACCCCTCGGGCAGCAGTCGCTCGATCGTCGTCATTTCGTCGTGATCCCTTCGGTGAACGCCGACAGCGGGTGCATCTCGACTAGGCCCCGGACCGCGGTGAGCACATGCTCATCGGGAACCTCGGTCCAGCCAGGAAGGTCGTCGGACGGCTCGGAGGCGACCGTCACGGAGTCCAGGCCCGGCCCTTCGCCGGAAGTCGTGCGGTACCACAGCGTGTCGCCGCAGGCGGTGGCCGCGATCGTCGCGCCATCGGTCCACAGGAAGTTGAACCGGCCGGAGATCCCGGCCCTGCGCACGATGTGGATGGCCGCGGCCAGCGCGGCCTCCGGGACAGCCCCCTCGCGCAGCAGGTCCAGGACCAGTGCCCATAGGTAGGCGGAGTCGGTCATCGCCTCCATGGCGGGCAGTGACACCTGCGGGAGGGGCAGCGAGGGCCACCCCTCCATGACCCCGTTGTGGGAGAACAGCCATGCGCCTGAGCAGAACGGGGCCGCCGCGGCCTCGCCCATGGCCATTCCGAGCGTGGCCGAGCGAACCGCGGCCAGGACTGCCCCCGACCTGGTCACTCGCGCGACGTCGGCTAGCGAGGGGTCTCCCCAGATGGGCACGCCACGGCGGTAGCGGGCCGGCATGGGGTCATCGGGGACGTACCAGCCGACCCCGAACCCGTCGGCGTTCACCGTCCCGTGGGACTGCATCCGGGGTGCCCACGATTGCTGGTACAGCCCGTGCTCCGGGTCGATCAGCAGCGACTGCAGCGACACCGGCGGGCCGAGGTAGGCCAGGTGCCGGCACATCAGCCGGCCTCAGTGGCAGACCGCGCGGTGCGGAACCCGGAGAAGATCTGCCGGCGGATGGGGTAGTCCCAGTTCCTGAAGGTGCTGCGGCAGGCGACCGGGGACACCCCGAACGCGCCACCCCGTAGCACCTTGTAGTCCGGGCCGAAGAACACCTCGGAGTACTCCTTGTAGGGCCAGGCCTCGAAGCCGGGGTAGGGCTGGAAGTCCGAGCTCGTCCACTCCCAGACGTCACCGATGAGCTGCCGCGCCCCGGACGGTGCGGCGCCGTCCGGGTAGGAGCCGGCCGGCGCCGGCCGCAGGTAGCGCTGGCCGAGGTTGGCCAGCTCCGGGGTGGGATCGGCGTCGCCCCACGGGTAGCGCCTTGACCGGCCGGAGGCGGGGTCGAAGCGGGCGGCCTTCTCCCATTCGGCCTCGGTCGGCAGCCGCCGGCCCTTCCAGCGTGCGTAGGCGTCGGCCTCATACCAGCACACGTGCAGGACCGGCTCGTCCGCCACCACCGGCGCGGTCACCCCGAAGGCCGTCCGGGTCCACTCCGGCCCGGAGCGCTCCCAGAACAGCGGGGCGACCAGGCCAGCCCGCTGACGGTGATCCCAGCCTTCCGCGGTCCACCAGCGCGGGTCAGCGTAGCCGCCGTCCGCGATGAACTCGGCGTAGGCCGCGTTGGTGACCGGCGTCGTGTCCAGCCAGAACGCGGGCACGTCCCGCTGGTGAGCGGGCCGCTCGTTGTCCAGCGCCCACGGCTCGGCCGAGGTCCCCATCGTGAACGGCCCGCCCGGCACCAGGACCTCAGCGGGCAGCGCGCTCGCCCCGGCCGGGGCGGGTGGCGGGAGCGGCGCGGACAGGGCAGGCGCCCCGACTCGCAGCTGGTGGGTGGCGAGCATGGTCTCGTCGTGCTGTGCCTCGTGCTGCGCGACCATCCCGAACGCGAAGCCACGCTCGGACAGCTCACCTGAGGTCGGCGGCAGGCTACCCCGGGTCACCAGGCCGGGCACGTCCTCGAAGCGCAGGCCCTCGAGCAGGTCAAGGACCCGCCCGCGCACCTCGTGGCCGTAGGCGCGGGCCTCGGCCGGCGCGAAGATCGGCAGCGATGGCCGGGTCGCCCGCGGGTGCTCGAACGCGTCGTACAGCGGGTCCATCTGCGGGTACATCGCGTCCCGGCCGCCGACCGCGCGAAGCAGCCACAGTTCTTCCTGGTTGGCGATATGGGCCAGGTCCCAGACCAGCGGCGACATCAGCGGGGAGTGCTGCCTGGTCAGGTCGGCCTCGTCGACCACGCTGGTGAGCAGGGTCGTACGGTCGCGCGCGGCCAGCAGCTCCGTCGCGATCCGGGCCCGGAGGCCATCGGTTGACAGGGGATCGGTCATCGGGGTTCCTCCCGTGAGATCAGGTCGTCCGCCGGGCATCGGTCTTGCTCGACGTACTCTTCGATGAAGGCGTCCACCATCGTGGTGATCCGGCCAGAGACGCCCATCCGGTCGAGTGCCTCGCGCGCGGCGGCGAAGCACTCCCGGCTGGCCCGCGAGATCGCGGGATCCGACGGCCCGAGCCGGGCGGCTCGCAGCCACTGGTCGCCCGGGCCAGCCTCGCCGGCCCGCGCGCCGGCGCCGTTGACCGGCAGCGCCTGCGTCGCGGCTAGCGCCCGGTCAGCGGCCCGCTCGTCGTGCAGCAGTGCGGTGGTGACCGCGAGCGGCACGATCCAGCCATCGCCGGGCTGCGCGTCGATCATGCGCAGTTCCAGGTGGCCGCGCGGCCGTACTGGCGGGAACAGGGTTGACAGGTGATACGCCAGGTCGTCTGCGGTCGGCTGGCGTAGCGTCCCGTTCATCCCCGGCACCCCGTCGGCCCCGCGTATCCAGGTGCGCAGGGTCACACCGGGCGGTGCGGCCCAGTTCTGCGACGCCGGGTCCCTAACCAGCATGATCTCGGCGTCCAGGGCGTAGGTGGCCCACGCGTCACGCGGGTCGCCTGCGTCCTGGGGCGGCCTGGTCCGGCTGGGATCCATATTGGCCCAGACCTGCTGCCTGCTGGACCGCCAGTCGGTCGGCCGTCCCTCACGCAGGGGAGAGTTCGCGAACGCCGCGACGAGCACCGGGCCGAGCGCGTGCACAAGCCGCCAGCGCTGCCGGTACCCGGTGAAGGTATCGGAGTCGTCCCCGGCGTCCAGGCAGACCTGGACGGACGCCGTGCCGCACATCATCCGCCTGCCCCACGGGCCGTCCCGGTCGAAGAATGCCTCCATGGCAGCGTAGCGGGGCAGGTCGAGCACCCTGCGTGGCGGCCGGAGGGGGTCAAGGCCGTAGCCGGCCAGCTCAAGTCCCGCACGAGCCACGGCGGAACGAAGAGCGGTCATGTCGGCCAGGGTGGCGGAAACGCACTCAGCGAGAGAATCGGCGGGCAGCGAGCTCAGCTCCAGTTGCCCGCCTGGCTCGGCGGTCAGCAGCGCCCCGGAGGGCAGCGTGCCAGGAACGGTGTCGAGTGCTGTCCCGCCAAAGAGGGTTCCGCCAAACCCGGAAACGGCCGCCGTGATCCGCTCCGCCGTCACCGGCTGGGCGGGATCGCGCGCGTCGCGGACCAGCCACTCTAGCTCGACACCGACCCGCCGGGGCGGTCCGGTCTTGAGGCAGATCCCGTGGACGTGCGCGGCTGCCTCCTCCTCGCGATCGGTCTGCATGCTCATATATCCACCCTAACCACACCCACTGACATTCGAGAATGCGGCACCATGCATGGATTGCGCACGTAGGGGCACAGCCGTTACGAATGTTAAGCCGGGCGAGGCGGCCCAGGGGCGCAGGCGATCGCGCGGGCCGCGACGGTCAGCACCCGCCTGGCCAGCCGGAAGGCCCCCGGCGTCGTCATCAGTTTTTCCACAGGCGACAGTGGTAGCTTGCAGGCACAGCCCGTGTCCGCGACAGCGATGTGAGGTGGGTCACACTTCGTTCGATGTGCCCCATTCGCCGAAACGCGCCGTAGTGTCAAGATCGGGGCCTGCCACCACGCCAGGCGGTGGCATGATATCAGCCAATGAAGGTACTCACGGTGAGGTTTCCGCAGGTCAGACGGGGCAAGGCTGACGAGCCGCCCGGCATCGTCGCCGCCGCGCGAGTCGACGTGAAGACCAAGTCCCTGGTCAAGCGCCTGCAGCCCGGGGAGATCGCGGTCATCGATCACCCTGACCTGGACCGGGTCAGTGCGGATGAACTCATCGCCTGCAAGGTCGCCGCCGTGGTCAACGCGGCCAAGTCGGTGACCGGCAAGTACCCCAACCTCGGCCCGCAGTTGCTGGTCGACGCGGGCATCCCGCTCATCGACGACGTCGGCGGGGAGGCCTTCTCGAGGGTCGTCGAGGGAGCCATCGTCCGGCTCGACGGGGACACGCTGTATGCCGACGGCCAGGTTATCGCCAAGGGCGTCCTGTCGACGCAGGAGTCCGTCGGGGCGGCGCTCGCCGATGCCGAGGCCGATATCACCACCCAGATCGACGCCTTCGCGGTCAACACCCTGGAGTTCCTGCGCCGCGAGCCGGAACTGCTCACCAACGGCATTACCGTGCCTGACCTGCGGGTTAGCATGAGGAACAAGCACGTCCTTGTGGTGGCGCGCGGCTACCGCTACCGGGAGGACCTGCGCACGCTGCGGCCCTACATCCGCGAGTACCGGCCGGTGCTTGTCGCGGTGGACGGCGGCGCGGAGGCACTGCTCGAGGCCGGGTACCGGCCCAAGGTGATCATCGGCGACATGGACTCGATCTCCGACGCCGCCTTGTGCTGCGGCGCCGAGCTCGTCGTTCACGCCTACCCGGACGGCCGCGCCCCCGGCCTGGCCAGGGTCACCGATCTTGGCCTGACGGCCACGGTGCTGCCCGCCCCAGGGACGAGCGAGGACGTGGCCTTGCTGCTGGCCGAGGCGATGGGCGCCAGCCTGATCGCGGTCGTCGGGACGCACTTCAACCTGTCGGAGTTCCTGGAAAAGGGGCGTCCGGGCATGTCAAGCACGTTCCTGACCCATCTGCGGGTGGGCGACAAGGTGGTCAACGCCCGCGGCGTCCATCAGCTTTACCAGAGCCGGATCTCCGGCTGGGCCCTGCTCGGCCTCGTCCTGGCGGCCGCCATCACGATCGTGGTGGCCATCACGTTCTCGCCCATCGGGCCTATCCTCGGCAACGACTTCAGCGGCAGCTGGCGCACCTTCTCCTACTGGTTCACTGGACTCTTTCATTGATCGACTTCCGCTATCACCTCGTCTCCATCGTGGCCGTCTTCCTCGCGCTCGCGATCGGCATCGTCCTTGGCTCGACCGAGTTGCAGGGCGTGACCCTCAGCGGCCTGCAGGGCGCGAACAACTCGCTGCACAGCCAGCTCAACGCGGCCAGCGACGAACGGGACGCCTACCAGGCCCAGGACAACGCGGCCCAGGCGTTCCTGCAGGACTCCGAGCCGCTGCTGCTTGGCAGCGGCCACCTGCTCGAGAAGGACAAGATCGTCCTGATCACCGAGCCGGGCGCGCCCAGCTCGGTGATCGGCGGCGTGAAGACGGCCGCCGCCGACGCCGGGGCGAGCGTCATCGGGCAGGTCGCGCTGCAGCCGTCGTTCAACAGCCTGTCCGCCGCCACCTCCTCGACGCTGTCGACGGCCAATGACACGATCGCCAGCAGCGCGGGCGTCACCCTCCCCATCGCTCCCGACCAGCAGGTGGCCAGCCAGCAGCAGGCCGCGCAGCTAATCGCGGGCACGCTCTTGCGGAACACCGCCCAGCCGACGACATCCGAGACCGGCGGCGGCCAGCCCACCGGGCAGCCGACCCAGTCGGTCCAGCCGACGCACAGCGTGCAGCCCACCACGTCCGCCACGACCGGCGCGTCAGCCAGCCCAAGCAGCCTCCTGGGCAGCTACGTCAAGGCCGGGTTCATCACCCTGACCGGCAGCCTGGCCAGCCGGGCCAACGTCGCGGTCATCGTCACGCCCAGCACCGTTCCCGTCAACGGCGGCAGCGACCCGACCAACGAGGTCCTTGTCGCGATTGCCCAGGTGTTCGCCCAGGCCAGCCAGGTCACGGTCGTCGCGGGCGCGGCGAGTCCTTCGGGCCAGCCGGGCAGCGCCATGGCGGTCGTCCGGGCCAGCAGCATCGCCAATGCCGTGTCCACGGTGGACGACGCCGACAGCGTTCAGGGGCAGGTCACCGTCATGCAGGCGATCGCCGTGCAACTGGCGGGGGGCAAGCCGAGCAGCTACGGTATCTCAGGTGCGTCCTCGATGAGTCCCAACCCGGCGCCGACCCCCGTGCCCACGGCGACAAGCACGCCGTCGACTGGTTCGGGCAGGAACAACGGTAAGCAGGTGAAGAAGAAGTGACCTACCGCACGCTGGGGGCCTCTGTCCTCACCGGTGCCGCGGCCGCTGTCGCGGCCCGGCTGGCTTACCGTACGCTCACCCGCTTCCCGCCGGGGAGCGAGAAGGCCTGGTCCCGCGTCAATCACCGGGGCGAGCCCGTCACCCTCCTTGAAGGGCCGGCCGCTGTGGCCGGAGCCATCGCCGCGAGCGCCCTGGGCTCTGCCGTCCGGCGCGCCGGGGGAGTGCACCTGCCTGGGCCAGCACAGCCAGAACGGAACGGGCCTGATCACCTGCACCTGGCCCTCGGCGTCGCGGGCCTCGGGGCCGGTGCCTTCGGCGTGCTCGATGACCTGAAGGGCTCGGGCAAGCGGCGCGGGCTGCGCGGGCACCTGGGCGCACTGCGCGATGGCGAGGTCACCACGGGCACCGTCAAGCTGGCCGGCCTGGCCGCGACCGGCGCGGTGGGCGCGGCCCTCCTGCGACGCGAAGGAGACAGCCTGGCCGATTACGCCGTCAACGCCGGCCTCATCGCGGGCGGCGCGAACCTGCTCAACCTGTTCGACCTGCGCCCCGGGCGGGCGATCAAGGTCGGGGCACTGTCGGGCGCGCTGATCTCGAGCCTGTCGGCCGCCGCGGGCCGGCCCGCCTACGGCGTCGCGGCCGTCGCCGCGCCAGTCGCCGCCGCGCTGGCCGTGCTGCCAGAAGACCTCGGCGAACGGGCCATGCTCGGCGATGCCGGGGCGAACTCCCTGGGCGCCATGCTCGGGGTCGCGGCAGCCGCGGCCCTGCCCCGCCCGGCCAGGATCGGGCTGCTCAGCACGATCATCGCGCTAACCGGCCTTTCCGAGAAGGTCAGCTTCACCAAGGTGATCGCGCGCACCCCGGCACTGAACTGGCTCGACATGCTCGGCCGGCGTGCCCCGGCATCCAGGACCCCGACGACGTGACGGCACGAGTGGCCGAGCGCGGCGGGACCAGGCGGCGAAGCAGGTCCATCGGCCGCGCCGCGGTGACCATCGGGGTCATTACCGTGCTCGCGAGAGTCGTCGGCTTTGGCAGGCAGGTCGTGTTCGCGCACACCGTCGGCACCACCTGCCTCGGCACCGCCTACACCACGGCCAACATGGTGCCGAACATCATCTACGACAT